>Ga0137389_10000878_pt1 | contig 17103 bp, 17 predicted proteins | sample 15con2h14BmetaG_FD_104645 | JGI IMG/M metagenome (GOLD analysis project Ga0137389, IMG submission 104645) | Vadose zone soil microbial communities from Angelo Coast Range Reserve, California, USA - 15con2h1.4B metaG | ecosystem: Environmental > Terrestrial > Soil > Vadose zone > Saprolite...
CATGCCCAACCCAGGAGCGTACTAACCTACGCTCCTTTTCATTTTTTCTTTTCACCTGCCTCTAATCATTTTCCACCACTTGTAAACATGCCATAAGGTAAATATCAAGCAGCAGAACATCCACAGGCATATAATCCGCGTTGACAGCAAACAAGCGATTAGCTATGCTGCAAGAACTATATGGCAGTTGAAACACCAGAAAGAACAAGTCCTATTTCAGCCCTTGAACAAGAACGGGAACTGCTCGCAAAAGAGCCGGAGGAGGTATTACGCGAAGCAATCGACGGCGTTGATGTACGTATAGCGTTGGGAGGAGAATACCTTAACACTCAAAACACACCGGTACGATCAGAAGCGGAGAAAAAGAAGGCAAAGGAAGAGATAGAAGCACTGGCGCGCGGAACAAGAAAGATAGATACAGCACCCATAGCAGCGTATTCCTTTAAAAAAAGACAAGACTTTTATAAAAACAGCCCACTTACGTTTGAAGCACAATACCAGAATTGGCGAACAGGGATGATTAAATGGTTAGATGAGGTAAAAAGTGGCGAGAGGACAGCTAAGGCGATTTATGACGATCGAGCCGCATTTCTTACCGCATTAGGGATAGACATTGCTCACTTTTCGAGCCTTTCTACAGACCAGAAGAAGGACGGCGTAAAGAAATTATATAATGACTTTTTCGATGGTCAAACAAATGTCAAAAAAATGGCAGAACTGTTAATCGGTGCATCGAAAGAAGACGGAGAGCAAACTGTTTCCGCCTCTCTTCTTTATCGACGGCTTCGTGCGATTTATCCATTCTTCCGTTGCTGTGGAGAGGAAGCGCGCAGGGAAGTAGCGGAACAGATATTTATCATGGGTTTTCCTCAAGCAGACGAGCAAGACAAGCGACTCTTCATTGACGAAGCGCAGAAAGTCGTAGGTGATATTTCGCCAGAAGAAAAGGCTATACTTGATGAGATACGTGGAATAGCGCAGCAACCAAGACAAGAAGCAGAGACTCATGAACCCCAAAATCTATTGCCAGCACCAACGCGGAAAACGCCAGTAAATCGCCAAGAAAATAGGCAAAATGAAGAAACGCAGACACCAGACCAAATAATTGCCGAAATAGAGGAAAAACTCTTCAGAGAATATGGTGTATCCATCACGGTGCCTGACAGTTATAAACTGCTGATTAACCAAGGGAGGGTAACAAAAGAAGAATTTGTTGAGTCATATAAAAAACTTCTTTCTCAGAATAGCTCGAAGCCTATTGCTGTTCAAGTAGGGGCAGCAAATATGATGATTAAACATGAGGGTGAGAATTTACTTCGAGGAGGATAAGAGACAACATGGACAGCTCCTTTTTCCTGTCCCCCTTCACCCGCCCTTCTTACGTCGCAAAAGGGATTAGCAGCTTACTATCCCCTTTTCGTCTTTATTTTTCGCCGCCTGTTTGATACAATCCACTGTAGTCCGCTTTTATAACCCTAATCCGGTTTTTCAAATTGCAAACAGTTGTAAAGATGCTCTACGCTTGTTTCTGCCTTTCAAGGGGATGCTAGCGGGATTGTATGAAAGCGGACTTTTTTTCTTTCTTCCCTTCCCCCATGTCCTAATCCTCTATTTCTGCATTATTTGCATTATATTTGTATTTTTACTGCTTGGTTGTTATAATCCCCCTGATGCTCTTGATAGAGCATCTTTACAATAGTTTGCGGGAGTAGTCCCGCTAGTTTCTCACGAAAGGAGAAACAAGATGTCCCTTTTTCCATGTGATGCCAGTGGCTGTGATGGTGGAATGGTAGCCTGCGGGCTTTGCGACGGGGAAGGCAAAATTGCTTGTGGGGAATGCAATGGCGATGGTATGATTGGTGTCGATGAGGAGTGCGGCGAATGTGGTGGCGATGGTAAGGTTGAGTGTCCTGATTGTGATGGACACGGCACGGAAAAGTGTAAAGAGTGTGACGGTACTGGTTGGGTAGACCTTCCCAACTAAATCATTGATCGCTCAGGCTAGGATGCGATTAATTTCGCATCCTAGCCAACTATGTATTATAATTCTCATTAAATAATAAACAACTTTATCATTCAATCTATGAACCATTATGTAAATGCAACAAAAATCACCTTGGAGGAAAAAAGAAAACGATGGGATGCTGTGAAAGGACAGGTTGATAACATAACCGATAAACTTGGAAAGCCGATTGATGAGGAAATAAAAGAGCTTATTGTCGGATTGAATATTTTTGGATTTAGGACATCCATGTCATGCTTTGGGCATATTCGAGAGAAAAAAAACTTTGATATAAAGGAATATGCTTCAACGCCTTATGTTTTTATTGAACCGGAAATTGATGAAGAGCTTGAAAAAAAGTTTGAAGAGCTTCGTGAAAGAGTATCTATAGCCAAGCAAACGGACATAAAAGAAGAAATAGTTAAGGCGCATAAAGCATATGAGAAATTTATGGAAGATGCTCCCCTTCCCAATTATTTGTGCATTAGGAAACTTATAGCCTTGCTTACTGAGTTTTATAAAGATAGAAGTGTTTCCTATAGCGTGCAATTGTTAGTGTCAGGGGGTCATAAAGCAGCTAGCATTAAAAATTTAGGTGAGGGAAATAGATATTTTACTGACCAGGCTACCAAAAAGAAGATGCTCAAGGACTATCAAAATGAGTTTATCGCGTTTGGAAAGTTTTTGAATACAAGGTATCTTTCTGAGGAGCCCAATATCCTATAACCCCCGCTCTTACGTCGCACAATGATTTAATCCCGACAGGCAACCACAAGAGCCTATAATCCCCTTCCCTTTTCAATATGTCTTATTGCAAAGACTAACTGTAGAGGTTTACACTTGATAGAAGTAACAATGAGAGATTGGGATAAAATCAAAACCAAACATGGATACGCAGCAGATGAGGTGATATCTGCACTGCAAAAGAGCATACGTCGAGGCGAAGAAGAGACGGCGGTGTTTTTTGCCTACGAAATGCTCGTATCCGGCGACGACCTGGCTGATAAATTCTGGCAGAGAGTACGAGTTATCTCTGTAGAAGACGTGGGGCTTGCCAATCCTCAACTTGCTGCAATCGTTTATGCACTTTATCAAAACTACCTTTCACTCAAAGGCCAGGGTGATGCGCTCCTTCAGGGGCTTTTCGCTGTAGTGCTTTTAGTCCGATCCAGGAAGAGCAGGTATATAGACGAGTTATATAACAACCTCAGAGATAAAGTTGAACAGGAAAACTACAGAAGAGATATCCCTGAATACGCATTGGATAAACATACCCAAAAGGGCGAAGCAATGGGACGAGGCGACCTACATTTCTGGGAGGTTTCATCTCAACTGAAAGGCGATGCCAGCAAGCATGAAAAGAAACACTTGCATGAAATCCTCCGCCGCCTGAAGCAGAAGTCATCCTATAATCCCCTGTTCTTGTATAACACAATAGCTAAATCCCCACGCCGGACACCTATATAGAATACCTCTGTAACGCGCTAGGATTCGTTCTGCGAGGTGTTTTCAGCCAAAAGATATATTTGTCTGTCCCCTATTCAAAATGCCTCTTGATGCGACTTCCCAGCTTTCTTTCAACAGATAGCCCAACTTTAACCCTGTTAGGCAAAGTTGCCACCACTTTGACTCCCCTATTGACAAATTGATGGGACTATTGCCATACTACATTAAAAGTGCCACCAACTATGAATACCGATGCGATAATTCGCTACTTTGGGATGAACGAGCATCCGTTTCTCAACACCCCTGACCCCAGGTTTCTCTATTTCTCCTCTCAAGTCAAAGAGGCGCTGGCCAAATGTGAATTTATGGCGCGTGACCGCGTTGGCCCCATTTACATGTATGGTCCAATCGGAAGCGGGAAAACATCGCTGGTTAGACGATTGCGAGAAAAACTCAGCTTAGATGACCACTACAATGTGAAAATGCTCATCTCCCCTAACCTCAAGAGTAGCAATGCCTTTTTACGGCTTATTCTGGAAACGTTTGATGAGAAGACCGAACGCTCCTATACCGCGTCCCTCAATAATCTCGAAAGGTTTTTAGTTGAGCAGCATAAGCAGGGCAAAGTACCAGTGCTCTTGATTGATGAAGGTCAGAACATGACCCGCGATACCCTGAAGCTCATTCACTACCTCTTAAATTTTGAAACCGATAAAACCAAGCTGCTGCAAATTATCCTGGTCGGCCAGGAAGAATTAGGGACGAAGATCATGCAGTACCGGGAGCTTGCCTCCCGCATGTTCCCGATTGCCATGAACGCGATGTCTCTTGACGATCTCAGAGACATGATTACCTTCCGGCTCACGGTTGCCGGGCATAGCGGAGCGTTATTTGAGGACGAAACCGAAGCATATAAAACGCTCTATGCCTACTCCAAAGGCCTGCCGCGAGATGCGATTAAAGTCTGTTTCGAGCTGTTGATTGACCTGATAACACAAGGCAAAAAGCAAGCGACCGCCAAACAGGTCGAAGAAATTGCGAAAGGCCAGAATTTACGCATTTAACCTATGGGCAGATTTGACGCACTCACTACGCTTGATACAAAACCAACACAACCGTCTCCCCTGCCGGAGAAACCAGTTGTGGCTCAATCAACCAGCAAACCTGTAAGCATGCAAACAGGTTTACCTGCAAACCCGCAAACCCGTAAATCTGCAAGTATACATGCATCTAAACCAGTAAACCAACAAACCCGTTTGCATGCAAACCCACAAACAGGTAAACAGGTAACCCTGCAAACAGGTAAGCAGGTTTTTATTGAGAAATACTCTTCCTATTTAACGCATGAATATAAAAAGGAGTTGAAACGCATTGCCTTAGAGACAGATAGAAATGAGTATGAGGTGTTGATAGAAGTGGTGGAACAGTTTTTAGAAAAGCAGAAGAAATAAACTGTAATTGCATGCAAACCTGCTAGCATGCTAGCAGACAAACAGGTAAACCCACAAACCCGTAAGCAGGTAAACCCACAAACATGTTTGCAAGTATGTCTGCAAAAGTATTGACAGCAAGCTAATCGCTATGTCTACAATTGATGAGCTTAGGGAAATTAAGCACAAAAAACGGTCTAAAACAATCTGTGAGGATTATTTTCAACCGCTTTCTATCTCGTCAATAGAAGCGTATCAAACCTCTTCCGGATTGTCAAGACCGAAGAGGTATTTTTTATGACTTGCCCGACTGTATCACACCACTACCAAAAGAATCACAGCATATATCTTACCATCGCCACGAGACACAGTAGCCGCCGTCCCCACACGTAAGTGTGGTTTCGTGGATAATGAACGGATTAGCTGGCTCGGAAACTTTGACACGGAAAACCTCAAGGGAAACGGGTTACCAGTATGGTAACTAGGGGAGTAGGGGAGAGCCTTATATCCCTGAGTCACTTCATCGACAAAAGCTGCGTAATGCGAGATTGAAAAATCCGACGCGCAGCGTCGATAAGTAGAACCATTAGGAAGACGAAGAAAAGCACACGAGAAGTAGAGAAGCCCCCAGGGGGTCAAAGGGGGAAGGGGTTATCATGCTTATGTGGATGAATTGTTGATAAATCCAGCAGTTTTGCACAAAACATGAACAAACCAGATACTTGAACAACGGCATTACTCTCTCATACATTCCAGACAGATGAAGTAGGGGAGGATTTCATTCCCTCAGCTTCACCCTCATGCGTGAGTAAAAAACCGCCCCACCCCATTTTTGCTAATTACGCGGGCGCTGTCAGCCGCCGTAGCCACCAAACAGTTCCCCAAACTGTCTGCTGTCTACTAAAATTGTTCGTACAAAACACGTCCCCAACGTGTTTTCTCTACTCTCAATTTTGCGCCTGACAGCGCCCGCTCCATTCGTGCGTTTATTGCGAGGTTGTTGTGTGTCAGCCTGCGGCTGACCAACTGCTAACGCAGTTGCCCCATTGCGCCAGCGGGAAACCCTGCACCCACTAGCGCAATTGCCACCCCGCCGGACAAAAGCTCCTTCGTCACTCATCTTGTCCATTATTGTATACGTAGCGTAGGGAACATGATAGAATTGAGAGAAACCTCATACATATGAGATACATTGTTTAGCAGAAAGGGTATGGTGCTAGTTATGCGCATCAGTGATCGATTTATCGATTATGGCACCACGGGAGCATTTTTTCTGATCGGTCAATTTATCTTGTTAGCGCTCTGGGGTCAACCAGTATGGTTACTCTCTCTTCTCTCACATGTGACGGTTGCTCCTTCCCTCCAAAGCACGTTCAACAGTCTCATTGTGGCTTTAGGGATTACTGCCATCTTCTTCTTTGGTCTCATCTTAGACCTCTTGGGCAGTATTTTCTTCCCCATGCGCCTAGAAGAATTGGGGTCGTTCAAAAATCAGGTGGAAACGAATAAGGAGTGGCTACAACTGTGGGGCCAAGAAAATGCATATTTACAAAAAAGCTATGAGGAGTTCCAGACCGCGTATTCCGACCTGGATTGGCGTGCTTATATGAGCTATTCTTGGAAGAGATTGCGGCAAAAGGCAAGAGACGTTTTTCCGCACCGCCAGGTAGCCCAAAATCATCCAGCAAGGGAGGAGTCGGCGGACGAAATTGTCGTTACTTCTGCGAAGAAACAAGACTATGGAAGACTGAACCATAACTACACCAAATTACGCTATTATGTCCAGTCATACATTCTCATCAATAGCGGGCTGCAACAGCTTGATACCCTCACCGACCAGATACATTTATGGCGAACGAGCCGATCCATTAGCTTAGCAACAGCGATCTGGCTTGGTGAAGCCACCATCGCCCTTGTCATCGGGCTTGTTGCAACCATTGTAGCTATTTTCGGACAGTTTTTCCCATCCCTTCTTACCTTCTTCCTTTTTGTGCTGATCTGGGTAGTGTTGCTTGCTCTAACCGTGCTCACTTTAGGGATGGCTCGCTCTGCCTTTTCTCGGATGTGCTCGACCATGTTTTCTCTTGCCCAGATCACCTATACCAACAAGAGGAGTACGAAACTCACTGACAACACAACATCAGACATAGAGAAGGCGTGATATTCCAGGGGGCGCTAGTCAACACGAAACATGGCAGTTGGCTTATTCCCAAAGGGATGATACCAAACATTTTCTTGAAACAACGTCACTGGCTCAAGCAACAGACTGCGTAGCGGGGGAACAGCAGTAAACAAAAACCAGTTGCCAAAGCTGACCCGATAGTTTGTTAGTTGGGTGTGTTCCATCAGCACCTCCCGCGTCCATTCCCGCAGTTTCTCTCTTCGATTGATGCCCCCTGATGTGGTATAAGCCACCGTCATTCCCTGAGCACCAAATTCGGTTTTGTAACCCCCAGCTTGAATAAACGCCAGAATACCACGCAGATGCTCTTTCACCTTTTTGCTACCAGCTTGGCCGCGATCATGCTCTAGCCAGAGCCACCGGCGCGAATTGTCCGGCAGAAGAAAAGCAAGCCAGGCATCAGCAACTATTTCGTCTGCAATCTCTTTCAACATACCGTTTTCACGCCTTTTCACGGCTACTCTGATGGGCTTTCGTCGCAAAGTCAAGTCATGATGCATCTCAACGATGGAAAACCCTTCTGTCATCCTTGCAAAGGCATGTGCTTTCACCAGGACATCATTGAGTTCCAGGGTGTGCATCAGGTGAAAATACGAGCGATCCTGCTCCTTGGAAGGGCGATAATAGCGTTTGAGATCACAGCCAGCATCCTGAAAGTAGCGTCTGCCTTTGGTTGCTAGAAAATAGACATAGGGGCCACTGCCTTTGGCGGTTTTGAGTTGGAGATAATCCAGATACTTGTGATCCGCTAGTTCTTTCAGGCGTCGCTCTACATGCTTAATCGTGGCAGCAGCATAATGCCGCTCGGTCAATTGCTCTGCCAGGACTAAATAGTGCTCGTACACACCCTGCAAGAGAAGGTTATACACCTGCGTGATAGCGAATGGTTTCTTTTTTCCAGACGGGTGTTTTTTTGAGGCAGGGGAGGGGAGTGGCACTTGAAGAGTTTGAGGTAGAAAGGCAGTCGCACTCATACCTTGATGCTACTACAGAGACAGCCTCTTTGCAAGTAGACAGTTATTGTTTTTAATCCTTAACACCTGTACCAAAAGATCATCAGCATCAAGGCCATTTCATAGATCAGCTTTTTAGAATGTTCCTCAACATCGAGGCCAGTTGTTCCTCATATGAGCCGCCACCTGTATTCTCAGAAGGTGAACGACTCCGTCTGATAGGCGCCATGGCAAAAACCCGAAATGCCAGTATACAACTGGTAGGCCACCCCCTGAGCCGGGTTAAGTCCCGCAAAGAGCGCAATCACATTGAATGATTGCCCAGACGCTATCGCCCAGGTAGGATTACTCGGCCCTACATCCCCTCCAGCCTGATACTTTGTACCGCTCGAGTCTTCAAGGTAGAGGTCTAACTCTCCATCATTGCATCCTGGTCCACTGCTCAGAGTGAATGTCCAACGCATATTTCGCTCGCTGGTGTCAATAACCACTGTATCAAGGACAATCATCACTGGACAACTGCCCACACAAGGAATAGAGCGGTTCTCTGTGATTGTCGTCGCAATAGGTGTCGTTGATGCAGTCGTCGGGGATTGAGCGGAAGTAGCAGTGGAAGTTGCCACTACTACCGATGTTGGTGTGGGCGCTGGCTCCACTGGATGTGTGTTTATCCATGCCACAGCGATACCACCTATTACGGTGATCAATGCTACAACAACCCCGGATGTAATCAGAAGCCTAATCCAACCCCCTCCTCTGTTTGTGTCGTTTGCTTCTGGCATACTTTTCCTCCAAAGAACTCAAGGGTATGTGGCTTTTTGTTGCAAGGGTAGATGGATTTTCAATCTAAGGAAACATCCTCAAGGGATAGCTTCTTTATGAAAAGCTCATCAGGGCCAGAGTACCATTTTGGAGCAAAATACACAAGTGGCTCAGGTGCGGTATCAAAAACAAGTTATACCGTATGCACCCTCATTGTCTTGGATGGAGGTGCTGCTTGCTTTTGACGAGCTGCTATTTCCTGCTCAACGTCCTTACGTGGACGACAATAGAGCCTGCGGGTATTGTTTCTGATACACACGATCCGCTCATCCAGCGGTTTTCCCCATAGACCTTTTTCCGGCGGCAGGGTTCTGACAACCCATTCGTCACTTTCACTCTTCACACGCGCAGTAAAGCGGGGGAGATTAGCAAGGTTGGTCGCTATCTCATTCTGCACATCTGCGTATGTTCTTGGAGGTCCATACTTTGGCTGCCATTGTCCACTATCAACCAACACCGGTTTAGCAGCCAAGACCTCCATGACACTGCGCAAGAGTTGAATAAAATTGAGCATCTGGTTAAACTCTTGGCGTTGCGAGTCCCAGGCAAGAAAACGCCCTGCAACCGCGCCGATATACTGCTTAAACGTAGGGTTAGGGGAGCAGATAATCTGTATTTCTTGCGGGGTCAGCCTTCTATACACGTCGTAATAGCCAATGCCGCAGTTTGCAAACCCCACCAGAACCCTTTGTGGTATCACAAGGTTTGGATTGTGCGTCATCATGACATCATAGAGCAGGCTGTTAAGTGCTGGAATAGGAGAGGGTAAATATGGTGCTGTACTGGTAGTCTTCCATATAATCCCGTTGACAATATCGCCTGCAATATCCCCACCGCTTGGACGATGGGTTGTCAAAAGAATTTTTTCGCCATGAACATCTAGCCGTGTTGTTCTTTCTTCCTGGATCATCCCCATCACCGGACGCAGATAATACCGAACAAACGGGACATGCCGTGGGTCAATGTGGCCTTGGTCCAGCAGATGCTTGACAATATCCTGTTTGGGAATTAAGAGAGCCTCACGGCCAATGACCTGCGGTGGAGGCGGTGTAGAGTCAAACTCAGCAGCCAACTCCTCTGCATCCGCACCGCTAATCTTCAACACGATCAAATTCGCCACATTGAGCGACGCACCCCTATTTTTATCTTCCACATCAAGCTGATCTCTGATTTGGTGCGCTATCGTGGTAGCAACGCCGAACTTACGAGCTTCAGTTAACAGGGTTGCAAAGTCAGGCGTGGCAAAGCGCTGGAACTCATCTGCATAGACATTGAACTGCTTGCGCTTCTGCACAGGGGTATCAACTCGCGAATAGGCGGCGTTGAGAATAAGGGCAATTATCACCGAGCCAATTAAAGAGGTTACTGCTTCGAGTTGGTTATCCAGCTTCACCAGCAGTATCTTTCGCTCATCCATAATTGTCCGCAGGTTAATTGTCGTATTGACCTGGCCGACAATGGGGCGGGAAAGAGGCTGTAAGAACTCTCTGACACGCCGCAGGATAGCAGAGGCTTGTTCCATCTGTTCACTTGGCCTCATCAACTCATACTGCTTCCAAAAGAGCGTCACATCAGTATCCGTCACACTAGCTACCAGTTTACGCCGGAACTGCTCATCCATCAGAAGAAGCGGTATTTCTGCCATCGTGTACCCCTGGTTATACACGATAGTGAAGGTGCAGTTGCGAAGATATTCCATGATGAGGGGAGTATCGCGGGTCACACCGAACAATTTCTCGAAGACATGCATCACCCGATCTACAGTATATTGCACCTTTAACGGATCATGTGTATCAGGACACGTAAACAGATTGAGGCCAAAGGGAAAACTGGCAGCATCAGCTAAATCAAGGAGAATTACATCGTCTTCTGTCAGACGTTTCACCCCATCTACCACGCGAGTCGAAGGAAGACGGGCAAGAATGTCGTTTGTTAAGTCGCCATGCGGATCAAGGACACATACTCCTAATCCTTGCTCAATATCCTGAACTACCAGGTTGAGAATCAGTCCTGTTTTGCCTGTCCCGTTTGCGCCGATCATATACAACCCTTGACGGCGCAAGGCTTGGGAGATGGTAACAGGCTTGTTTGTCGTGGTATCTGTACCAACAACAGAAAAGGTCATAATAACATTCTCCTACGAATACTTGGCGTGCTTAGACGTGGTTGTGGGATTAGTTGGACTCAGGATAGTTAGTGTGAGCCTGTTCGTAATTGCTAACCACCTGAGCCCATCCATCGCGATCTAGGGCATCAAGAGTGCCCTGCTACTCATGTACGCTGGCAGGAATTCCTAGCCAGAGGTGTCTTAACCAATTCCCTCCACTTAGTGAGGTGCAGAAAAAACACCAACAATCGCAGCGAGTACAATGACCACAACGACGAGGCCTGAGAGCACAAGTCCTATCACAGCAAATCGCTTTCGGGAAACAGAGCGAAGCCCTATAATTGACAGGATAAGACCTGCAATAGCGGCTGGGAAAAAGAAGAGGCCAGCAATGCCAAGAATAAGGCCGGCGAGCGCAGCGCCTCTGCCTGGATCTTGCGGCAAAGGTAACTGATACCCGTAGGAGCCTGGCGGAAGGGAATACTCTTGCTGAGGCAACTGAGATTGCGGCTGATAACCTGGAATTTGATAGGAATCCTGTGGAATGGGTGGCTGGGTCTGTGGGGGATAATGGGATGGTTGTTGAATACTCATCTACGTCTCCTTCTTACATGAACAAAATACTTGGCAGGTTAAACGAATGCAAGGTGCAAGGGTTTTTCACTCACACTCACAAACGCAAGCAGGAAAATTATTCCTACAGGAAGAGGAACGAGGACAAAGGAGATTTCTGCATAAACGAGTGTTCGTTTTGTAGGCAACCTTTACTCCTCCACTGATAACTGCATCTATACTTTGATATATGTGTGATGGAGACTAGAAAAATGAATGGGCACCCATTGTGGGTGCCCGATCTACTAGACCACTTCAGAGATGCAAACTTGACACCACTGTTCGTTATGGCCTGGCCATAAAACAGCAGTTGTGAGTTCAACTCTATGGTTGCAACGCTCACATCTATAAGTATTTACGGTAACTCCTGGTATCTTTTCACTACGTGCTGCTTTTATGCAACTCGGACACCATACTAGAATTTGACGGCTAATGGTTACGCTTCCCATAGCCTGTGATAGCTTATTGCAACGCTCACACTTATTGTTGACTAAACGAAATTTATCGTCATTACCCACAACCAACTCCTTTGTTGTCTGTCCTAACCGGCACATTGCCAGTCGCTGACCGATTTGGTCATGTGGAGCCAGGCCAATGCACAAAGGAGAGTTGACGAATTGTAATAAACAAGCGGTGTTTTGTCAAACTACGCGCTTAGATTTACATTAGATGGAAAGCAGGAGGGTAGAAGCAGGGAGTGAGCCTTTTGCAGCATTGCACATCTAAAGTGAGATAAGCTCAAGAATTACTGCTAGCGAAAGATGATAGGTGATGGCAGTGTGGGAGTGACTTCATTCCCATCTGAGCGGCAATCGGCCCAAATGTTTGAGTCTTATTCTAGTTGTGCAGACTCCAAGAAGGCACACTCCCTGAGAAGATATTCATTTATAACATGGAGAGTAGGCATACTAGTTTAGCTTGTTTACCACTATATCTTGCTGTAGTACTATTGTACTTTTATTATCTACTTACGTCTATATTCATCAATATGGATAACTTCTTAGGTTTGCGGTTTCATATTCATTATATGGAAGAGAAAACAGCCTGTGAGTGAGCAAGATAGCGTGAGACCAGATACTCTGCAACGCCCCATTGATGATAAAGAAGCGTGGAAAGCATATTGGGAGCAGCAAGGGCAACCTTGGCGAAGCGAGCCGGAAATTGACGCTGAACGACAATCGTACCTCTCTATGAGGCGTAAAATTCCTCCTGACATCGAAAGAGGCAGTTATCCTTTCAAAGATATTAAACTAGATCGCGCTGATGTGGAATGGCTTCTAGCAACACACGAGAACAAGCGCGGGCCGGTAGATTGGAGTGATGAGAGTCAGCGAAAACGTATGGGACTCGATCTACGCGCTGCTAACCTAAGCAAGACGAACTTAACATCCTTACCACTGGCTCGGTTGTATGCAGGGTTAACTAAAGAAGAACGGAGCCCTGAAGATGTAGACCGTCAACAGCGTAATATTGCAGCAGCACATTTGGAGGGAACCAACCTTCGTGGAGCCCATCTGGAAGGAGCTTATTTGGCAAGGACGCACATGGAAGATGCCAACCTAGAAAATACATATCTAGAGGAATCTGATCTTAGTGGAGCCCATCTGGAAGGAGCGACTCTTCGCAAAGCACATTTAGAGGGAGCCTATCTATCACGCGCCTTTTTTAGTATTGCAAGCAACCTTAACTACATTATATTGAGCAACAAGAAGCTGGGCTGTGTGTCTGTAGACAATGTGAACTGGAATGGTGTCAATCTTGGTCTCGTAGAATGGGGAGACGTAGACATTTTAGGTGACGAGCGCAGGGCAAGAGAAAAGAAAACTCGCAGCGGGCAAATAAAGAAGTATGAGACACGTTTCAAGGAGTATGTGAAAGCTGTCCGCGCAAATCGGAAGCTTGCTGTCGCATTACAAAGTGAAGGTTTGAACGAGGAGGCATCACACTTTTTCTATCGGGCTCAGGTACTTCAACGGAAGGTAGTTTATATGCAGATGCAGCAACAAGGGATAACAATCAGGCGAAAGAGCAATCTCTTAGGAGCTTTCCTCTTATCAGGGTTCCTTTCTATTCTCTCAGGTTATGGATATAGGTTAGGTAGAGCTTTCTTATCTTACTCATTTGTAATCGTAGTGTTTGCAATTGCTTACTCTATACTTGGGCATCTCTCACTCTGGCCTCCAGATGCATTCGTTTACAGCATGACTTCGTTTCATGGACGTGGGTTCTTTCCTGGCTTTGGAAATGGACTTCCTCTGCACCACCCACTAATAATGCTTGCAGCATTTGAGGCGCTGGTCGGATTAATTATAGAGGTTACTCTTATTGTCACCTTAACACAACGCTTCTTTCGGAAATGAGTCCTGTTTTTCTACATCCAGCGAAATAAGCAGAGCGACAGATTACTTTTCCTCATCAGGTCTATTTCTTCCCTCTTCAATAAACTTATCCAGGTCTACTCGCTTAATGCGGTAATCACGTCCCCCAACGCGGAAAGCGATTAAGTCGCCTCGGCGAATCCATTCTCGTACTCGCTCGACACGAACTTTGAGTTCTTTGGCAACGTCTACTGTGCTTAACCATTCTACACTCATGGATGTACCCCAATACTTTTGACTGCATTATATGGTGATTCAAGATAGTCGTCAAATCACAGATGTTCTTGGGTATAACTACATCAAACTATTGATTTTCGTATCTACATCAGTATACTTAGATGTAATGAAATGTTCCTGAATGAAAGGAGGTGATAGTGGCATAAAAATAACTGACCTGAGTGTGCTACCACCCAGGCCAGCATTGTTTTTGGAACCCCAAGGATGTCAGGGTGTCCACCTGTAATTACGCATGTGGAGACCCTTAGTGTCAAGGAACACAAATATGTGTTCCTTAAAACGGAGGCACACATGCAACACTTTGGCGATAACTTCATACCCATTATCCCAGTTACACAACCACTCCATACAAGAGAACACCCCTTTTGTGGTGATCCCACCTGTCCTTGCTTTGAAGATGAGCAGAACAGAGAACAGCTTGCCCAAGCGATCAAAGACGGTCTGATTACCCCTGACGATGCAAACCGCATCATGAAGGGGAAGACCGTATGAAGCTCAAAGAACAGACAGCTTACCATCCCTACTTTCAGCGTGCCAGCCGCTATCAAGCTCCTGCTCCTGGCAGAAGACTACCTGTAACGCCTCGCGATTACCACAGCGCAGAGACAGAACCGCTTATCTATGTAGAGCCTCCCAGAAGAACTCCCTGGAAACGCTACTTTGGCTTAGGGATGTTTTTGTTTCTTGCAGGCTTTCTTATCTGGAACCTCTGGATTGTTCCTACCTACACGAACCTTCAGACCCAATGGCATTATGGCGATGCGAGGGTGAGTGTTTTGATGGCAGATGTAGGGCATGGGGGAGTGTCTCGGTTTCTTGCCTTTGATAACGGCGGCGAGGTGATTGTAGTTGAGATTGTAGGAAAACCGGCACGCTATATCGTCTATAGCGGCCTTACCCTGATTGGCTCAGATAGTGCCAACAGAGTAGTAAATATGCGGGTGGAGGATGTGAACGGCGATGGGAAGCCCGATTTAGTGCTGTCCATTGTAGGAGAAGCTGGAAACGTAGTGCTGTTTAATACCGGAACTCGGTTTCAGTGGATGTCGAAGTGAAGAGTTCATCCAAGTTTCGTTGGAGAGTGTTTTTAACTCTTCTTTTTATTGCGGGAGTTCTTGCAACGATTAACCTTGTTTACTGGATAGTTGCAAAGTAGCAATTTTGAAAAAAGCGCGGTATACTCTGAGGTAGATAAAAAAAGTCGGATGTGTTCCGTGTATCAGACGAGAACACACCCATTCCCGTTCGTGAGTCTACCACGAGCGATTAGCCTCATTATATCATATTGTCAGCTCTGACAAAATGATCTATAGGCCTCGTTGGGGACTCACGATGTAAGAAAGTGAGTCTACCACTTGCAGTCTACCTCTCTGTATGCCGCTTCCCAGGAGTATTACCGAATGAAGACAAAAACTCTTGTCGCGGCTCGTTATGTTCGCAACTCTGACCCAGCAAAAAAAGACTCAGAAGTCTTGAAGGCTCAAGCCGATGCTTTAGGTGAGTTTGGAGAGAAAATGGGTTATGAATGCCCTGACTACTTGATCTATGCCGATGCAATCAGCGCCTTAAAGTACCCGTATTGGGAACGGCGCGATATGATGCGTCTTTGGGATGATGCGGAGCGCGGGGCATTTGATATTGTTCTTTGTACAGAATTTTTCCGGCTTGCCCGTAAGTCCTCAGAGCAATACGCCATCATGGAATACCTCAAACGCTTCAAGGTTGAGGTTATCTCCATGACTGAGAAGTTTGAAGATACGGCAGAAGGCCACCTGCTCCATGCTGTTCAAGGCTTTTTAGGTGAAGTTGAGGCTGAAAAAATCCGCTTGCGAACGCTGCGGGGGAAAGCACACCGAGCAAGCCGAGCACTCACCGGACAAGGGTCGAATACGACCTATGGCTATGTGTGGGTTGATGGGGAAGAGTATAAAAAAGAACGGTATGCGTTAAATCACACTGTCATTGCCATGGTTGATGGGGAAGAGTGGACAGAGGTGAGGGTAATCCTTGCCTGCCACGATTGGTGCTTGCAAGGCATGAGTTGTCGGCATATCGCCTTTCGCCTGACCCGTTTAGGTATTCCCACACGCAAAGGACACGTAAATTGGGACAGGACAACAGTTCGCCAAATTCTCAAGAATGAGAATTACACAGGGGAGGCATATAATGGCAGATGGACACGCGAGAACGGGACACGCGCCTTACCCACGAAAGGGACAGTGAAGCTGCCTGATGGTATCTACCCCAAAATCATCGACAGAGACACATTTGAAAGAGCCCAGCGGCAATTACAAATCAATGCAGAGATGTCCGCGCGTAACAACAAGGCTCCGTCTGCTAGTCTCTTGCGGAGTATGATCTACTGTGGCATTTGTGGCAAACGAATGCATGCCCACAACCATCTCAATCCCAAGCCAGGCCGCAAAACTCCCAACCCGTCTGAATACTGCTGCTGGACAAATGAGGGAACAGATGAGCTACTGCGCCACCACTATGTCGCTATCCCTATGCAGAAAGCAGATGATGAGGCATGGCTATTCGCTATTCCCTTCATTCAGAACCCTCAAAAAATTCGGGAACACGTCATGGCAGTGCGTAAGAAAGTTGTAGTCCGTAACCATACGGGAGACCTTGAAGCAGAGATTGAGCGGATTAACCAGAGCATTGCCAATCTCTACGATTTAGCAGCCGCAGCAGATCCAACCAACAAAGACGGTATGCAGGCATTGCGTGACCGCCTGAGCGCACTTGAGCGGGACAAGCGGGAAAAAGAAAAATTGCTTTCCGGTATCAGCACTGTAGAAGAACGTCAGGAAAAGCTGTTTGCCGCACTTGACCGTTTCGAGACGTGGGCTGAAAAAGTCCGGCCATTTCTCCATGACCCAGACTATCAGATTTCGCAAGAGGATAAAATAAGCGCTCTACTCATCTTAG
>Ga0137389_10000880_pt1 | contig 17085 bp, 20 predicted proteins | sample 15con2h14BmetaG_FD_104645 | JGI IMG/M metagenome (GOLD analysis project Ga0137389, IMG submission 104645) | Vadose zone soil microbial communities from Angelo Coast Range Reserve, California, USA - 15con2h1.4B metaG | ecosystem: Environmental > Terrestrial > Soil > Vadose zone > Saprolite...
CTGTCGATCTTTGGCGCCAACCATCGTTTCTCCGCTCGGACCTAAGCCAAGAATGGCCAGGGACGTTGCGCTCGCTAATTACCCGACACGCTGTAGTCTAGGCGAGCGCCGTGACAGCCGTGTTTTGCTGGCGCGGCGCAGCGCGGTGTTGGACGTCGCAGTTAGGCCGGTGCCCGTTCGCGCATGTTGGGAGGAGCCACATGGCCAATGCCAGGTAGTGAAACCGGGCGTCTTTGGCGGCGATTGCCCAAGCATTAAAGGCATGCTTTACTTATTTGTTAAGCATGCTCATTATGTCATTGGTGACGGTCAAGGCTCCAGATAGCGTTCGGTTGTTGCCGAGCACGTTCACGTCGGATGGCCTGCTCCCGGCGGGGGACTACGCCATAACGATCAAAGACCTTCAGGCGAGCTTGCTTGTTGTTGGGCCGACTAACCATTCGCCGTCATGGGATGCGGATTGGCGTCGGCAGCTCGTCGAAAACCTCGAAGTGCTCGTCCAACAGTTATGGAAGGTGGGAATCGGCGAGATCTTCGCCGACGGCTCGTTTGTGGAGGACAAGGACCACCCCAACGACATCGACGGATACTTTGTTACTGATCTGCGACGCCTTGCCAGCGGAGATCTTGAGCGTGAGCTGAACCTTCTGGATCCTCAAAAATGCTGGACTTGGGATCCCGCACAGCGCCGTCCGTTTCTCGGCTACCCGAAGCGCCAACTGCCCATGTGGCACGCGTACCGCGTTGAGTTGTATCCGCACTTCGGCCAGCTCTCCGGCATGCGGGATCCGCACGGGAACGAGCTTGAGTTCCCTTCGGCATTTCGCCTGAGCCGGCGCGACGGTAAGCCCCGGGGGATCATCCAAATTATTCGGGGGACGCCATGATTCGTAATGAGACGGAGTACCAGGAAGCAGTTCGTCGGTTGACTGAGGAGAAACGGCGATTAGCCGCGCACCAAAAGCGCTTGGCTGAGGCTGGTTTGTCTGCTGCGGAATTGAAGCGGGCACTGGATCCGTTGCGATCGTTCCAGGCCCAGCTCGCAGAGGAGATCGAGAGCTACGAGCGCCTGAAGCGGGGCGATGTCGATACCTTGCTCAATCTCCACGGCTTGGGCAGGTCGCTCGTAGCGCTTCGGATCGCGCGCGGCATCACGCAGCGCGAACTCGCAGAGAAGCTGGGCGTTCACGAGTCTCAGGTCTCGCGAGACGAGAGGAACGATTATCACGGGGTTACGGTCGAGCGCGCGACGCGTGTGCTCGAAGCCTTGAAGGTTCAGATGAAGAGCTCGTTCGAGCTGACCGCAAACATCGGGGCTGCGAGTCGACGCGATAGGCGCGCCGAAAAGTAGAACCAGGCGGGGGTTTAAGGTCCGCCTGGCAAAGGAAGGTAGTTGAAATGGCGGAAGCTTTTCCCACGCAGTTCCATGATCTCGGGGCCTTGGAGGAATTGCCCCCGGCGAAATGGCGGGACCTCTGCAATGCCTTCGGCTATCCATCCGGCCTGAATTCCACGAACGTTTGTGGCGCTCGCATTCACGAAGCCCTTGTAAGGTCGGTCGTCTTTAGCGATGAATTGATCGATGCTCTGAACTTCATCTATGACCTCGGAACAGATACCGGCCGAGAACATCTGGTCGAAACGGCCCGGGCGCTCAATATCGATTCCCGAGGCTGGCCGGACGAAAGCCCCCGTGAGCTTGCGGCCCGGCTGAGCGTCGACAAGAAAGACCAGGCCGAGATCCAAAAGCTCTTGGACTACGCGCAACTCGTCGCGATCTCCAAGGGACCGACGAAGACGTACAAGGAATTTGTCGGGAAGGAGGCGCTTCCGGTCGGGGACATCAAGAAGGCGGAGACCGCATTGCAATCTGCCGTCGCCAAGTGGTGTGAGCAGAACGGTCGATCGCGGCATTGCCGAGTGAGGGGCTACGAACGCGGAGACGATCTCCTTTTCTGCGTGGTACATGGACACCGGTTGGAAGCGCCGGCCGTTCTCAAAGGTGACCGTCATGAGGTTCTGAGGTTCAGGCGAGTGCATAGCGATTTCGTGCGGTACGGACTGGCGGATGGCCGGCTTTTCGTGACCGCGCGTTCGGTCCAGGTCGTTCGGGCTCTGCGATCGATTTTCGGGGAGGTGATCTTCAAAGATCCTGAATTCTTCTCCGTCCACCAGACATGTTCGCTGGAGGTTCTCCAGATGCGCGGTCAGGAGGCACTGGACGATCACCACATCAGTGGGATCATGGACGTGAGGATTGTGGAAGCGAGTTGGAAGACCCCCACCGGGGGTCGCTACCACATGCGGCATGACGACTGCCTGGTCGAGATAGACCTCGCCGGGCACGCGTCGGCGGTCGCGGAGGCAGAACTCCGCTCCGTAACCCTTCGAATCGATTTCAACGGCAAGCGTGGCCACCGGCGCGTCAAGCTCACTGAGCCCAACGCTTTGAGCGTACCGCCAGATGAAACCGCGCCGCTCGTTTATGAATACCTGCGCCAAATCGGGGTGAGCAACAAGGCTCCGCCACCCAAGGACGATCTATGGACGTTGGGGATGGGAAGCCATCCCGAGGGCAGGTGGCGAGTGGCTCTTGGGGCCACAGAGATGAACCGACTCCTCAGCCTGAACGCCCTTGCGAATTCGCGCACATCGTTTGCACCCAGCAGCGAATACACGATGGATCCGTACGCTCTTACGGTCCTCAAAGCAGCGGACGGCGAGCTTATTGGCGCCGATGACGACGACGAGGGCCCGATTCAACACCTCACGCCGACGGACGTATCGGGTCTGTCGTTGGACTTGCGTCGCTATGGAACCTAAGTCGCCGAGATCTTGGGACTCACCGGAGATGCCAGTCCGGAGATTCGTGACAGCATTCTGCCGTTGGGGGAAAGGACCTTGGGTGAAAAGAGGATCAGGCTATACCTGCTCTACCGCGCACCAACGGAGCCGGCGCGCATCGCCGCGCAACTGCACGGCGAGCGAAAACAGGGGATCGAGCCTGTGCTGCTCGTACCCGACGGACGGCAGGCCGGTACTGGGCTCCTGGAGATTCCTTTCCAATGGCGAGACCTAAGCCCGGCCGAGGTCACCCTGCGACTGGTTGCTTCCCTCGGCGTGGAGAACGACGTGCCCGCCATTCTCGTTGCCCCGTCGTCAGCTGACCTTGTGATTGATCTGGCTCGCAAGCGCGTCTGGCTGTTCGGAATCGAGATCCCCTTGGGACGAGCGGAGCAGCCGTTCAAGTATGTGTCGCTGGTCGCCATCGCCAATGGTCGGCCCGTCTCGAAAGAACAAATGCTCAAGCACCTCTCACCCGCGGGTTGTGACGAAGCAGTCGGGCGAAAGGCCAAGTGGGACTTCAAAGAGGCCGTGACAGCAGCGTTCAAGCAAGCCGGACGCGAGTTGCCCAAGTCCTTCGGTGAAGTCTTCCCTTCCAGGGGCGGCGAGTTCATGACCACGCTCGAACCGTTCGTCTGGCCACCGGCAAAGTGGAAGGAAACGGCGACGAACGCTCAGACGGTGGCCTGAACCGAGACCCCGCGGCCACGGTGCGGCCACGGATCCTCAAGCCCGTTGCGGTGAATCCTTACCTTGTGACCGGACGTGGTGTTCGGCACGAACGCGAGGTACCAAAAATGCACGAGCAGATCGCAGTCTTCATCAACAAGCAGAAGTTTGAGCTGTCCAACGCCAAGCAGATCGGGCGGGCCCTCAAGGAGGTGGCCCATATCCCACTCGACGACACGCTGTTCCTCGAAAGACCGCACGAGGATGAGGTGATCGCCAACGACACCGTCGTCACGCTGAAAGACGGAGACCACCTTCACTCCCAGCCGCCCGCCAACTATGGCGCGCCGGTTGAGTTGGAGGGACTTCCCGGGAATCTCAAAAAGTGCAGGGTGGTGCCGCAGCCCGGTGAATGGACGTTCGTCATCTTCGACTACGCCATCGGCCACGGTTATCGGCCTGACCAGGTGCAGTTGCTGGTCAAGCTGCCACCGCTCTTCCCGGTGGCTGCGCCGGACATGTTCTGGGTCAAGCCATCCGTGGTGACAGCCATGGGTGCTGAGCCTCGTGGCACGGGGATCGAGACCGTGCTGGCCGAGGCCTGGCAGCGTTTCAGCTGGCATCTGCCACCGGGAGCCTGGAAGCCTGGGGTCAGCGATCTTCGGGACTTCATGCGCTGCGTTCGGGCGCGCTTCGATCGGAAGGATTAGGCGCCGCCATGAGGATCCGCATCGATGAGACCGTCTGGACGAAGTTGCAGTCAGACCTCCAACCGGGTGCGCCGGTAGAGAGTGCGGCTGTCTTGCTCGGGGAAGTCCTTGGCGCGGAGGCGGAGCGAGTAATCGTGGTTCGCCACGCGCAGCTCGTCTCGCCGGAGGGCTACGAGATCCGCCGCGCCGACCAACTGAGAATCAGTCCGGTGACACTGAACCGACTCACGCGGCTCGCGCGCGACCGCGGTTGGAGCATCCTAACCATGCACACGCATGGCTCTGGCGCCTCTCCAAGATTCTCCTGGGCCGATGACAATGGGGACGCGCGGCTCATGCCGGCTTTCGCAAACCAGGTGCCTAACGTCCCGCACGGTTCGATGGTGCTCAACACAGCTGGGAAAGTGCGTGCACGCCTCTTCGAGCGAGACGCGGCTCCCACCACAGCGGATCTGGTGTCCATCGGCAAAGTACTGCGAGTGCTCAGTGACCTTCCGACCCAAGAGGATGCTCGGTTCCATCGGCAGCAGCTGGCACTCGGAAAGGCGGGGCAAGCCCAATTGCGCAGTCTTCGAGTTGCGATCGTCGGCCTCGGGGGGACAGGATCGGTTGCAGCGATGCAGCTCTGCCACCTCGGTGTCGGAGAGCTGCTCCTGGTAGACGGCGATCCACTCGAGGCTAGCAATCTGTCGCGTGTCGTCGGCGCCCGTACCAGTGACGTTGGCCGAATCGCGAAAGTGGACATCGCGGCGCGCTACATCGTCGAAACGGGCATGCCAGTGAGCGTGCGAATCGTGGCGCAGCACTTGGCCGAGTGCAATGTGGGCTTGCTGGCTGGCGCGGATGTGGTCATCTCATGCGTCGATCGTCACGTTCCACGTGCTCTGCTCAACTCCCTCGCGTACCACGCATTGGTACCTACCATCGACATCGGTACTGCGTTCAGAGTGGATCCCGAGGGCCGGTTGGTGGGCGACGCCGGTAGAGTGGTTGTCGCCGGCCCAGGTCGACCGTGCTTGAACTGCTGGGGCCACATTTCTCCCGTCGCCTTGCGAATCGAGGCAATGGAAGACCACGAGCGAGAAAGCCTGGCAGAGGAGGGGTACATCCAAGGAGCTGACGCGCCGGAGCCCGCCGTCGTCGCGTTCAACGGCGCCGTCGCCAGTGCGGCGGTCATCGAGCTGATACGGCTCGTGACCGCCTTCGCTGGCGCTGAGGACCCGCCCCATCGGCTCGCCTTTTCCTTCCGAGATGGCACGGTCAGACGAAATCGTCTCGCCGGTCGAGTGTATTGCGATATCTGTGGTGGCCGAGAGCGCGAGGCCGTGACACCCCCGATGGTCGCACAGAGCCCTGGGGGTCGTGATGGGCCGCCAGGATCAAGCGTCAGCCAGGACTCGCCAACCTCGACGAGCAAGTGAAATGGCGAGGACAGGGTAAATCCCGCGCCTTAGCTGCGCAGTCTCGCAGAAATTCAACGAGGGAGTGACGCCGAAGAGTGGCTCGCGAGAGCACCTAAAAACGCGCACGGACAGCCCTTTCCTATGGTCCGAAGTTAATTCGAGTCCAGCCATCTCGATGCTGCAGCGGTTCTCTCCGAAGGACGAGGGGCCGGTAGTGCTTGTTGCGGCATCCATCCTAGAGCGAAAGTCTGGCGAGTGAGCCCGCCGCGGTGCCCCAAGCCGACGCTCCCCACCCGATATGAGCCAGAACTCGCGACGCTCGTGAAGGTGCCGCCAAGCGGGGAGGAGTGGCTCCACGAGATCAAGTTCGACGGATACCGCTTCGGGTGTCGGATCGACGGGGACAAGGTGAAGCTGAATACGCGCGGAGGGCATGACTGGACGACGAAGCTCCCACAAATCGCCAGTGCCGCAGGGAAGGTGAAGGCCAAGCAGGCCCTCCTCGACGGTGAGGTGGCGGTGCTGCTGCCCAGTGGCAAGACGACTTTCCATGGCTTGCAGGAGGCGCTCTCGGGCGCGGAGCAAGGAAAGAAGATCCAGCCGGTCTACTTCGTGTTCGACCTGCTTTTCGTCGACGGGAAAGACACAGCAAAGATGAGGACTGAGGACCGGAAAGCGGAGCTCAAGCACCTCTTGAGCGCCCTCGCCCCGACAGCCTGGTCAGATACAGCGACCACGTGCTCGGTCAGGGTCCCGAGTTCTTCGCGAACGCGAAGCGGTTGGGTCTGACTGCAACTTTGTCCAGCGGCCGAAGGAGGAATCGCGACAAAGGGCGCCGACCTTCGGCCGAAGTCTCAGCGATGCTTCGCGCCAACGCGATCTCGCTTGGCCCAATCGCCGGCTGCACGTCCTTGAGCTGGCGGGAGCTGATTACTTTGGCGGTAGCGAGTTCGATTGTCGCCTGCAAATCTATGTTCTTGGTGTAGTCGAAAATCTCAATCTTGCAGGTGCGAGGGAAGCCAGTGTCTGAGCGCCGGTGGACGGGCAGCTGTGACAGGATCGCAAACCGGTCTTGGGCGAGCGTCTCCCTGAAGACCTGGGTCGCGATATCCGCACATCGGCCCTGCTCGATCGTGGTGAGCGGCGCTAGTGAGGTTATCTGGATGGCAGCGACCGACGCTGAACCACTGGGCTCCCTTCCGGCGACACAGACGCGCAACTGACGCCCATCATCATCAACAATACAGTACAAACATCCCGGACCCTACCCTCGACGGGTTGCTCTTGGGTGTGACCCTTCTCATAGCATCGCTCCGGCGTAGAGGAAGTCAGCTCTCACTACATCACCGTGCCACCACTCGCGTCATAGGAAAAGGATGCTCCAATTGCTCTATTTTTGCTCAACCGCTGAAGCCAGTTGAGCAAGAGATCGCCGACCGCACCGCAGGAGGGGCCAGGCTGGCTATTTCGGAAAATGCCACCCAGCGGTGCGGCTTACTGAATGATGAGCCTAGAGCAAAATTTTGCAGTGACAGTCTTATCCTCGTTCATGACCACCTCGCAGCGTGGACCAGGCCCGTCGCACGCTCCCGAATATCCTTCGAATGTTGTCGGCGGATTGACGGAGGCAACCAATGTCACTCTTGTGTTCGTTTCAAGCTGATATGAACATTCAGTCCGCCTGGGGGGTTTCGGTCCCGCCGTTGCAGACGCACCTGGGGCGACTTTCGCACCTAGAAACTTGGTAAAAGCTAGCTCTTTTGCCGTCATCGGACGGCAGGTATCGCCCTTCGGCGACAACTCAACGCTACCGACAAAAGTGTCGGGACAGCCTCCAACCGGCTCCATTCGCACCATCAGCGTCCGCGGCGTAGGTATTTTCGAGAAAGCAGCCGATACTTCTTTGTTCCCATCCATCGTCACGCCGCAGATGCCCCGCCCCGTGCAGCCTCCTCCCCACCCACTGAATATCCACCCATCGCTCGCGGTCTGTCTCAGCTCAACCTTAATTCCCTGCGCAAACTGAGCACTGCACTCGCTAGGGCATCGTATTCCGGGGACCGTCGACTCAACCCTACCTTCTCCAACCTCTTTGATGACTAGCTGAAGGGCGTTCGCCTCCGCACCATCGCCACTGAGCTCCACCACATGCACGCCCTGGCGTTGTAATTGCTGATTGGATTGACCCGGTTGCAGCTTGAATGTTACCGGTCGTTCGACCCCCCCGCGTTCGTCCACTGTCAGCGAGGCGGTGCGGTTTCCGGTAACTTTCGGAATGAATTGTATGAACACCTCGCAAGAGTGGCCCGAATCCACCGCTATGCTCGTGCACGTTTCCTTCGAAATTTTGAAATCCTCCCCTTCGCTAGCATCCGACCCGTCTCTTTGAAAACTCCGCGAAATGCCTCTGTTGGTGATGGTTATAGGCACCGAGAGGCTGCGGGAGCCGACCAGTTGAGCTTCAAACTTATGCCCATGAGGATGCAACCTGAGAGCCTCACCCTGCCGGCCGTTTCCTCGTAACAGGATTCTTGCCGTGCTTGGCTGCGGTCCCGTCGTGACAAGCAGCTCTGCACTGGAAGCCCCGTGGTTTCCTGGAAGAAATTCGACCCCTATCGTGCAACTCTCGCTCCGTGCGAGCTCGACACCGCTGCAATTGTCCTCCCTTCTGCGGAAAGCCTTCATGCCTTCAACGACAACCGTCCGAACGCGGACTGGCCTGTCAGAGAGATTTACCGCGGTAGCCATTCGTATCGAGCTTGGCACGCCAACATCCTCATCACCGAAGTCAAGGAATGATGGGAACAGAGCCAATGCAAAGCGGTCCTTTCTGGCAAATGGAGCAGTCAAAAAGATTAAGACGCCGAATATGAGCACGCCGCGCAGTCTCGACCGTTGCCTTCGCGAACCGTCCCTGCCGAGTCCCTTCAGAATAAACGTCAGCTTTCGCATGATCTACCTGAGCAGACACAACCGCGACACGACGTAGGTCAGCCTTTGGTGGTCTCTTTGTCGACCAAAGTGAGTTTACCAGTGACGACGAGGTCACCAGACGCTTCTTTGCTTCCTCTCCCGACCGTGGACGTGAGAAGCGCACCGATGCGATCCGCGCCTCCTACCAAAATGATGAGCGTCAGGAGCGTGTCTAGCGATAGCTTAAATCCCTTACTCAAATCGTAGACAGGCCCGGGATTCGAAGGTTGCAACGAAGCCAGGACACTAAGCTGACCCCAGGTCATAACGAACAATATGCCGAGCACCGTTGCGAGGAGAAAATAGAGTAATTTGTACTTCCTGTCCGCACCGTTCTGCTCGCCCGAACCGGTGCTCGCGACCAGAGTGCGAAAACGGTTGTTCAAGGACAGCAGAAACAGAATCCCGGTGACGACCCTGTCTATTATGAAAGACGCAATGAGTATGAGCGCAAGCATGTTACTGGCCTCGTTCATGGCTTGGACCCTCCCATCCGATCAGTTTGATTTCGACGAGCCCCGTTGAGAAAAAGGACCCGCGTCCAAGATCGCAAGTCATTATCGGAGCCCCCTGTCTCACGGGACGCAGAAGCAACCCTGCCCGGTGGACTGACACTTCTGTTGCGGCGAGCATTGCCCCGTACTGACGCACGCGCCCGCGGGGTCGCGTCTGCAAGGAGTCAGACACTGGCAAGACGGCGTGCCATTGGGCAGGAATACGCATCTCTGGGACGAATCCGAGCACGTGCCGCCGCACGCCCCACCGGGCCCGGATTGGCAGGACTGCGGTGGAGATTCCTTGCGCGCCGGCACACAAAATTTCGTCGGCTGGTTAAAGGCCTGCTTGTGCGTGCCAAATTGATCGGTCACGGTCCGCGGTTGCGGTTGCCTTGGGTTTCTGCACTGCACCTCGTAGCAAATGTAATCGTCGCGCAGAGGTTGCCCCGGTCGTGGAGCCGGTGGCTCGGGAGACACTCTCTTGGTGACTGGCACACAGAACTCGATCGGCCGACCGAGCTTGCACTGCCTGCCGGTGAAGTCCGGTTGCAGCTCAGCGATCGCGTCCACCAGAGGTTTGACCCGCAGCTCGTCCTTCACCTGATAGCAGAGAAGGTGATCCAGCCTCACCTGCGCCAATGCCGTCGACGAAAAGACGCCCAAACCGATCGCAAGAAGAAGAATCCGCTTTCCCATACGCGCTCCTTCTGATTTCGAAATGCGTGCGGCGGAGATCCGACTCAGTCGGCCGCGTCGATGTTGTGGGTCAAAATCGGAGCATCAAATGTGCCAGCGCATCGTCGGGCTTGGGTCTTTTTATGGGCAATGTGAATCACGCGTTCGCAGCGGCGCCGCGTCATACGCGGCTGACGTATCTGCTACCGCCTGCATCTGTAGCGCTCCTGTTGCATGTTGCAGTTAACGCTGTTTCCTTCTGGCCCGGAACGACCGCGTGACATCAGCCATCTAAGCTCGTTGCAGCGAGACCCTTTCCAGTTGTTGCCTGCTCGGACTCGACATTCACTTGCCCGCTAGGCGACGGCGCACCAGCTTTCGGCGATAGCTTCAACACATAGTAGTGCTCAAAAGTGATTCTGTATGTCCAATGGAGAAGGAACAGGAAACGCCAACCTGCGAGAAGGAAGAGTGGAAGCCAAATGAGCATCGCACTGTGCGCCCCGGACAGAAATACGTACACAAACTCCAAAAAGAAAATGACTGCCAGGCTCCGCAAGAGTTTGTATTCCGCAGCTTGGCGATCGATTTCTGTTATCGCAGATTCACTTTCGTTTCGAACCACAGCATACGTGTAATAGTAGTAGTTTCTCCTTGTTGGCTCGACCCCAGATGGCAGTTGTACCTCTCCCTTGATGGCCTTAAAAAACTGATCCTTTTTTTCCGGCCAGCAAACTTTCAGCACTGGGTTCAATTCCGCGCTAATGCTCGATAGGAAATGACCCAGGACGTAGGATCCCAAGAAAAATACAACCCAATAAGCAGACCCATCAACGTTCCCCGTCACTATCGTGAGAGCATCACGATGGAGAAACAGAAGGAATGCCCCGGGCACGAGAATGCCGAAAAAATCTATGATACCGAGAAAAAAATCTCCTGGTTTCATGCGCCGTTCTCCTTTTGCAATGAACGTCGGCTCTCATGAATCGGATGGGAAAAGATTGACAGTTGGACTGAAGACACCGTTGACAGCTAAAGTTTCTTTAAGTGCTCGGGACTCGTATTTCCCACTGAGCGTTGCCACTTTTACAAAAGCTCGATAGGAAACTAGCCGCGTTATTGCCTCGCGTTCCGGCTGCGGTTTAGCGCTAGCCACGAGCCTAGCGACCTTGTCGAGATCGAACGCGGGTGGCAAGCCAATGGACATCCACTATCGATGGCTTCCCGCTCTCGCTATTCGAGGTCCGCCGTCGGTGGTCATGGGGTCCTGCACGAAGACCAGGCCGTCCATTGACTCGATGAAGGCGCGGAGCAGCAGCACCGCTTGGGTCTGTGTCTCGACGAGCGCCACCCAGCGCAGTTCAGGGATCTGCTTGGCGCCGAGCTTGAAATAGACCGCGGCGAGCACGTAGTGGCCGCCCTCGGCGATCTCTTTCGGCACCGGCGGCAGCGGCGGGATGGGAATTAGATGGACATGGTCGTGGCCGTTCTTGCGCTCGCGGTCCTCGCCTTCAGCCCGGGTCTCGCCGGCCTGCGGCACCTCGACCTGGCGCACTCGCTTGTCCTTCTCGTAGCGATACACATAGAGCTGCTGGCGCTCGATCTTGAGCGAAGCGCGGTCGAACTCGTCATCTTTCTCGGAAAGCCCGAGCCGACGCGCGAGCGTCTCCTCGCTGACCGGTGCGATCGCCTTCAGCGCCTTCTCAGCTGGCCGCGCGACCTCGATACCGAGGTGCGCCGTTGACTGCGCGCCGATTACGCGGAACGGGTTCTGAAGGATGTGCACCGCCAGACCTGCCTCCCACACCGGGAGCCCGAGGCAGGTCTGGCTGAAGGTGACGGTGGTCGCGTCGAACTGCGACGTCTCCTGGAGGAACCGATACTCGACGCCCACGTCCGTCGGGCGTCGCTCCGGCCGCAGCCCGATGTGGTTGAGCTCATCGAGCTTCAGCCCGAGCGTAGGCCCAAACTTCTCGAGGTACTCTCGCGCCGCGAGCTGTGCTGTGCGTGCCGAGGAAACGAACACTTCATCGACGTGCAGCAAATTGCGAGCGACGCCGGTAGCATCGCGATCGAGATGGACCTTCGCCGATTCGTCGTATTGCTGGTGCATGACCCCCTCCAGTTACGTAGTCGCCTTGAACGTGCACGCCGCCGCACTCCGGGAGGGTTGCAAACGTTGGGCCGACGGAACCCTGGGAACGAGCGGACGCTCTTCCCGGCCTCGGAGCTGTCTGAGACGTCTCTTTGGGAAATGGCACTGCAACCCTGCAACAGGAGCGCTACCGTTGCAGGCAGTAGCACCCCTTGATCGATCTCCGCACGGTCGACCGTATTTATGAGACCGTCGCTCCAACCAGGTGAGCGGCATCCGACCGTGCGAAGATGGGCGTGCGTTTGTCGAGCGGTGTCGATGCGTAATAGTCGAAACGTTTGTAAGCGCAGTTGGGCGGATAGACGAGTCGTACAGCAAGGCGGGCGCAAGAAGGCAATTGGACAAACATTGTCATTGAATGTTTAGAGCGCGGCTTGCATCTTCGGGACGCAAAAGGCTGGCGAGCCTCTCAACTTTTTCTTCCGCCTTGGAGCGCGTAGCCTCAGCCTTGTCTTTTCCTTTTGCGCATGGAATCCAAAGTATGCGCCCAACCAGCGTTCCGATAGTGCTCGTACCAGCACCGAGTGCCGCTGACGCATCCTTCGCATCCTGCCATCGCCAGGCAGATATTCAATTGGCGATCTCCTGCTCAATCGAGATTGGAATTGAGCAAACTTAGAGCACTGTCTAGTGGGCTGCGAGGAAGCCTTACCGTTACTAGACCTTAATATGGCACCACTTTGAGGCACGGCCGTTGCAGAGGTTCGTAGCGGACCTTCGTCTAGCCTGCGCTCCATTTCGTGAATTCGAAAAACGTCGAGGAAACTAACCCGCTACAACACATCTCAGCTGGCGCAACCGCCACCCTAAGACCGTCGCAATCGTGCGACCAAGTGAGGAGGGAATATGGTCAAGCTAATCGGATTGCTATTCGCGGCCGCGACGTTGCTTGGTGCCGCTCCTGACCCCAAATCACAAGCTAAGAAGCAGCCCTGCCCTAAACCAGTCTGTGAAGCACCGTGCGTCAAGGACGCCCCGGCTGACGTGATGTGCTATCTCCCTAAGCCCGGCAAACCAACCACGATGAGCTTCGCATGCTGCTGTTGCGGCGGGGGTAGTGGGACTTCGTTTAAGAAGCTGAAATAATCACGTGGTGTTGACATCGTTGTCCTTGCCGAGGGGGCGCTCATTGTCCCTATCCGCCAAACTTTGCGGTCCTCTTGAAAACCGCCTTTTGGCTGCCCTTCCGAACGAAGAATACAAGCGTATCCTTCCCAACTTGGAGCACGTGAGTTTCTCCCTCGGCAAGGTTGTCTACGAGTCGGGCATGCACCTGGACTACCTCTACTTCCCAACGAACTCCGTTATCAGTTTGCTCTACACCATGGAGGATGGCACCACCGCCGAAATGGGACTTGTCGGAAACGACGGGGTCGTAGGGGTCGCGCTATTCCTGGGAGGCGAGACCACGCCCAACCAGGCGGTCGTGCAAATCGCTGGAGCCGCGTTCAGGATGAAAGCAGAATTCGCTCAGGGGGAGTTCGCCCGGAACGGCCCTCTTCAATTCTGGCTGCTGCGCTACACGCAGGCGCTCATTACCCAAATCTCGCAGACCGCGGTCTGCAACCGTCTCCATTCGGTGGAGAAGCGGTTATGCCGATGGCTGCTGCTAAGCCACGACCGCGTAAAGTCGGACGAGCTACTGATGACACACGAGTTCATTTCCAACATGTTGGGCGGACGCCGAGAGAGTGTCACCGTGGGCGCAGGCCGTCTTCAAGATGCGGGATTGATCCATTATGCTCGGGGCCACATTAAAATTCTCAACCGCGGGGGCCTAGAAGCGACCGTCTGCGAATGCTATCGGATTGTCAAAGATGAACTGGATCGCCTACTTGCACCTGGTAACAGGTGTGGTTTTAGAATGTAACGTCGTCGCGGTGCAAGAGACGGCCAAGAAAGCTCCTGAGTTGATCGAAGTTGTCCGGCCGGATCAGATGGAGATTCTTTCGCACCTCCACTTCGGCACCTTCATCGATCGTTTGAACGCAGAAAACCACGACTGGGATTTTCTCCCCTAGCCCGGCCCGTTGGCGTATCCGCCAGCCCACTGCGGCGGCATCGGGACCGGCTCCTCCTGAGCTAACCAGAATCAGATTGGGAGTTTCTCCCATTGCTCGCACAACCGCCTCTTCTTCACCTCTGGCTTCCTCCACACGGTAGCCATCTGTCTTTAGCAACCGTTCTAGAGAATCGCGGATCTCTTCTACGTCTTCCACCTCCAGGATCGTTGGCGCCGTCATTCACATTGCTCTTCGGCTATGAGCACTCATATCCCGTGACCTCTGCTGACACATACCGATCACGTTTGACCGAGCAAAGAGCGATCCGTCTGTGCGCTGAATCACATTGGCCTTCGAGCCCGAAAATCAAAATGACCACGATGGACCTGAGCCGTGGGACGCAATCACGAGTGGCCCGAGGTCACCGAGAAAACGGAACAACGAAGCCCTCAAGTCAGATGAACTGCAAGTCTCGGGCGAGCACGTTGAGCCGGCGAAACTGCGAGTAGACCGCCGATTCATGCTCAGACCGGCAGTCTTTGGTGCAGCCTCTTTTTATCCTCACTTTGCCCTATGTGCGACAGCGCACAGACGACGCATTCGAGGCTTCATAGCAAGTCTGCCTCTGAGAGGTGCGAAGCGATGTCCAGGGGCAACTACCAGATCCGTCGCATCCAGGGCGTGATTGAGTTGCGTCCTCAACGAACGCTCTTCCTCAAGGATGCCAGGGGTGGAGGCCAAGATGGCCCACTTCTTGGATGGATTATTTCGCGACGATCCCAATGCTCAGAATCGATACTCCGGACGACCCCGAATGACAATCAGACAGCAGCTAACAAACACACAGTTGTATGACAGAGAGGTAAATTATGAATGGCAATAGTCTTGGCAGAGACAAGATATTCAATTCGGATATCTGGACGGCGATCGACAAGGCGGTCAAGACGGAGGTGGGCCAGGTCCGAGTGGCTCAAAAGGTCTTTACGGGAACACCAACCACTGCAGCATCCGTCGTTCCGACCGATCAGATAGAACCTGACAATAAAACGTTGACGATTGTCGAAGGGCAGACGACACCCCTTCTCGAAATATCAGTAGAGTTTTCTTTGACGGAGAGCCAGGTTGAAGCTGAGCCAACTCTTCGAACGGGTCGAACCCTCGCGCAGTTTGCGGCTAAGAGCGTTGCAATGGGCGAGGATTTTCTGCTCTTCCAAGGCAAGAATGCCGCGCTCGATCCGATGATCAGGGTCGTGAATAAGGAATCAGTCGGCGACGGCCTGCTCGGCTTGGCAGCGGAGGCAATAAACGTCGATCGAACGGATCAGAATTATCCTCAGCTGATTTTTCAGAAGGTTGCGGATGGGATCGGTCGCTTGGTCAGCAAGGGGCAACCCGGTCCGTATGCCTTGCTCCTCGAGACCAGCGTGTTCGCGGACACACACGCGCCCCTTCCAGGGACCCTCGTGCTGCCAGCGGATCGAATTAGCTCGCTAGTCCCGAGTGGATTCTACGGGAGCGGCGCCTTGCTTATTCCCGCTAAGGCCGCCAAGGACAACCAACCAGCTCAACCAGCTCTGCGAACGGGCCTCCTTGCATCGCTCGGCGGCGAACCGACTACGCTGTACATCACAACATGGAAGCTGGCGGGAGGAGACAGTGTTGATGCCGTGACTGCGTTTACGCAGTCAGACACTGAAGGCAGGTCTCGCTTCCGCGTCTTCGAACGGATGCAACTGGTTTGTCGCGATCCGGACTCGCTCGTCCGTTTCAATTTCATCAAGTGAAAACAAATTGAGGGTGACGCGCTCTCGCGAGGCGGGCAGTTCTCATGTCTGCCTTTGAAAGCGAGGAGTCGGCCATGGCCAACGGAGCATTATCTGTCGGGGCATACGGAAGCGAGGTTAGCAACCTGCAGCGCAGCCTCGTCGAGCAGGGGCACGATATCCCGGAAGCAGAAAGCGGCCGCGAGTTCTTCGGGCCTGCGACGCGCGAAGCGGTCCGCAATTGGCAACGCGACAAAGGACTCAAGCCGACCGGAATTGTAGATGCCAGCACTGTCACATCGCTCCAGGGTACACCGTCAAAGCCCACGGAAATGCCGGCTGGATCTATGGCGCCCTCGTCTCAGACCGGCTCCTCAAGAATGGACGCGGGCAGCTTCGTTACGGGCGGGACAATTGGGAAGAGCATGACCGACACTGGCAAAGGAGCTCCCAGCGGCTCAGTCGGACCGCCGACCGACCGACGTGTAGAGGGGCGCATCGTTTCCGAAGAGGGCATGCCAGCCGCGGGTGTCCTGCTTCGCCTCTACCAGCGCGGCTTCGGCGGCAAGGACATCAAGCTCGCTGAGGTCGCGGCGGACGCGCAGGGGGCGTACGCGCTACCCTACAAGTACGCGGGCACGGCCAACATTGAGCTTCGAGCCGTCGATGCCACAGGCAAAGAAGTACCCCTCTCGAAGACACGATTCGGCGCGCAGGAACGCGAGGAGCTGAACGTTGTCGCACCCGCAGCTGCGGTGCCACGCGTCGCCGAGCTCACTCAGCTTCGCTCCGATCTCTCGAAACAAATACCCGACTTCAATGCTCTTGCTTCGGCTGTGGAAAACGACGCTCGACAAGACTTTACGGCACTGCACGCCGCCACCGGCTGGGATGCACGCCTCGTCTCACTGGCCGCCGCCGCTGAGAAACAAAGCGCCGAGACCGGCCTCGCGTCGAATGTGCTCTACGGTGCATTTCGAGCCGGACTCCCCACGGACAAGCAGCAGCTCGCGCTGTTGGGCTCGGAGACGTTTGGCAAAGCGCTACAGGCGGCGCGAGACGCGGGAGTCGTCGAGCTCGACGACGCTCAACTTGGAAAGGCCAAGCAAAGCTATGAGGCTTTTGCGCGCACCACGAGACGGAATTTGCAAGCTCCGGGAGCGCTGTCGACACTCGGAGAGCTCCTCTCGCGGTCAGGGCTCACGGAGAAAGAGAGCAATGATTTTGAGGACCTTTGTTTCGCTCGCCGCGCTGGACAGGGAGACCTGTGGACTGCCGCGCGCGAGAAGGGAATCCCCGAAAGCAAGGTGAGTGGCCTGCGCCTGCAGGGCAAGCTCGCCTCGCTCACACTCAACAACGCGACGCTTGTCGATTCGCTGCGCACCGAGCTCTC
>Ga0137389_10000891_pt1 | contig 17011 bp, 16 predicted proteins | sample 15con2h14BmetaG_FD_104645 | JGI IMG/M metagenome (GOLD analysis project Ga0137389, IMG submission 104645) | Vadose zone soil microbial communities from Angelo Coast Range Reserve, California, USA - 15con2h1.4B metaG | ecosystem: Environmental > Terrestrial > Soil > Vadose zone > Saprolite...
CGAGTTGGCGGTGTTGGCGCTGCCGGCCGTCGTGCCGGTGCTGGCGCCGGTGCTGCTGGAGACGCCACCCGAGTTGGCGGTGTTGGCGCTGCCGGCCGTCGTGCCGGTGCTGGCGCCGGTGCTGCTGGAGACGCCGCCCGAGTTGGCGGTGTTGGCGCTGCCGGCCGTCGTGCCGGTGCTGGCGCCGGTGCTCGCCGCGACGCTCCCGGACACGCCGCCGGAGCTGGTGGTCGCCGTGCTGTTGGCGGTGGTGCCCGTGCTCGCGCCGGTGCTGCCGGAGACTTCACTATCTCCGCTCGCATCGGCTTCGCCTCCGACCCTTACCGTCACCTTCTTCTTGCCCTCGGCGTTGCCTTTGGCACTTACATCGCCTTTGGCGCTCGATTCGCCCTTGGCGCTCGATTCGCCTTTGGCGCTCGATTCGCCTTTAGCGCTCGATTCGCCTTTGGCGCTCGATTCGCCCTTGGCGCTCGATTCGCCCTTTGTGTTGGTGCGCCCATTGGCGCTGGCACTGCCGCTGCCCTTGGCTTCTGTCCCGGCCTTTGCGGTGGCGTTTACATCGGCTTCGGCTCCCACCTTGGCGGTGATGCCAGCTTTGGCGCTTGTATTGCTGGCGCCCTTCTTACCGCCTTCGCCATTCCCGTCTCCGCCTCCCCCACCGCCGATCGGATGGTCGGTCATGACAGGGGAGTGATCGCTGCGGTTCACGACCACCGAAGCGCTTGTCTTGTCGGACGCCTTCCCTTTGTCATGGTGGGAATCCGCAGCCAGCGCAGGTGACGTGCGCGCCAGCATAAGGACCACCCCGGCCATCAGGACGAAGAGCTTCACAGCGACGCGCTGCAAGAATGGCGGCCGACTACTGATGAATTCGCTGAGCGTATCCAACGAAGGCTCACCTCCACGCGGATATGAGCTATTGCCCTCGCCGCCATCCTGGACACGGACCACTGCCGTTCGCGTCTTTCGCGCTACCGACAAGAGGATATGTCGCAGAACGCCCCGCTCAGCGTTCCCTAACTGGCAATGCTTATCAGGGAAACGCCGAAAGTCTCGCTAGTAACCATGCAGGAGGCCACCGACGAGCCCGCGGTGGGCGCCTTCGTTGCCGAAGTGTTGGGCGAGTCCGGCTGGCAGATCGAGTCTCTGCGCATGCGATCGTCCAGGCTCTCACCGCCCGATGGGTATTGGGCGATGCACGAGGTATCGGTCCGCAAAGACGCCGAGGAACGCTCGCTCAGGCTGGTCGCGCGCGGTGCGTTCGACGTAGCCGCGTGGGATGCGCTATGCGGAATTCTCGAGCCACATTCTGCTCAGCCGTGCGATCCCATCAACGGGATCGGTAGCCCCCGCTTGTTCCATGACTCGCAGCACGCGTTCTGGTTCTATCCGTTCGATCCAGCGATGCCAGGGCTGCCCAGCGCGTCGGACCCTGCCACCGTCACCAGACTGTTGCTAGGGCTAGGGGATCACTCACCCCTCCCTATCGATATGTATCCACGACTCGAGATCGAGCGCGTGCGATACACGCCGGAGATCGGCGCCATCCTGCGCTACACGCTGCAGACATCGGGTGGGCCGGTGACGATCTATGGCAAGATCCAGCCCGGCGATCGCGGGCTGCGCAGCCACCGGATCGTCGAAGACCTCTGGCGCGCGTCGGCCACGAAGCAGGACGGTTTGCTGCGCCTCCCCCGGCCGCTGGGCTGTGTGGACAAGTATGGCCTCCTTCTGGAGGAGGCGATACCAGGAGCGCCGGTGGGCAGCGATCGCATGAGCGCTGAGTTCAAGAACGCCGGTGTGGCCGCGGCGGAGGCGCTTGCGGTCGTTCAGGAATCAGGAGTTGAGACGAACGTCGAAATCTCGCTCGATAGAGAGCTGGACCGTCTCGAGCATGTCGCCGAGCAGTTCGCCTACGTCCACCCGGATGGGCATTTCCTTCTCAAGGATCTCGCCACTCACATGCGTAATCGGGCGCGTGTCGCACTGGATGAGGAATGGCTGCCGACGCATGGGGACCTCAAATACGACCAGTTCGTCTATAACGACGGCACCTACACGCTCCTGGACTTCGATTACTTCGCGGTGGCCGAGACAAGCTATGACCTCGGCAAGTACTGCGGCTACGTCGTTCCATCGGCACCCGCCGGCTGGGAGGATACGGTGGCCGCCGAAGAGACCCGCAGGCGCTTCCTCCGGCGGTATCTCGAGCTGAGACCGCACGCCACGGTCGAGCGATTTCCAATCTACGAAGCTCTCACGCTGGCCCTACGTGCGATGACGTTCATGTGGGCACACCGAGCGGGCTGGGAGCGAACCGCAGAGACGTTCCTCGTGATGGCTCACGAGCGTCTGTACAGCAGGCTTCCCGACACGTTCTGAGTTCGCGCGCCTCCGGTTAAGAACGTAAAAGGAGGCCGCGCGGCGTCTGGCGATTCCTTTTACAACGTTTTACCTCATTGCCGCCGTGTTCCCGCACGTCCATCGTCAGACTCTGCCGCTGGCCATGCGCGTTCTTTCCTGGATTGGAGCCGTCGTTCTCGTCGCCGTGCTGAGCACCGGAGCCGCTGCCGCGCTGCATCCGCACAAGGACACCGCATATGCACTGACGGCTGCCAGGCCGGCCCTTGCCATCCCCCCCAACGGATCGGTAAAACTGGATCCCACCGCACTTCAACGCCTGGTGCCAAGTCCAAGCCCAACGAGCGAACCCGCGCCTCCTCAGCGGGCGCAAGCTGCCCCTTCGATCGTCGTCAGATCGACGCAGCAGGCGCTCATCAACCAGGACCGTGCCGCGGCGGGCCTTGGGCCGCTGAGCTGGAGCAACTGCCTCTACTCGGTGGCCGCGTCCAATGCCGGGCGCCTGTCTCAGCAGGGCTGGGTCCCGCCCTATCACACCAACGGTCCCACCGTCGACCTCGGTTGTGGCCTCGGAAACCACGCCGGTGAGAACGTCGGTTACTGGAGCGCCGGCATCAACGACCCGAAGCTCAACACCATGTTCATGAACAGCGCGGAGCACCACGCCAACATCATGGGTCCCTACCACTACGTGGCAACCGCATGGGCGGTGGCTTCAAATGGATACGCGTACGTAGCGGTCGAATTCAGCTAGCAGGCGGTCCGGCAGCCGGCTCCGAGTAGGCCGTCCCGACCCGGCGTTGTCCTCTCGAAGCGCGCCATATGCCGAGAGGCGGCTATTTGGGCCCCCTCAAATGCCACGGCGCCAGGAGGAGGAGCGCGAAGGGTGGTGCAGAAGCCAACCAGCCGCGATCCGCAGCGCGCAGCATCCCACCCCCGACTGTTCGGTTGGTTGTCGGAGAGGCGCGCCTGGATCGCAGCGGCGATCGGGATCATCTTCATCCTGTCGACGCTGTATGTGCTCTGGGCGGTCAAGGATCTTCCTGACCCGAGCCAGGACGTGCTCGCCGCGGGCGACGTCGTCGTGCTCGATCGCAACGGACACTTGATCGAGGACTGGAACCCCGCGGGGCACTATCACCTGAACCTGCACCTCAATGAGATGGGGCGGTACTCACCGAACGCGACGCTCGCAGCCGAGGACCGCAACTTCTATCACCACGGCGCCATCGACGCCGGATCGACGGCGCGCGCTCTGTGGGTCGACGCAACCCATCTCGGCCTGCGCCAGGGCGGCAGCACCATCACTCAGCAGCTCGTGAAGATCCAGCTGCTGACGCCACAGAAATCGGTCCCGCGCAAGGTCCACGAGATGGTCCTTGCGATCGCCCTCGAGGAGCGCTTCTCGAAGGATCAGATCCTGACGATGTATATGAACCGGGTCTATTACGGCCACGGCGCTTACGGAATCGGCGCCGCGGCGCGCACGTACTTCAGCAAGGACGCAAAGGACCTCACGCCTGCGCAGGCTGCGTTTCTCGCGGGGCTGGTGCAAGCCCCCTCGGCGTACGACCCGGAAGTCCACTACGCGTTGGCGCGCGAGCGACAGCTCTACGTCCTCGACGGGATGGTGACCATCGGCACCTTGAAGCAAGACCAAGCGGACAAGGCGGCCGCCGAGGACGTCAAAGCGGAGCTGAAAATCCAGCCCACCATGAGGCAGAGCAAGGCGCCGCATTTCGTCGACTACGTTCTCTCGTCGCTCGAGTCGACCTTTGGCTCGGCAGCTGTCCAGCAGGGCGGCATCGTCGTCCATACCACGCTCGACCTCGACCTTCAGCAGGCCGCAGACGCGGCCGTCAAGAACGGTGTCAAGGATCTCGTGTGGGCGAACATCAACAACGCGGCGCTGCTCGCCGCGAACCCCAAGACCGGCGAGGTGCTCGCCTGGGTCGGCTCGGCTGACTACGGAAACGACACCATCGCGGGCCAGTACGACGTCGTGCTGGCGAAAAGGCAGCCTGGATCGTCGTTCAAGCCGTACGTCTACGAGGCCGCATTGCGCGACCACAAGATCACTCTCGCCACGAAGCTCGATGACCGGAGCCAGAGCTTCAACGGCTACGTGCCGCACGACTTCGACAACGGCGGCATGGGGACGATCCCGGCGCGGACCGCGTTGGTCTACTCGCGCAACATCCCGGCCGTCGAGGTGGGCCAGATGGAGGGCATGAACAACGTGATCGGACTCGCCCACGCGATGGGCATCAAGAGCCGCCTCGACCCCGGGCTTTCGACCGCGATCGGCGGCAGCGAAGTCACGCTCCTCGAGCACGTCCAGGGCTACCAGGTCTTCGCGAACCAGGGCCAGAAGGTGGAGCTGAGCGTGATCAGGTCGATCGACAACGGCAGCGCCCAGACCGTTTACATGCACGACGTCACGGGCGGGCAAGCAGTCCTGACGCCCGCCGAGTCGTACCTGATCACCGACGTGCTCAAGCGTTACCAGTATCAGTGGGGCTTCGGCTGGAACCGGCAGATGGCTAGCAAGACTGGAACGAGCGACAACGGGCACGGCCAGATCCCCGACTCCTGGATCATGGCCTACAACCCCGACATCGTGACGGGGGTCTGGGTCGGCAACACGGCGCCCAACGGCGGCGGCGGGACGATCCGGGCCTTCGGCGAGAGCGTCGGCCAGACGATCATGGCGCGTTTCGTCAACGCGCTTCCAACCAAGATGCGCAACTGGTATTCGCAACCGTCGGGGCTTGTTAACGGCTGCGGTGCCGATTCGTCGGAGATCTTTCTGAGCGGGACGCAGGGCACCTGCTCAGCGTCGCCGACCGCGACACCAAGCGCCTCGCCAGGCGCGTCCGCGACGGCGAGCCCGTCCGGGTCGCCGAGCCCATCTCCACAGCCGTCGCCATCTCCCGCGCCCTCCCCGACGCCGACGCCGACTCCCCCGGCCAGCCCGTCACCCAAACCCTCGCCTTAGCGATGTTCGAGATGGCCGCGGACAGCCCATTCGTGAACAGCGTCGAGCGGCGCAGGCCGGGTGGATCGATGCGCGCCTATGTCACGCGGACCCTGCCCCACCACTCAGCGATCGTGGTGAGCAATCGCGCGCCTCACGAGCCGAGGCCGGAGGGCGGCTTCGCGCGCGGTGCGGGCGGCGTCGTGACCGCGCTCCTGACGCTTGCAGAGGTGACCGCCGCGGACTGGGTTTGCTGCGCGCGCAACGACGCCGAGCGGAAGCTCGTCAAGGAGCAGGGGGACACGTGGACAGCTCCGCTCATACGGTCCGACGCGCGGCTCCATTACGTGACGCCGACGCGCGACCAGTACGAGCAGTACTACTCGGTGATCGCAAATCCGCTGCTGTGGTTCGTTCAGCACTACCTCTGGGACCTGGCGGAGCACCCGATCATCAACGACAGGATCCACCGCGCGTGGAGGGACGGCTACATCGCAGTGAACAGGCAGGTTGCGGAGAAGGTCGTCGCGGTCGGACGTCAAGCGCAACACCGGCCCCTGGTGCTTGTCCACGACTACCAGCTGTACCTGGTGCCGAAGATCGTCCGCGAGCGGCTGGCCGGAGCGATCATCCAGCACTTCATCCATATCCCGTGGCCGACGCCCCAGTACTGGAAAGTGCTGCCGATGGAGATGCGGTCGGCGATCCTCGAGGGTCTGCTCGGTTGCGACATCGTCGGCTTCCAGTCAAGCCTCGATGTGCGCAACTTTCTGATGACGTGCGAGGAAAACGCGGGCCTGCAGGTCGACGAAAGGGAACGCGCCGTCGTCATCGACGGCAGGGTCGTTTATGCCCGGGCGTACCCGATCTCGATCGATGTCGCCACCACGACCAGGCTTGCGTTCTCCCACGGGGTCATGGTCGAGGAACGCAAGCTTCGAGACTGGCGCCCCAAGCAATTGATCGTCCGCATCGATCGGACGGACCCCTCGAAGAACATCGTCAGGGGGTTCCTGGCCTACGAGAAGCTGCTCAGCCACCACCCTGAGCTCAGGGGCCAGGTGCAGTTCTGGGCGTTTCTGCAGCCTTCGCGGCAGGATGTGGCCGTCTACAGGACCTACCTGCATCGAGTGCGGCAGGTCACGATGCGCATCAACACGCAGTACGGTGGCAACGGCTGGACGCCGATTCGCCTCGAGTTCGGCGAGAACGTGCGCAAGGCGATGGCGGCGCTGCGCAATTTCGACGTCCTGCTGGTCAACCCGGTCTACGACGGGCTGAACCTGGTCGTCAAGGAAGGCGCCCTTGTGAACAGGGCCGAAGGTGTGATCGTCCTCTCCGAGAACGCCGGCGCCCATGAGGAGCTTCAGCCACATGTCCTCTCGATCAACCCGTTCGATATCGAGGCCACCGCGGAAGCCATCCACGAGGGCCTGGCCATGAGCAGCGAGGAGCGCAGGAAGCGGAACGAGGCGGCGCGCAACGTCGTGCGCGCCAACGACATCTCGCGCTGGATCACCCGGCAGGTGCAGGACATCCGCGACCTCGTGGCGACGCCCGGCCTCCGGGCAGGCTGACATGGCTAATCAGGTAAACGCGGTCATCCCCGCGTTTACATTCCTAGATCTCCATTCGTTTTCGAATGAGGGGGTGCCATGGAGCACAAAGAAACCAACTTCGTACGCGACGAATCGTCAGGCAGCGTTCGCGAGGAATCGACCGTGGTCAACGACACCGGCCCGGCGCCGGTGCGCGAAGCGTCCGTGGTCAAGAGCTCGACTCCGGCCCGGCGCGCCATGGAGGTCATCTACCTCGTATTTGGAATCATCGATGGCCTTCTGCTGATCCGGTTGGTGCTCAAGCTGCTGGGAGCGAATCCGCACGCGGGGTTCGCAAGCTTTACCTATGGCCTGACCGACTTCTTCCTCGCTCCGTTCCGCGGCCTGCTGCCGACCGTCGTCAGCGGGCAATCGGTGCTCGAGCTATCTCTGATATTCGCGATCCTGATCTACTCGCTGATCGCCCTTGCCCTCGTGCGATTGGTGGCGATCACGATGTCTCGCAGCGTGACGGTGTCTCAGCAGAGCCGCTCGGAAGGGTTCAAGCCTCACACCGACTGACGCCAAGCACGCACGGCAATGAGAGAGGGAACCCGGGGGTACCCTCTCATTTTTTATGCGCTCGCGGTCACGGGTACCACAGGCCTGCCGGCCAGCTTCTATGAGCCCGCGCCGGCACCAAGGACGTTGCCGTACATCAGCCCAAGAGCAAACAGACCGAGCAAGCACAGCAGCACGAGTAGTGACGTGCGCGCATACGTGTCAAGCAGGCCGCTCTCATCGCCGATCTCCGAGCCGACCAGCCTCGCGCGACGGCTGAAGATGCCGGCCCTGAGCGCCAGCGCAACAATGACAAGCATGATGATGAAAAGGGTTCCCATCAGCTTCGTTTTTGGCGGCGTGGGCGCTGAGCGGGTCAGCGACCACGCCATCAATACAACGCTCCGGGGGGCGCGATCTACTCTTGGGGCATCGGCGACAAGGTATTCGGAGCCCGCGGGCTTGGTGCATAAGACGGTCGGCGGCCAGGAGGCGTGGTTTCCGCCCGGAACGTAATCGCAGCTCCAGGGGTGTGCTGCCAGACTGATTGAGTGTTTGCAAGCTCCAACTATCCGCCCGACCTGCAAGCGGCCGATCGCTTCGTGGCCGAAATGAGGCACGGGACGCTGATCGCTTGCTCTGCTGAAGGTTATCCGCAGGTCAGCATCCTTCCGTTTGTCAAGACGGGCGATGTGATCGAGCTCCACTGTGTCCAGGGCGATCCGACTTTCGACGCCGTCCGGGCCAACCCCCATGTGACGTTCTTCGTCTCGGACTTCCTTGCCTGGTCGCCGCACAACTGGGTCGATGAGCAGGACGGGGGCAAAGCCACTCTTCATTTCCGCGCGGTTGCATTCGAGTGCGACGTCGAACGAACGTCGACCGATCCCAACGATGTTGCCGGCGCGCTCAGCAGGCTGCTGGCTTCATATGAGCCGGACGCGTCCTATAAGCCTGTCAAGCTCGACGAGTTCTACGGCCCTCGACTCAGGCGCCTCGCGACGATGCGACTGCACATCGTCGGCCGCCATATCAAGTTCAAGACGGGCCCGGCCGGCGCCGCGGAGACCAAACGCAAGGTGGTCGGCCGCCTTCGTGAGCGCGATCGACCGGGCGACCTCCGAGCCGCGGACGTCATCGAAGCCACCCTGAGCGACAAGACTCAGGCCTGAATGCCGATGCGAGGCCTGCTCGAACTCGTTCTGGAGGTCAGCGACATCGAGAGATCAGTGGCCTTTTATCGCGACGTCCTCGGCTTGCCCGAAATCGAGCGATGGCCTCCGCCCCGGCTGGGCGTTTGGCTGTCGATGGGGCGGAATGAGGTCCTCGGTCTGTGGCCGGCAGCATCTGGTGGCCGCGGTGTAGCCATCGCAGGGTCACGCGGAGGCTCGCACGTACACTTCGCGATCTACGTCGAACCGGGAAGCCTTCTTGACTGGCAGCAACAGCTGCAGCAAGCGGGCCTCCCAGTGGAGGGACCCATCCAATTTGCGCACCCAAACAGGTCGCTCTTTGTCGCGGATCCTGACGGCAACGTGGTCGAGCTTGCAGATTGGACGGTCGATTGGGCCGGCGAGAAAGTTGTGCAGGGGTGATCGGCTAAGGGCGTTTGGCTATGCGGCTTCGGCTCGGTTTGAGGTCAGGCTTCGCGCCAGCCGCACGAGGCGGCGGCGCAGCGGGCTCCAGGCCGTACCCCGCTCCGAGCGCCGGCGTTCGTAGCGCGGCGCGTTCGATTCGGCACAAAGCCGGCACCCGCAGCCATGACCGGTGTCAGGCAGGCGCCGCCCTTGTTTATCGAACCTGGCCTGCATGCAGCCGCCTGCGGAAGGTCAGTCGGCCGCGGCCACGCGGCTCGGGACCATGTCCCTGTCGCCGGCCTCGCCGTAGGAGTGCCGCAGCGTCACCCGCAAGCGGTCCTTGGCAACCGCGAGGCGTGAGGCGACCGTGCGCTCTGGGACCCCCAGCGACTGCGCGATCGCGCGGTTCGTGTACCCGTGGTAATGGCGAAGCACGATCGCCGCAGCCTGCTTGGGCGGCAGCTTGGCGAGCGCCTCGGCGAGGTCTCGCCGCTCGACCAGGTTCTGCGGATCGGGGGCCAGCTCCGGTCGCCCGATGCGACGGATCACCTCTCCTACTTCGCGTAGCCGCATCTTCCGCTGATACGAGACACCGGCGTTGATCGCGATGCGGTGTACCCAGGCCTCGGCCGGCGCAATCGGCTTCCAGGTGTTCCACTTCTTGTAGGCGCGCTCAAATGCGTCCTGTGCGCAATCCTCCGCTGCAGCTCGATCGCCGAGCATGGCGGTCAGGGTGCCGAGGATCTTGCCGTACGACGCTTCGTACAGGCGCTCGAAATCAGACTCGTTGCCAGGCGTGTACTTCGTCTTCGGCGCGCGTTCGTCCGCTGAATCGACCGGGTGCTGGATCTCTTCGCCCATGGGTTCCGAATCACCCCCGTTCAAGGTTGGGTACGCAGGTCATGCAGCGCTTCCCCGCGCTTAATCTCCCTCGAAGGGGCCCATCCGGTCGCCGTACGGTTGGGCGGATTTTGCCTCGCACAGTTGAGGTAGGCGATCCTCGGTTCGAGTTCAAGTAGCGGGCTCTGGGCCCCGCGTTGTTCAAGCAGATGACCCCGAGCTCAGCACCTGCCTTTGGAAATGCAGCCGACGTTCTCGGTTTCCTCGCAATGGGTCTGGCCGCGGATGCGGCCCAGACGGGCCGCAAGACGCTCGAGGTCATCCGATCACGCTCACCTGAGCTCGTGCGAGTGAGCGAAGACACAGGGGAAGACCTCATCGCGACATCTGACGGCTTCATCGACGTGCTGCTTATGTCGTTGAGATCCGGCGCCGAGCTCCCGTGGTCCGACTACGAGCAGCGCACGCGGGACTACGGACGGCTCAAGGCCGCGCAGGGCATCCCGCTCGAGGCTCTGATCGACGTGCTCGCCGTATTCCGTCGCGCCACGATCGAGCTGATCACGCAACCCATCGAAGGCACGCAGCGGCGAGACGAGATCTACGCGCTTGCACACAGCCGGCTTGAAGATGTCGTCGAGCGACTCACGACCTGGGTCGTGCGCAGCTATCTCGAGCACCTCGACGTCGAGCACCGGAACAGGGAGAGTGAGCTGTACGGACTCGCCGCGATCGTGACCTCCATGGGCCGCTCCCTGGACATGGCCGAGACCGCCGAGGTGGCCCTAGTCGAAACGCTTGCGGCGCTTCGGCTGAGCGCCGGCGCCCTGTGGATGAAGGAGCGGGCCAGCTTCAAGCTCCTTCATGCTTGCGGGCTGGACCAGCAGGAGATCGAACAGTTCACGCTTGAGGGCGGCCCTCACGTCAAGGCGACGGTGACGGCCATCGGGCGCTCCGAGTCGCACGTGGATCGTGGCCTTGGAGACGAGTGGAACCCACTGCGCGCGCAGCTACGGGTTCGAGGTCGGGTGGTTGGCGTGATGACAGTCGGCACGAAGATGCCCAGGATCTTCGGTGCGCCAGACCTCCTTTTCATGGCGGCAGTTGCGGACCAGGTCGCGATCGCGCTCGACCGCGCTCGTCAATACTCGAGCGAGGCTCGCACCGACCATCTCACCGGGTTGGCCAACCGCAGGGAGTTCGAAAGGATCATGGAGCGCGAGGTGGCGCTCGCCGAGCGGCACGACCGCAAGCTCTCGCTGATGATGATCGACCTCGACAACCTGAAACGCATCAACGATCGCCAGGGTCATAGCGCGGGTGACGCCGCGCTAAGGCTGATCGCCCAGCAGCTGCAACGTGTGGTCCGGGCCTCTGACATCTGCGCGCGGATCGGCGGTGACGAGTTCGGAGTTGCGATGCCGGAAACCGACCTGCTACGTGCACGCGAGGTGGCCTACGTGCCGCGGTGAAGGAGGCGGGTCTCGCTGCGAAATCACCCGAGCCGATCGAGGTCAGCATGGGACTGGCAGCCTGGCGGCCCGGGCAGGACTGGCAGGCGGCTTACGAGGTCGTCGACGGCGAGCTGTACGAGGACAAGCGCCGCCACAAAGCGGAGCGGCAATTGGTTGCGCAATCAAGGCCGCCAGCACCGATTCGGATTCTTGGGCGCACGTCTGGCCGGCGACGCCTTGCCGGCGGCTGACGCACCGACCGCCATCTACTCGATCAGCGCCAGCTCTCTCGCCTTCACGATTGCCTCTAGCTTGGAATGCACACCCAGCTTGCTGCCAAGGCTGCGGATGTGGGTGCGCACCGTCGTGTAGCTGATCCCCAGCTTGGCCGCGATTTCCCGGCTGGGAGACCCTTCGGCCATGAGCCTCAGGACCTCTTTCTCTCGCGGAGTCAGGCTCTCCAGCCGGGTATCCATCTCGCGACGGCGATTGAGCAGCGTGGCGATGGTGCGCGGCGTGAACAGGGTTCCACCAGAGGCCACCGTTCGGATGGCGTCGACGACCTCGGTGGCGGCCTGCGACTTGTGGATGAATGCGCTTGCGCCCGCCTCGATCGCGGCAAACCGCGCCGCGTCGCTGTCCTCACGCGTGAGAAAGATGAGCCGGGCGTCGGGTCGCACCTGGCGGATGCCCATCCCGGCATCCGCACCGGTGCCGTCGGTGAGCCGGAAGTCGACGAGGACGACATCCGGCTTGAGCTCCTGCGCTCGCGCCACCGACTCGACCACCGAAGCTGCAGTGCCGACGACGGTGATGTCGGGTTGGTCGTTGAGCAGGGCCGACAGGCCCTCCGCCACCACCTGGTGATCTTCGACGATCAGGACTCGGATCGGCCTTTCGCTCACTGAGGCGAGGGTATCCAGAACTCGACTCTGGTGCCGTTTCCGGGCTCGCTCGTGACCTCGCACCAGCCTCCGGCAAGGAGGGCGCGTTCTCGTAGGGCAAGAAGACCAAGGTGTCCAGGCAGTTGATCGCGCTCTGCGACCACAAAGCCCCGACCGTCGTCGACGACCTCGCCGTGGATGCCGCCGTCGCGCTCTCTGACGACCACCTGGACGCGAGTCGCGGCCGAGTGCTTCTCAACGTTGGTCAGGGCTTCCGACACTTGCCTGAAGACGATCGACTTGATCTCATGTGGTTGGTGGTCGGGCAGCCGGAGATCGATCTCGGCTTCGATCCCGGTGACGGTGTACATCATCCTCACGCGATCCCGGATCGTCTCTTCGAACCCGCCAGGGACTTCAAGCCCCGGGGGCCTCACCTCGAACAGCAGCTTTCGCAGCGCTTGCTCGGCCTGATCGAGGAGCCGTCGAGCGTCCGCGATGGGTGACCCAACGTCACCGGCTCGCTGCAGGTGCAGCTCCGCCGCGGTCAACTTCTGGAGCGCGTCATCGTGCAGCTCGGAGGCGAAGCGCTTTCGCGCTACGTCCACAGCCGTAGACATGTTTCTGAGGAGGACCTGGCGCGCCTCGTCGACCTTCTGCAGGCGCCGGACGGTGGTGGTGAGGTCGGTCTCGGCCAGCTTGAGCTGCCAAACGAGCCCGGCCGCAAGACCTGCCATCTGCAGCACCCACGCGTCTTCCATCGAGAATCCGTCGGGGTTCTTCGAGTCATAGGCCGCCGCCACCCCAAGCCGCTGGTCGCCGGCGCGCCACGGCACGCTGATGGCGCTCGAGACGCCGAGGGTGTCGAGCACGGCGCCGTATGGTGACCCGCCCTTCACGTCGGATCTCGCAGCCCTGAATACGAAGTCCTTGTAGACGACCTGGCTGGTCAGGTTGCCGCCGAAGGGTTCCGCCGGCGCAGGGTACAGGCGCGCCAGGAACTGATCGTCGATGCCATGAGAGCCTGGAATCGGGGTCAGGGTGCGGTTCTCGTTCAGCTGCCAGAACAGCACCTTTCCGGCTCCGACCAGCTCGGCCACGCTCTCGGTGAGGCCGCGGTAGAAGGAGCTGAAGGTCGCGCCCGTCCGCGCATGCGTCGAAACCGCGATCAGCGCCTCGACCGCGAGCTCGCGCGCCCTTTCGATGCGGAGCGCGGACTGCGCGCGCTCCTCGTTGAGGACCCGCTGCTTCTCGCTGCGGTCGAGGTCCGCACGCATGTTGACCAGCGCCTCGACAAGCTCCTGCCTGCGTTGCTGCATCCAAAAGATCTCGACCGACGCGGCGACCTGGTTGCCGAGGATGTCGAGGCCCTGGCGCTGGACGACCGTGTAGACGCCTCCGCCTGCGACGCCCATCACCCCGATGACCTTGCCGCCGACTTTCAGGGGCAGGCCGTAGTACGAGCTCAGGTCCGGGACCGGCTTGTGCACGGTGCTGGTCGCCGAACGCATCTCGGTTGCAGCAGCCGCGAAGAGCCCCTCGATCTCGTCGCCAGTGACCGACCGCGCCGGATCGGACGCCCGCGAGAACACCTGCTGGCGGCTCCCCGCGTCGTCGACCAGGCCGATGAACGCGACGGAGGCCCCGGCCAGCTCGAGCGCCAGCTTCAACGCCTCGTCCGCGACCCCTTCCAGGTCTTGCGCGCCCGCGATTCCGGCCGAAACCGACTGAAATGCCTCGAGCCGGTCCCAAAGCCCGGTCTCCGACTGTCCGGCGGTCTCCAAGGACAGGAGCCTACATCCCCCTCGGCCGATTCTACTGAGCGTGCTCAGCTTTCTAGCGAGCTTCACGCTCATTGATACCTAGATCGCCCGGTACTCGCCGGATTCCCCGCGTTTTTTCAAGCAGATGAGTCAGGGAACGTTCGAGTTCACCGCCGGCGATGCATTTGAGCTCACCCGGCTCAATCGGGCCCTGGCCAAGCTCGCAAGGCCGGCTTTGAGCGAAGAGTGGGTGGCGCCGGCGGCGGCCGCCGAGCTCATCAGCCTCGGAGTCGCCTCCGCGTTCGCGACGCCCCGGCGCAAGGACCTGATCGAGCGCATCTGGACCCGGAAGCGGCAGCTACTGCGCCGTGTCGAGACCATCGACGGTTGGGGGCCATACCCGCCAGTAGCATAGGAACGTCTGCAATTGTCGTTGTCGGCGCGTAAGGGAGAGGTGAGAGGAGCGGTATGAGCGGTTTCAAGACTTTCCTGCTGCGTGGAAACCTCGTCGACATTGCCGTCGGCTTTGTCATCGGTGTCGCCTTCGGCACCGTGGTCACGGCTTTCGTCAAGGACCTGATCACGCCGATCATCGCGGCACTGTTCGGCAAACCGGACTTCTCGGGCCTCTACTTCACGATCAACAAAAGCAAGTTCCTGTATGGGGACTTCATCAACGCGCTGATCGCGTTTGTGATCATCGCTGCCGTCCTGTACTTCCTCGTCGTCTCCCCATATGCGCGGTTCAAGGCACGCTTCGAGCCGGCGCCCGTGCCCGAGCCCGAGATGAAGGGGTGCCCGCGGTGCCTCAGCAACATCCCAAAGGCCGCGACCCGCTGTCCTTTCTGCACGACCGACCTCTGACCAGCGTCTGTCGCAACTCGCGCCAATACTCCGGCCCGCGCGCGCGTTTTCAACATTACTTGGGGCGAGGGTGCTGAGCTGAGGGGCGACGTGGTCAACGCCAGGCCGGTCGTCAAGCCACTGGTCGTGCTGGCCGCGAAGTTTCTGGGTCCTGGGCCGCTGCGCCTGAAGATGGTCAAGCTGGCCCACGAGCTCGACGATCCTCAGGAGCCACGCCAGGCCCGCCTGGCCCCCGCCGGGGGGTGGGTACTACCTTTGAGGGAGGCGTTTCCCCTACAGATGGACGATTTCGACAGGCAGCTCGAGGCGGAGCTGGCACGGATGCTGGATAGGGTGGTGCGGGCCCCAGCGCCCCCTCGCCGCGGGCGCCCGGAGAAGAGGCCCATTCTGAGGCTGTACTCCGGCCCGGGTTCATCGATCGCGCCGGTCGCGACTGTGGTCGTCATGGCGGATGCTCCGGTCGACGGCATCCCTGACCGGGCCGGTGCGTCGGAGCCTCCGGCGATCCCCGGCGTGGCGCTCCTCTACTAGGAACCCCTCCTTCCTCTCGCGAGGCCGAGCCCCAGAGCTCGGTTTCGCACTTGTTTGCCTCACACTTCAAGGGCATGAGCGCCGCCACGGTGGGCATCAGATTCAAGGTCACGCCTGCAGCCAAGCGCCAGCCCGCCGCTGAACGCGAGCGCATCCTAGCCAACCCCGGCTTCGGCAAGGTGTTCAGCGAGCACATGGCCGTGGCGAGCTGGGATCGAAGTCGCGGCTGGCACGACGCCGAGGTGCTCCAGTACGCGCCGATTCCGCTCGACCCAGGGACGTCCGTCCTGCATTACGCGCAGGCTGTTTTCGAGGGGCTGAAAGCATACCGGCAGCAGGATGGCCGAATCGCGGTCTTCCGCCCAGAGGCCAACGCTGCGCGATTCCGGCGATCGGCGCGAAGACTCGCTTTGCCCGAGCTGCCGGACCAGGCATTCGTGGACGCGATCGATGTACTGGTCGGGCTGGATGCGGACTGGGTGCCCTCAGGACCCGAGCACAGCCTCTATCTCCGTCCGTTCATGTTCGCGAGCGAGGTTAATCTCACCGTGCATCCGTCGGATGCGGTCACGTTCGTGCTCATCGCCTCGCCATCCGCTTCGTATTTTCCAACCGGCGTCAAGCCCGTCACGGTCTGGCTGTCGGAGGACTTCAGCCGGGCGGCTCCGGGCGGCACCGGTGCCGCCAAGACCGGCGGGAACTATGCGGGCAGCCTGCTCGCACAGGCGCAGGCAGCCGAGCAAGGATGCGACCAGGTCGTCTGGCTCGACGCCATCGAGCACCGTTGGGTCGAGGAGATGGGGGGCATGAACCTTTTCTTCGTCTTCGGCTCCGGGGCGACGGCAAGGCTCGTCACCCCAGAGCTGACCGGCACCCTGCTGCCGGGCATCACTCGAGACGCCCTTCTGACGCTTGGCAAGGACCTCGGTTACGAAGTCGAGGAAGGACGCATCAGCGTCGAGCAGTGGCGAGCCGAGAGCGCGGACGGCTCTCTTGGCGCGGTGTTCGCCTGCGGCACCGCCGCCGTGATCACGCCCGTCGGCGCGGCTAAGTCGGCGCGCGGATCCTGGGCAGTGGGTGACGGAAAGCCAGGCGCCATCACGATGCGTCTGCGGCAAGCACTCGTCGACATCCAGCGAGGGGCGGCGCCGGACGTGCACGGTTGGATGCACGCGATACCGCTCGCGGACTAAAACGAGAGCTCTTTAGAGCGCCCTCATTCGGTTGTTCTTCGGGTTGTGCTCCACCTCGGCCAGCCCGAGGGCTTCCAGCAAGGGCGGCATGTACATGCCAAAGCGCCCTCGATAGCCCTTCCTCAGCCCGTACCATCCACCGACCGGGTTGTTCGGCGAGCGGCCCCAGGCTTCGACCGTGCCTTCCGCGGCAGGTTTCTGTTCGTCCGCGCTTCCGAGCGACATCCAACCGCCGTTTGCCTTGAGCATCTTGTTGAGGTCATCGATAGCGCGGAGCTGATAGCGCAGCTCGGTCTTGCGGACGACGCACACGAGCGCCGGCGGGCTGGCGGCCTCGTCCTTGTAATCTCGTACTCGGACGATCCACTGGGCGTGGTCAATTTCCACGGAGACTGCTTGGTACCGGCTCCCGTGACCTTCTTTCCAGCCATCCTCAAAAACACCCTTCCAAGAATACTGAGGGGCCGC
>Ga0137389_10000896_pt1 | contig 16980 bp, 14 predicted proteins | sample 15con2h14BmetaG_FD_104645 | JGI IMG/M metagenome (GOLD analysis project Ga0137389, IMG submission 104645) | Vadose zone soil microbial communities from Angelo Coast Range Reserve, California, USA - 15con2h1.4B metaG | ecosystem: Environmental > Terrestrial > Soil > Vadose zone > Saprolite...
CAGCCCGCACTTCCGCCGTTCGTAACGACTACCGCTGCAGCATCGACCGAAACCAGTCGGGGAAATACTGTGTCCGCATCCAGGTCCACTACCCCCGGCATGCGTGGACGCTGAGCGTCTTTTTCCTGGCTTCCTCCTTCGACCGCGCCATGAAAAAACTCGAAGAAGCTCTGGATTTCCTCCAGCGACAGGAGGAGAAGCTGTGGTTTTGGGGTGTGGATCGTGCCGAAGACATGGGTTTTTCGGCTGAGTTTCTGAAAGAAGCGGGGTTGCGGCTGGACCGCCGCACGGAATTCCCCGGAAAAGCGACCAACGTATCGTTGACTCCGGAGCGCGAAGTGCCTGCATTTGTCTTGGGACCGATGCGCCGGGGCCTGGCCGAATCCGTCGAAATGTCTCGAAGCGCTGCCGCTGGCGGCGGATCCTAAGTCTCTTATTTTGAACCGCTTCTCTGCCCCAACACTCTTGCCCGATAGGTTTCAATCCCAGTTTTGCTCGCCGCCGCTGGCACGGCTTCGCGGATCAGCAGGGGCAACCGCGGAAAGGAAAAGCTTCCCGCTACGTCGTCAATCACGTTTACCTGGCACAGGTATAGCCCCGGCTTCAAAGCCTGCAGCGGCAAATCCATCTGGAAAATGACCGCCTTGCGTTCTGGAGCCGTCACTTCGTTCGCCACCACCGGTTTTGATTCGTAAATCTTTGTAGCGCCCTGAAGGAACTCGATGTTCGTGAAAACTCGGATGCTGTCCTTCGGTGGCTTGGCCGCTGGCGCATCCTTGGCTGTCCCATTGTGGCCAGCGGCCGCTGCCGGGGCCGGATTCTTTCCCTTTGCCGCATCGTAAACTTCGTATTGCAAATACAGATGCTGGTCTGGAGTGAAAACATGGGTAATGCTCGGAACCAGTTCCATCTGGTCCCGGACGAGTGGATTTGCTCCATTTTTCTTGTTCGTGACCGGAGCGCGCAGGCTGCTCAGCACCACCGAGCTCATTTTCAGCGGCATCTTGCGAAGGTCGGGGATTTGAACGTCCGTCTCGAAAGAACCCATCCGGCCCGTCTGATTCTCGCGGATGACAAACTTCAGGTGGTAGCTTCCCGGAGCGAGTACGAAGCCCGTATTGTACTGCACGTTCTTGCGGCGCACCTGCTGCGTGCTCTCCACGGCCAATTTCACGGTGTCGCGCAATTGCCCAACACGCAACTTCCCGCCACCAAGAGCTTCCCCGATGATGTCGATGGTCGCGTTATCCTTGTCTTTCTCCGTTACGAACGGTATCTGCGAGCCCGGAATCACCAGCGAAACCGCAAGATAATAGTGGGCATCGTCCTGCCGGAAGTACGCCGCTCCGGCGTACAGTGGCACGTCGACCCGCGGCAGTTGGGCGTCCAGCTCATCCTCGAGCTGCTGCTCGCGGTCGGCGCGGTTCAAGTGTTCGAAATCCCGTCCCGCGTAATAACCCGCGCGAAAATCGAGCTTCAGGTCCGGGCGGTTGACCTGCACTTTCAATCGGCGGAATTTTCCGTCCTTCAGCGGATTGTTGCTCGTGAAGCCGAGAACGTAGTACGCCGAACTGTCTTTCTGAACCTGCGAGAAGACCCTGCTAAAATCATTTGAATCGAAAAACGCCTTGCCTCCCGTGTCCGACGAAAGTGTCGCGAGTGTTTCCTGCGAAGCGGCGTTCCCGCTGAGATCGTTCAGCACGGAGGCGCCCGAATAAGCCGATTGTCCGTGCAAGCTGGCCGATTGCGCTTCCTCTCCCGGCGGAAATGCCTGCAGGCCGCGGATATCCAGCGAATAGATCGATACGTTTGCTTTCACTGCCGCCGCGGTTGTGGCGCGCAGGGCCGATTGGTTGTCCACTCCCGATTGGCTGATTCCATTGCTGAAATAGATGAGGCTCTTTTTCTGCGGGAGTCTGCCAAGCGCCTGCATGAGGGACTGTAGCGCCAGCAGCTTGCGGTCGGCGCTGAACGTGTTGAAATCCGTATCGTCCGCCGAGAAGGCTCCGCTTGTTTCCGCGGCGCCCTCCGCACTTCCCGAGCTGCCGTTTTCGAAGCCCTGGCCCTGTCCGGAATTGTACGCGGTCAGCGCCGTCAGCAATTTGGTTTTATCGTCCGTGAAATCCTGGTCCATTCGCATGTTCGTGGCCAGCGACACCAGCGCCATCAAATCGGCGGGCTGCATCTTTGTATCGACGAATTTCTTCGCGGCATCGACGGATCGCTCGATCTGTTCCGGATCCATTGCCGAAAAATCAAAAAAGAGCAAAATCAATCGCCGGTCGCGCGCCTCCAGCGACGGTGCTGCTTTCTTTGAGGAGCGCAGCAGCATGCCCGGTCCGGCTGCACCCGAGACGGTTGCTTCCGCGGCGCCGGCGGTTGCCAGCTCGTCTACATTCTCGAAATCGAAAGTGGAGATCTCCTGCTTCTTCCCATCCTCAAAGACCGTGAAGTCTCCCTTTTTCAGATCGCGAACGAGGTTCCCCTTCTTGTCGTGTGCGACCACATTCACCAGCACGAGTTCGCTCGTAACCTGAATGCGCGATTCGTTCGCTCTGGCTTGTCCCGACTGCTGGGCAAGCACCGGCGCTGCCGTTTGCAAGAGCAGACCCGACGCGGCGAAGATCGATAATGTTTTTCTCGAAGACCGCATCTTCATCTTTCTTCAGAACCGGAAGCGCGCCTGCATTGTCACCCGCCGCATGCCGTCCGTCCCCGTGACCTCCCCGAACGTAAATGAATTCACCACCGTATTGATGGAAGTAAAATGCACGGTATTGAAAACGTTGTTCGCGGAGATGCGCAGCTCGAGCGCGCGAGATTCTTTGATCGTGATCGTTTTGTTGAGCGACATGTTCAAAGAAACTTGTCCTGGCCCCTCAATAATATTTCTTCCGGCGTCGCCAAAACTGGAATCATGCGGGTTGACGCAGCTGGCGCCCGGTGTGCAAAACGCCGCGGGATTAAACCATTTGAGCGTGGTTGGGTCACTTACCGAAATCGGTTGCCCCGCGACGATGTTTGCGCGAAGCGACCCGCTCACACCACGGCTGATGTCCAGCCCTCCCCCCAGCACACGCGGGGTGAAATAGAGCCCGGACCCGACCGTGAAGTCACCGCTCCACTGCCATCCTCCTAAAATGCGGCTCCATGCGCCTTTGGGAACAAACCGCCGGTTCTCGCCGAATGGCAGATCGTAAATCCAGTTTCCCGTGAATTTGTGCCGCTGATCGAAGCTGGAGAGCCCGCGGTCCGCTGAGATGTCAAACGGATCTTGCGTCACAACGCTCCCCCCGCCGCCGATGGATGAGGCGTCATCGATGGACTTCGAAAACACATACTGCGCGCTGAGCCCCAGCCCTTTCGCCATGCGCTTGCGCATGCGCACCGAGGCCGCATGCAAGATCGAATTTCCCTCCGAAGACTCGTAGACAAATGGCTGGCCGCCGGAGACCACCAGCGCGCGCTGCGTATCCAGCCGCGTTCCTTTCGCACCGTTATAGCCCGCGTTCATCACCACGGCACCGGGAAACTCGCGCTGTATATCAAGATTCCAGATCTGCACGTAGCCGAGGCGATAGTTGGGGTTGACGGCGAAGTTGTTGGTCACCGTGTTCCCCGAAGGGGGAGGGAATCCGTTTGTGAGTTTCAGCGGACTTCCTCCCCGGAGACCGCTAACATCGGTCGTATTTGTCTCCGTGTTCGCGAAGGGCGGTTGAAAAGCGAAGTTTTGGATCATCGTGCCGTATTGCGCCAGGTTGTAGTTGATTCCGTAGCCCGTCCTGACGACCGTTTGCTTCTGAGGTTTCCAGGCAATCCCGATGCGCGGCGCGAAATTGTTGCGGTCCGGCCGGACGAGTGACGCGGGAAATATTCCGTTGAAGGGCCCGGCGTGGCCAGGCAGCACGGCTGCAGCCGATGTAAAACCAGGCCTCACGTCCAAATTAGCGATGCGGTCGCTCGCCTCGGTATAAGGTCCGTTGTACTCGTAGCGCAGCCCTAAATTGAATGACAGATTCGAACGGAACCTCCAATCGTCTTGCGCGAAGAAATCAAACGCATTGGCGCGGAAGTTGTAGGAATTTGCGCCAGACTGGAGGGAGGTTTGCTGCGGGAAACCCAGCAGGAAGTCGGCAAAATCGTACCCCGTGTCGCTTACTGGTTGCGTACTTCCGGCTGGGTATTGTGACGTCGCGAACCCGGTGAACACAAAACCGCCTTCCGCATTTCTTGCCGAGCGGAAACTCTGCAAAATGCGGCGGTAGTCTCCGCCGAATCGCCAGTTGTGTTTTCCGCGATTCCACGAAACCGTCTCCGAGATGGAGTATGTCTGGTCCAGTTCGCGCCGCGCTGTCGGATCGTTCAGCCCTCCAAACGACGTGAAGCTGATTCCCGGCAGGCCCCGGTCGAACGGATCGTTCGATATCCCTATAATTCCCGCGCCCCCGGTTCCCGCCACGTCCGTCGCGTTCGTATACAGGTTCGCTGTCAGAACGTGATTGTGATTGTAGTTCACGCGAAACATGTTGCTCACGCGCCCTTTGCTGTACACCCAACCCGCGCTGGCGTTCAGCCCTTGCGTTCCCGTGCTTCCGGCGAGCGAAGGGAATGGATTCACCAGGTTTTTCGAACTGCGCGACCAGTTCAGCCCAAAATTGATGTTGTTCTGCGCTCGCCGTCCGCCTCCACCTCCGCCACCCCTTACGGTGAACGGACCGAGTCCCGGACCACTGCTTGCGCCGAAGTTGTGGATCAGCCTGAGCATCACGGTATCGGAATTGCTCTCCGCGGACGTCACATAGTGAAAGTTCTGGCCGGAAGCTGTCGTCGCGATGTTCGGCATGGGGATGTACTGAAGCAGCGCGGTTGCCGCGGGGCTGATCAAGGAAGGATCGATCGCGTTCGAAACACCGTTGAATTGATATTGCTGCCCGGTCTGAGGGTTGAATAGTTGAACGGGCTTGCCGTCATTATACGTCGCCGCCGAGAAATTCCCGCCGCGCTCGCCCAGCGTTGGCACCGTCGAAAACGCATCGTACGGCGAGCTCCCGCGCGATCCGTTCCACCCGCCGAAAAAGAACCATTTGTTTCCCCCGTTAAAGATCTTGGGGATATTCAGCGGCCCGCCGATGTTGACACCGAAACGAGCCTGGTTGTAATCGGCTTTTGGCGTTTCAATTCCGGTCAGCGAATAGGATCGAGCATCCAATCCCGCGTTATCGTCAGAGAAGTACAACATGCCGTGCGGCTGATTGATGTTGAAGCCTTTCGGCATCCTCCCGAGGACGATCATCCCGCCGCCGGGCCCGCCGAAGCCGCCACCCCCGCCACCCCCAAAACCTCCACCGCCTTCGCGTTGCGCGCGGTCGCGAAACTCCTGCATCCGTTGTTGCAGATCTTCTTCGCTTCCCCCGCCAAAGTCCTGCGTCCGCCCTTGTGCGCCACTGATGCTCACCGACTCTGTTGGTCCCTCCGCTCCCGCTCCGTTCATGGGAAGGCCTGAAAGTTCGCCGTTGCCTTGGCCTCCGCCGAGCCCGCTAGTTCCGCCGAAGCCGGAGTTTCCGCCGGCAAGCGAAGAAAGCGCGCTGTCCATCGCCAGGCTTTGAAATCCCCGGCCCGCCGCTGCCATTGCCGCGTTGTTGTTGTTCGACTGTTCCTGCTGGCGAGAAGCCAGAATCAGTTCGGCTTCCACTTTCGCGGATGGATTCTCAGGATTCAGCACGACTTCTTGTGTGAAAGCCGCGAATCCCATAAACTCGGCGCGTACCACATATCTCCCGCGCGTCATACGTGACAATACAAATTTTCCTTCGAAGTTCGTGGCCGCCGCGTATTTTTTCCCCGTCAACGTGTTGGTTGCAGTAACCGTCACTCCCGGCAATGGAGTCTTGACGCTGCGTACCGAACCATTGATTTCATTAGCTGGAGCTGCCACGGGAGTCGTCGCGGACTGCGCCGCCGGCGCGGGGGAAGGCGGAGCGGCATCCTGCGCCGGCAATCCTGGCGCAAAAAGTATTGCGAAGGAATGCAGTATGAAAATGACGCGGGCAATCGACTTCAAATCGTGGGCTCCCTGCGTGAGCTACGGCTGTGGCGGATTGCTTCTTGGTGCGGTTGCGGGCTTCCTTCCAGCTTGCGCATTCCCGGCAGGACCTATTCCGCTCATCTTCCGCATTTCCTCCAGCTGCTTCCATTGCTCGGGAGAAAGAACCATCACGTTTTTCGGCACAAACGCATTATTCTGCACAGCTCCGCGCACCACCACGTGGTCGCCGGGCTGGATGTCCGCCATCGTGATGCTTTCGCGCCCTCTGCGGAGTGAGGTTTCCTCGTTCAGCTCCAGCGTCTGAGTTACGTTGTCCGGTCGCAGCACCGTAAGTTTCGGTGCGTCCACCGACTTCACTTCGCCGACTACAAAGTCCTTTCCCAGCTCGCCGAATCCGCCGCCACCGCCGAACCCTCGGCCGCCCTCCGGTCCGCCGCCTGAACGTCCACCAATCATCTGTGCCGTCACGCTATGATCCGCATTCTCCTCCCCGCGCACGAACACGACGTCGCCAACCTTGAAATCTTCCAGTCTCGCGACTTGCCGGTCCTTGCGGTACTCCGTTTTGTCTGTGATCTTCACCGCCACCGTGGTGCCGTCTGGCTTGGCTAGCTCCAACGATCCTTTGTTGAGTGCGGTAATCTTCCCCAACAGCCCCTGCCCTTGGCCATCATTTGGGCCACGCCTCTGGCCTGCTGCCGGTGGGGCTCCCTGTTCCTGGCCCTGCGCTTGCGCTTGGCCAGTTGCAGCTACGAGCAAGAACAACAAACTCAATCGACAGAATTGTTTCCCGTGCATCATCATGACGATCTCCATAGCAAACCCTCTTATCTCTAAAGACGTACGCCCATGCGCCAAAGTAACGCCGCCCTGCCTTTCTGGCCAGCAGAGATTCCTCTGCTTTACAATTTCCTCGAAAGTGAGACTAAAGTTCCCGCCCGAAGTCGCCGCAAACACATGCCCTTGCGCACAGCTCAATCGGGCCCAATTTTCTTCTTTCTTGACTTCCCAGGCACTCTCCGACATCATGCGCCCATTCCAACAAGGAAGGCTCGCATCGCGCGCCTGAAAGTCATCAACGGCCATCCCAACGTCCTCGATTCGAATGTGGCCGGCAGATGGATCTGCCGCCGCAGACGGAGGGATAAACCCAAAATGAAGAGCGCGAAGAGTCTGTACATCGCTTTGTTCGCTGTCCCGCTGCTCGTCGCCGGTAACGTAACCGTTCGTGCGCGAACGACGCAACAGACCGGTGATCAGGCCAAGGGTGTCTCGAGCACGACCACAAAATCAGGGATGAAAAATGCCGATAGCGCGGTCGCGCCAAAGAAAAACAGTTCAAACAGCTCCACCGCATCAACCTCGCAGTTGTTCCCGTCAGGCAAGCCAACCTCGGCTCAACAACAGACCCCGCCGGTAAACAGCGCTGGCATGGTCTGGGTCAACACGGACTCTGGGGTGTATCACAAGCCGCCCGGGGTCTTAATTTTCTCGCGCTCACTTTTCGCGCAGGATGACTTCGCCGTGCCCCACGAGCTGATCGTTCAGCCACAGGCGGTACTTGTAGGTGGCCGCCTTGCTTCCGGAACGAGGGGGGCCGCTGAGCAGCCGCATGCCGGCCGGCGCCTGAAAAACGTTCGATGAAAACGGACACCGGTTGACATCGAATTCGACGCGCAAATTGCCCGCGTCGGAGATCCAGGATACCTGATCGCCTTCATCGATCACCACGACCTGCGGGATGAGTCCAACGAGTACAGGGCGTTCAGCCATTTTTCTGTGTGGCCGCGAGGCAATTCCGGGGCCGATGCTCCTAAGTTGATGAGTACACAGGGACGATAGCATATTCGCTGGAAAGAATTCTCGTGAGCTTGCGCACAGCGCCAGCGAGAAGCCCATGTTCACGAAACTAATGTGAGATAGCTCGCAACGAACCCGTACCTTAGGGCATCTCAGCTAATGGGGACCTGTACCTCGCTGCGCTTGACCGCTCCTCAGCGCAACCGTACACTGAAATTGTTGATTCGTGGCGCGAAGTTCCGGCTGGATCTCTTGCGCTCGCGGAAAAATGCAGTCATAAGCGTCTCAATCTGGACGCGGAGGATTTTGCCGGATGGCTTCACCTTCTCGATATCTGTCTATACCGCTGCCGAACGGCTCGCGGATTTCCCTGCTTCTTTCTTTGCCCTTTGCACTCGTTCACATCGCCTCGCTGCTGATTTTTTTCTTTCCGTTCCACTGGTATTACCTGGTCACCTGCCTGGTACTGCTGGTCGTGCGCATGTTCTTTGTCACCGCGGGCTATCACCGTTATTTTTCGCACCGCTCGTTCAAGACCAGCCGCGTGTTCCAGTTTGTGACCGCGTTCATGGCCATGACCTCTTCGCAGTAGGGCGTGCTGTGGTGGGCAGCGCATCATCGCCACCATCACCGGCATTCAGACCAGGAACTGGATTTGCATTCGCCAACGCTTTTCGGGTTTTTCTGGTCGCACGTTGGCTGGATTATCTCGGACAAGTACAATGACACGCGCACCGAATATATCGCAGACTTTGCCAAGTATCCCGAGCTGCGTTGGCTGAACAAGTATCATCTGGTGCCGCCCGTCGCTCTGGCGGTGGTGCTGTGGCTTATCGGTGGATGGCCGCTGTTTATCTGGGGCTTCTGCCTGAGCACGATGCTTCTGTGGCACGATACGTTCACCATCAATTCGCTCTCGCACCTTTTCGGCTCGCGGCGCTACGAAACCAGTGACACCAGCAAGAACAACTGGCTACTCGCGTTGCTCACGCTCGGCGAAGGCTGGCACAACAACCATCATCACTTTATGGCCTCGGCGCGCCAAGGCTTCTTCTGGTGGGAGATCGACATCACTTACTACACACTGAAAGTCCTCTCCTGGTTCGGCATCGTCTGGGACCTGCGCAAAGTCCCCACTCATCTGTTGACGCAAGACCGGCTCGCGGCCTAAAACAAGATCTACCGAAATACCTGGGACAGACAGGAATGTCTGTCCCACTCTTTTCCCCGCGCTCGATGTGGGAGTGGCCACATTCGCAAAATTCTTCAGGACATTACCTGACGACTGGCTCATAGGTCTGCCTGGTTCCTGGATACGAGATTCACCGGATTGCATCCGCTTTGGCCGTCGAGTACATAAGCTTCCTTAGGCCGCTTCCTGGAAACTCGCCAGGACAACCGTTCCATGTCTGTGCGAGAAGGCAATCCCCAAAGGAAGCGAGAAATTGGTTGAGATCCCGGCTAGGAAAGAGGTTCGTCCGGCACTTGGCGGAATCGTCTAAGGATCACGCAAGGAGAATGGAATGATCAAGAAAATGCCCAGGCCCGCCTTCCTCGCATGCTTGCTAACAAGTTTGGTTATCGGCCTGTTCTTTGACTTCGCCCGCGCCGGCGCACCTTTAGCGCCGACGAGCGTCAATAGAGGGATTTTCGCCCCCCTCGCCACCGACTGCACGATATATGCTGCAGCAAATGGAAACGATAGCAACGATGGAACCAGGCATGCGGACGGAACCATGTATCCAAAAACGCTGATCGGTGCGGCCGCATCTACGGTGCCGGGTTCGGTAGTTTGCCTGCTCGGCGGCAGGTATGAGTTGCCTTACGCATTCGTCCCTCCCTACGGTGGCAACTCCTCGTCCTGGATCACCTATAAGAATTATGGCGATGGCGATGTGCTCCTGGTGTGGACGGGCGGTTTCACCGCCGCGCCGATGATTAACATAAATTCGACCGCCTCTCCCACTCCCTATCTCCAATTCATCGGACTGACTCTGGACGGCCAGGGGACGGCTCTGGATGGTTTTTTCTGCAGGGGCAACTCCTCGGTGCGGTTCTATGGCAACGTCATCAGCAATACCGGGGGGTCGGGCATAGGGACGCAGAACTGCGATTACGTGACCGCCGATCACAATATCATCGCCCACAACGGCTACATCCCGGCCGGCGTCGATCCTAATATCGCCCAGTATTACAGCTGGACCAGCGGGATTTCATACAATATAAATCAGTGCTCTAATTCCTATGATGGATTGCATCTGATAATCGCCAACAACGTCATCGTCGGGGAAGTGGACCAAAGCCCGAACCACAAGGACGTCAGCGGCAGGCACACCGACGGTGGCGGCATCATCCTCGACTATGACACCGATACTGCGCCTCCCGTCATTACCTGTGCTTACCCGCCCGGGGCACTCATCGCTAACAACATAGTTTATGGTAATGGCGGCCAATGTATCGCCGCCAATCAAGTTTCAAATTTCTGGATTGTGAACAACACTTGCTATAAGAACGGTTTAGATCTTTCCGAGGAGCCCAGTATTGGTGAGTTTGACTCGCAGAACTCAACGAATGGTCACTTCGTGAATAACATAAGTGTGGCCTGGCAAGCGACCCACCCCGCGTACGTGCAAGCTGGCACGAATTCCGACATTTATTACTTCAAGAATCTTTATTTCGGAAGTTCCTGCAACTTTGCGTGTTCGGATTTAACGCAGTGGTTCTCAGGCGATCCCTTGTTTGTCAATGCCCCTTATTTTGATGCGGCGGCGACTACCGATGGGCAGTACAAGACAGCACGGCCGCCTTCGGCAGGAACGCCAACGGACCACGCACCACAACAAAGATGCACGGGCAAAGTTCCTACTTGCGGCATCGTCAGCGGGTTCGGGCTGGCCTCTTCGGCCAGCCGTGCGTACAACGCCGGCATCGATCCCACAACCGACAGCGTTTTGTCCGCCTGGATGTCAGCAAACCTCAAAGCCGAAATGCAATACTACATCTATACAGACATCAACGGCAGAGCGCGCACCGCCGGGATCAATTGGGATTTGGGGGCCTTGGCACACAGGGTTGACTGACGGCCCTCCAGACTTGTTTTTCCACCGAGGAGATAATGTGATGCCGCAATTCGCGGCACGCCAGAAGCAGAACAACAACATCTATCGTTAGGCGGCGTCACAAGAGGCTTCGATGTCTCGGCGCGCGAACTGCCTATCCTCAAGCGTAACCCCGAGAAGAGGCAGACCCGGATCGGTGAGCCGCAAGCCCAAAGCCTCGAAGCCAGGCGCCGCGCACAAACGGGCCCCGCCACCCGCGTAATGGAGATCAGAAGACAGAAACTGCAAAAGGGGGAAGAGAAAAATCTCGCGTCCGCGGGACCTGCCGTTGGACCTAAACCCGAATACCACAACAGGCACCGCAAAAGACTACAGGGATCACCCGCAGCGCAACTACAGATTTTACTGCTTGCCAGCCCGGTGCGGTCAATGCTAACTACTTACCGCCCATTCGCTAGAATGGGGAGCGGCAGAGCAAGGGTGTTGGGCATTCTCCCAGTGAGGGAACTTGGGCTTCTTGGCTCTGTCCGTCACGTCTGCTTTCAGAATCCCTGCCGGAGGCGCACCTGACCCGGCCGGAGCATGCGGTACCCGAGTCACGCCGACCCGCTCAGAATCGCCCACCATTCCTGGCGTTTTCTCGAGGGTGAGTTCTTCATCCGGTCCCGCATATCCTCTCCGCGATATACTCTTGCGCATGCCTCTCGCCAATCCTTCCCAGCGGATTTCTTTGTTCTGCATTTTTTGTGCTTTTTCTTCCGCAGCGGCGGTGGCCCAATCCACCCATTACTCGGTGAAGCTGGAACCGGATTTCGAGCGCCAACTCTTGCGGGGTGACGAGACCATCGAATTTCAAGCCGATGCGGGTGAAATCGAGTGGCAGAAGCAAGGAGGCTTGCGCGTTGTCAGCGCGAACATTGCCAACGGAGAGGTGACGGTGGCCGAACAGGCGATGCGCGTCCGCTTGCGTTCGGGCGGCCGGCACAGTTTGAAGCTCAAATACACGGCGGCTGCGGGGCGAGGAATCCAATGGTTCGCGGGCGCGGCCCCTCAACGAGAGTACTCACGGGATTCGGGATTCGCTACAGCCTTTTATTGTGACGCATGGATGGTTTGTGACAACAGCCCAGGGCAGCGCGCGACGCTCCGGCTGGAGATCGTGATTCCATCCAAAGAAGGCGGCAACATGGGTTTCCGGGCGGTTGGGCCGGGGAGGCGGGGCCGTGAGTGGCGCAGCCGCGATGGCGACCACTTTGTTTTTGAGCAGGGCGATCCGGTGCAAACGTATTTGTTCAGCTTTGGCGCTGCGCGGCTTGCGGTTGCGCTCGATGGCATGTTTTCGATTTACGCGCAGAGAATGGACGCAAATAAGGCGGCATTCGCGAAAACGGCGGATGCCTATGACTTTCTGCGAGCCGCAGCTTCGGTCGATCCGCTGAACTCGCACTACACGCAAGCGTTTATGCCGGGACGCAGCATGGGGCAAGAGGCCGCGGGCATGGTGCTCATGTCGCAAGACGACCTCAGCGATCTAGTAGACAAAGATGACGTGCAACTGATGACGCACGAGATGGCTCATCAGTGGTGGGGCGTGACGCTGGGGATCCGCTCCTGGTCTGATTTCTGGCTGAACGAAGGGTTTGCGGAGTTCATGTCCGATGCCTATATCGAAAAGCATCTGGGGCGCGCAGCATACGACAAGCAAATCGCGGAATTGCAGGAGCGGATGAAGAAATTGTGCGAAGAAGGGAAGGACCGCCCGCTCCATTGGGAAAAGTGGAAGGACGCGCATGAGGCGCTGGGGCAAATTCCGTATGTGAAAGGAGCATTGTTCTTGGACCGACTAAGGACGGAGCTGGGCGACGAGATTTTCTGGAGGGGGATCGGTTTGTACACGTCTGAGAACGCACGCCGGCTTGTGGACTCCAGAGATTTCGAGCGGGCGATGGAAATGGCGAGCGGCCGCGATCTGAAAACGCTTTTCGATGAAGCGGTCTATCGCTGAAGTTGGGTTGGTTAGATGTTCGGCCAATTCCTTGAGCCCATCCAGGAAACTTTGATCCAGAAAGATCAAGTCCCGCCGGAGTCCAGCAGTTCTACGAGGCTTTGAATTCTTACTACGGTTCGGAAATTGCTCAAAGTGTGCGCAGAGACTGAATTCTCGAAGCACCATGTCCGCGCGGCCAACCCATCGCGCAGCGGTTAATAAACTTCTGCGCTTCCGCGCCAGCAACTGCAGCTACTTGCCGGTCAGGCTCAACTGACTGGCGACGCACAGCCACGGGCCATCCTTCTTGGTTCAAGTGTCCGTTTACATCAGACCGAGGTCGCGGGCGTGTTTGGCGCAGAGGAAGAGATTCAGGTAGGGGTTCTGGCCGAAATTCCAATCCGTCCATCTATGCGCCCAGTCCGGCCTTCTGAAATCACAAGCGTAATCGCCGAGGACTTCCACGGAGCGCAACTGGCTCGTTTGATTTCGCGCATAAAAAATGAACTCCGCGCGGCATTCCGTCCCAGGGGAGGCTCCCTCAAGGCCGGACTTCTTTTTTTGTCCCTGGCCTTTCATGTGAGGGCCGGTCTTGGGAGGAAATAGAGCAAGATAAGAGCCAGAGAGAAGAGCACCGCGCCGGCTAGGACACTGTCAGAGACTTGCGCGCTCCGCCGTGCGATGGAGTCACAGAGAACGAAAATTCCGAGTGAGACCAACACCACTGTAATAAGAATCGCGAATCCGCTGAAAACACTCATGTTGGGAACTTCCCCCTCTTGGGGCATTTGCGACAAACCTTCGTGCTCCTCCGCCGCGAAATGTCCAGGACATGTCAAGCAGCTAACTCGGCGACGCCTCAAGATTGCGGTGCTGCTCCTTTGTTGATTCAAAGGTATTTAGTCCTGGCCGGACATACGGTTTTTTCATGATTTCGCCACAGGAACACCGCAGGTTGGAGCGGCCTTGCACACGGCTGGATGTACTTACGAAGATTTCGCTCCTGCATTTCGGATTCTGACAACGCCACCGCTGACCCTTTCGGATATCCACAGTGATCCGTCCTCCTTTGCGAATATTGGCTGGCACCGTTGTGTGATGGCTTCTCTGCTCCTGGAACAATGAACTAGGGGCCGAATTGCGGGGGCCGGCGTTGGATGCGTGAAGCGTTTACGTGCGTAGCTATTGGCATCCACCAATTTAGTATTCGTTCGGGACGAGCGCCAGACTCTCAGAAATTGCCGTGCGCTTGGGATCACAACCACTGAAGTGCTACGGGCACAAATCAAACGGAGATTGCGGGTTGGCCGAAGAGGCGCTGCAACGTTCCGGGAAGCGGTTCCAAATGTTTAAACATTTACTAAAGTTTAAATTCGCCGAAGGTCTCCGGGCGGAGTGCAAGGCGGCAATTCCGCGATATTCGGGCTAAAACGGCCCAATCGTAAATCCTAGCGGGCGTTACCAGGAGCGCGCTTTGGAGCATGCGGCCTTTCGATGTTGCAGTTTCATGTACGTTGCAGTTTGAATCTTGTGTCCGCCGTTGCAGTTCTTCGCGATTCTTCTTCGATCGCGAGTATTTGATACGCCTGCAAGACCTTGCCGCTCAACTTCTGGTTGGAATGCCAACCATATATCTGCTGACAGCACACCTTTCTAGTTTCCCCCATAGGCTGGCCAGGGGCCGCGGGGGGGCGTCACGATCCAAGCCTTCCTCGCCCCTACTCTCTTCAAGGAGACACAAATGACGAAACTGCGAATCCAAGGCGCACTCTATATGTTCGTTCTGTCCGCTGCTGTGACGGTTTTCTCGAACGTGGGCAGCAGCGGAACCGTGGTACGAGGCCAGGCCGACTCGCGGTCATCTTTCACTGATAAGGCGGTGGTCTTGACAGCAGATGGCACGGACCCGGTTCCGAAGCCGCCAACTCCACCTCTTTCGGTCGGGCTGACTGCATAGGAAGGAATTTCAATGGGCGGGTGGAAGATGCTCTTTTCACTTCCCCCGCTCATGCTAGGATAAACTCCACGCATTCTATTCAGGTTTGCGTCGGAGGACCATGCTTGACCACGCTATTTGGTGGAGCGGCATTTTGCTCGAAACCTTCCTACTCGTTCGAGGTTTTCGAGGCAGACTTTTGGGTCGTTATCCCGTTTTTTATTCCTATATTCTTTTTGTTTGGTCTCAATCTCTTCTGCGCGTATCTGTTTATCATTTCAGTCCGCAGCTCTATCCACCGGTTTACTGGGTCACGGAATATCTGGGCGTTTTCATCGGCTGCGGGGTGGTCTTCGAGATCTATCGTGTGGGGCTCTCCGCGTACCCCGGAACAGCGAGAATGGCTCGGAATCTGCTGGCCTTCGTGTTTGTTTTGGCGTTTACGAGAGTTCTCGTCGAGACGTGGAATGATCCCCATTGGTGGTCGATGGCCACAAATCTGGAGCTCGAAGGTATCCTGCGGACGGTGCAGGCGGTGGGCTTAGGCGCGTTAGTTTTGTTGTTTTTCTCTTATTCGATACCCTTTGGAAGGAACCTTAAAGGTGTCTTGCTGGGTTATGGCCTGTTTATCGGCGAGAGCGTGATTTGGCTCACGTTCGCCTCGTCAGGCGGAAATCGATTTCGCGACATCTGGTTCTACCTCCACCCCGCTTCCTATTTTGTTGTACTCGGAGTCTGGGCCATGCATCTGTGGTCCTATGCTCCAAACCCTGAGCCAAAAAGAGCAGTGCGCCTGGAAGAGCAATACCAAAGAATTGCGGCGACGACGAGCCGGCGATTGCGAGAAGGACGCGGCTACCTGGCGAAGGTGGTGCGCTCGTGATAGGAACCTCGAGTGCGCTGGTCGGCGCCGTAGTGCTTCTCGTACTGATACTCGTGTGGATCAGAGCGGACTCGACCTCGCGGCATCTGCCTTCCACTCTGGACGGGTGGCTGCCTGACCAGGGCGACGCCGTGGAAGTATGTCCGCCGGAATTTGTCTCGCAAATCTTTTCAGGCCAAGACCTCGCATTCATTTCCGGATTGGAATCGCCCGATCTGAAAAGACACTTCCTCCGGGAGCGCAACGCGGTGGCGCTCCTTTGGGTGCAGCAGACTACGGCGGCCATCCACCGAATCATGCGGCGCCATTTGGAGGCGAGCCGCCTGAGTGAAGATATCGAATTCGCGATGGAGGCCAGGATATTCCTCCAATACGCGCAGCTTCGGTTGATTTGCGGAGTCCTGTTTCCTTTAATCGGACTGGCAGGCCCGCAGAAACTACACGGTATCGCTCTGTATGCGGACAGCCTTACTCAGCGCATCGGCAATGTTCTGAGGGAGTTCGAATCCGGAGCTGGAACGCGCGAAATGGACGGTGCGTGATCTTCCTAAGCCACATCGCGTCTGCGGTAGATGGAGCCGGGTGAGTATGAGCGCCACGGTCAGACTCGTGCCGGTGCAAGAGGTCTACGACGATCTCTTGAACCGCACACTTTCCAGAATTTCCTGCGATCTTGGCCGCCTGATCTATCTGGCCTCGACTCGCGACTACAACACGGGAAACTATTATCACGAGGGACTTGCCAGCCGCTTCAGCCCGGAGGTTGCACGCAAAGCGCTGGAAATCGCTCACCGGCAGGCCTTTTATAAGGTTTCCGGTTTTTCGCTGGAAGACTTAGCCAGCGAGCTTGAGGCTTATCTGCGATCTACCCGGGAGAATCCTCAGGAGTTTCTGCGCACGTGGCAGAAGCTGGAGCCGTACCGCATTGCGATTCCTACCGAAGTGAATCTCACGGTCGCGCGGCTCTTTACGTCCAACCTCAGACTCGCCTTGGCAATCTTGCGTTCCCGTCAGGAGCCGGGTCAGCCGCATCGCTGAGTTTCATCGCCACAGCCGTCACCTGCCCGACGATCTCGGCGTCGGTTCCATACTTGAATTTTCGCACGTTACAGGGTGACAGGGGATGAGGAAGTAGCAAGAGCTGGTCATCCAGAAGGTCACACCAGGAGCAAGCATAGCCGTCGCGCAGCTCCACGAAATAAATGGGGCGGTCAAATTCGGTCCGCCGGCGAAGAGGTTGCACTTTCCGCACGCGTGAATCGATCTGCA
>Ga0137389_10000899_pt1 | contig 16977 bp, 22 predicted proteins | sample 15con2h14BmetaG_FD_104645 | JGI IMG/M metagenome (GOLD analysis project Ga0137389, IMG submission 104645) | Vadose zone soil microbial communities from Angelo Coast Range Reserve, California, USA - 15con2h1.4B metaG | ecosystem: Environmental > Terrestrial > Soil > Vadose zone > Saprolite...
AAGGACGGCCCGGTAACGGTTGAAGTTCCTTACGTCGTCTTTGTGGAGACGACCGAGCACACCGCGCAAGGCGTCGTGATCGGGGACCGCAATGGAGCAACCAAGCCGAAGGTTACGGATACGGTGAAGGTCTGGCTCAAGAGTCACTTGGAGTCCGCTGGCGGGTACGCTACCGCTGAGGACGTGATGACGGCGGCGGTTGCGCAGGGGTATTCAAAAGGCACTGTCCAGCGTGCCCGACAGCAGCTTGGGCTAAGGCTGGTGTGGGTCGGTCGAACGTCGTGCTGGGCGTTGAAAGGCGTGACCTTTCCGACGCCTACGCCGACTTCGTAAAGGCACCCGGCGCAACTTTTCACGATTGGTTGAAAAGTTGAGAAGTTGAGAAGTTGCACCTTTCCCAGAGCACCCTCTGGTGGGTAACTTATAGAGTAGTATACTATTTAACTACTCATTTGGTAAGTTGCCGCAACTTTTCAACGGCAACTTTTCAAACGTCCCCCCACAGGCGTTTTGAAAAGTTGTCGGCTCACACGATGGATGGGAGCGCTCAAACCGAGGGCCAGATCGGGAGAGAGGGAACGCCCGAAGTTGCTAGTCAAAAGCCTAGGAGGTCGCTCTCTCAACGCGAGATTTTCCGAAAATCACGTCCACCGTCTCACTTTTAGCAGAAAATTTCAGTTAACATACTTATTTTCATGTGTTTACAAGACAAGCCGAGTCCGAGGATACCTAGCAGTCGTTCGGTTGTCACACTGACAGCCCCCAAAAGTCGTCCTAGGACCGCTCAGGATGCCCCGCCAAACGCAATGCGGCGGCTCAGGGAAGGGTCGCAAGGCGTCGTAAGGGCCGTGGGAGGGTCGCGCCGTGTTTTCAGCTATATAGCCAATACTACAGAATTGGCTTGACAAGAGTGAGGCTATTTGGTAGTCTCGGGGCATGGGAAACCTCAACGAGAACGGCAAAGCGGGAATCAAGAAGGCGTTCGCTTATCTCCGTGTCAGCAGCGAGGGTCAGATCGAAGGCGACGGGTTGACGCGCCAGCGCAAGGCCATCGAAGCCTTCGCGAAGAAGAACGGCTTCAAGATCGTACAGTGGTTCGAAGAACGAGGCGTTAGCGGCACTATCGAAAGTGCTGAACGTCCGGCCTTCGGTGAAATGATGGTCGCGTTGCTCAGCAACGGGACGCGCACGGTCATCATCGAAAAACTCGACCGCATCGCTCGCAGCGTTGCCGTGCAAGAGAACACGATAAACGAGTTCCAGCGCAAGGGATTTGAACTGGTAAGTGTCTCTGAGCCGGACCTTTGCAGCGACGACCCGAGCCGCGTTGCGATGCGTCAGATGTTGGGCGTGTTCGCACAACTCGACCGCGCTAACATCGTGCTCAAACTCCGCGCAGCACGCCAACGAAAGAAGGCCGCAACGGGTCGCTGTGAGGGGCGTTTGCCTTACGGCTCACACGAAGGCGAGCACGAAGTTCTCACCCGCATGAAAGAGATGCAAGCGAGTGGTTCGAATTGGGAGCGAATCGCAGCGACGTTGAACAGCGAAGGCGTGAAGACGCGCAGCAGCGGGAAGTGGTATCCAGCGACCATCCGCCGCATCGTGTTAGGGAAGCGATAGCAGGACCATCCCGCAACGATTTAAGTGGCATCAACGCAAGATCGAACGAGCCGAAACACAAACAAGCCAGAAAATTCCGTACCAAGAACGTCGCGATGTGACGGAGAAATTTTTCTTCGGCTCTCGGGAGATCGTTAACGTCCTTTTGAGGGGGGTGGGGTCTGGCAGGGGGCAGGTCCCCAAGGGGTCGAGCCTCGCCCGCCACATCTTGCGTGGAAAATTCCGCTCCCACCAGCAGAAAGACAACGAGTCCCATGTCGCCTATCCCGGCATCTGGCGGGGGCAGTCACCACGAAAAATTTATAGAAGGTACCCGCTATCAGCTACCCATAACTGGTGGCGGTTTCGTTTTTGGAGGAAGGCATGACGACACAGAAGGCATCCCGAGAAGAGTTGCTGGTCCGCGCTCAGCAAGAGGACGCAACGCCGGACGAATTGCTCACACTTGAGCAGGCGAAGCGCAAACGCGACCGCGAGAAGAAACGCAAGCAGCGTGAAGCTGAGAGAAAAGTGAAGGCCGCCAGCACCGCACTCGACGAACGCGAGTGGTGGAACGGTAACCGCGAAACCTTGAAGCCTGAAGAGTTGGCGGGAATGCTGGCGCAGCACGAGCGCGTCCACGATCTTCTCGATTGGATGGAACTGTGCGGGCACGAAAACGAGGGCTTGGATTTTGTCAGCGTCGAGGAGACCACCGCCGATGTTGTGGAGTTCGTGAAAGAGCACGGTGTCGCCCGCCTTGGCTACGTCTCCAAAACCGATCTGCCTCCCGACTGGTCCACTCGACAATACTGGCGCGACGCCGAGTTGTTGGAAAAAGTCGAAAACGAAAACTCGCAGACGGCGCAGTACGTCAAATTCGGCTTGCTCCCCGCTCTCCCCGATTGGCGCGTCGAGCGTTTCCTCGTGGATAAGGCGAAGTGGACTTGGCAGCAAGCCGTCGCGCTAGTTGGGCAGTACGTCGATCACACAGATACAGTGAGATACCGATGAGCGACCTCCGACTTTGCATGCTTTGCGGCAACCTCGTCGATCTGGAAGGCAAGGGCACAAGGGTGATTTCCCCGCGCCGTGGTGGAAATGGAAAACGAGCTACTGTTCTGGATTCGCAAGGCAGAGTTCATGCCGTGACGACAAAACGACTAACTGAATTGCACCTTCGAAAGGTGCAAGAGGAGAAAGAGAGATGAGTGAGTTAAAGCACGATCAATCCACGGCCCGTCAAGAGGCACAGCGAGAGAAAACTTTCGCGGTGTACAAGGCGTGGATTGTGAAGCATCCAGAAATCCCAGACTGCACCGCCGTGCAGAAGTTGTTCGAAGGCTACTGCGACTTCTCGGACTCGCTGACGGAAGATGACTTCGAGTTCGCTCTCTCGAATCTGCGCAGCATTATCTCAATTCGCCGTGTTCCTACGGAGTCGGAAACCAAGACCGATTTAATCGACCAGATCATGTCCGCGCTTCAATCCACAAACAATCTACATTGGGCGGATGCTCACAACGTTTCCACTGAGCGCAAGAAGATGTCGTTCTGGGCGGTGGGACAACTTGGTGCGCGTCTCGACCAGATCGTGGAGGCTCAACGTCTCGCGAAGTTCAGCGCGGGTGAGTTGCGAGAGCAGCTTGCTCAGCATCGCGCAGCACAGCAGCCGGGTCGCGTGGTACTTCCAGCCGAATACACCATTGAGAGATTGAAGGACCGCAGTTTCCCGGTTTCGGAATTGAAGAAGTTAATCCGTCAATACGGCGCGGACGTTGTCAACGACCGTTTGTTCGGACGTTCATAGGAGAGGAGAGCATCATGACGAAAGACGAACTACTGAAGGCAGCGCTGGACGCCGTTAACGAGCGCATCAAGCCTGCCAAGCTGAAGAATGTACGACACAATCAGGCCATCTTGCTCGCAGAGTCGTTCAGAGCGAACAACGGTCAGGCAGCAACCGCTTTCGATGAAGTGGTGAAGTCATTCACCGATGCTGTGTACAGACTCGTTGGCGTGGGTGACCAATCGTTGTTGTGGGATGTAGAGCCAGCCGCGCTCAACAAGTTTAGAGGTGAGAAGCAGCAACCCGCGTGGGCTGCTTCGAACGAACGTGAGAAATTGGCTCGTGAGCAAGAAGCAAAGGACGCGCAGACGAAGGCCGAGGATGAGGCGAAAACTCAAACCGAGGCGATCATCTCTTCATACTCGCCCGTTGATGGCCGTCGCGGTGTAGTTGCCTACGGCAAGAAGTCGCAATGGGAAGAAACTGCCCGTAAATATGTCGCCAAGTTCCGTCAGCAAGGTTACACGTGGCAGGCCATCGCGCAGTGGGCCAACAAGGAACTTGATGCTCAGTACCAGCGCGACGAATCAGTCGCCGCGAGGATGTGAGCATGGAACCAAATCACCGCCGTATGCCGCCAGCGCAGCGACCGGAGGAGCAGCAACCCCCGACGCCATCACCAACGCAGAAACCAACCGTGCCTGACTACGTTGATACGTTCAATGCCGACATGGATGCGCTTGCGCAGTCGGAGCGCAAGCGCCTGCAAACGGAGCGCGACAGAGCGGCTGGCCTTGCCCGCTTGCAGCAGTATGCAGACGAACAGGGTCTTGCGGAGACGGAAGAAAATGCCGCGCTGGTCCAGAAGTTCTTGGATGAGAAGGTCAAGGGCTACTGGTCCGCCGCTGGCGTGGATGCCGTGATTGCGAACCTACGCAGTCAGTTGAAGTGGCGTCCGAAAGTTGCCCCGACACCGCCGCCTCCACCAGCGGAACCAGTTCGCTTGCTCGATAACGGACAACCCGAACTTCCGCTGAATGCGTCATTCGCTCAAATGCGTGCCGCATCGAAGGACCAGCTTCAAGACCTATCACGTCGTCGTGGTGAGGGCCGTCAGCCGCATCTTGGCAGACTCACCGCCAGATTCTAAGAACTTTGCGCGAAGACCAGCGGACCCACAGCGCAAAGAACGGGACCGAACCGTAGCAACGTAAAGCAAAGTTTCGTGCAGATCAACTGCGCGAAGGTGCGATGGTGAGACCTCAACGCCACCGCATATTGAGGTGAAGTAATGAGTGAACAAGACAAGCGCGAGGCGCACGGACAGAAATGTTTGGACGCAGCGCGACAAGCTCGCTTTGAGTCAACCGGAGAGCCAGAAGTGGCTCCCGATCTGGATGATGCCGTCGAAGCGCGTAAGGATTGCAACGCCACTCCGAAAAAGTAAAAGGAAGGCGCGGCTATTCAGAGGGCTTCGCGTCTAGAGACGCGAGGCCCTTTCATTTTTTCAGGCCGTGCATCGGCCAGAGGAGAAGTATGTCAGACAAAACCATCGAGCAGCGCATCGTCGCTCTCGAAGTAGCTTTCGAAGAAGTCAAGAAATTGAAAGGCGTTCCCGGACCTCGTGGACCAGCAGGACCGATAGACGCGGCAGTAGCAAACGCGAATCACGCCGTCGTGGATGCGGAAAGTCGTGTTCAAGCAAGAGCCGATGCAACATACGCAAGGTTCGCCGCCGAGGTGAAAACCCTACGCGAAGAATTCCGACAGTTGAAGGACTTCATCAACACTAACATCCAAACCGCCGTTGAGAACCACACGGTTCAAGTTCTGCGCGACTACCATCTTTTGGATGAAAACAACGCACCCTCTTATTGGAAGAAGTGAAGGCGATGGTACAAATCGAAATTGACATTCCAGAAGAAAAGAGACCCGCTGACTTCAACAAGACGCTTGCGCGTTTCCAGAGGCACATGGATGGTGTACAGCGCGACATCCGCGACAAAGCCAGAATCTGCATCCACGAAGGCGGACATGCAATGTACTTCCGCCGTTATGGTGGTGATGTTCAGTTCCACGGCCCATCCATCCGACACGACGGCCAACGCGTGCTCGGTGCGGTGTCACCGAAGGGAGAGGTGCAATTCGGCCCCTTCGAGAAGGCTGCAATAAGCATGGCAGGCCCCATTGTGGTTCACCACATTACTGGAACGCCGGACAACCCCGAGACTGTGAACAACGACTTGGCGAACATCGATCGAAAGTTAAACACCACCCCGGAACATCTAGAACTCTCGAAGAATATGGGCGAGTTCGCCCTCATGTACGACATGCAGCAGCCCGACTTCCTCCCACAGTTGGAAGCCAGCGTTCGCGACTACGAACGAGCAATCTACGGGACGGATGAGGTGTGGGATTTTGCTGTCAAGGATTTCCATCTCAACTTGTTTCGAGAGCGCGTTGCGGTTGGAAACAACAGCCTCGGTTATCTGATGTGGCTCATCTCGGACGGCGAGAGGGTTAGACTCTTTCTGCACGGCGAGGAACGCTCACCCGCCGAGAAGATTCACGGCGTTGCATTGGAGGTCTACCCGATCACTCCGGGGGAGCGAGCAGCGGACGCTGTTCGACGCTGGAATGAGATGGTCCGCACTGCGGTGTAGGCTACTCACTGGAAAGCAACTGCACGAAGATTTTCAGAGCGGGGAATCAAGGAACGAGAGGAAGAACATGATAAACAAACAGAAGGATACCGATTCGGAGGGTATTCTCATTCGCGAGTTGCCGACATATCGCCCAGTCTTCTGGTTTGAATTGCCGGAAGGCCCGAAAAGAGAAGCCCTCCGACTTGAACAAGAGAAGCTGGGATACGAGTATTTCAATCGCTAATTTTGCTCCGAGTATTTTTGCCAAAGCGGGTTATTTTTCACATTCTCTATCGCCGTTTGATACACAGGGTCTGTTAGGGCCGCCACACGAGCAGCTTTTACCGCAAGATAGGCAATATGTGGTAGTCGTTCTTCGTCAGACAGTCGAAGAGAGCTTAGTAGAGCGGCTGTCTCCGTTCTAATCAAAGCGTCAGTGTTATCAATCGGCTCGTTGGTTTCCCTTCTGTAAACTGCGTGACCGTACTCGTGGAAGAAGGACATCAGTTGCGCGGGCAGGATTAGTCCATTGTTGATGCCGATGCGATACTCGTTGCCTGCTTTGAGAAATCGTCCAGACACTGGCTTTTCGGCTTCGGCGTCCCACAACTCATCGGGTATCGGCGGCTGACCATTCGGAGTGAAATAAACGTTCATGATTAATCTGGGAAAGCGCTTAATGAACTCGTCGATATACTTATCCACAAACGCATGCAGCAATTCTACGGTAAATTCAGCCGGGTTGTTCATTGTCACTTCGGGTTATGCGCGACTTTTCATTACCGTATCTTTTTTAACGACGAAGGTTTGAAAGAACCGCTCAATTTCCTTTTGTCATCAAACCATTCAGTAAACACTTTTTCTACGCGAGTCATTGCTTCCGCTCCGACAGTTGTAACAGTCATCTCCGGTCCACCGGATTTTAGCTGAACAACGTCTCCTTCATGAAAGCTATCGTCTGCCATGTTTGTGCTCCTTAGAATTTTAATCGCATGGTCAGTATGTAACATCCGGTGGTTTCGTACATGCAGCACTCTTGAGGTATAGTGGCCTTCTGGTAACGATCATGGCAGGCGCGCCTCATGGACTTGCTTTACTTTCTGAAAGAGCGGCTTAAATTCATCGAGCAGTTGTACGACGGCGCAGTCGCGCCGTTCGAGGAAACGAAGCGTAAGATCGAGGAACATGAACCGCCTTACGTTGACAACCGAGACCCGGAGTATGTCAGCGAACCTGCTTTCTTGAGCGAGTGGCAACAAGCCGACGACTCAATCATGGTCATCGGCCATTGGGCGTTGTGCATTGTGCATGGTGCAAGCATCATTGAAGGCTTATCTACAGGGCTGCATTGGGCCAACTGGTTCAATCTGGTGGAGGCCAAAGATATTGCTCAGCCTGCTTGCAAAGAAGCAAGGCAAGAGTTGGTTCGGGCGCTATCGACTTCTATTTCTTGAAGACTTGGGAATCGATTGGAATAAGGGTCCCGTCCCGCTGTCAAATCTTGAGCAACTCAACTTGACCAGAGACGATCTCATCCACAATGTGGACGTACTGAGTATCGCCGTCGAACGAAATGAAAAGCATGCCAAACGTTATCCCGTTGGCCTTTTTACCGATGACCTGTGGGCAAGTATCGGAGCCGAGCGCCTGAAAGTCGATAAGGAGAATCTTCGCTTAGCGATTGAGTTGGTCGAAAAATTTTGTACTTGGATTGACGGAATACGCTGCTCGTACCCGAAATACGTCCGTGGAGCCGAAGAAGGGACTTGAACCGTTGACCCCTGTCACTCCGGGCTAGCGAGCAGCGGACGCTGTTCGACTTGCAACGCGGTTTACCGTTACTTCGGTTTATAGTGCGATGTGTCAGAACGGATGATGTTGGGGAAAATCTTCGTCTTGACACCGCGAAGGTATCACGCGATTTTAGCGGTCATGCCACTCGTTCCTTATGATGACGCGGCACATCTCTTCAGGCGATACGAACCGTGGGAGTGTGAGGAGAACGGCGAAGGCTATCCGTACATCTGGAACAGAATTTCAGATGTTAGGTGTGAGGAGAGACTGTTCAGGTGCGACGATTGCGGCTTAGCGTATTTGGAAGACGGCGACATCCTCACCGTTCATCACTGCAATTTCAACAAGGCCGATTGCCGAAGAGACAACTTAGACGTGTATTGCTGGCTGCATCACAGTCAAGATCACGAGCCGGACTCGAACATGCGGGATATGCGGTGCAAGGACTGCAAAGGGTATTTTCTAGGCTGGCCGCGCCTTCATCGTCACATTAAAGGCATCCATCGGCCATCCGAACTCAAGATTCCAGTGATAACGCTGGACAAACGTCCTTCATCGTATGTTGGACGGGGAAGGGTGTTGGCTGCGCTTCAACAACAGCGGATATGGTGGGACTGAAAGTATCACCCGTCTTTAGGAAGCCTGATTACACCGACGCCAATCGTCCTCCGCTCACGCTCCGGGAATTTCGCGCGAGCCTTCTCCGCTTGCTCCTTTGTCTTGAAAGGCTTCGAAAGCGGAGTGAAACTCACTGTTGATGTATTTGAAGAGCAGCCACTGCTTGATGATCTCGGACATTTCAGATTTATAACACGGTCCAGCGTATAATCTTGACAACTGAATGAACAAGCAGCACATCCTGCAAGAGATAAAGCGAACCGCAGAAGCCAACGGCGGCTTGCCCTTGGGCAGGCTCAGATTCTTCCGTGAGACAGGCATCAAAGAATCAGACTGGAAAGGAAAGTACTGGGCGCGTTGGAACGACGCGGTCACCGAGGCCGGACTTGAGCCGAATCAGAAGACGAGCGCGTATGAGGAAGAGCTACTGATTGAGAGATTCATTTCGTTGATGCGTGAGTTGGGACGATTCCCCGTCGTGGCCGAAATCAGGATGAAGGTGCGTTCGGACGCCAGTTTCCCGAACGACAAAACCTTCGGGCGTTTTGGCTCCAAGCCGCAGTTTGCCGCGAAGATTTCGGATCACTGCCGGACGCGGTCAGGATACGAAGATGTAGTTGCCATGTGTGCTGCTATCGCAGATCGCCCCAAGGCCAACGGAGACGATGTTGATGACAATCAGACAGTCATCGGCTACGTCTACCTGATGAAGTCCGGGAAGTTCTACAAACTAGGCAGGAGCAATGCAGCGGGACGTAGAGAGTACGAACTTGGCATACAACTGCCGGAGAAACTCAAAACCGTGCATGTCATCCGCACCGATGACCCGGTAGGCATCGAGGCTTACTGGCACAGACGATTTGAGGAGAAGAGAAAGAACGGCGAGTGGTTCGATCTCAGTGCGGCGGACGTAGCGGCATTCAAGAGACGCAAATTTATGTGATGGAAATGCGTTAATCTGAGTCTTGCTCGGTAATCTTATGGCACAAGAAACCAGCCCTAAACCAACTCTCGCGGAGTTTCTAAAACGACTCGTCAGTGACACAACTTCGCTCATCAGCGGCGGATTATCTGTACCGCTCACAATGATGTCGCTCTTCTCAGATAACAAATACGCGAAAGTATCGTTCGGAGTGCTGGCAGTGACTGGGTTCTTGATCGCCAGCTATCGGCTTTGGTCTGGTGAGCGTCGAAACACGCTCGCCGTGCAAGAGCGGCTCGTGGATGAAATCGACAAGCGGGGTAGACCCGAGGTAACACTTGAGTTGAAGGAAGGAGACGGGGGTAGACTACATGCCTGCTTGATGAACTACGCCTCAACTGCCGCAATCAACCTGCGAATAGACGACATCCCGTGCGGCGTGGGCATGTTGAGATTCGAAAACATTCCAACGATGATCTCGTCTGGATTTAGCCCTAACTTGCAGTGCTATTTCGTCCCTCCTGATAGAAGCGCCAATAGATGGGATATTGTTCAAGAACTTATTTTCGCCGGAAATCCAAAGGACTCAGCGGTGACCAAGCATCTCCTTGCTATCCGTTACACAGATTCAGACGGCGTGCAGGATTGGGTGACGAAGTGCGACTTTGGGTATGACTTCAAACAGAAAAAGATCGTGCTGCTCAAGCAACGAATTGAAGACGGCGAGGCCGAAAACGCTATTCGGGAATTGTGGGAATACGATCAACGGGGTGCAAACCCGGCCCAACCAGCAATCAGGTGGCTGCGTGAGGGCGGATATGTCGAGACGACAGAGGTGACAAACCTGCAATCGCCGGAAGACGAGTACCTCGTTACGAAAATAACGGATAAGGGAAGACTTCTGTTGAAGAAAAAGCCAGTCGAGAACGCTCAAGCAAAACTGCTTGACGCTCAAATAGAAGCGATCAAGGCGCGAAGGAAAGCGCGTCAAGTAGAAGACGAGCATGAGGCACGGATGAATTTCTTGACGGCACCCGATACTGGAATCAGGCAGTTTGTTGCCGCCGAAACTGCTCGCACGAAGTGCCCCCAAGCCTTCACCGTGGACATACTCGCATCGTCCTTGACGGCTTCAAAATCCGAAATCGAAGAGGCTCTCAGGATTCTGAGGTCAAGAGGATTTGCTAAGGAGACGAGTCTGCCCGGGCACTGGTTCATACAGTCCTAAACGTGAATGGGTCACTCATCTGTTGGGAGCCGGATTATACCGAGACATATCGTCCTGCGTTGCCGCTCACGATATTTCAATCGAGCCTTTTCCGCCTGCTCCTTCGTTTTGAAAGGTTTCGACAGTAGCGTGAACTCACCGCTGACGCACTTGAAAAGGAGCCACTGCTCGACGATTCTTAGTCATGTAAAATTTATAACACGAGCGGCGAAAAGTTCGAGTCTTCGGTTTTGGGATAAAATCCCTAGCAAGGAAGGTTCGACTGTCGCACCAAAATTCGGCTATGCGGAAAGAAGAACACCGTGAATCGTATGCCTGAGAATTCATTGAGGGTATACGGCGACAGGGCGAGGAATATCGAATCACCCAGACCGTGAGAAATTTCTCGCAATTGATTCGACCGATGAACTGGTCGGCGTCTTCGAACGGGCGAAGCTGGAAGACGCGATGTATAAGCATTCGAAAGTTCTCTTCGACGCTGCGATTTGCTTCTGTAATGAATGCGTTCGAGGTGGACCGAGAGACGGCACGGTATTGGGTAGCGACAGCTTCCGAGCGGATGTGATGGCGGAAAACGAACTTCAAAAGCGAGATGCCGGACGAACAACATCCGGGAGAACAGTCCGCCACCGAAGTAGTTCAAAAAGCAAAAATAGAAATTCGCGGCCCCTCATCGTTTCTGCAAACGTCATCACAGGCGCTTGTCGTTGCCGCAGGTTTGGTATATCTGTTCGGATTCATCATCGTTTCCGTTTTTTCGATGCGACCTACGGAATCGCCGATTTTAGTTTCAGGACTAAAGTGTGAGCGGTTGGGACTCGTTCGCTTTTCTTCATTTCCAAGGATTTCGACGTATGAACCAACGAGTTACGGCTGCGCCGTACTTCGTCTCCCACTGCAACAAAGTAGCTCCAGCCAGATTATTAACGTGGAGTTCTATCTCGGATATCCGTCGAGCAGCCATGTTGATGTCTCTGTGAGCCATCAATGAAACAACGGCAATCGTCAGAACGAAAATTATCAGTAGAACCCAGAACGTGCGGTCTACGGAGTGCGCTCCAAACCAGGCGACAAGCGCCGTATAGAGAAGCACTCCGAAGCCTAGAACTTGGAAGCCTTGGCTTGTGCGAGCAATGATTTCCTGACGGAGTGTGTCGTATTCCTTCAGAAGAATGTCGATTTGTTCCTTTGCCGAAAGAGGGGTCGAATTGTCAGACATGTTCACACCTCTCACTGGCCCGACTTCTCGAAGAAAGAGTACGATACTTTAAGAGAAGTTAATAGACGTAAACTACCACTTCGTATCCATTCAACATCTCGCGCACCTTGTCTTGTCCGAATACTCCAAGAAGGTCGGCGAGAATGTCACTAGTGACGAACACTTTTGGTTTCATGACAACCTCCATAAAACGATCAGCACGTAGTATAGCGAAAGAAACGCGAAAGTGATAGAGTCGTTTTCATGAGAATTCCCGGATGACTCCAACACAAACAATGCTCCTTACGCTTGCAGTAACAATCACTGGTTCGGGTCTAGGCACAGCAATTGTAGAGCGTGGTTCAAAAAAAGATTTGACACACAACTTGAAACTCACAAAGCCTTGCTTCAACGCAGCGGGAAGATTCATGAGCGGCAAGTTGATGCTCTTTCTATAATCCACGCGAAACTTGATGAAGCCTTATTTTATTTGCAGCGGGCTACATCCGCTGGAAAGATTCAGGGCGAGGTATCAGACAAGGAATTGTTAGCGAGGATGGGCCGTGCTCTCGCGCCTGCATCCGGGGAACTCGCAAAGAATAGATTGCTCATCAGCGAGAGTTTGGCAAAAAAGCTAGACGCGTTCTTTAACAAAATGGTGTTGGCAGGAATCACGCTTAATTTAGCCCTAGACCCGATGGTCCCGAACGGCCAGCCGAGAGCCGATTTATGGGACGAAGCAAGGGATACGGCGCATAAGGAAATACCTGCACTGTTAACGGCGATTAGAGACGAGGCCAAAGGAGTAATTCACGGCTAGCGAAGGCACTGTACAAGAGCGTCCTACTGTTCACTTTCTTCCGATGTAGTGAAGGCGAACATGGAAATCGCATCAAAGTACGTCCCTTGCCGGTCTGTGTTCGGTTGACGCAAATCTTCGCTTTGACGGTCACAAGAGATTTCATATAGACCTCGACTAGGAACTCTCCACTCTTCCCCGATACTTTCGCACTCAATGTCGGCTTCTTTGGTGAAGCGACCAAGGCGTTGTTCGTGTCTCGGCAATTTCCATCAGCATACAACTTTGCCCCACCTGTCCAAGCGTTTGTAACCCGAATTGTGCAACCGTCGTGAATCGCAATCCAATCCTTGGTCGGCAAGCGGCCTCCTTCCCCCTTCTGGTTCGGTGCTCACGCTGAAAGGTTGGATGTTAGCGCGGGGGGTGTGACGACATTTTCCACCGTTTGCTTTTCTACACACCCATCGAAGGTTTACAGTCCAACACGAACTGTGACAGTACACTGGTCTTAACCTCGAAGGTGAAACCGTGAAACAGGCTCTCGTGTCGTTTCTGTCCCTTTTCCTCGCCGCGCAGACGGCGATTGCGAAACCGCCTCAATCCGCCGCTTCGTGTTCACAACCCAAGATCGATGCGATGAACTCCTCGGTAGCTGTCACGCTCGAACCCTCGACGACGCAGGTTCGACAAACCGTCACCGTCGCCGCGCACAACGGTCTGGTTTATTCCCTACCTCTGACGGAAGGTTCGGCGCTGGTCGCTCGTTTTCAAGTGACTGGTGGTCTGAACAATCAGATCAAAGTTTTACTATTGGATTTGCCCAACTACCAGCTTTATCAAGCGCACCAGCAGTATTCCTACTTCCAAGGCACCACGGGACAGATTCGCGGAACGGGGCATTACGTCTTCAAGGTTCCACAAACGGGCATGTACGATCTCCTCGTCGATAACTCGGCAGCGTGGGTGCTTCCCCGTCAAGTGCAACTCTATGTGTACTCAGTTCTGCCGACCCCAACTTCTCAAACCATCGAAGCGCAGCAAACCCTGACGAAATCGTTAGGAGCCATAGGAATGCTTTTCATGTTCCCCAGTTTCAAAATACAGGTGCGCCACTGCGGCATGGTGAACGCCTTTTCAAATCCGAACATCACGATTTGCACCGAGTTGGTTGAGTCGCTCACTGACCAACACCTCGAACAGGCCCTCGGCTTCGTGTTCTTTCATGAACTCGGGCACAGCATGATGCGTCTGTGGGGTCTACCGCTTTCGGATAACGAGGATGTGGCAGACGAGTTCGCGACGGTCTGCATGATTCTGGTCAGACAACAGCAACCTGCGTTGCAGGCGGCGCAATGGTGGGCAGCGCAAACAAGCCAGCAAGAGGCACTCTCAAAGATGTGGATGGATGATCGTCATACGGTTTCACCACAAAGAGCCAGAAATATAATTCACTGGTTGAATCAACCTGACGATCTGTTGCAACGCTGGATGCGTCTTCTGACACCCCACCTCCAATCGAATGCTCTTATGGAATTTATGAAGGACCCTCGGCTCGCCCCCGTAAGAGATGTGATGCAGGCCGAGTTACAGAGACGCGGATGTTCGCTCCAATCCGACTAAGCCGCGCAGCTCTGGCCGGAACATTCTCCTATACCTGAACGCTGATTTACTCGTGGGATCGAGCTTTCGCCTTGCCAAACTCGAACACCGCATAGAGCACCACCAATCGCCTCAGCCCGTCCCACGGTGGCCCGGAAGGAATTGAGCCCACATCAACCGCTGAATTCAAGATTATTTTCAACTGATCTAAAAGTGCTTGCTTGCAGCCAACTGGTGGATTCCTACGCTCAATCCACCAACCAGAAAAAGAGGGTTCAGCGATTTTCCCATACTTGTCACACTTCTCTGGAAGGATGACGGCAATTGCACCGTAAGGCTGTTTAATTGCCCGAAAAGGACGCAACGGGTCTCGCCATGACTTCATCCGCTTGAAGTCGGATATAATCTCTCCGATCTTCAGATTCTCTTCGTCTTCGGCAATCCGCTTTACTTCGATTCTCAAACAATTACAGTCCCCATCTGTTTCACAATCCAGATCAATCGACAAGTCGAAGCGACCGAGTTCTACTTCTCTTTTCTTTCTCTTCTTCTCCTCCTTCTTTGCTTCTCCTTCTTTGGATCGATCAGCGGAGCCTCAGCCCAAACGGCGTACTTCTTCTCTTGAATAAAAGCAGAAGCGATATGGACAGCCAAGTTCGCCTCGGCGATTTCTGACCGTGCGCTCAGCACGTATTGGCCAGAAGACTTCGGTTGCCGCAGGAGACTATCTGCGCCCTTCCTAATCAGTTCCGTGATTTTGGAAATAGTGATATCTGGAGTTTCATTTATCATGGGATCGGATCGCCGCCGCAGCAAGCGGCCCGACATTCTACGTCGAAAACGTCACACCCGGCAGCGCCTTTGAGTCTATTCGGGAGTAGGAGCTGACGGGTTCATCCGAATCAGCCGCTCTTTCGGGCGCTCTACGCTAAAGGCAGCTTCCGCGGCCAATTGTGAAACATCTGCTCAGGCTGATCGCAAGAGTTCTTTGACTAGTTCCAGCCAGTGTTCCCTCCAGATTGCCACAGAGGTTAGAATCGCGCCCAAGGTGATCACAGCCGACACTAGCGCGAGGGTTGACCAGTAGCTTGACCGTCCTGGTCTACGCAGTATCCACACGATGCCAAGACCGGACGCCACCGTAAGGAACAAGAAAACCAAGGGGAGGACTCTGTCCCATAAGAAATTTGGAACCGGGTTTGTTCCAACGTACCCCAGCGAGAAGGAAGCGTATAGGGCGAACGAGGCGACGACAAATGCAAGAAGCAGGAGAGTGGCGCGAAGCACTTTATGCACCTCCAAGTAGTCGCGGACTGACCCCATGCCTAGTCTCCTTCACCTAAGATTTGTCGATACATTATGGCTCGCAAGTCGTTATCGGCATACTTCCTCCCTGACCATTAGGGCCAAATGTCGTAACGCAATGCTTCTCAGGATTTAGGAGCCGCCAGGCAAGATCGAACGTGTCTGCTTGATAGCGGGGGCGCCCGTAATCCTTGCCCGGCTTTGACAGAACCTTGGGTGGTTTACTACCCGGCTGCTGGCTGAGCGCTGCATTTGACCACTTCTTGAAGATATCGCCCCATAGCGAGACGGGCCTCATGCTGGTGGTATTAAGTTTGAGAATCTTGTGTATAACAATGTCTCGACAAACGGTCGTACAATTGTGGTCGTAAGTCATGAACTCATGTGAGACGCCATTGAAGGTGTTGATTTCTTTGATTGCTTTTTGCGTGTCCTCAGGATTCGTCTGGATTGTCAAGCTTGTGAAGTCTTGCTTTAGTTCGTCCGGGGAAGTTATGTGTGACCCGAAGTTTGTATCACCTGGAACGGCAATTCCGAGAACTTCTTGGGCGCGGGCTGCATTAGTTTGGTCCCGCGGCCCGAAGTTTAGCACTGCAGATTCACCTGTGGATTGGTCATACGCGAGTAGCCAAAAGTGACCCTGCGGCCCACCGCTTGTGTAGAAAACCGTGATGTCGCGCCCATCTGGATCGACGTACTTTAGGGGATTATTTCCACCGTAAACATACTTGTTGAGTGTGTTTGCAGGGTTTTGGACTCGCTCATCGGTCAGGTTGACGACATCCGGTGAGATCCATCGCCCTATGCTAGACGAATTGTATCTTGCGCCGAAGTTGTCGAGGCCGGATTCGGGGTCGCGTTCTTTGCCGGTGAAGTGGATGACGCTGCCGAATTTGCCGGGGTCGCCGGGCTGGGAACAGGACAAGGCGTCGCCAAAGGGCAGGCTGGTGCAATTCTCGGCGTAGGTGGTGGAGTAGCTGCGGACGCGCTCGGTGCCGAGCCAATCAGCGTGGGAAAACGTAGTTCGATTCCCGTTTAAAACGTAGGTGGCCAGGTGGCGGCCTCCGGCGAAGATCTCGTTGCGGCACTGATTGACGCCGTTGATGGTGTACACCCCAGTATGGCCGGAGAGATCGGTGGCATAAAAGACGGTGCCGCCGGTGTAGCTGCATTCGTTGGAGATATTGGTGCCGGTGGTTTTCATGACGCGTTTGCCGTTGGCGTCGTAGGCGTAACAGGCGGTGGCGGAGGTGGTGGTCGAGCAGGGGGCGAGAGTGCCATCAATCTGGATGAGGCGGTTTTCGGCGTCGTAGAAATAGTGGTGGGAATTGTCGTAGGTGAGGTTGCCAGCGGAGTCGTATGTGTAGCCGTCGATGCGGTTGTTATTCTGTGGATTGCCGGGATTGTTGCCTGTAAAAGTGGCCTGAAAGCTGTTGGCGCCATTCTGCTGCCAGCGGTTGCCAAAGCGGTCGTAAACG
>Ga0137389_10000918_pt1 | contig 16802 bp, 18 predicted proteins | sample 15con2h14BmetaG_FD_104645 | JGI IMG/M metagenome (GOLD analysis project Ga0137389, IMG submission 104645) | Vadose zone soil microbial communities from Angelo Coast Range Reserve, California, USA - 15con2h1.4B metaG | ecosystem: Environmental > Terrestrial > Soil > Vadose zone > Saprolite...
TTGAAGCGAAGTCCGCCGCGCGATATGTCCTCGCAACTTACCACATCGTCGCCGAACGTATAAGTCCGGATGCACGCCTTGAAACTCGCTTTGGTGCGCACGTATTTGCGCCGGTTTTCGGGGCGCGCAGCAGGTTGCGGCGGCGCTGCCGCAGGTTCTGGTTGAGGTGAAGCGGCCTGCGGGAACTCCACTGGCTCCGTTTGCTCCTCAATTCCCACCGGTATTGTTTCTACCACAGCGGGTTCGCCGCCGGCAGCGTCCGCAGCCCGCTTCCAGATCGTCGAAGTTCCGCACTTCTTGCAAGAGCGGACAATCCCTTCATTGACGTGATAGACGTCTGATTCCAAATCGCTCTGCTCGACCATCTCCCGTGCCTTGCAACTGCTGCACTGCAGAACCACCCGGCTGGCTTCTCTTTCAGAGTCCGTCATGCTGGGGAACTTGATCCCCCACAGGTCCACTTCCGGGTCCAGGAAGGCCACGCCGTAGGTGTACTTATTATCATGGGCGCCAAGCTGCCCGACGATCTTCACCTCGGCTTCTCTGTCGGTATCCAGCCGGCGCAGGATGAGTTCCTGCTCGGCGTACAGCGCATATTGGGAAACGATGCCGGCGCCGTGGCGGCTGAGCACGACCGTCTTGGTCTGCTCGGAGAACATTTTGCCTTCCATGTCGCTGCCTACCAACAGAATTGCGATTTCTTTCGGAATTCGGCTGCTGCGACGCACGCCTTCTGGAGGCATTCTTACCCCACGCGCACATCCCCCAAGGGTCGAGAAGATGGTACTTGGGTTTCTCCGCCGAAGTCACTGATTATTGCAGTCGTCTGTTTTTATCGCGCTCGACAACTGCAGTTGGCTCACGCCGCCGGCGGAAAGTAAATGGGGCTGAGCTCTCACCGTTGGTGCGCTCCGGCGCCCGCTTCGTAGACGGCGTGCAGAGGATACCAACATGCGGTTGCGGAGAAAATGAACCCGCCGCTTGACTCACGCGGCCACCATGTGGCACTTACGCTTCGGGCAATCTCAAGCAGCGCACAATGCGATTGACTCCCAATCTAGCTTTTGGCGGGCAATGCGAGGCCGCGTTCAAGTTTTATGAACGATGCTTTGGGGACAAAATCGTTTTTATGCTCACATATGGCAAATCGCCCATGGCAGAACAAGTGCCGCCGGGATGGCGCGAGATCAATTCGGCATACCCTGGGCGATCAACTGCGAGCAAGCGCCCAGCGTAGCGTAGAGAGGAAGGGCTCAAGGAAAACGCCGCCTGACTCACGCGGTAATCCGCAATATTTGGGAATAACTGAATTTTTAACACTGACTGGGCAATTTCGGGATAAGATACGGCTCCATTTTGCAAGAAGGTAACACCGTGGACCAAGAACGGCGGCGTGCCCCAAGATTCACTTTCATTGCTTCAGCGGAAGTCTTGTCGAAAACCGCGGGCACGCGTCTTTCCGCACGCATCAGCGACATCAGTGCCTCCGGGTGTTATGTGGATACGATTAATCCCTTGGCCGATGGAACAGCGGTCAGCGTAAAGATTCTCACCGAAACACAGGTCTTCGAAGCGCCCGCCACGGTCGTCTATTCCCACGCGCACCTCGGCATGGGATTGCTGTTTGGAGGAGTCCTGCCAAACGCTCAGGGAGTGCTGCAGACTTGGCTTCCAGCGGCAAGCTGAGGCCGGCCAGTCCTTAACTCCGATGACAAACGTGGCAAGCGACTCTCTCGGGCTCACGAGAGGTTGCTATTGTTCCTTCTTGTCCGATTTCCGGACGGCCATCTTGCGCTTGTCTTGAACCGCTGCGGCCTTTCGGGGCGTCGGATTAGAGAGATCGCGTACTGCCGCGAGCTGCAGGCTTGCGCCCGTGCTAGTCTTCTCGTTCTGTGCTTGGTGGAAAACAGGAGCTGATGTCGGCTTGGTTTTTGGAGTCACTGGTTTCCGGGCAGCGGCCTCCCATGCGTCTGTGCCGTCGAAATGATCGGGACTTACCTCAGACTGTGCCTTGCAGCTCGGGGTGACCAGCAGCAAAGCTCCGAATCCGAGTAAGAGCACCGGTATCTTCAACAAACTAAAAGGTTTCATTGCCTACCTCCAGTTCAATCTTCCGCCAGAATCCCGGGGGTTATCACTCCAGAGAGGGGCCGGTACATTGGAATTCTCTGAATTGAGCCGATTCTCTCTTGGGCTTCCGCACTGGTCGATAGACCAGGAGTACCAGCGTGTATCCTGTTCGCCAATATCGGTGAAGTGTCGAGTTTTTCTATAGCGATGCCCGCAAGGAGCCTCGAATTTCTGTGGATAGTAGTCCTGCCAGGCGTATGATAGCCGTGTCGTTCCCACCCCGACATCCAGCCTCTCCATATTGAGCAAAGCCCCGGAGTGTCTCATGCAAGGCATTGCGCGCCGTTTGGAAGAACGCCTCCCTTTGTCCGTAAGAGTGGATCTTTGCAGTCTGGATGTCCGCCATCCGGCGGAGGAGGGCCTTACGGAAAACGTAAGCACCCATGGTGTGCGTGTCGTTTCGAGCAATCCCTGGAGAAGGAACGAGCGCTTGAATTTGTGGTCTCTGCCAGGCGATTTCCGTGCTCGCGCGCGGGTCGTCTATTGCGAACCTCTGGGGCAGAAATCCTACGCCATCGGACTGCAGCTGCTGGCCTCCACCGGCGGATGGAAATAGCTCCCCTGAGAAGTCCCTGCGCGGGCTCCACTGAATTAGGAGAAATTGTTCGGAATGAGGCTAGCGTGAGAGCGCCAACAGCGATTCGTTGAGCTTCGTCAGGTCAGAGTCTAACCTGTAGTAGCCTGGTCGCCAGCCCGCCGGAACCTCATTCACTGGGAAATTGAGCACTGCAAAATCGCTTGCCGTCGCTTGCTCGTTCGCCAGCTTTGGGAACTGATCGCCGACGTAAGTGGCGGGGTGCTGGCTGACGACACTCTCGCACTCGTTGACGGAGAGTACGGCGCGAAGCATCCCTTGGTTCTTGGCGTGCGGTTGGCAAAAGTAAAGGGTTGGCATACATCAGAAGCATCGGCTGTCTTGCGGTAAGCTAGAATAGTACGTCGGGACCAGTGGGGGATTAAATCCGCCGCCAAGGCGCTGCGTCCCGCCTGCTTCCAATAACTCTTTATATTTCAATGACTTAAGAGGCTATTTTCGCCCTCTTGAGCCCAAGATACGGTAACCAAAGAGAACACTTCCCGAAAAAAAACACGCCGCCGCCATCCACCAGCTGTGGCTCACCGCAGCAAACACACCGGTCAGAATCAAGAGCACAGCAGCGGTGTAATAAAAAGCCGAAAGGTAGGATAAGTTTGTCTCGTCCTGCATCGGTTTTTCCTGCAAACCCGCGTCGACACTATGCCAAATTCCACTCCCCTGCGCCATGCCCTTCGACATAACCCTTCTTTCCTACCCCCCCTTTCCGAATTTCGCTTCCTCAGGTACGATTGGCTGCAAAACCGTCATCAGGTCACGCTGGAGGCATCGGTCGCCGGGAGCTCAGGGTTGAAGCAGTTCGAAAGCCGCGAGTGCATAAATTGCCGCGCAACCGATCATTTTCCGCAAGTCCACATATTCGTTCGGCCCGTGAGCCACCGACAGCAGGCCGGGACCATAAGCATAAGCCGGTATGCCCTGCGCGGCGTAGAAGCGTATCTCCAAGAGCCCCGGACACATCTCAAATCGTGGCCCTTCGCCCGTAACCGCTCGCACGCTGCGAGCCAGCGCTTCGCCGAGGTGCTCATCCTCGCGGCACGCCGAGGATTGCCCTTCCTGCAAAATTTCCCAGTCCAAGGGAATGCCCTCACTCTGGCTATTTTGCAACACCGCGATCAGCTTTGATTTCTCTTCCGCGAGATTCTCCTCGGGATTGATGCGCCGGTCGATGGTGAACCAGCACTCTTCCGGCACCACGTTGAAGTTTGTGCCCCCGCCGCTTTGCCCTCCCAACATCAGAATCGAGTGGCGTGCTTGATCCGCCCCGATGTTGAGTTTTGTCGTCTGCCGCTCCACTTTGTGCTTCAATTGCTGAAGCCGCTCAACTACTTGGATCATCCGTTCGAACGCGTTTTCCCCCCGGTGCTGCAACCCAACGTGCGCAGCTTTTCCAAGCACACGAACACGCATCGAAATCGCCCCGCGGTTCGCGTTCCACACTACGCCGCTGGTCGGCTCAGCCAAAAGCATCCCGATGCCCTCGCTCCCCACCCGTCCCTGTGCCGCCAGCCACGCCGAGCCACCTTCGCCTCCCGTCTCTTCATTGGGGACCAGCGTCAATGCGATTCTTCCGTCCAGTTCGACGCCACTTTCTTTCAAGGCGAGAATGGCATAGAGCATCGCCACAATCCCACCCTTCATGTCGCAAGAACCCCGCCCAAACAAAAAATGATCTTTGCGTAACGGTTGAAATTGCTCCTTCGACTGCGCTGGAACTACATCGTAATGCCCGTGAAAGTAGAGAACGTGTTTCCCCCGTCCATAGCCGCCAAGCAGACAGACGGGGACGTCGCCGCTGCTTTCTTTCGGCTCGCCGGCCTCCAGTCGCTCGCAGTCCAATCCCACTCGCCGCAATCGGCTTTCAAGAAGCTCCGCGCACACCTGGTAGTTTTTCCCTGGCGGATTTTCCGTCGGCACGGCGACCAACTCCGCCAGCAACGCAGCCATCTCGTCCTCGCGTTGGCCGAGCCATTCCACTAGCCAGCCTGTCTTCATTTCATCTCCGCGCATTCGTTTCGCCTTGCGGCATCATGCTAGGAAGTCGCACCCGTTACGCCAAGCTCCATATTGGTGTCAGCGGACATGCAAACAGATTCTCTCGCCCCATCCCTTCAAGGGCAATCAATCGATTGGTTGAGTATTCGACCAGCTATGGTAGGCTGTGCCGCAATGGAAGCGCCAAGCGGAGCAGCTGCGTGACCACCGGCACAAACGCCTTCCCCGTTTTGCGGTGGGTCGGGTTGCTGTGGACTGTCGTGTGGCTGCCCAGTTACATTCGCTTCTGGGGATGGCCCAATCTGCTGCACCTGTGCGATATCGCCGTGATTCTTGGCTGCGTGGGATTGTGGTGGGGAAGTTCCATACTGATTTCCAGCCAGGCTGTCAGCTCGCTGGCGGCGGGAATTTTTTGGTCCGTGGACATCGCATGGCGCCTGCTGACCGGACGCTTTCTCGTTGGCGGAACGGAGTACATGTGGGATACGCGCGTACCGCTTTGGGCACGGCTGCTTTCAAGCTTTCACATCGGGCTTCCGCTGGCGCTGCTTTGGGCCATGCGCAAAATCGGATACGACCGCCGCGCTCTCGCGTTGCAGGCAGCGATCGCGGCGGGGCTCTTCGTTGCCTCGCGGTTCTTGCCCGCGGGTTTCAATATGAACTATGCGTATCAGGATCCCCTCTTTCATCGCTCCTGGGGTCCCGCTCCCCTGCATCTTGCCGTGATTTTTGTTGGGGCCGTCGCGCTTCTCTATTGGCCGACGCACGTTTTCTTAAGCTGGATGTTCCCGGTGGCGGACGCTGCGAAGTGAAGCGCTGAACTGAGCCAGGAAAGGCAGGAGCAGTAGAAAATGGCAACCGACGCGGAAAAAAATCGAGAGAAATATCGCGTCATGCTGAAGACGGCCGTGGAAGAAGCGCGCCTTGGGCTCAAAGAAGGAGGCATTCCCATCGGCGCGGCGCTATTCGAACGCAATGGAAGACTGCTTGGAAAGGGCCACAACCGCCGAGTCCAGGAAGGAGATCCCTCCGCCCACGGTGAAACCGATGCGTTTCGCAAAGCCGGCCGCCAACGCAGTTACCGCGATAAAATCATGGTGACCACGCTTGCCCCCTGCTGGTATTGCAGCGGGCTGATTCGCCAGTTCGGCATCGGCAGCGTAGTCGTCGGCGAATCCGCAAATTTCCGCGGCGGGATCGATTGGCTGATCGGGAATGGAATCGATGTCATCGACCTGCACTCCGAGGAATGTGCGCGAATGCTTGAGAAATACATCGTGGATCACCCCGAAATTTGGAACGAAGATATCGGCGTGGACTGAAGGCCCAGCTTGACTCCTTCCGAAAAATTGATGGACCGGGAATTCCCTCAGCCTTTCAATATCGCGGCACATTTTCTGGATGCCCCGGCTGCGCTGCATCCCGAGCGCATCGCCATCGTCGGCGAGCCACGCGAAGTGACCTACGGTGAACTCGCGGTGCTCGCGAATCGCGCGGGAAACGCGCTGCGTGCGCAAGGCGTTTCGCGGGGCGATCGCGTTCTGATTGTGCTTCCGGATTCGGCAGAGTTCATCGCCACATTTTTCGGCGCGGCAAAAATCGGGGCCGTTGCTGTTCCGGTGAATCCGTTCGCGCGCTCTTCGGACTACATTCATTACCTCGAAAATAGCGAGCCTAAAGCGGCGATTGTCCATTCCGAGTCGCTTGCGGAATTTTTGCCGGCATCGAGCGTACTCCCGCAGGTGCCAATTGTCGTCGTAAGCGACGGAAAAATAAATCTGCGCGGCGTGTCTTGCGCAAAGTGGAGCGAATGGACCGGTTTTTCGAGTGAACACCTCGCCGCGGAAAATACCTCAGCGCACGATTCCGCATTCATGCTGTACACATCGGGAAGCGGAGGCACGCCAAAGGCGGCGGTGCACCGTCATGCCGACATGCTGGCGACGAGCCGCAGTTTCGCACGCGGCGTGCTCGGTCTTCGCGAGGAGGACGTGACATTCTCCGTGTCGAAGTTGTTTTTTGCCTATGGCCTGGGAAACGGGATGTATTTTCCTCTGTCCGCCGGTGCACGCACGGTCTTGAATCCAGAACGCACGAAGGTGGAGCGCGTGATCGAACTGGTGAAAGGCCGACGGCCTACAATTTTCTTCGCCGTCCCGACATTTTACGCGGCGATTCTGCGAGAAGCGGAGGAGAAGAATTGCGACGTGGATTTTTCTTCCGTGCGGCAATGCGTTTCGGCGGGAGAAGCGCTCCCCGTTGAGATTTTTGAGCGCTGGAAAAAACGGTTCGGGCTCGAGATCTTGGACGGAATCGGGTCGACGGAAATGTTGCACATGTTCATTTCGAGCGTTCCCGGAAAATGCAAGCCGGGAAGTTGCGGTTTTCCCGTCCCGGGCTACGATGTGAAAATCGTGGATGAAAAAGGAGAATCGGTCGGCGGTGGAGAAATCGGCAATCTCTGGGTGCGCGGAGCGAGCGCGTTCGCAGAGTACTGGCGAATTCCCGAACTGACGGCGCGCACGAAACGCGGGGATTGGATCGTGACCGGCGACAAGTTTTCTTGCGATTCGGACGGCTATTACCACTACTGCGGGCGCGCCGACGACATGCTGAAAGTCGCGGGCATGTGGGTTTCGCCGGTGGAGGTAGAGAACGCGCTCCTGGGGCATCCCCACGTTGCCGAAGCCGCAGTGGTCGGCGCGACCGACGAGCGCGGACTGTCCTATTCGGTGGCGCACGTAGTGTTGCGCGGAACCGCGCAGGGCTCGGAAAAACTGGCGAGCGAAATTTGCGAACATGTCAAAGCGCGGCTCGTTTCGTACAAAGTGCCGCGCGAAGTGCGCTTCTGCGGCGAACTGCCGAAAACGGTGACAGGAAAAATTCAGCGCTTCAAGTTGCGCGGCGCGTGAGTTAGAAAGGGCGGGCCCCAGGCTCGCCTCCGCACACTCGACACCGAAAATAATCATGCATGGTCATTGTAGGTGTCGTAAGAAGAAGCGATGGCGCGGACTTCGGCGAGGGTTTGGTCGCGCAGGAGTTTGCCGTCTTCGAGAATCGTTTCAAGTGCGTTATTGGTGGGGATAGGAGCGCCTTCAATGACTTCGACGGTGGCGAACTCCTTGCCATCATGGATCAGGTTGAAGCGGCCTCCGCGGCTGGCTTTCGACGGATCGGTTTTGGGATTTTTGTAAACATTGTGCCATTGGCCGTTGCGATCGATGGCGGAACACTTCAGGGCGAATTTCAGCGTGTCGCGGTTGATTTGTTGCAGCAGCGCGCCGCCCATGCCGTAGCTCCAGATATCCTGCGACCAGCCTCTGCGGGTCAGCTGCGCGGTAATATTTTGAATGGTGTAGAAATTTACGCCGTCGCCCTGGATGAAACGCACGCAGGGAACCGTGGTCTTCCAGCCTTTGCGATTTACTTCATAGCCGAATTTTTCGCTGACAATTTTGAAGAGTTCTTCGAGGACAGTAACGGCTTCGCCGGAATCGGGACGAATCACCAGCGTGCCCTTTCTTTGAAGAACGTTGTCGCGTAGCGCTCCGCCCCAGAGATTGCGGACGGCATTGTAAATGTCGTAGGAATCGCTGACGCAGGCAACGAGACCTTCGGGGCAGTTGGCGAGGATGTTGGCGTAAGCGTCCAGCTCGTGCGCTTCGCCCCATGCAGTGATGGTGGAGTGTTCGGAAGCGGGGATGCTGTAGGCGGCGCAGTCGAGAGGATTCTGCGCGGTGAGATCGGCGGAATAAAACTGATTGAGGAGCTGAATTGCCGCGAGCGTGTCCGTGCCGAGAAAATTCAGAAGATGCGCGGCGCCACCAATGGCGGCGGATTCCTTGGAAGAGACACCACGGAATCCGAAATCGTGCAACTTGAAAGGAAGAAGGGAAGGATCGCCGGTGCGGACTAGGGCTTTGCCGATGACCTGCTTGATGGCGCGGGAAAGAGTGGCGACGGTAATGGGATACCAGACCTGGACGAGAAGCGTTTCCGCCCAGTTGGTAAGCCAGTAGAACTCTGGATCCGTGTTTTCGATGGTGATGAGCGCGTTGTGGGTCTTGACGACCGTGCCTTCCTTGACGGCACGGATGCGGAGAGGGAGACGCCCTCCGTGTTTCGCATAGAGAGACTTGAAGCCTTCGTAGTTGAAAGATTTGGGATGGCCGGAGAAATGCGCGTGGGCAAGGCGGCGGGCCTCTTCGACGTCCTCGAGGGTGAAAACCTGTCCGGCGAAGCTGGATTTGATGATGTATTGCAGCATGGCGAACATGGTCTCTTCAAACATGCCGCCCCGCGATACGAGGTAGGAATAGATGCGGCGTGTGTCCGGAGGATATTGCCACCAGTGGGTGAGCTTGTAGGAGTCTGTGTTGAGGATGGGGTTCAGTCGAAGGGACTGCATGGAGCTCCTTGGGGGTGTCGGCACGGTCGAGGCAGGTGTCGAGTCCTGCCCATGACGAGCAGAATAGCAGAGCAGGAAACGGAACGTCTCCGCGTCTGAACGCCCAAACCTCACCTCGTCGAGTGGGCATAGGGGAATCTGGTTAACAATAACTGACCCCCTCCCCCTATGTTTTTTGTAAGTGTTGCATCCAAAGGGCTTAGTCAGGCCGTAAGTCTTTTGTTTGCAACACTCAGTTACGGGGAGATCCATAAGTGTTGCATCTAAAGGGTTTAGTGGGGCAAGTAGATAGGGGGATACGGAGTGGAGCGTCGGCACGTCTGGACGTCCAAACGTCGAAGCGGAGGGGACTGGAAAGCGACAGCCGAATGGCAGGGAGTGAAGATGGAGAGGTAGCGGACAAAGGAAGGCGCTCCTTTCTCCGCCGTGTTCCAAGACAAACAGTATACTGTCTGTAAATATTTATCTAGTGGGTAATTCGAATGATTGCGAAAAGTGTTGAAAGGATGTGGTTTGCCCATCCAAGAATGCAAAATCCGCACCTTGAAAACCGCAGCGGGCGCGGCGCCCGGCGACTGAACAAGAGAGAAGCGTGACGGACTTGGTGTCCGTCACGCTTCTCAGGGGTGAGGAGGGGTGCATCTGATGCTGGCGAATGTCCCTGGCGTCGGCTACGAGAGCGCGCCGAGAAAATTCCGGGAGACAAGAAGCACGATCCTGGACTGTTAGGATTCTCTCATAGAGTGACGGTGGTGCGCAGTTCAATACAGCACAGGAACGCCCGACCGAATACTCGACCGATATAGATCGCGGTCTTTACTTCGTCCGATAACCACTACGTTCTAAAACTTCCTGTTGCTGCATCACGCCTGGGCCGCCCGCGTGTGGAAAAAAGCTGAGCGTGCATCGCAAGATAATCCGAAAAAAATCAAAGGGCCCACCTTTCGCGCGGCGCGAAGATGGGCCATCCGCGAGGGGTACTCCATACTTGTCATACTTGAGGTAGGATCTACACTACGACACGCTCCAGCAACAGCGTAACGCCCTTTTTAAGCCGCGGGATGAATTGGCTGTTGACCCAGGTCGGCGCACAGGTTGTTAATCTCTTCCAACTCTTCTACCGTCAACTGTCCAGCCTTTGCCAGATGTTGAAGTCCAACACGAGGGTCGTGGATGAGATAGAACTTTCTGCCCATCGAGGTTTTTGTCGATATCAGATGTTTGGATTCGAGACTTTTGATGTACGGCCCCAAATTCTTTGTGCCCTGAAGCCCCAACTCAAACGCGATCTCCTCTTGCGTCGGATAATCGAAGGCGACCAGCGTGCCCGGATAGCCAGTGCTACTTGCCTCTGCCGCGGTACTTTCCGGGACATCTGATGGTGGGTTGATCGATCTTTTGGGGCAGCACGGGAAAATCGAATCTATAAACTAGAAATCAGAAATTGGAAAAGGGAACTTTTAAAATGGAAAGGCAAAGAGAGGGCCGGGCTGAAGCCCGGCGCCTACATAAAACGAAGTCTGCACTTTGTAAGAAAAAGTACTTGCCAATGTCAACTGGACTGAGATAGGTTGGGGCTGCGGCGGAGAAAATCGCGGCACAAACCATCATGATTAAGCGGATTGCGGCGATCATTGCGATTTTTGTGTGTACTTCGGTGGCGTGGGCCATTCTGGGGTCCACCATTTTCTACAGAACGTATAACGCGGAGTCGGGGCTTTCCGGGCGAGTGGCTTCGACGTGGGGAGCACGGCAAGCGCAGGCGCCGCCCGCGATCGCGCGCGAATGGCGAGAAGAAAAGACCGTCGAGGTGGAGGAGAAGGGAAAGAAAACCACGCGGACGGAGAGTTATGTCCGCTCGGAGCCGGTGAAGATCGATGCGAGCCGGGTTGCAGCGGCGCTGCACATCGATTACCGGCAAAAAGGGTTGCTGTGGTTCAGCACGTACAGAGTGGATTTCGACGGGGGGTACACGTTCCAGAATCCCACTGCGCGGGAAGAGGCGTTTGTGATTCAACTGCCGTTTCCGGCGCAGCAGGCAGTGTATGACAACGTGCAACTGCTTCTGGACGACAAGCCGCTGGCTGTCACGTTCAGCCGATCGCAGGCCGTGGCGCGAACCCGGATGGCGCCCGGTGCGAAGTCCGTGCTGCACGCGGCCTATCGCTCGCAGGGACTCGATAGCTGGCGATATACGTTTGCGCGAGAGAATACGGATGGCCGCGGGAAGGAAATTTCGCAAGCCCACGACTTCCACCTGCTGGTGAAAACGGATATTTCTGGTTTCGATTTCCCGGACAATTCGCTTTCACCGACGGAGAAACGGCAGACGGCGAACGGCTGGGAGCTGGAGTGGAATTATCAGAATCTGGTATCCGGATTCGACATCGCGTTGAAGATGCCACAAAGACTGCAACCGGGACCGCTGGCGGGACGAATCAGCTATTTCGCTCCCGTGTCGCTATTCTTCTTTTTCTTCCTGGTGTTTATCCTGTCCACGTTACGCGGCAATGATTTGCACCCGATGAACTACTTTTTCCTGGCGTGCGCGTTCTTTGCGTTTCATCTGCTGCTGGCGTATCTGGCGGATCATATTTCGATTCATGCGGCGTTCCTGATTTCGTCGATCATTTCGATCGTTCTGGTGGTCAGCTACTTGCGCCTGGTGGTGGACTTGCGGTTTGCAGTCGTGGAAGCGGGAATAACACAACTGATCTATCTGGTGTTGTTTTCATACGCGTTTTTCTTTGAAGGGTTCACGGGATTGACGGTGACCATTGGCACGATCATCACGCTGTTCGTAGTGATGCAAATGACGGGACGAATTCGCTGGGATGAGAAGTTCAGCCCATCGTTGCTGCGCAAGGTCGGAACACCGGCGTAAAGACGGCCAGGGGCGAGTCAGCGAGCGGAAGACCTGCTAGCTCGCCCGAGTTTGTGCCAGGTACTTGACGAGAATCAGCACGGTGGGCGCGGTAACTTGTATGGTCATTTTTCCGCCGACTTTGGTTTTTTCGGTGAAATGAAACGTCTGGTTCATGTACCCCGGATCGGACTTATCTCCGTGACCGATGGTTGTCAAACTGAGGTCCTTGATTTGTTTCGGGGAAATCTTGAAATTATGCTTCTCCTTTAGGCCATCTTCATGAAACTCAAACGAATCGTTTCCCAGAACAAGGGTGCCCGGGAAACACACGCCAGCTGCATGACGGTGTTCGACGGCGACTTCGATCGGCGCTGACAAGTCGAGAGGCTGACCGTGGCCCTCGGCCACCCACGCGGAAAGTTGCTTCACCAATTCCCCATTGGGAAACTCGTGGTATTGCTGTACGATGTCCCGGTCATCGAATGAAACCAGCACATTGTGTCTTGCCCAGGCGCGATTCCAGCCGCCAACCGCGGAATACCCGCCGCCCACTGCCCACAGAACTCCCCACTTCGAGCTAGCCCAGCGGCCCAGGAAAAGCCGGTCTTCCATGACTCCCGTATCCGTCTCGCCTAGCTTTTCGGCCACTTCTTGTCGTCCGGTCTTGCCTGTTTCAAGGAAATCCAGGTTGACCTTTTCCATCTTGCCCGAGAGTCCGTTCGTGTGGGTTGGGGCCCTAACCGGCACCACGAGACACCCTTGACAGAAGCAGGTCGCCGCCGCAACCAGCGCAACCGACATCGCGGCATTCGCCAATCGGCCAAACACGACTTTTGCGGAGGTGTCGAATACGCCGGTTCCAAATCTCAGTTCAAGCGTCATAGCGATTCTCCTTATTGCTTTGTGAAAGGAACACGCCTGCGAGAAACAGAGCGTGAGTATGAGCCGGCCTTCCCGCTACCTGCCCGACGTCTGTCCCGTGGCGTCAGCAGCGAAAGAAGCAAAAGCACCCCAAGCATGAAAGCAATCAAATTCACGACCACCAAAATCTGCATAGGCACTCCACTTTCGGCTGGATTCCCAGGTGCTACGTGACCTTATTCCAGTTCCCGTTGCGAAGCACAAGCGACAACCCGCGCACAGGTCCCCTGCGGTGCCAAATGTCGCCCTTTGTCGTTTCTTTCGGGGTTCTTGGGGGCTAGGTCCTTTTTTCGAAGGTCTAAGGGGCGCGTGGCTTCGACCAGGGGAGCGCCTCAGGGGCAGCATCGCCCGCGCTCGACCACGAATGGCAAGAAGAGAAAACGGTTGAAACTCGAAAATGCAAAAGAGGCAGAGAGGTCGGGCGTGAGAGTAAGAGAGTGGCGAAGGACTCACTCCTACCTGGTGGCGCGGTACACTCTATCATCGCGGGGCGGGCCGGCCCGAAACAAAGTCTTGCGCTGGATTTGCCGTGTATGGCAGGGACTGCTTGCAAGTTGTGAGCCCATCCAAGACGAGCGCGCATTCCGAAGCAATCAAAGCACATTGTTGGGATTCGTTGTGTCGGAGGCGGGAAGCTGCTTCCTACAATGCGGCGTCACTGCAAAGGTGCTTGCTGGTTGTTATCGGCCGTTCGAACGGGGGAAATCGAGCTGAACTCGCGGAGCCGTTGCATCAATTCTGCGAGACGCGGGCGATCTTCCTCGCGGACGGCGGTGAATTCCAGCCCCAATCCACTACCGGGATGTACATGGCGGACAACCGCTTCAGCCCGGATTTGCCCTTCTTCGACGAGAAAATCAATGCTTGTCTTCGCGCCTACGGATTTTAACTTCCGTGTCTGGACAAACAGACCGCCCAAGCTCAGGTCGCGCACTCGCGAAGTATCGTCATAGCCAGTGGAGCCCCAGCACACATAGACCTCCCCACGCGTCGGGAGGCGCGAGCTGAACCTCTTAGAATGAGGAGATTGTTGTTGCATGACGACTCACCACGGCCTTCGTACACTTGTTTCGTTGTCTGACGATGGCTCAGATAAGAGGTTGCTGCGGATAAATCCACTCCGCAAGGTCCGCCCAAAGTGTAAGAGTGAGGTACCTACAAAGCTGTTCAATTTTGAACACTGTGGAAATAGCTTGTCACGGTCAGAGTCTCAGGGAGGTGATGAGGCACGGGGAAAGGCAGGCGCGAAGGGTCTACTCGGCACCCTGCCGCGTTGGGCGCTTGCCGTAGGTTTTGGCGATCACCGCGACGACGAGCCACAAGGCGGCGGCGTAGACGGCGTACCAGAGGGATTCTTGCGCGGCGGTTACGCGAGGAGGGCTGAAGATGACGAGAGAGCCCGTGGAGCTGGCGTGCAGGAGTTGCGCGAGCAAGACACTATTCGTGTTGGAGTAAAGCCAGGCGATCAAGACGCGCATGGCGGTCAGGGCGGCGGTGAAGGCAAGGAAAAAGGGGAACCAGTAGTCGCCGTGGGGCGTGGAGGTTCCGAGGTAGTCGATGACGGGGATGTGCCAAGCTCCCCAGAGCAAGCCGAGCAAGATCGCCGGAGCCAGAGCGCTGTCCCCGCGGCGCATTTTCGGGAACGCGAAGCCCATCCAACCGATTTCTTCGAAAAAGCCGGCGACAAAACCGAAAGAGATGCCAATCAGAAACCTATTGGGCGCAAAAACCGGCGAGACGAATGTTTTCATGGCGAACAGAACGGTAAGGACTAAGACCGGGGGAATGAGAAGGGGTGCGTACCAGCGCGGTCGAACGCGAACGCGGCGCATTCGAGAAAACAGATCGCGCAGACCGCTGCTTCCGTCGACGAGCCTGGTCAACACGATACCGACCGCGCTTGGGCCGAGAAGCATGCCGGGAAACATCATCAGGCCGGCAAATTTTGGTATTGAATCGCCACGCAGGAGATGCGGAGCAGCCACAGCGAAGGCACCAAGCCACGAGACCGTGAAGGTTAGCGCAAAGTAAGTGGTTACCGGATGGCGCGTGACAAAATTTTCATTTCTTGGAGAAACTGGAATCTGTACCGACATGATTCGACACAATATCACAGGGAATTTGCAGCCGTTTGGAAGAGGCGCGACGGGTTAAGAGTTCCAGGTCACGCGGGTCAATTGTTTTTTGCGAGATTCCCACTCGGCGCCGGAGAGGATGCGCGGGGCGACTTCGATAAGTCGCGGAGTGAGCTTGAAGACGGCGGCGGCGTTCCAGGGGCGGCCATAGCGGGTGCGGTATTCACGGACGTTGAGCGCATCGGCCATGCTGGTGAAGGAAATGTCCTGGACGATCATTTCGGCGAGGAAGCGGAGAGTTTGCATTTCGAGAGGGTCGTCTTCCAGGTGGAGGCAATCGGAGCCGATGCGCAAGCCGAAGGGGATTTCCTCAGAGGCGGCGAGAGGCTGATCCGGCTCGGGGGATGAAGAAGTTTCCACTTCGCGCTCCCATTCGAGGGCGACGAGGGTCCAGCCGGCGTCGTGCATTTTCGAGAGATAGGACGATGTGGGGAGGATGGTGACCCGCTCACGCATGTGATCGATCTTTTTCATGGAGGCCTCCTGGACAGGCGTTTTTCCGAAAGCGGCGGACGGACTCTATCGCGGGGTTCCAAGGCAATCAACATGCCGTAAGAGGGGCGGGCGGAAACCACAGAATCGAAAGGACTTCTTACAAGAGTGAGAAGTGTCGCTGGATTGCTAACGTCCGCTGCCGGGACGAATGTGTCGCGTTGCCGGACACTTCCGAGGCGGCTAGCGGCCCGGCAGACTCCGTCTCGCTGTGGAGACCCTGACGTTGACAGCGAGTTTGGCGATTCCTCGCGAGCTACGTGAGAAATCGGGAGCGAAAAAGTGCGCGCGAAAGGTAAAATCACGGTGCAGAAAAACTTTGGAGGAAACCATGCCCAGAAAGCCGACGATTGATGATGCAAGGTTGATCCTGGAACTCTACGACCTGAGGCGCGAGCCGGAAATGCGGAAAGCGCGGCAATGGTGGGTGGCGACGTTTTGGCCGAAGAGTGCGGATGATTTTATAAAAGTGGCGGCGGCCATGGGGTCGGAAGAGAATAACTGGCTCAGACAAGTGGGCGGCTACTGGGGAATTGCCGTGTCTTTTGTTCTGAATGGCGTGGTGAGCGAAAAGCTATTCTTCCAGGTGTCATTTTGTGGAGAGATGTACTTTATCTTTGCAAAAGTGCGGCCGTTCCTAAAGGAGATTCGCGAGAAGATGAATAATCCCGATCTCTTTGGAGCGATGGAAAAGGCCATCATGGGTTCAAAGATTGCGCGAGCGCAGTATGAAAAAGTAGAAGCGAGAGTGGCAGCGATGCGGCAGCAGAAATGAGTACGCAAACAAATATAGGCCTCCGGAAGCGGAGTGTGCGGATCGCTATCGTGTGCCTCGCGACGGTCACAGCGCTGCTTCCTTCCGGAGCGAGCGCGAACGATATGCGGGGTTGCACTGCGGGAACCACGTTGCAATTGAGCGCGCCTGAGGCCGGCCAGGGAAGTTTGCTGCTGGTAGAAGTGAAGAGCGCGAAGGCCATTGCGGAAGTCCAAGGAGAATGGAACGAGCGAGGAGTGCCGTTCTGGAAGGAAGCAGGGAATTCGGGCGAGGCACGTGGCTTACTGGGCGTGGATCTGGAGAAAGCTCCGGGAAAGTACGAATTGAAAGTGAGCGGCCAGACGGCGGACGGCGAGAAAATCAACTGCACCGTGGTGATAGAAGTGAGAAAGGGCCAGTTTGCGACGGAGAAATTGCACGTGGGGAAACAGTTCGTCGAGCCCAGCCCGGAACAAATCAAGCGCGCGGACGAAGAGCGCCAGAAA
>Ga0137389_10000921_pt1 | contig 16771 bp, 13 predicted proteins | sample 15con2h14BmetaG_FD_104645 | JGI IMG/M metagenome (GOLD analysis project Ga0137389, IMG submission 104645) | Vadose zone soil microbial communities from Angelo Coast Range Reserve, California, USA - 15con2h1.4B metaG | ecosystem: Environmental > Terrestrial > Soil > Vadose zone > Saprolite...
ACACCATTGCCTATAAATACCGGCCCGTGATGGCGGACTGGCTCAGCGAACAACTCACTGCCGATTAGGCGTCGAGCGTACTCATCCTGATCGAGCTCCCATCACAAGAGGGTCGGTAGGCGCCTCAGGGGAGCGGACGCGGTCGCACAGCCCAAGGCCGCGAGACGACGACGAAAGGAAGGCACCTCGCGCCGCTCTACCAGCAAGGCTGAGGCAAGATTGGCGTTAGAGCCCGGTTGAACCGGTGCGTGAGTTCATGTACAGTTCCGGTGACGGTGCGTCCCTTCCGCCGCCGCTCGGCGGCATTACTCGCATTCGCCGTCAGTGCAACGGCCGCACTGGTGATCCCTCTCCCATCTAACGCCGCTCCCTCGAGCTGGTTGGCGCTCGACGGCAATGTGCGCCTGACCCCTCCGGCAGGAGTCACGTTCGACTGGGCTAACTCCGGCGCGGCCTCTCCCGTCCCCGCGTGTCCGGCGGGCGCCATTAACGTGACCGGTACCGGCGGACTCTTCAACTGCGGTACGCCTGGTGCAGGCGGCGCGCCGCCGGGGGCGCCGACGCTCACACCGGCGGCGCTAGCCGATCCAAGCCGGATCTCCAGCACCTTCATCGTCGATCCCCTGTCGTCGGACACCACCCCTTGCGGGGCGTCGGATGACCCCACGACCTTTACAACATCGGTGAAGAACGGCGATGCCATAAACGGGATAACGTTCGGCCCTGGCAAGGTGCCGAACAAGGACGACTTAGGAAATGTCTATGCCGTGAGCCATGCCACCGCCGCGCGCCCCGAGCTCTTCTTTGGCGCCGAGCGCCTGAGCGACAACGGCGACAGCCACATCGACTTCGAGTTTCTGCAGTCGATCATTGGCCTCACCGCCGGCTGCTCGGGCAACTTCAGCGGCCATCGAACGGAAGGCGACCTGCTGGTTGCGGTCGACTTCACGGGCGGCGGTGGCACCGCGGCGAACTCGCTCTATCAGTGGCACTGCAATGCCGAGCCGGGACCGCAACCGGTCGACGGAACGGTCTGCGATCCGGGCGGAACGGCCCACTATCAGCAGATCACCGTACCTGGCTCGATCACCTTTACGGCCAACGCCGCGAGCGTCGCCTGCGGCGGCTGGATCTGTCGAGATACCGCCGGCGTCACCACCCAGCTCGCGGTTAATGACTTCCTGGAGGGCGGCCTCGATCTCACCGTCCTGAACTTCACCGGATGCTTCCACACGTTTCTTCCGCACACGCGGACGGCGCAATCGTTCTCTGCTGCCCTCACCGATTTTGCTGGTCCGTCGCCGCTCGCGACATGCCGGACACCGGCGATGACCACCGCGTCGAACCCGACCGGTTTCAATCTGGCGCCGGGGGTAGTGGCAAGCGACCACGCCACCGTGCAGGGCCCAGCCGGGGGCCCCACGCCACAGGGCACCGTCGCCTTCTTCCTCTGCGGTCCCGGCCAGGTCACGGCCGGTGGCTGCCCGACCGGAAATCCAGTGGGCGGCGTCAAGCCGTTAATTGCCGGAGCCGCGACATCGGACCCAACGGTGGCGACAACCGCACTCGGCACCTATTGCTGGCGCGCGGTCTACACGCCCGGCGGGGCCAGCGTTGGGGTCTTCGAACCTGCCGCGCACACCGATGCGAGTTTCGAGTGCTTCGCCGTTGGCGTTCCCGGACCGCCCGCGGCGGGCCGCGGTCTGGATCTGCCGATGCCGCCTCCTGCCTTCGTGCCCGCGATCGCATGGAGGGACGACGCTCCGGCCCAGATCAGCATCCCGGCTCTAGGGATCGAGGCACCGGTCGAAAGCGTGGGCCTCCTGGCGAATGGCGCGATGGCGCTGCCGCGGTTCCTTTCGGATGCCGGCTGGCTCGGGAGCGGTCCTGCGCCGGGCTCGGTCGGCAACGCCGTGATTGCCGGGCACCTGGATGGAACCAGGGGGCAGCCGGCAGCGTTTTGGGGGCTGGGGCGGTTGCGATCGGGTGACGCCATCACCGTCATCACCGCTGCTGGAACCCAACTGCGCTTCGCCGTGGTCAGGGTTGGGCGATACGATCGCCAGGCCGTCCCACTCGTTGCGGTCTTTGGGCCTTCGAATCAGGCAAATCTCAACCTCCTTACTTGCGCGGGCCCGTACCTACAGGACCAGCAGACCTACCGCGAGCGGCTCGTGGTATACACGCGCCTGATTGGAGTCATCGTGCCTGCTCCGCAATCAGAGCCTGATAACTGGCCAGCCGACGCCCGTCCCTACCCGGCCTGGTCCACGCCTTCCCAGACGTAAACGCCACCAGACTGAACGGGATCCCTGGCCAGCACCTGGGTGATGAACGCAACCATGCGGGCCTGGTTGGCCATCGGGCCCACGATCACTGTCCGGACGTGCCACGCCTTGAGTTCGCGCCGCATCTGGTCCTGGAGGCCGGCGGGGAACCCCGCCGGGTCGGTTCCCACGGCGATTGCAAGGCCCGCGGCGCCCGTGGCGCTCGGCGGTGGATAAACGTTGCCCTGGCCCGGCGGCACGAAGGCATAGCCTTCCGGCATCTTGAAACGCATGCCCGACTCTGCCTGCCAGAGCACGGCTGTCGTGTGGGTAGGATCCACAAAAGGGAAGATCACAGCCACGCTTCCGTCGGGAATGGCGGAATGCAGGAAGAACGCCGGGACCTCGACCGGCGCGGCCGGGTACGGGAGCCGGGGGAAGAGCGGGGCGAGGGCCAGAAGGGCGACGGCCCCAGCCAGGACTCGCGACCGCAGGGCTTGGGCGTGAACCAGGTGGTCGACGAAGACCGCGAGTAACACGCCGGCCATGAGGAAGACGAACAGCGTCAGGCGAACCGGCAGCATGTTCGTCAGCGGGGGCACCTGCGCCATCGCTACCCAGGCGATCAGGAACTCGTAGAGCAGGAGGCGCCCGGGAAGCACTCGGCGGAAGACCGGAAAGGCGAGGGCCAGCACGGCCACCGGGACGAAGGTGAGGTGCCCGGCGGCGTGGATCGTCACGCCGAGGGAGAGCATGGCCGCGAGAACACCCACAAGGGCGACCAGACGCACCCGGGTGTCTGACCACAATCGCCAGCTAATAAATGCGAGGACGGCGATCAGCGGGATGCCCAGGTAATTGCTCGACTCGATCAGAGTTCCGGTCAGGCGGTCCCGCAGCCCCAGCAGCGGTGGCAGAGTGAGCCACTGGAGCTTGGTTGGGACGATAAAGCCGAGCAGGTCGCTCACCCAGAAGTTCGGACCATGCGCACGATCGTGGGTGGCCTGCGGACCCAGGAACTGAAAGGCCACAGCGGGCCCGGCGAGCAGGATAAAGGTTAGCGCGGCGATGCCAAACACTCGCAAGGCGTGGTCGCGGCGGACGCGCACCTGGCCGGGATGCAGGCCGGCCAGCAGGCCGATCGCCAGGAGTCCGACGATGGCCGTCATGGCGAGGACGTCCTCGCCGATCAACGCCTGCGCGGCACCGAGTGCGCCAAGCAGGACCCCAACTGGGACCGACCGCCGGCGCTGGCGAATCACCGCCTCCTCGAGCACGATGAAGATGATTGGGGGCAGGAACGCCATGGTCACGTGAGGGTGACCCAGCGACTGACCGAGCATGAGGGGTGAGAAGCCATAAAGAAGCCCGCCCAGCGCGGCAGCGAGATGGCTGGTGACGTGCCGGCGGACCAGCAGATAGGCGGACCATCCCGAGAGGGCGAGCGCGACAGTCTCGACCGTGTTGTAGGCAAAGACCGGCCCGAAAATCGCGGTGATGGGTGAGAGCACGGTTCCCACCATTGGCAGGGTCGTGTTCGCCATCAGGTTGACCCCCGCCGGATAGTCGAGGTACGTCGTGAAGACAGGGTTAAGGCCGTGGGTGATGGCAAAGCCAGGCCAGCTGAAGAACCACATGAAGTCCTCCGCATCGCCGCGATATCCGATCGAGGACGTGAATGGATGCGCCCAGGCTTGTGCGAAGAGGAGCACCGCGAGCCCCAAATAGGCGACGAGCGCCACGGGCGCCCGCCAGGGGATGAGCAGAAGACGCGGGACCGGCGAGGTCGGCGCCGTTCTCCCCGTGGGTGCCGACCACCCTGGATCCCGGGCTGCCTGGCTCACCTTGCCAACACCATCTGGAAACGACTCGCGTGTCGCGAACTTGCTGCGTCAAACGCGTTGGTTCGCGGGCTCGAATTGCCACCGAACACGGCCGCAACCACCCACGGTGGGACGCTTGGCCCGGCCGGGTCGGCGCTTGATCTGCCTCACGTGCGGTGACAGATGTGGGCCACTCGTGAGCCCTAGCCAGAGTGCGGGCTACTCGTAAGTCCTAGCCAGTCGGTCGCGTTGGCGCCCGAGGGCAATGAACAGCTCGTCGCGGCCAGCCTCGCAGGCGATGAGGACGCCTTCCGGTGCCGGAACCGTTGGCGTCTGGCTAGACGCTACGGGTCGGCGGCTTGATCCGCATCTCCGCCGCCCAGGCGGCGATCTGGCTACGCGAGCGGAAGCCTAGCTTGTTGCGGATGCGCTCAACGTGTCCTTCAGCGGTTCGCTCGGCGATGAAAAGCTTCTCCGAAATCTGACGATTCGTCATTCCGGCCGCCACCATCGACGCAATCTCAAACTCGCGCCGGGTCAGTCCCGACCGGTCGGCCGGCTGAGCGGGAGTCGCGGCCGACGGTGGATTGAGCGCTTCGCCGATGGCGTCTTCCAGCGTCATCTGGCTGCCCTCGGACCAGGCTACGGCGGCCCGTTCGGCGCTCAGCATGCTCCGGGCCGACTCGAGCCAGGGCTCGAGCAACTCCGCGACTGTTGGCGTGGCGACCGCCCCCATCCTTTCGAGAACCGCGCCGGCGGCTCCCGCCAGGCGCAGCGCCTCCTCGGGGCGCGACTCGCGGACTGCCAGGCCGACGAACCGGTAAAGGATCTCGGCCAGCATCCACTGGTCGCCGAGGTCGCGCAGAAGGACGATGCCCTCACGACCCACTGCCCGGGCGCGAGCGTGATCCCCGCGGTCGAGGGCGACGAGGAACTGAAAGCCGAGAACGAGGGCTATGCTTCGGCGGTCCTGGATGCGTCGAAAGATGTCGATGCTTTCGGCGAGGAAGCCTTCCGCGGCGGCGGGCTGGTGCTGGAGCACGGCGTAGGTGCCGAGGTTGAGCAACCCCGTTCCCATCATGGCCGGAACGCCGACCCGAGCGCTGAGCTGGAGCGAGTGTTCCGTGAAGGCGATAGCGGCGGCCAGGTCGCCGGCGGCGTGTGCGTAGATCCCCAGGTTGTTGTTGCAGGCAGCCCGCCCTTCGAGATCGCCGAGTGCCTCGAAGATCGCCAGCGCCTCCTCCGTGTGGGCACGACCGTCGTGGTAGTTGCCCTGGAGGTACTCCAGGTTTCCAAGGCGGCGAAGCGCCATCGCGCGACGGTGGGAGCCTGGCGCGGAGCAGGCCACGGCCGTCTCGAGCCAGTCACGTCCTTCGCGCAGCGATCCATGCCCGTACCAGAACCAACCCAGGGCCACGGCGAGGCGCGCGGTCAGTTCCGGATCGGTGTTGCGACACCACTCCATCGCCGCACGAAGATTGTCGTGGTCATCCTCGAGACGTGCCAGCCAGGAGGCTTGACCCTCACCGCGCAAATGCGGCTCAGCGGCCTCCGCGAGCTCGACGAAGTACTGCGCGTGGCGCCGGCGGATCCGCTCCACCTCACCCCTGGCAACCAACCGATCCAGGGCGTAGTGGCGAATGGTCTCCAGTTGCTGGTACCGGTCTCCTGTCTGGCGGCGCTCCTCCCGCATCACAAGGGACTTGTGCACCAGCTGCCCGAGCAGCTCGAAGGACTCACTTGACTCCTCCCGACAGATCGCTTCCGCGGCATCAATGCTGAAGCCACCGCTGAACACCCCAAGCCGCTGGAGGACGAGCTTTTCCGGATTGCTAAGCAGCTCGTAACTCCAGTCGACCGTCGCGCGGAGCGTCTGGTGGCGGGGCATCGCCGTTCGACTGCCGCCGGTCAGGAGCCGAAAGCGATCGGTCAATCGCTCGGCGATCCCCTCGACGGAGAGGAACTGGACGCGGGCGGCGGCGAGTTCGATAGCGAGGGGGATGCCGTCCAGTTTGTGGCAGATCTCGGCGATGATCGGCGCGTTGAGGTCGTTGACCGGGAAAGCTGGGTCGGCAAGCGCCGCCCGCTCCGCAAACAGGCGGCCTGCCTCGGACGCCAGGAGCTTCTCGGCCGTCGGCACCACCTCAACTGACGGCAGGGTCAGGGAAGGCACGCGGTAGTTGATCTCGCCCGGAACGCCCAGTGGTTCCCGGCTCGTCGCCAGTACGCGTAAGCGCGGACAGCGCTGAAGGAGCCGCTCGGCAAACTCGGCGCAGGCTCCGACGAGGTGCTCGCACCCGTCGAGCAGTAGCAGGACCTCGCGCTCGTTGAGCTCGTCGGCGATGGTCTCGATCAGTGGCCGCCGCCATCCCTCGCGGATTCCCAGCACCGTCGCGACCGTCTGGGGGATCAGGGTGAAGTCTGCGATAGGCGCCAGATCCACGAACCTGGCTCCGTCCGCGTACTCAGGGCTGAGGCCGTTGAGCGCCTCCAGGGCCAGTCGCGTCTTTCCGCACCCGCCGGCCCCCACCAGGGTGAGAACACGAGCCTTCCCCAGGAGCCGGGCGATGTCGGCGAGTTGCACCGTGCGGCCCACGAAGCTGGTGAGTTGGGCCGGCAGGCTGTGGGAGGCCTTTGCGGCGGGGAAGGTCAGCACCTGCCCCGCGGCATCGACATCGGATGACATGCCAGCGCCTCCTCCCAGGCCACCATAGGTGGCGCCCGTCACAAGGTCAAGCGAAAAGACAGGTACCGCGAACAGGTAATTTTCCCCTAGGCGAGCGGCGAGAGCGAGGCTACGTTCAGCGAACCAACAACCCAAGGAGGTTCGCAAATGAAAAAGGCTCTGATTTCGGTCGCACTGTCGGCGCTCGCGCTGGGGGGACTATCCGGGGTCCAGTTCGCCGCTGCGGCGGGCCCCGGTCCCGCATACCTGAACGTCATGTCGTTCACGGCCGAGGCAGAGAACGCCAACAGGGCGGAGCTCTCGGTCACGACACGCGGAGATATCCCGTGGCACGCCGACGCGTTCATAACGTCGAAGCTGGGCGTGGGCTTCGCCTGGGTGGACCCAAACTCCAGCACGGTATTCGCCATGACCATTCACCCCACGCTGGGCGTCGATTCCACACAGAACCCGCAGGGCTGGCACGCCCATGTCGTAACGCTTCAGGGCGGAGCCACGGCGCCCAACGACCTCTGCATCAAATCGGTTGATTCGGCGCCGCGCGTTGGGATCTCGATGGAGGACAACACGCTCGAGGTCAGGGTGCACGGTTCAGATCTGCCGTGGGCGCCAGGACGCGTCAAGGCGGCCGCCGGATTCATCATCCAGGCCGACACAGGGTGCGCCTCCGGGCTGGCCGTCGAGCTGATAACGAGCTCCACATCGGCCGACCGGTCGGAAGACCCGGGAGGAGAAAAGAGCGATTTGGGCCGGTAATCTCGCGCCAGCATTTCACCGTGTCAAGAACTCACGCTGGTTGTCATCGGCGATTATCGCCGGCGGCTTGTTGTTCAGCGCAGGTGCCGCCGCCGACAACACAGCCGTCACATTTACCGGGTGCCTGAATCCAGGCGGCACCCTGCACAACGTCGCTATTACTCCCGGCGAGACCAAATCCTCGTTCGATTCGCTAGGATCGGAACGTCACTGCTAGTTGGGGTTAGCCTGAGAGCTAGATGGCCTCCCGGCCGGCGACGGTCGGGAGGCGCCCCCCTTGGTTCCGGGAAGCGGGAGACGGTTGGCCGCGACTCGAACCATGCGGGTCACCCCGTAAAGTGGCAGCTGTGAAGTCGATCGGTGTGGGCCAGGAAGGGAGCCTCGAGCAGGTGGTCCGGCCCGAACACGGTGCCGACCGGTTCCAGAATGCCGGCGTGACGGTGCTGGCCACGCCGGTCCTCTGTCACTGGTTCGAGTCGGCGGCGGTTCGGGCGATTGCCGAACAGCTCGAATCCGGCGAGTCCACCGTCGGCACCCGCCTGACGATCGAGCATCTCAAGTCCACGCCGGTCGGGATGCAGGTTCGGGTGACCGCTCGCGTGCTCACCGTCGACGGACGGCGCGTCGACTTCGAGGTCTCGGCCTTCGACGATGTCGAGCTGGTCGCTCGAGGCACGCACGAGCGCGTGGTCATCGACCTCGAGCGATTCCTTGCCCGGGTGCAATCCAAGCGCGCCCCGGTTTGAGGCGAGGCATCGATGTCCACTGACGACCTCGTGATCAATCGGGTTTTATCCTCCAGCAGCGCCACACCTGGGCGCGCCGTCAACCAGGTGCGCAATCACCAGCTCGTGATCGACGAACCGACCCACCTGGGTGGGCCTGGTGAAGAGATCACGCCTGCCGAGGCGTTCCTGGCGGGCGTCTCCGCTTGCGGGGTACTGCTGGTGCAGGGACGGGCGCGCGATACCGGGGTCCGCTTGGACCAGGTCGAGGCCACCATCGAAGGGGTCCGGCATCGGTCGGACACATCGGTCTTTCAGCGGATCGACATGCGATTCCGCCTCTCCGGTCCGAGCCCCGCGGAGGCGATCGAGCTCGTCGAACACTACAAGCGTCGTTGACCGCTCTATAAGGCGGTCGCGGTCGCGACCACGGTGGACATCAAAATCGAGGTCATCGCCTAGGCACCGGCGGTCCGGCGACGAAGGTTTCGGTCGACGGTTGGGCTTGGAACACTCATGAGCCGCCGATCGTCGAAGCGGCCCCTGCGGCCGCTACGGCCGCTCCCGGTTGCCCGACAGGGGCGAATTGTCTATCGGGCGTCCAATCGCTTCGACCTTCGGCGCCTGGTCACGTCGGCGCGGGAGACGGTCCAGTTCAAGCTCCCCATGTTCGCGCTGGTCGGCCCGCGGCTGAAGAGGGCCGGCCAAGCGATCGCTGGTGTCCGTCAACGGCCGGTCCTCCGCGTGCTCGCGGTCGCATTCTGGGCGATCACGACCGTGGCGCTCGTCAGCAACTCTTCGGGCTCGGGTCTACGCCTGGGCACGATGTCCGCGTGGGCCGTCCCGGCGGTTGGTTTCCTGCTCGGCGTCCTTTGCTGGGGATTGCCATGGGTGCGAGTTCCGGCCGACCACCTGCTGGGGGCCATTGTTGTTGGCATCGCGCTGCCGCTGCTCTACCTGAGCTTTGCCGGCCACGTTCACAGCGGCGACCTGGTGTCGGTCTACATCGTCCTGGCGGTGCTCACCGCGGCTCTCCTCCCGCTGCGGACCGCCATGGCAGTCGCGCTGGTCGGTGCCCTGGCCGCCGCGGTTCCCCTGGTCGCGGGCTGGTCAGCGCTCTACGAGCGCGCGCTGCTCGTGCTGGCGTGCGTGATCGGCCTGATCGTGTACACGCAGACCCGCATGCTGGGCAACATCGGCCGCCAGAAGCGTGAGGCGGAGGATCGTCTGCCGCAAATCGAGGAGAGTTACATGGCGACGCTCGGGGCGCTGTCGGCGATGGTCTTCGGGAAGGATCGGTTTACCGAATCCCACTCGCGTGGAACGGCCATGCTCGCGGTCGCTGTCGCGCAGCGTCTTGGCCTCAAGGGTCTCCCACTCCGGCAACTCGAGTATGCCGCGCTGCTTCACGACGTCGGAAAGGTCAGGCTGCCCGTCCAACTGCTCAACAAACCGGGACCATTGACCAGCGAGGAGCTGGCGCTAGTGCACGAGCACCCGGTCATCGCCGAACGAATCCTGTCGAGGGTCCCTTCCCTGAAGGCGATTTGCCCCATCGTCAGGGCGCAGTACGAACGCTGGAATGGCAGCGGCTACCCCGATGGCCTGGCGGGCGAAACCATCCCTCTGGGCGGCCGCATCATCCACGTTTGTGCCGCCTTCCATGCGATGTCAACGAACCGTCCGTACCGCCCGGCGCTAACCACGGACCAGGTCATCAGGGAGCTGCGCAGCCAGGCCGGCTCGCAGTTTGACCCTCGAGTCGTCGAGGCTGTCGTCGCTGTCGTCCAACCCGGCGAGGTCCCGGCCGCCAACCTGCTCAAGCGGATCCAGGAGCGGGAGACCGTCATGGACCCGCCTGGTCGGGAGACCGGGGTGCAGCAGATATGCCGGCTCACCGCCGAGGTGGCCGCCAACCTCCTGCCCCATGACCAGGCTCGGGTCTACCTGGTGGCGGATGACAGGCGCCGCCTGGTACCGACTTACGTCAGTCCTCCCGACCACGTGGAGGACTCCGGGACCGCGCTCGAGCATCGGATCCTCTTGCCCGGGGAAGGCATCGCCGGGCAAGTCTTCAAGAGCCGGCGCGGCATTGTGGTCGGCGATGCCGAGCCCGGCCTGGTCGGTTTCGAAGCCCCGGCGATGAAGGTGTCGGTCGTAGCCGTCCCGGTCCTCATCAACAACGAAATTCTCGGTGTCATCGAGGTCGTCAAACTTGGCGAGAACCGGTACGCCAACAACCACCTCAAACTGCTGAAGATCCTGGCCACTCAGATGGCGCAGTCCGTCGCCAACGCCCGGATGATCGACCGCCTCGCCGCCTGAAGGTTCAGGGGTGCCCCGTGTGGGGGTTTAGGAGACCCACATATAGAGGTATAGGTCCCATATGTCTCCGCGTCGACCCGTTGAAAAATTGTCCCGCCGTGCCGGCGTCGAGCTCGGGCTCAAAGGCGCCCGCCAGGTTGCGGGCAAGAGCGGCCGCATCCGCCGCCCATATCCGCCCGGGCAACAGGGCCGCGCCGGGCAAGCCGGCCGTCGCCGCAAGCGCGACTCTGACTACGGGCTCCAGCTGAGAGAGAAGCAGAAGCTCCAGTGGTTTTACGGAGTCGCCGCCGGCCAGCTGGCGCGCTACTTCGATGCCAGCCGCCGCCGGCCGGAGGCAACCGGCGAGGAACTCCTGCGCCAGCTCGAGCAGCGACTGGACAACGTCGTCTACCGCCTGGGGTTCGCGGGCACGCGCGCCCAGGCTCGGCAATTCGTGAGCCATGGCCACGTCCTCGTTAACGGCGAGCGGGTGAACCGGTCCTCGTATGAAGTCCGGCCCGGCCAGACAATCGCGATCAAGCCAGGCAGCACCATCGAGCCATTGGTGCGCGACGCGATCAGCCTTGGCTTTCGCGTTCCCGAATGGCTGGCCGCCGACCAGCAGGCGTTGAGCGGAAAGGTGGCGCACCGGCCGCAGCGCAGCGAGATCGATGTGCCGGCCGACGAGAACCGCGTCGTCGAGTTCTTCGCGAAATACTAGATTCGGGTTGACGCCGGCGTCCGCGAGTAGCCAAGCCGGACGAGCAAGGTCGATGCCGCGATCGTCAGTACCACCGCGGCCAGAATCGCAGCGTACAGTTCGCTCGGAATGACGTTGCGTGTGACGCCGATCGTTGCCAGCACGAAGCTGAACTCACCGATCTGACCCAGGCCGACGGCGATCTGGCGCGGGCGGCCGGGAAGGCGGCCGAACTTCGCCAGGAGATAGGTGGGTAGGATCTTGGCCACCACCAGTAGAACGAGGACGAGAGCCAGCCAACCCAGTCCCTTGATCAAGGCCCCCGGATCGATCAAGGCTCCGATCGCCACGAAGAAGAGGACCGCGAAGACATCGCGGAATGGGAGCAATCGTTCGCGCGCCTCATTGGACTCTCGGCTCTCGCTGATGGCGAGGCCGGAAACGAACGCCGCCAGCGCGAGTGGGATGCCGAAGAAGCGCGCGCCCACTCCGGCCAGGGCCAGGGCGCTCGCGACCGAGACGATGAGGAAGAGATCGTGTTCCCCGCGCAGTTGCCGGAGCAGACGGGGAAGGAGCCCGGTCGCGATCACGACGATGATCGCGTAGAGCAAGACCAGCGTGACGGCGGTCGCACCGGACGTGGGCTGGAGTCGCAGCGCGATCAGGGCAATGATCGACAGCGTCACGCCGGCCACGTCCTGCAAGACGCTCCAGCCCAGAAGCACGTGGTCGGTCGCCGTGTCGGTGGTGCGCCGCCGGCTGCGGGTGATATTGACGGCGACCACGCTCGACGAGAGGGCGAGGCAGAGGCCGAGCAGAACCGCGCCGGCCAGGGGAAGCTTGAGAAGGAGCCCCGCCGCCGACACGACCAGCGCCGTCACGACCGTCTGCAGCGGGGCCGCCCAGAAGAGGCTCCCACGCTCCCGCCCCAGCTCAGCGACATCGAGCTCGATGCCGACTTCGAAGAGGAGGAGCACGACGCCCAGATCGGCGAAGACCTGGAGTTGATGGCGGTCGGCGATGTACCCGGGCGTGAAGGGCGAAACCAGCAGCCCGGTCGCCAGGTACCCGAGCACCGCCGGGAGCCCCGCGCGCCGCGCCAGCCAGCCGGCGATCGCGGCCACGAGGAGGACAAAGCCGATCTCGAAGATCGCAGGAGCAGTCGTTTCCACTCAGCGACTCGCTCGCGCGCGACGAACAGGTCCGGCGGTGTTCAGCGCATTTGCCGCGCGGGCTCGCGGCTGGGGCCTACCTGCGTGTCGAGCCAGCTGGTCAGTGGCTTGCTGTCCTTCAGCGCTTTCCGGACGCGTTCTTTTGCCTCGACGGTTTGCAGCCAGGCACCGGGGTTCCAGTTCTGGCTTGCCATGAGCCCCTTACAGCGCAATAGCTCGCCGCGGGGATGATCGGCCGGGTATCCGGCGGGGACGCGCTTGAAACCCGGCTCGGTCACCTGATAGCCGGCCTCGACGAGCGCGGCGACGATCCGAGCCAGCTTTTCGCCGTCCTTTCCGGCGACCGCATCGCGAAAACGCGCGAGCTGATCGGGCGCCATCTCGTGAGAGCCGATGGCGACGTACAACCCATCGTTTGAGACCTGGAGGTAGACACCGCTGGCCCGAGCGCCCGATAGATACGCGCCGAGATGCTCCTTGTAGGGGCGCTTATCGGGAGAGAAGCGAAGGTCGCGGTTGAGGCGGAAGATCTTGACCTCGATATCCGACCCCAGGTCCTGCTCGAGTTCGGCGAGGAGGGCCTCCATCGGCTGCCGCACCTGCTCTTCGTAGACCTGTCGGTGGGCCTCGAAAAAGGCTTTGCTGTTGTCACGCTTCAGGCCGTGAAAGAACTGTAACGCCGGCTTGGGCCAACCCTCAAAACGAATACGAACCGCCGTGTCCGCCCGACCCTTCATTGCTTCCCTCCTCGCTCAGATCACGCCGCAGGTTTTATCCGGATCGTAACGTTTCACTGGCATGGATTTCCTTCGCCTTGCTTTGAGCATCTTCGCCATCCTCAACGTCGTCTTCTGGGCGCTCCTCGCCTGGGTCTGGGCCGTGAAGCCGGCATGGGCGGCGCGCATCCCACTCAACCTGGGTACGGACAAGCGCTACGCGACAATGGTCCCGGTCTGGGCTCGGCTCGCCGCGGCCATCGCTGCCTTCTGGGCGGTTGCGGCGGTCCTCTACCTGACGGTGTACGCCGCGAATCGCCTGGCGTTCATCGCGCTCTTCGTGATGGCCGCCATCTTTCTCATCCTTGGGCTCGGCGCCGCCGCACGCGTCTATACCGTGCTACAGCTCCCCAAGAACTCGATGATGGGGCAGCCGCGGGGCCAGCGGGCGCACTAGTACTCGTCCGCCTCGTCGCCAGCACCGACCCCGCGAGGATCAGCGAAAAGCCGACGACGGCCCCCAGCGTAAAGGGCTCGTGCAGCACGGCGACGCCCAGCAACAGGGCGACCGCCGGGTTGAAGTAGGTAATGATCGTGGCCCGCACCGGGCCGACTTCGCCGATGAGCGCGAAGAACAGCACGAAGGCGAGCGCCGTGCAGACCACCGCCAGGATCAGGACCGCCAACAGGACCTGGCCGGACGGCAACGCTCGTGGAAGTTGCGGCACCGCCAGTGGGGCATAGAAGAGGGCGGTCAGCGCAAGTGATGCCGCGACGACGCCCACAGCCGGCAGGCTGGGAAGGCGGCGGGCGATGATGATCGGCCCCGCCGCGTAGCCGATAGCCACCAGGCTTACCTCAGCGACCGCCCCCAGGTCCTTGAAGGAGACGTTGAGACCCACCAGGACGGCCACGCCGATCATGCCGACGAGGAGGCCGATAACGCGGCGCCGGTCCAACCGGTCGTCGCCCCGCGTCAGCAGCTGGAGCACGGCGGCGATCAGGGGGACGGCGGCGATCATCAGGCCGGTCAGCGAGCTGGATAGACGGCGCTCGCCATCGGCGAGCAGGAACCATGGCAGCGAAACCTCGACGATGGTGTAGACGAGCACCCAGCGCCAGTAAGGAACGAGAGGAGCGAGCCAGCCGCGGGCGGCCGCGACGGGCAGGAGGAGCGCGGCGCCGATCACCGTTCTGAGAAGGACCAGGCTGGCCGGCGTCATCTCGCCCACGGCGATCTTGATCAGCAGGTAGGGGATACCCCAGATGACGGCCATCGCCGCAAACAGCGCCCATCCGCGCCGGGTCACGCGGTCGGCGCGATGTCCAGGTCGACATCCTCGGGGAGAATGTCCTCCCCCGTATAGGCGGAGGCCTGCAGCCGGAACAACCGCGCGTAGCGGCCGTTGAGTCGCATCAGCTGTTCGTGCGTCCCCTGCTCGACGAGCTGGCCGTGCTCCAGGAACAGTATCCGGTCGGCGCGCCGGACGGTCGAGAACCGATGCGAGATGTAGACCGCCGTCCGGCCACGTGTCAGTGAGTGAATTCGTTCGAAAAGCTCGTACTCCGCCTGGGCGTCGAGTGCGGACGTCGGCTCATCGAGCAGCAGGATCCGCGCGTCGCGCATGAAGGCGCGCGCGAGCGCAACCTTCTGCCACTCGCCGCCGGACAGGTTGACGCCGGCATCGAACCACTTTCCGAGCGCGGTGTCATAACCCTGGGGAAGACCGGCGATGAGATCGTCCGAACCGGCCTGCCGGCTCGCCGCCACGATCGCCTGGCGGTCGGCGATGGCGCCGAGGTTTCCGAGCCCGATGTTCTCCGCCGCGGTGGCCTGGTAGGTGACGTAGTCCTGGAACATCCCGCCGATCTGGGCCCGGAGCTGCGCGGGATCGATGTCCCGGATGTCGATGCCGTCGATCAGAATGCGGCCCTCGACGGGATCGTAGAGCCGGCAGATCAACTTGAAGAGGGTGGTCTTGCCGGCGCCGTTGCGGCCGACGATCGCGATCGTCTCTCCTGGCGCGACGGTGAAGCTCAAGTCGCTCAGCGCGTTCTCGGTTGCTCCTGGGTAGGCGAAGCTCACATGGTCGAAGCGGATCTCACCACGGATCGGATTCGGGACCGGGATCGGGTTGGCCGGCGTGGGGAGCGCACTCGTCGTTTCCATCAACTCGAACAGGTTGCTCAGGTAGAGATTGTGCTCGTACATGCCGGAGAACCCGCCGAGGATGCCTTGGATCGAGTTTTGCACCGATTGCGCCGCCGTCGTGTAGAGCGTGAGGTCGCCGAGCGTCAGCTTGCCGACGATCGCCTGCAGCGCCACATATAGATAGGTCACCGAGGTGGCGATCGTGCTCAGATTGCCCCAGAGAAACCCGACCAGGTAGCGGCGCACCACTTGCCGCCGCTGGGTCCCGTAATACCTTTCTCCGATCAGGCGGTACCGGTCGATGAAGTAGCGACCAAGCCCGAACAGCTTGACCTCCTTGGCGTAGCTGTCGGTCGTGAGCAGGGTCACGAGGTAGTTCATCCGCCGCAGCAGCCTCGAGCCCCAGCGCGCGATGTTGTAACCCCGCCATCCGTAGCGGGTGTCGGCGATGAAGGCCGGGACCGGGGAGAGGAGTGCCAGCAGCGCGAGCAGCGGGCTGACGACGACGAGCAGGGCGATCATCGTTACGAACGTCAGGGCTGTCTGGACCAGCCCGAAGAAGGTGGAGATCATCAACACGGGACGGTTGATCGAATCGGTCTGCGCCCGCCGGAGCAGATCGTACGACGCCGGGTCCTCGTAGAAGGCGAGGTCGAGCGAGGCCGCCTTCTCCATCACCATCAACTGGATCCGCATCGACACCGCGTTCTGCAGAAGTTGCTGGGTGATGTTGCGCGCGGTGCTGAGAAAGGCGATCAGCGCGAAGATCAGCAATTGCAGGACAGCGAGGAAGATGATGCCGTTGAACGTCGTAAACACGGGGGTGCGCCACGGTCCGAAGTCGAACCGGACCGCGTCGGCGACGGTGGTTGGATGGCCGTGGACCTCGATGCCTAGTACGACTGCGTTAACGAGCAGCTTCGAGGTGTACGCGGAGACGGCGGGGATGACGCCGGCGACCACCGTTACCGCGAAGAGGCCGACCGTGACGGCGGGGCTTGCGTCCCAGACCAGCCGAATCACCCTGGGGAGCGCGGCGGCGGTGCCCCGGACCGACTGCTTCAGATTGCGCCAGCGACTGCGCAGGTCCTTCGGACCCTGCGGCTCCTGCGGCTCCTCGATCACCGGGTCGCCGGTCAGGCCGCTGTTGGCCGGACCCGTCTCAGGATTCCCGCGGCGCCGGCGGCCCCACATCCAGAACATCGACGGGCCGTGATCCGGCGGCATCATTCCCACGGCGCTACCCTACCGCACCGTCGGTTCGCGACAGGCTTCCGAATCGCGGATCAGGCCTGGTCCGTGACGGCGATGGCCTCGGCGTCGACCAGGTAGCCGGGCTCCGCCAGGGCCTGCACGCCGACCCGCGTCGAAGCCGGGCAGCCTTGAGCAATCTTAGGTTGCCCTCACCTATCGCTCAGAAAGGACTCATCTCGACGCGGTTCAATCGGAGGACTGTCATGCCATGGAGGG
>Ga0137389_10000922_pt1 | contig 16757 bp, 13 predicted proteins | sample 15con2h14BmetaG_FD_104645 | JGI IMG/M metagenome (GOLD analysis project Ga0137389, IMG submission 104645) | Vadose zone soil microbial communities from Angelo Coast Range Reserve, California, USA - 15con2h1.4B metaG | ecosystem: Environmental > Terrestrial > Soil > Vadose zone > Saprolite...
CACACACCAGTTACGGGGTGGGGGGGGGCAGACACGCTAGACACGTTCCCTTCCGTGCGACTGGTGCCCCGACCGCCCAACGTCTTAAGATCTCCTAGCCCCTTGAATCGCCTTCATCCAGTTATCATAGGTATCAACGTATCCGGCCCTGTAGATGCCAGACTCGAAGACGAGGATGTAGATTTCCTGCTCGCTAATAGCATACAGACACATTGTCACGTTGCCCTCACGATTAACGGTCGTAGGTTGGCCTACTGCTTGCTCTACAGCGACGTATGTCGATCCGTAAGAGAGGGAGCCAAAGCGTTGCTTCCAAGTTGGGTAGTCAGCTTTCGGGGCTGGAGTCGGGGCCGGAGTTGAGGCTTGACGACTCACTACCTGTTTCTCAAGCTCGGTGACACGTTGTGTGAGCTGCACGTTCTGTTGTTTCATCTGACTGAAACGCTCGCCATCAGTCAATCCTTGTTGGTAGGCCGTTGAAGCGCACCCAGCGACAAGGAAACTGCCGATAAGGACAAGCGCAGGCATACGTTTCTTACAGAACATGTTTTCTTTTCCCGCTTTTGCTGAAGAATCATTCGGATATATTTATCTAAATTATTTCGGATGTGTTTATCTATGAGCTATAGGTCAAAGGGTATGTTTTTCTATACCCAAAGATAGAGATGGTGACAGCGAGCAGACTCCCCCCACGGTCGGCTGTCTCTCCATGCCTCTCCTTCCCCCTTTGCAATGCCTGCATAACGCTCTATTGACCAGGTTGTAGTGAATCGGACGGTTGACTACCCATTTGCCTTGATCACGCTTGGTTCCTCCTAGCGTCACTTGCTGCCTAGAACCTCTCCTTGGCCGCCACCAGCGTTGACAACATTCTGGACGGTATGTGGTCACCTGGCTGCACCGATATCCACGTAGGTACACCTACGTGGACTTCCCGGCAAAATACTGGGCGAACGCGCGGTTGACGATGGCGGCGTAGCTCTCACCGGTGAGGTCGGCTTCACGGCGCACGGCCTCAATAAAGCGCTTCTCAATGTGGTAGGTCTGGCGCTCCAGTTGCCGCTCGGGCGCGGCTGCGTCCTGGACCAGGCGGTGCCGATCACGCCACCAGGCGAGCAGGGCCTGGAGGTCCTGGACGTCCTGGGCGGAGAGCATGGCGGGAGGTCCACCCTGGTGGATGTTAGGAGTACCTTGGTGAGGTACACCTTCGGTATCCTCAGGTACACCTAGATGCGGTGTGGAAGGAGCATGGCTAGAGAGTATGGCAGTCTCCGCTTCGTCTAGCTGAGGTGGACGTAGGGAGGCGTTGGGTGTACGTCCACCCTGGTTTCCCTGGGGTGGACCTTGAGGTATCCCATGGTATACATGAGGTGTCCCTTCAGGTATGCCTGTGTCTCCCTGAGGTGGCCCTTGGTCGCCTTGTGGCAGCCCTTGCGAGGCCTGGGCCTTCTGCATGACTTTGAGGTTATCGCGCAAGGTGCTCTCGGCGATCCCCAGTTCCTTGGCGATCAGGCGCTGGGAGAGGCCTTGTCCGTGTAGCTCCTGGTAGCGGTCGTAGTCCAGGGGGGCTCTCGCTTTGGGCATGGCGCGTGCTCCTGTAAGTGGACATCTGTAGACCTGGGTCCACCTGTGTAATGACGTGGACCTGAGGCATACGCAGGTGGACCTTGCTGCCTCCCGCCGGCGGGGGAGGAGGGGACATTCTCTGCCGGCGGGACCGCTCACCGATATTGTTCCCTCGTCACGCAATGGTCCCCCCATCCGGCGAAGTCATTGCACCGCTGGGCCTTATGGCGATGGCGTGATTCGAACAAAAAGTACTATAAAGTTGACATAATGGCGCTTATCAGATCCTGGCCGCCTCAGGGACCTGGTGCAGACGGCGGCGGAGGTGCGGCGGTGGACAGGGCGCCGCGCAGCAGGAGCGGCGAGGGCGAGGCAGCACCAAGCCAGCTCCTTAGGGCACATACTGGGGAAAAATGCACGACCCTCTTGCCTGCATCACGGACGTGTGCCAGGCATGCTCGGCTAGTAGGTACATGTTCCCTATGCTGAGTAGCGCTGGAAATGGGCTTGACGCCGCTTCGCTACCTGAGTAGCATACGGCCTCAGTAGAACCTACGGCAGGGAAGCTGCCATACGACGCCATTGTCTCTATCTCGTTTAGTAACGGAAGAATAGGTAGTCGCTGGCGCGAAATTAAGTATCAGTAAATTGGTGCCTTAGGGTCAGTAGCAGCGATCAAGAATGCGAGGTCCAAGAGACTATCATGGAAGTAATGCAGATTTGTGACCAGGCCTAACAGTTATGAATCTCTGGGTCTTCAACCACTATGCCGAGTCACCGGACGGCTCGGCGACGAGAACCTTTGAGCTTTGTCGGGCACTCACGGACAGGGGCCATGATGTGACCATTTTCGCATCAAGCTTCAGTCATTATCGTCTTCGGGAAGAGCATTTCACGAAGGGCTGGCAGTGGTCCAAAGTGGAGGTGCGCGACAAGGTCCGGTTCATCTGGTTGCGAGGCTTCCCATACAGAACCAACGACTGGCGCCGGATCACCAACATGATTGAGTACGGGGCGCTCGCCCTCTTTCGCAGTCTGGCGACACAGCCGAAGCCCGACGTCATTATAGGCTGTTCTGTACACCCCTGCGCGGCGCTCGCGGGTCTGGCGATCGCGCGTTTGACCCACAGGCCATTCTTCGTCGAAATGCCCGATCTCTGGCCCCAGGTGTTGATCGATTTTGGGCGAATACGCTCCAATAGCATGCAGGCCAGAGTGCTGCGCCAGATTGAAACGGTCCTGTTCAGGGCTGCGGAACGGGTGATTATGCTCTGGCGCGATACAGACGGTTACGTGCGCAGCCGTGGACTGGACCCTGACAAGATCCTCTGGATCCCCCATGTCATCGATCCATCGCATTACCCTCAGTTGCCTGAATGTACTGAGCACGGCCCACCCTTTATAGCCATGTATGTGGGCAGCTTCGTCCAGAGCATGGCCCTCGATGTCGTTCTCGACGCTGCTCAGCTCCTCTGGCAACACGGCAGACAGGACATTCGTGTCGTCATGATCGGCGATGGATCGGACAAGAAGAGACTGCTCTCCCGCGCTCGTAACCTGCACCTCTCGAACCTCGAGATCCGGGAGCCTATACCGAAGTCGGAGGTCCCAGGAGTGCTGGCGGAGGCCGACTGTCTCATATGCTGCTTCAAGAGTTCTCCCGTCTACCAATACGGCCTCAGCATGAGCAAACTCTGTGACTACTTGATGTCGGGGCGACCCGTGGTGTTTGCCGGCGAATCCTCCTACAACCCAGTCGCGGAGGCTGGGGCCGGCATTGCGGTGCGGGGCGAGGACCCGGAGGCCCTGGCGAGGGCGATCGAAACCATCGTGGATCTGCGGTGCAAAGTACGCAGGGCGATGGGGCAGCGGGGGGTCGCCTGGGTCAAGAACTACCACGATGTGCGACTCCTCGCGGACCGGCTTGAGGCAGTGCTGTTGAGGGGCCGTGGCAGAGAAGGAGGCGCGCAATGATTGTTGTCATACCCACGTGTCGGGGCGTGAATCTCGAGTATCTGGCTCCCTTGATTGATCATGGCTGCCGCTTCATTGTAGTAGATGACACGGAGGGGTCCGTCAAGGTCAATCACCGCTCGTTTGAGGTATACGCCTGGCCGGACCGCAGCAGGCTGCTGGGAGACAAGGCAATCGCTATCCCCAGAGGGAACGGAGCCTGCCGGGATCTGGGGTTCTACATCGCCTGGAAAGAGGGGGAAGACGACGAGATTATCGTCGCCCTTGATGACGACTGTGTCGTGGAGTCGCACAAGTTCGTCGACCAGGTGCTCTCGAGTCTCGATGCCAGGGAGCGCCCGGTAGTCTCGGGATTGGGGAGGCACTTCAACATCTTCGACTTGTACGACGATTCCGCGATTCGATCCCAATTCCCGCGCGGATTCCCCTATGCGGCGCGTATTGGCTACCAACCCTGGGCCGTCCACGACGTCGCCCACTCCGACGTGCTGATGCATCTCGGGCTGTGGCGGGGCGTGCTGGACATCAACGCCGTGGATCGTGTGTCGCTCCAACGCCACGAGTTCCCTGATGCCGCTCTGAGGTGTGAAAATGTGGGGGTTCCCCCGGGTGCCTTGATTTCGCTGTGCGCGGGCAATATGCACTGCCGGCGCTCGGTCATCCCAGCGCTCTATCAACTCCCCATGAATATCGAGATCATGCCCGGCTGGAAGGTCAATCGCTTTGGGGACATATGGGGAGGTTTCATTCTGAAAAGCCTCATGGATCGCCGGGGAGACTGCCTCAGTGTCGGCCAGCCGATGGTCCGACACGAGAGGGTTGGACCCCATGGGGTGAACGTAAGAGAGGAGCATCTCGCCCATCTGGTCAATGAAGAGTTCATTGCGCTGCTCGATCGGGCTTGCGAGGAGATAGAGCCGCAGGGGTATCTAGACATGATGACTCACCTGCATGAAGAGTTTGCACGGCTGGTGCCAGCGACATCGCCAATTTTGCGGATCTTCCTCGGTGCGCTCGATCGCAGCCTCGGAGCTTGGATCGCGGCGCTCGGAGCCTGCGCGAGGTGAAGCAGCCGGTGAATTAGGTCATCTTTTAAACGTGTCAATCAATATTTGGTAGCTCTCGGACAGGACAGCGAGGTTCTTTTCCCGCTCCCCGCGAAGCTTGACCTGCTGCCGGTTGACCTGGATGGCCCTCTGCCGGAGTCCATTGTCCTGGATCGCCGACGAGAGGCAGTTCGCCAGCTGCCTCTCGTCGGCGGGATCGAAGAGCAGACTGTCCCCGTGGCCTGTCAGCCACTCGCGGTTGCCGGGGATGTCCGACACGACCGGAAAGAGTCCAGAGGCCATGGCTTCGAGCAGAGAGATGCTGGCGCCATCGAAGGCTGTGGCAGAAACGTAGACGTCCGCCTGGCCAAGCATGGGGGGCAGCTCATCCTGGCCGTATCCACCTAGGAATGTGACGTTCTCAGTGAGACCTCGCCGAGCAACCTCGCGTCTCAGGAATGCTTCCTCAGGACCCCCCGCCGCAAAGGTGAAATGGAACGGCACACTGCGTCCCTTCAGGATCGACAGAGCGCGGACGATCCGGAAGCAGTTGTAGTGGGCGCTCAGACTGCGCGTACAGAGCAGGCGGACTGGTCCTGGTGATCGACAGGATCGATTCGTGCCGAACCGTGCCGTGTCGACTCCCTGCGTGAGGGTCAGCATCTTCTCAGTGGGCACGCCCAGGGAGAGCAGCTTACGCTCGAAGCAACGAGAGACAGGATTTACGAGATCCGCGCGCGCCAGGGCATAGCGAGTCGCAGCCCGGCGGATAGGATTCCATGCATCGTGCAGGTCCGATCCGCGGGCACTCACGACGAACGGGTGGACATCGGAGAAAGCCGCCAGACACCCATTGCTGCTGACATAGTGTGCGTGGACGATACATGGCCTCAGGGATTTGACGATCGTGCGCACCTTTGGCAGCGCCCACAGGTAGCTGAGCTTCTGCACCTCCGGGTCGAAGGGTTTTGCAAGAGGATGGTGGTTGACGGCGTTTGGCAGGTTGGCGCCGTAGAGACTCACGAGGTGGACGTCGTGTCCCTGCCGCGAGAAATAATCAACGTACGGACGGGTGAAGTGGGAGTTCGAGTGAGAGATGTAGCAGATGCGCATTAATAACTTGTCTGATCTTGGCCGCAGAGGGCGAGGCCGCCTCTTTTGAGGGATGGCCCCCAGATGATCTGTTTCAACAAATAGTTGCCGGCCCGATATTCGGGGAGCACGATTGGCCGCTTCCCGCAGAGGCGGAACCTTGACCAGTTCGACAGCAGTCGTGAAGAGAGCCGCAGGCCACCGTCGAGGCGGCTCCCGCGCGAGAATGCCAAGTAGAAGGCAAGCTGAAAGGCCTCATAGAACGATGCATCGGCGATCCACGCCTTCTCCTCGGCGCTCTTCCAGTCGGAGAATCGACACCATCGCTCAATCGAATCTTCCGGCACCAGGCTCTTGCGAGCAAGCTCCGAGTAAAGGGGCGTTCCGATGATCGGTGAGATGATCTCGATCTGGGAGCGGCTCGCTGGGTGCAGCCTGCGCAACATCGTGGCCATCGCGACACGATCGTACAGATCGCCGCAGGTTTCATCGGGGTAGCCGCACGTGAAGGAATAGGTCCCCTGGATGCCGTTCGCCGCGCAGACTCGCGCAGCCTCGAGCGTGTCGTCCGTGTCCTGGCCCTTCTTGATGCGGTCGAGAAACTCTCCGGACACGCCTTCCACCCCGAAGAACGCACTCTCCAGCCCTTGTTTTGCAAGGTGCGCGACGACGCGCGGGTCCTTCAGCTCCTCCGCCCTGGCGTCAATCCGGTACCGCAGCTGGGGGAACCGTCCACTGATGCTGGTCAGTAACTCGATGCCGCGCTTCCGGTTTGCAAGAAAGTCGTCGTCCATGAAGATCAGGGCACGAGGAGCGTACCGGTGCACGAGATACTCAATCTCCTCGAGCACGGCGTCGATGCTCTTCGTACGATAGCGGTTGAAGCCGCGGTAAATAGCGGTGTTGTAACAGAACGTGCACCGGTAAGGGCAACCCCTTGCCGTATTGAGCGAGAGGAGGCCGGAAGGACCAAGATAGTGAGGCATGTAGCGGTCCAGCAGGTGCCAAGCCCCTATGGGGTGATGATCGAGCGCGACAGGCTCTCGGGGCGCAGTCGTGTGGGGCAGTCCGTCCCGTACATAGGCGAGCCCTTTCACGTCCTCAGGAAGAGAGATCCCCTCTGCATCCCGGAGCGCGGTCGCCAGCTCGGTGAGGGTGACCTCCCCATCGCCACAAACGACGAAATCCAGTTCCTGCACCTGAAGGCAAACCTGGTAATGCAAGGTGGGGAAGGTGCCTCCCCAGACCACCTTCGTGCCGGGCGCAAGGCGCTTGATGAGGCGAGTGATGGTGATCGTATCCCGGAGCATGCTGCCGGGCATGACCGATATGCCGGCAAGGAGGGGACGCGACTCCCGGAGACAGCGCTCGAGGGCCGAGACATTGTCGATGCGAAGATCGAGGACGGCAACCCTGAAGCCGGCATCGAGCAAGTAAGGCGCGATGTAGACGAAGGGCAATGGCGCTTCAAGCTCAGGGCTCCGGCTCTTCAGCCGCTGGAGCCGCTGCAGAGTAGATGGAGGCTGGATCAGGAGGATATCAGACATTTTTGCCTCCAAAGACACGGCCAGCATGGGCGCGCAATGCTTACGTTTTTATGTTTGCTCGTATGATAGCACCTCATGGGCGCGCAGTCAAAGAGACGACCGCGGCGCTCTGAGCAGGAGGGCAGGAAGCAGAAGAAAGGCCAGCCCGATGGCGGGCACCATGTACCTGGCGATCGAAAGGACCAGAACCGTCATGCCCCAGAAGTAGGCAATGACGACCCAGACACCACACACCAGGAGCCGCTGAAGTCCTCCGGACGTCCACGCGGCACGGGTGGACAGAAGAACGAGCCCCATGGTGACGACCTGGATTGCCAGGATTGGTATCTGGAACCGTCCGCTGTCTGTCGCATACCAGCTGCGCGCCGCCTTCATCGCGACGAGCTTGAGCACAGGCCACGGCCGGGCCAGGAACGTACGGGAGACTACCGAGACCAGGTCCCCGGCGCTCTTGATGGTGTCCTGCCTCGCCTCAATGCTACGCATCAACTCGTGCACATCGGACGGGAGGGCTTCCGTCTGCCGGAAGCTCTTGGGGATCACCGCGAACGTCAGACCATCGAGCACGCCCCGAACCCCACCGGAACTGAGCGGGAGGAGCTGACCAGTTCGGTACCAGACCCAGCATTCCCACGGGAGGACCGCGGCGGCGTTGCCAGCCAGCAGCAGAGCGATGAGGGTCCAGCGGTGGCCGGCGGGTAGCACCCGACTTGCTAGCCAGAGGAGCAGCGCGAGGACGAGGCCGAATCCAATCGCGGCCGGGCGGATAAGGGCCGCCACTCCGGCGAGCAGTCCCGAGAGAAAGGAGAGGCACGTCCTGCCTTCACTGTGGAACAAAGCTTTGAGAAAGATGCAGGCTCCTCCATAGAGGACGACGAGGTAGGGGCCTTCGCTGTATGGCTGCTTCGTTAGCCAGAGGGCCGGGGGGTAGACAATCCAGGCGATCCCTGCCACGAGTGCCCTCCTCGGTTCCCAGACCTGGCCTGCGGACACGAAAAGCAGGACAGCCGAAAAGCCTGCGCAGGCGAGCAAGAAGATTCTAAGTGCGTCCGACTCAGGAAGCCCCGTGGCATGCGCGACGCCGAGAACCGCCGCTAGGATGATCGGATGGCCGGGAGGGTAGTCGATCGCCGCGGACCCGGCAGGCGTCATAAGGCCCCTGCCGGCCATGATGCTGCGTGCCACCGGCTCGTAGAAGCTGCGATAGTCGCCGCTGTCGTTTTCGCGGAAGGCGGCAGGCAACACAGTCCAAAAGAGCTGCGCGGTCAGCACGGCGCCCCCGAAGAGAGCCGCAACAGACCAGAGAGGGCTGATGGCGGAGGATCGCACAATTCACCTCGGCTATAGGCAAACCACCGGGGTTGCACATGCTGCATGTGGTTGACGACTACCCCTACAGCGACACTTGCAGAACATGCTCTTCTATCGCAAAGGTTTACGGGGGCGTAAAAATTATTTCCCTTTGTCGCTTGCGACCGGAAAGCCGCGATTCTACGTGTGCAAATTTGGTCAGCACACTAAAGTGACGTTGTAGGGTTATTTGACACAGAGAAGCCTGCTTCTCGGCTCTCTAACTGGCCCTAACCTAGCGAAGCCCCAAATTTTGGCCAAGTAGACGCTGAGCGGCGATGCTCACTGTGCTGAAGCATACACCAAAAGTTCGCTTTCCTCGTTTGACTACGCATTTCGGCTCGATTACACCGCTTTTTTGCGTGGGTTGGGCCTTCCGGTGCCGGCAAAACTTCGCAGTAAGCGGTTTGTGCGCACTTTCTTGCCACCCGGCGCGCCAGGTGGCGCGTGCCGGTGAGCACGACGGCTGATTCCCCACCGCTTTAAGCCCCACCGCGGACTACTTGGCCAAAAAATCGCCTTTCGCTAGGTTAGGGCCAGCTAGGAGGATATGCCCATGCCGCGTTCATCTAGTGTACGCACATCCCCCTCCCGTGTCTACCGCCATACCGTCAAGCGCCAACTGGAAGCCGCACGCAGTCGCAAGCGCGGCTTCAAAGCTTACCTGATCCTCCAGGCCAGGAATCGGCACTCCGAGCGTCTGTTCTGCGGTGCGTATACGCTGGCACAGCCGCTGATACTCCTGCTCCACGGCTGGTACGTTGGCTTTGGGCGTGTGCAGACGCTTCTGTAAGAGGCGTATCTGCATGGTGTACTGCCTCCCTAACTCCTCGGCTATGACCTCCCTATTGCCCTGCGAGTTCGCCAGCATGAGGGTCCGCAACGTGACACTGCCAGCCGTGACGATCGTGTCAAGTGTGGCGACGTGGGACAGCGCGGGTGCGTGGGTGAGACACACCCAGATCCCCGGCCAGCACAGTTCCACCTCCTCTGCCACCAGGGCATAGGCCACCCTGCGCAGGTCGGTTTCAAAGAGGTGCTGCTCGCCAAAGTGCAGGCACTCCTGCGGCGAGCCCCAGAGCGACACGGCGGCGCTGCTGTATTTCAGCCAATACGTGGTCGCGATACGCACCGCATCGGCCTCGCAGCGGCGCTCCGGCATCACGTCCAACCTGCCTACGTGGTCAAGATAGTGCACGAGGGCCTCGCGGGGGAGGAGAGTGTACTTCGCAATACTGAGTTTGATGAGTCGTGGATGCATGATTCCTCCATGGGGTATACGGGGGAGGGGGTAGCTCTCCCCCTCCCGGTTGCGACTAGTGGTGCAGGGCCATGATACCGATGACCACAATGGTCATCAGAGAGGCGATCAGGAATACCCGTCCTCCCTCGGTGGACAGGAGGTACAGGGGGACAGCGACAGCCAGGAAGATCACCTGCAACAGCAAGCCGATAAGCAGTGGCAGGCCGATGAAGAAGGCGGCGAGGGCGGCGATGATGGTCAGGGACATGCGGTGTCTTCCTTCAGGGCAGCGAGTCGCACCGTGAGCCAGGCCAGGACGCTGGCTTCGGTCGTGACTTCCTCCTTCATGGATCTACTTGAGCGAGGGTCTCTCTAGAAGGAGCATACTGTACTATCAATATAGAATCAAGTAAACTATATGCGTTTTCTCTTTGTAGCAATCTACTCGGGCTCCTGTGGCCCTGGTGCAGTCGGCCGTGGTGTCGACGCGTTTTGACGCAGCGTCAGAATCATGTTCTGATAATTCCGAATTGGCAGATGTCCCCTACAATCCTTAAGTTATTGAAAATGTGTCATGAAAATGCGTCGTCATGAAGTCTCGCAAATCGTGATGCCGACTCAGGTGGCGCATGATCTGCGTGATCGTCAATTTCGAAAATTCTCTCTGAGTTTTCATACGTAGAGCCAAGAGATAGGCCAACACCTTGATCAGCAAGGACGTGTATAGACCGTCACCTTGTAACTGCATTGAGCGAATATGGAAGATCGATTTGAGGCTCTTCCAGAAGCATTCAATCAGATGATGCTGCTTCCAAATATGCCAGATTTCCGCACCTCGCATCGACTCTTGACTAAAATTCATCAAATAGTAACTGCGGGTGGTGCTTTTCTGAAAAAAGAAGAGAATCAACGACCCAAAGGTTGGGCTGTGCCCCTGGACTCGACAAGAGGGTACGTCAATCCCCCATGTCGGATCATGCAGAATCAATGCTTTTTTCCATGCAGGAGCGTTCTGCTTCTTATCGCCAATTGTAAAGGTATAATTGCTTTTGCCTGCAATGATGATTTTGGTAAACCCTAAACGATGCAGCCTTTGTCTCAAAGGTTGTGACACAAACCAGGAGTCCATGGTCAGAGGAATTTTTGTGATATCAACACCTTCAAGAGCAAATGCTGTTTTCAAATGGGATAACATGAAAATTAACAGATCCGCTTTGTTCGTGTTATAACGGCCTTGTTTGGGGCAAAACAGCAAATGGAGAGGTAAGGCGATATGGTTGATGGTCAGGACAATACCAAGCAAATCTTGTCCACGGACAATATCATGATGCCGACCACTCAACCAGCTCCATGTACATCTCAGGAGTTTCCCAAATCGATCAATGACGCTGTTGTCAATCGATAAGGTCATCCCCGCTCTTGACTGAGTGGCGGCACTTTTATGCAAAACTGGCTTGAGATGCTCGATGGCCTGTTTCACCATAAAGCGGACGAGCATTTTTTTGATATGGTATATGCTCCAGTCCTGTAACTCCGCATAGAACTTTTGATGCGGGATACCGAGAAAATCTGCCAGTTGTTTGGGGTTATAGAACCCGAAGAAATGCGCGAAAGCTAACGTCATGAGCACTTCGAAGGCGATGAGGTTGCCTTTGCGAAACTCGTGGTGAAAAAGCGCGAAAAACCAGGTAACTGACTTTTCCGATGTCTGGGTTCGACCTGGGTTCATGCGGCTTTCTCGTCCACCCTCTGTGAAAGTGCTTTGAGTTCAAGGGCTTCGGAGTCTACAAAGCGCCAGTAATGCTTCAGACTAAAGATGATCTCCTCCATCGTCAGCCGCCCTTTGCAGATGACCCGCGAGGTGTAGAACAACACTAAACAGCCCATCAGGCGCAAGACCAGATGGCCATAGTACGCATCCTCGCTATGCACCTGGCAAGCGCCGGTCGCCAGCAGGTGCTTCAAGGTCCGAAAGCAGTGCTCAATCCAGTGGCGTCGCTTCCATGCCCGCAGAAGACGCGGTGCACTTATAGCCGTTTCGAGACACATCACGTAGAATTGCTCCTCCTTGGGCTCACTCACAATGATGATGGTCACCGCGCCATACGTTGGACTGGTGGCCTGCAACCGCGCATAATGTATGCTGGGGACCTGTGGGCTGTGCCGCCAGGGCCAATCACGCTGATGCTGCAAGTCCTCCCCCTTGATCTGGCGTCCGTCTGGAAGCTCGAAAACGTACGTGCTTTTGCCTTCAACCAGGAGAGTGCCCTCGTGGGTGGTGGCCACATGGCGCATGAGCTTCGAATCACTAAACCAACTATCGGCGACGACCAGCGGCGGGGGCAGCGCCACACCGCGGCGGCGGAATGCCGCCACGCGCCCGTCGAGCATGCTCTGCACCCAGTGCAGTTTGTCCTGGCATGGCCTCCCAGGGCCTTGTGGATCGGGCCGACGGATGGCAAAGTCCACGGGTACCACGAGTTTGCCCTCGCCAACGACGACCACCAGGAGGACCCCATCAATACCGGAAAGCACCCGATGTTCCTGCCCACTCCACCAGGTGCCCACTAGGCCCAACTGATCGCCATACTTTTTGAACACCGAATCATCAGCAACCCAGGTCCATTGCCAGCGGCTGCGCGTCGCCTCGCTTTTGCTGGCAGCGTGACGCCACAGCGGTTCCAGCACCTCCACGCCCAAGCGTCGGAGCCGCTTGAGCCAGGAGCGTTTGGGGAGAGCGCCCAGTAAGCGCGCGGGCAGGTTTTTATCCCAGCCTCGCACGCGACATAGTTCGGAGTTGGTGCGGCAACCGAATATGGGGGGAAACATCACCCCACAGATCTTGCCCAACAGCTTCTGTTGACTTCTCAAGCGGCCTTCGATCTCGGTCACGAGGTCTTCAGGCAGCCCCAGGTCATTGAGGGCCTGGTGGAGGGCCTCGGCGGCGTGTTGCGCCTGGCGGCGGTCTCGTGCGAGGCGCTCCTGCGCTGTGCGGCGGCGACGCTGCCTGGCTTTCGCGTGTTTTTTGGCGTGTCGTTTGGCTGGGGACATGGGGCACTCCTTTGCACTGTGTGGATCGTATGGGGACAGTGTGCAGGACACCACGCCTCGTCACGGTGAGAGCGGGGCCTCCTTTTCGTCACGCGTTCCCTCCTTCCTGCTATCTTCTGTCAACCATCTGTGGTATACATGCGCCCGAGCAGCCGTGCCAATTCCCACACCGTCTTCTGCACGCCGCATCGGCATGGGGAGGGTGGGCGATGACCTTTGAGGAGATCCTCGATCAAGCGATAGCCATGCTCCAGCGTCGCGGACGCCTGACCTATGGCGCCCTCAAGCGGCAGTTCCAGCTCGATGACGCGTATCTGGACGATGTGAAAGCCGAACTCATCGAGGGCCAACGCGTGGCGGTGGATGAGGACGGCCGCGTCCTGGTCTGGACGGGTGCCGAGGTCTCCGCTCCTCACCCGACCGCTCCCCCAGCCAGCACCCAGGACCGTGCACCGCTCGCCTATACGCCTCCCTATCTTGCTGAGAAGATCCTGACCTCCCGCAGTGCTTTAGAAGGTGAGCGCAAGCAGGTCACGGTGCTGTTTGCCGACCTCAAAGGCTCGATGGAACTCCTGGCCGACCGCGATCCCGAGGAGGCCCGGCAGCTCCTCGACCCGGTGCTGGAGCGCATGATGGCGGCGGTGCATCGCTATGAAGGCACCGTCAACCAGGTCATGGGCGATGGCATCATGGCGCTGTTTGGCGCACCCCTGGCGCATGAGGACCATGCCGTGCGGGCCTGCTATGCGGCCCTGGCCATGCAGACGGCGGTCAAACAGTACGCCGCTGCGGTGCAGCGCAGCCATGGCGTGCCCGTGCAGATCCGGGTCGGCCTCAATAGCGGCGAGGTCGTGGTCCGCGCCATCGGCAGCGATCTCCATATGGATTACACGGCGGTGGGCCAGACGACGCACCTCGCCGCCCGCATGGAGCAGATGGCCATGCCAGGCTCGATCCTGCTGACCCAGACCACTCTGGGCCTGGCCGAGGGCTACGTGCAGGTCACCCCGCTCGGGCCGGTGCCCGTCAAAGGGCTCGACGTGCCGGTGGCGGTCTGTGAGCTGGTCGGCGCCAGTGGCATCCGGCGGCGCTTGCAGGCGACCGCGGCGCGCGGGCTCACCCGCTTTGTCGGCCGCGACACCGAGTTCGCGGCCCTGGTGCAAGCCCTGGAGCAGGCCGGGGCGGGGCACGGCCAGGTGGTGGCAGCAGTCGGGGAGGCGGGTGTTGGGAAGTCACGCCTGGTGTACGAGTTCCTCCACTCCCAGCGCACCCAGGGCTGGCTGGTCCTGGAGAGCGCCTCGGTGTCCTACGGCAAGGCCACGCCCTATTTCCCCGTGCTTGACCTGCTCAAGCGCTATTGTCACGTTACGGATGGCGATGACACGCGCACCATCCAGGCCAAAGTAACGGGGCAGGTGCTGACGCTCGACGCGACCCTCCAGGAGCCGCTGCCGGCGTTGCTCGCGCTGCTGGACGCCCTACCGGAGGACAGCCCCTTCTTACAGCTTGATCCTCCACAGCGGCGGCGGCGCATCCTTGAAGCGCTGCAGCGCGTGCTGCTGCGGGAGAGCCAGGGGCAGCCGCTGCTGCTGGTCTTTGAAGACCTGCACTGGATTGACACCGAGACGCAGGCATTGCTCGACCGTCTCGTCGAGAGCCTCCCAACCACTCACTTGCTGCTCCTGGTCAACTATCGGCCGGAGTACCAGCATGGCTGGGGCAGCAAGACGTACTATACGCAACTGCGGCTCGACCCGCTGCCGCCGGCCAACGCCGACGAGTTCTTGCACGCCCTCCTCGGGGACGACCCCAGCCTGGCGCCGCTCACACCGCTGCTGATTGCGCGCACGGAAGGGAACCCCTTCTTTCTGGAGGAGAGCGTGCGGACCCTGGTCGAGACGGGAGTCCTGGCGGGCACCCCGGGAGCCTATCGGCTGGCACAACCCCTCCAGGGCATGCAGGTACCGGCCACGGTGCAGGCCGTCCTGGCGGCGCGCATCGACCGCCTACCGCCAGAGGACAAACGCCTGCTCCAGACCGCCGCCGTGCTTGGCACGGACGTGCCCTTTGCCCTGCTGCGGGCCATTGCCGACGTGCCCGAGGAGGCCCTCCACCGTAGCCTCGCCCATCTGCAGGCCGCGGAGTTCCTCTATGAGACGCGCCTGTTTCCGGAGCACGTCTACACCTTCAAGCACGCCCTCACGCACGAGGTGGCCTACGGCAGCCTGCTGCACGAGCGGCGGCGTGCCCTGCACGCCAGGATCGTAGACGCCGTGGAGACGCTCTACACCGACCGCGTGGCCGAGGTGGCTTCTGGGCGAAGCCCGGACCAAGTCGAACGGCTGGCGCACCACGCCCTGCGGGGTGAAGTGTGGGACAAGGCCGTGACCTACTGTCGGCAGGCGGGGGAGAAGGCCATCGCGCGGTCGGCCTACCGCGAGGCAGCGGCGTATGTCGAGCAGGCGCTCAGTGCCCTCCGGCGTCTACCGGAACAGCGCGCGACGCATGAGCAGGCCATCGATCTTCGGCTCGCCCTGCGCTCAGCGCTCAACCCGCTCGGCGATTTCGGGCGGGTTCTGATGTCTCTGCGTGAGGCCGAGTCCCTCGCGGCGGCCCTTGACGACCCGCGTCGGCTGGGACAGGTCTTGCTCTTTCTGTCACGCCATTTCTCCATTAGGGGAGTGCATGACCAGGCCATCGCCGCCGCCCAGCGTGCCCTCGCGCTCGCCACGGCCAGTGGGGAGGTCGTCCTGCACGCGCTGGCGAACCACTACCTCGGCACAGCCTACCAGGCCCAGGGCGACTATCGCCAGGCGATCGACTGTTGCGGGCAGACTGTGGCGTCACTCGACGGAGATTGGCGCCGCGAGCGCTTCGGTGACAGCTTTCTGCCCGCCGTGGTCTCCCGTGGCATCCTCGCCTGGTGCCATGCCGAACTGGGGACGTTCGCTGAGGGCCGTGCCCTCGGGGACGAAGGGTTCCGGATTGCCGAGGCGGTTGCTCACCCCGGGAGCCTGATGATTGCCTCGTGGGGGGGTGGTCTGCCGTCCCTCCGCCAAGGAGACTTGCCCAGGGCGCTGCCTCTGCTCGAACGGGCCGTGAGCATCTGTCAGGACGTGGACCTCCCGATCTTTTTCCCCTTACTCGCCGCGGCCTTGGGTGTGGCGTATACCCTGGCCGGACGCATCGCCGACGCCGTATCGCTGCTCACGCGGGTGATGGAACAGACGACTGCAACGGAGGCTTACTTTGAGACGCTCTATCCACTCTTCCTGGGAGAGGTGTATGTGTTGACTGGCCGCCTAGAGGAGGCGCATGCCCTCGCCGAGCGTACGCTGACGCTCACCCATGAGCGCCAGGAACGGGGCTACCAGGTCTATGCCCTGTACCTCCTCGGCGAGATTGCGGCGCATCGCGCCCCCCCGCAGGTCGAGCTAGCCGTAACCCACTACCGCCAGGCCCTCGCCCTAGCCGAGGAACTCGGCATGCGTCCGCTCCAGGCCCATTGCCACCGTGGCCTCGGCACGCTGTATGCACAGCTCGGCCAGCGGGAGCGGGCCAGTGCCGAACTCTCGACGGCCATTGCGATGTACCAGGCTATGGACATGACGTTCTGGCTCCCCCAGACGGAGGCAGCCCTGGCGCAGGTGGAGGGGTAGTAAGGGCCTACGGCCATGTTGGCAGAGGTTCTTGCCTTTCTGCAGTGGGAGACCGAGCCATTGTGTGGGAGCCATCGCCGAAGTACCAGGCGAAGGAATCTCCCGCTGAGCATATCTCTACACTGCTGGGTATGGGTGTTCTAACCTCTTGAGTATGAAGAGCTTTCATGAGGTATGGGCTGGAAATGCACATGAATGCTCGCTGAACTCAACTATCGGAAAAGCCAGG
>Ga0137389_10000930_pt1 | contig 16679 bp, 10 predicted proteins | sample 15con2h14BmetaG_FD_104645 | JGI IMG/M metagenome (GOLD analysis project Ga0137389, IMG submission 104645) | Vadose zone soil microbial communities from Angelo Coast Range Reserve, California, USA - 15con2h1.4B metaG | ecosystem: Environmental > Terrestrial > Soil > Vadose zone > Saprolite...
CACCGCGACCTCCCACTTCCCAGCCCGGGGCACCGTGATCATCCCGACGTAGCGTCCCGGAACGACATCTCTACGAACCTGCGCCCGCGCCAGCACCCGGACGGCGCCCGCGACCGAAAGGCGACCCTCCAAGATCACTGTTCCTACGTCGACGAGCCGCTTGCGCGGCGCTGAATGAAATTCAAGGACCACGCGATTCGGGCCGGCCTTCCACACGTCCGAGTCCCCGAGCAGCGTCACCACGATGTCCTCCACGTTGCACGTCGCCACGACAAGCAAGTCTGTGGCTCCGCCCGGCGGCGAAGAAACTTCCGCAACGGGTGCCAGGGTTCCCAAGACAATCCACGCGCACGCTATGGAGCTTGGGCCGCCGAGGTTCATCCGCCGCCGTTGACACCACGGACGGTGAGGTCATCGAAGGCCGTGATGGAATCGGCCTTTGTCCACACGCCAACTTGGCCGGAACGAAATCGGGCATCCCGGTGATCCAGCAACAGCTTGCCGTTCAGGTACGCTTGCATGCGGTCGCCGACCGCCACGACGCGCACGGTATGCCACTGGCCGAGCGCCGGAGGCTCAACCGTCGCGCTAGCCAGCTGTCGCCGGCCTCGATCGTAGTAGTAGAGTCGAAAGTTGTTCTCGAGAGCGTTGGCGCGAACCACGTAGTACCGGCCGTCTGCAAAGCGGAACACGATGCCGCCGGATGCATCCTCTCGGCCTGAAATCGTCTTGACGCTGACGGACACGTCGACATCGCGGTAGGGGCCACCCGGGGCCACGATCACGTTGTAAGTGTTCTGCACGGCGCGCTGCACCAGTACACGCGTCCCACTCGGAGCCCCGGCCATCTCCTCGACCGCCCACTGACCGTCGATCGATCTCCATCCCTCGAGCCCCTTCTGCTCGAAGTCGAAGCGCTCCGTCGGCGCCGTCGGGGACACACTCAGTTCATCGGCCCGGGCCACCGATCCCCGGAAGGGATGCACGCCCAACCACTGCGCAAGCCTGCTCATCCTCAACACTGCGGCACTCTCCTCTCCAACCGCCTCTACGTCATCCTTCTCTGTCCAAGCCAGATACCCCAGAGCTCCGACGAGACACGCAAGTGCCACCGCAACGATCCACACGAGCGTGGTCCCGACGACGGATGTCTTGGCTTCCATGGTCGGCAAGCCATCCCGGGCGGGCATGGCCCAGCGCCCGCACCACGGGCATGTGAGCCCCTCGACAGCCAGGCTATCCATCTGGGTGGGCGCCTCCGCCGGGACGGAAAATGTGCGGCGGCAGTCAGTGCAGACATACGGAATCGGCCCTTGCTGCGGAGGGTCGGCCCCGCCCTCGTGACCCGGCGCCGTCTCACTCATCGTCCTGCGCCCCCACTAGTCCAGCTTTTCAGACACCGCCTTGAACTCGCTGCCCTTGACGAGCGTCACCTCGGCCACCGGGTGGCCATCCTTGAGAGCCGGCATCACGCTCACCACCCGGTATCCCTTGTTCTCCTTGGCAGCCTGGTCGGCTACAGTCCGAAGCGAGCGCTTGGCCTTGGCCATCGCCTCGCCCTGCGCCTTGGCGGCCGTCAGGTCGTCGCCGCTCGTGATTGCCTCTGTCTTCGCGACTTTCCCCGTCGTGTGGTCAACGATGACCTCTGAGAACGCGGGCCCCTTCATGGTGTAGACCGACATCTGCAGCTTGCCGTCCTCCACCTCATACTTCGCGGAGATTGGCTTCCCGGCGCCGGCGCTGGCAGAGAGTCCGGTCTGCAACGAGACCTTCGCCGCACCGAGCGCCTTCACGAGCTCGGCGTGTTCTTTGGCCTCATCCTTCTGGGCCCATGCCAGATGACCACTCAATAACCACCCCACCGCGACCGCAACCACGATGCCTCGCCTCATGACCATGTCCTCCTTCATTCGGTCTGGACTCGTCCTACTTCACAAACACCCACGCGGGCTGCAGCAGCGGAAAGGCGATCAACCCGATAATCGCCGTGGCCGCAACCAGCAAGGGATTGCTGACCTTCCACCGGAACAGCACGATCAAGCTGCCCACGGCCACCAGCGCCGTGAGCCAGTCCCCGATGGCAATCCGTCCCAGCAGTACGCACGCGCCGAGGATGGTTCCGATGGCGGCGGCATAGGCCCCCTTGACGAACCCCTGGACGTTCGAGTTGCTGCGGTAGCGGATGAGGATCGGCGCCACGATCAGCACCAGCAGGAACGAGGGGAGAAAGATGCCGATCGTGGAGATCACCGACCCCCAGAAGCCCGCGACCACATAGCCCACGAACGTCGCCGTGATGACGACCGGGCCCGGGCTCAGCATGCCCATCGCGACCGCCACCAGGAACTGCCGTTCATCCAGCCACCCGGTCTGCTGGACGAGGCCCTTCTCGAGAAACGGCACGATGACCAGCCCACTTCCGAACGTCAGCGATCCTGCCTTGAGGAAGAAGAGCAACAGCTTCCCCAGTAGCGATCCCTGAGCTGTGGGCGCGACCGTGCTGCTGACCGGCAACAGGGCCAGCAGAGGCAAGGAAGACGAGGCCGCGCGCGCGCGGAACAGGGACCCGTAGTACAGGACCCCCACGATGCCCGCCCCGACGAAAAGCAGGGCCACTTCGGCCTGGACTGCCACAGTCACCACGAAGCAGACCGCGACGATCACCCATTGCAGCCAGTCCTCCATGCCGAGCTTCGCGAGGCGATAGCAGGAGTGGAGGATCAAGGCAATCACGGCTGGGCTGACCCCATAGAAGATCGCCGTCACCAGCGACAGCCCTCCGAAATGTACGTAGAGCGCAGCCAAGGCGACGACGATGACAAAGTTCGGGAGGATGAAGGCCCAGCCGCCGGCCCACGCTCCCCAAAATCCGCCACGAATGTAGGAAATGAAGATGCCCACCTGGATGGCCAGCGGCCCGGGGAGGGACTGGCAGACGGCGATCGCTTCGCGCATCTCCTCCTTGGTCACCCACTTCCGGTCCTGAACCAGCTCCCGCTCCATCTGCCCGCACAGCGCGACAGGGCCACCGAACCCCAGCGTCCCGAGCCGGAGGTAGTAGAGAACCAGGTCGCGGATTCGCACTCGAGAAGGGGGGCTGGTGGGCTCCATGAGTGTGTCCTTGTCTGCCGTTCAACCGGCCCGGTGGCCGTCGCGGCTGCGTGAAATACTACGGTCGATCGCCGAGCGCCGCATACAGGCCATCGAAGAGGACCATCCCCTGAACGAGCACTTCCTGGTCGTCCTTGAACGTGGCCAGGAGGCCGCGAATGGCCAGATCAACCCCTCGCGCCTCATCTCGCGGGAACTTTTGATCCTTGAGGTCCACCTCGTGGACGATCTCGGCCAAGTGCGTCAGACGCCGATCGCGTTGGCCCAGGCGTTTGACCAGCGTCTCGAACGTGCAATCCTCGCCCTGATGCCCGAACTCGACCCCGGCCGCATCGAACGGAATTGCGTCTGAAGGGAATTCCTTGGTGGGAGCGAAGACAAACTCCGCCTCGGGATCGATGAACCGCTTGATGAGCCACGCCGATCCAATGCGGTCGACATGGGGACGGGGACGCGTGACCCAGCGCCGACCACGGAGCGAGTCCATTGGAAGATCCGCCGCCGCGGGAGAGTCGGTTTGGCTAGGATGTAGTCGCATCTCGATGGTCTCCTGCAGCCGTTTCGCTTCGTGGTAGCCGGGCGCGTCGAAGAAGTCGATTTCGCGGATGCGCTCCAACTCCCGAACGAGGCGGGCCAGTTCCTCATTGCGCCGTGCGGTGCCCTGGGATGCTTTCTTTCGATCGAGTCCACGTGCCACCTTGCGGTATCGCTCCACCAGAACGCGATAGTCCTGGTCCCGCACCTGCTGAAAGAGCCGAACCACCTCGGCCCGCTTCATGTTCTCGACGTTGTCCACGCTGAGGAAGGTCGCCTCACCACCGTCCTTTTGAACTTCTTGGCTCAGCCACTGGAAGCGCTCGAAGTTGTCGGGCGTGGGCGGCAGGAGATACATGGACTTGCGGAGGGGTATGGCTCCCAGCGCCCGGAGCTTCCGCCACACCCGCACCCGCAAGCTCGACGGATGTGGAGGGAAACTCACCATCAGGACAAGCCAGGAAACCGCCATGAGGAGCCTCCTCAGGAACGAGACATGGTCGCGATGCTTGGTCCTATACGCAACACTCGTTGCACAAGTAACGCCGTCGTTTCATACTGTCAAGCGCTTTCTGAGAACTGACGCGATGCGCTGCCGACAGTGCTCCACCGAGAACCCAGCGGGCGCGCGATTCTGTAACGCCTGCGGGCAGCCGCTTGCGGGCGCGGCGCCCTCCGCGGCAGTCGTTGCCTACACGCCCAAGCATCTGGCCGAAAAGATCCTGACCTCGAAGGTGGCGCTCGAAGGCGAGCGCAAGCACGTGACGGTGCTCTTCGCGGACATGAAGGGGTCGACGGAGCTCCTCGCCGACCGCGACCCTGAAGAGGCGCGTACCCTCCTGGATCCGGTGCTCGAACGGATGATGGAGGCCGTCCATCGGTACGAAGGCACCGTCAATCAGGTGATGGGCGATGGAATCATGGCGCTCTTCGGAGCGCCACTGGCGCACGAAGACCACGCGGTGCGGGCATGCTACGCCGCGCTTCGCATGCAGGAGTCGGTGAAACGATACGGTGAGGAGGTCCGCCGCAAGGAGGGCGTCCTCCCCCAGATTCGAGTCGGGCTGAACTCGGGCGAGGTGGTCGTCCGATCCATCGGTAGCGACCTACACATGGACTACACGGCGGTCGGCCAGACGACACACCTGGCCGCCCGGATGGAGCAAGCGGCAGCACCGGGGTCGATCCTGATCGCCGCCGGAACATGGCGGCTGTCGGAGGGCTACGTCCAGGTCACGCCCCTCGGCCCACTCAACGTGAGAGGCCTCGGTGAGCCGGTTGAAGTGTACGAGCTGAACGGGGCCGGGCCGGCGCGGTCTCGCTTCCAGGCACTCGCCGGCCGCGGCCTTACCACGTTCATAGGCCGGACCGGCGAGATCGAGCGGATGAACGCAGCACTCGATCAGGCGAGGAGCGGGACTGGCCAGGTGGTGGCCGTCGTGGGGGAGCCCGGAATCGGGAAGTCCCGCCTCCTTTGGGAATTCACCCATGCCTCTCGTGCCGAGAACTACCTGATCCTCGAGAGCGGGTCCGCATCCTACGATCGAACTGCGAGCTATCTTCCGATTGTCGAGCTCCTCAAACGGTACTTCCAGATCGAGGGCCGAGACGACAAACGCTCGGCGCGTGAGAAGGTGATCGGGAAGGTCCTCTCACTGGACTGGGCACTGGAGCGCTCATTACCGGCGTTCTTGGCCCTGCTCGACGTTCCGGCTGACGGTGATCAGTGGATTCAGCTTGACCCGATGGAGCGCCGGGAGCGGACGCTGGACGGTCTCAAGCACCTCCTGCTCCTCGAGAGCCGGGTCCAACCGCTCCTCGTCGTGGTCGAGGATCTTCACTGGATCGACGCCGATAGCCAGGCCGTGCTGGACACGCTAGTGGAAAGCTTGCCCAGTGCTCGTCTGATGCTCGTCGTCAGCTACCGTCCCGAGTATCAACATGACTGGGTCAACAAGCCGTACTACACGCGGATCGGCGTCGACCCCCTAGCAACACCGAGCGCTGAGAACCTCCTCCATGTTCTTCTCGGCGCCGACGCGGCGCTTGACGAACTCAAGCGCCTGTTGATCGAGCGGACCGAAGGGAACCCATTCTTCCTTGAAGAGAGTGTCCGGACCCTGGTCGAGACGAACGCCCTGGCCGGGGAACGTGGTCGGTATCGCCTCGTCGAGCCAGTGTCCGTCCTCCAGGTCCCGGCCAGCGTCCACGCGCTCCTGGCCGCGCGCATCGACCGGCTGCCCGACGATGAGAAGCGCCTGCTCCAGTCTGCGGCCGTCGTCGGCCTCAACGTGCCCTTCCTGCTCCTTCAGGCAATCGTCGAGTGGGACGAGTCCGATCTGCGCCGTGCCCTTGCCCATCTGCAGACCGCCGAGCTCCTCTACGAAACGAGCCTCTTCCCCGACCTCGAGTACACGTTCAAGCACGCGCTGACCCACGAAGTAACCTACGGCAACCTGCTGCGCCAGCAACGCCGTGACCTTCATGCCCGGATCGTCGAGGTGATCGAGCGGCTCCATGCCGATCGCCTGCCCGAGCACGTCGACCGGCTCGCCTACCACGCTCTCAGAGGAGAGCTGTGGGACAAGGCAACTATGTACCTCCGTGAGAGAAGCATGCGGGCGGCGGCACGCTCAGCGTTCGCCGAAGCATTGACGTCGTTCGAAGAGGCACTTCGGGCCCTTACCCACTTGCCCGAGAGCCGTGATGCGAAGATCCAAGCCATTGACCTCCGACTCGATTCGCGGGCGGTGCTCACTCCTCTCGGCCGGTACGGCCAGATCCTGGAGTACATGCGAGAAGCCGAGACCCTCGCCACGGAGCTCGGTGATCGACGGCGGTTGGGACTCGTTCTCGCCGATCTAGGGGCGCGATTGAGGAATGTAGGCGACCATGAGCGCGCGCTCGAAGCGAGCCGGCGTGCCGTCGATATTGCCACCGAGCTTGGAGATACCTCTCTCCAGATCGAGGCGAAGTACCGGCTTGCCCAGGTGTACTTCGCGCTCGGCGACCTGGTGCGATCCTCCTCCATCTTCCTGGAAACCGTCCAGGCTCTGGCGGACGAGAGCATAGCGCGCCGAGCGCCGCTGCCGGACTTCTTCGCCGCTTGGCCCCGAGCGTGGCTTGGTCTGGCCTTGTCCCAGCTGGGCCGGTTCACGGAGGCACTGCCGCACGCCGAAGAGGCATTGCGAATAGCTGTGCAGGCAAAGCACCCGCATACCGTGATCGAGTCTCACGGTGCCCTCGGAGGTGTCAGCCTCGAGCAGGGCGATCTGCAGGCCGCGCTACGCGTGTTAGAACCCAGTCTCGCCCTGCTTCGAGCAAGTGGCTTCGGCGCCCCAAATATACTTTCAGCGTTGGGCCATACGTACGCCCTCTCAGGGCGCCTGCCCGAGGCCCTTCCCCTCCTCGAAGAGGCGGTCCGAAGCGACGGGTCGATAAACGCCATGGGCCTCGGTCATGCCGTCCGCCTCAGCCGCCTGGCCGAAGCATACCTGCGAGCCGGGCGTACCGACGAGGCCGTCGAGCGCGCCCGCAGCGCCGTCGACATCGCGAGGAACCACAAGGAACGGGCCAACGAAGCGGTCGGGCTCAGACTGCTCGCCGAAATCGCGGCCTGGAGCGAGCCCCTCGATGCACGGAGCGCCCAAGAGCACTACGCGAGCACCCTGGCCCTGGCCAACGAACTCGGCATGCGGCCGCTCGTTGCTCACTGCCACTTCGGGCTCGGACAGTTGCACCGCCGGACGGGCGCGAGGGAATTGGCCCGGAGCCAGTTCAGTACCGCGGCGGGGATGTACAAACAGATGGGAATGACGTACTGGCTGGAGAAGGCCAAGAGCCAAATGAACGGCTAGAGCCCGCACGATATCCAATCGAAGCTGAAAATACGCGCCCGTCTATAGCAGTAAGGACATCTCGGCTCGGAAGTGTCACTTGACTTCGAATCGAGCGGGCGTAGTCTGCTGACGTCTTAACCCGCCCCTTCTCACAAAGGGAGAATACCCATGAACATCGGTTTGCTAACGCCAGACACCGATTTCTCTCGTGATGTGCTTGGGCGCTACGTGTGCAATACCTTCGACGATATGCTCGTCACTATTGATCCCAATGCCCGCACCGCCGCCGGTTTGCCCTCGCGCGGCGACCTCCGACCATTCGACTTTATCGTTGTCGGCGGCGGTACGTTCGGCGGCGCCTTAGCTGAACATCTCTGGTTCCGCGCCACAGGTCGTAGTGAGCGTATCCTCGTGCTCGACGGTGGGCCATTCCTGCTGTCAGAGCATGTCCAGAACCTGCCAGTCCTCGGCCTCAACGCGGGTGGCGCGCGAATGGATCATCAGCCCCAGAACGAAGTGTGGGGTCTTGCCTGGAATGCGAGCATCCCATTCCCCGGCCTCGCATATTGTCTCGGCGGCCGTTCAGTCTATTGGGGGGGCTGGTCGCCCCGGCTACTGCCTTCGGAGTTGCCCGACAATGTCTGGCCCAAAGCGGTGCTGGACGACCTGACACCGAAGAATCTCCCCGACGGTCGCAAGGGCTATTTCCGCCAGTCAAGCGATCAGATCGGCGTGACGGAAACGAATGATTTCATCTTTGGCGAGTTGCATCACGCGATGCGGAAGCAGCTCTTCGACGGGCTCACTGCCAGCAAGGTGAGCGACGCGATGGACCTGACGACGTTGCCGGATCATCCCGCCGTTACGTATAGCGACGCGCCACCATCGGTGACAGAACTCGCCGCCCTCCTCGGTATCGACCTGCCCAATCCTCTCCCGACTACTCCTGCAGCGCTTGCGAAGCTCGCGAAAGATCTGCGCAACCTCCTGAAACTTGAAGCTCCCCTCGCCGTACAAGGTCAACCTGGCCACGCCGGCTTTTTCCCTTTCAACAAATTCAGCACCGTGCCGCTTCTCATCAAAGCGGCACGCGAAGCATCCACTGAATCCGGGGGCGATGACGTAAAGAAGCGGCTCATGATCGTACCGCGCTGCCATGTTGTCAGGCTGAACACTGTAAACGACGCAAGCGGCAGACATGTCACCGAGGTCGTGACCGAACGAGGGCCGGTGCCTGTCTCTGCGGACGCCAAGGTCATCATCGCGCTCGGGACCATCGAGAGCACGCGGCTCGCCCTGCTCTCCTTCGGAAGCGACGGACAGATTGGCACGAATCTCCTGGCGCACTTGCGCTCAAACGTGGACATCCGCGTACCGCGTGCCGCGCTTGCCGCGCTGCCGGCGGCGGCGAAGGCGCTCGAAGCTTCCGCGTTGCTCGTCAAAGGCCAACATCAGTTCAAGAACCCGGACGGATCGCCAAATGGTGTCGGCCATTTCCATTTCCAGATCACCGCGTCCGGGCTTGGTGCTGGCGGCAACAATTCAGAGGCTGAGCTTTTCAAGAAGATTCCCGACATCGATACTTTTGACGCCCACAAGCATGCGACCGATACCCACGTCGTGATCACCGTCCGCGGCATTGGCGAGATGGAGCCACACAACGGTGCGAGTAATGTCACCCTCGATCTCAACCCGCAACAGAATGATGAATTCCAGACGCGTCGTGCGTTTGTGAACCTGCAGCCGAGTCCTCGCGATCTGGCCCTCTGGGACGTAATGGACAAGGCCTCCGACGACGTGGCGCACATCTTCAGCGGCGGCCTGGAGTTCGAGGTTTTCACGCCACAAGGGATCAAAAAGGCCCAGCCCGCGAGCACCGGCCAACCACGTACAGATCTGAAGACGCTCCTCTTCTATACGCCAAACAGCGATCCCAATCCGGCAAACCGCGGGCGCCGCGATGGCCTTGGCACAACCCACCACGAAGCCGGCACGCTTCGAATGGGAGAAGACCCTAATCAGTCCGTGACGGACCCGAACTGTCGTTTTCACCGCGTCACTAATGCATACGTGGCAGGGCCGACGCTCTTTCCCACGATTGGCTCGCCCAACCCAATGCTCACCGGAATTGCATTGGCTCGGCGGTTAGGCGACCACTTGCTGCCGGAGCCGCCGCCTGTCATGCCTGAGGCGGGATTCAGCTCTCTATTCGACGGCAGCGATGCGCAGTTCTCCAATTGGGAGATGGCAGGCGGCGGAAGCTTCTTGCGGTTTGGCCGAACCATGATAGCGCAACAAGACAACCGCGGCATCGGCTTGTTTTTCTACAAGCCGAATCCGTTTGAGAATTTCATTCTCCGCCTTGACTTCCTGCTCCCGCACCCTCGTGGCACCAGCAACGATAATTCCGGCGTCTTCGTCCGCTTCCGAGATCCCCGGCTGCCGGATCCGGCGCCCGACCCGATCGATCCGCAGAACAACGCCGCTTTTGTCGCCGTGCATACGGGATTCGAAGTCCAGATCGACGAAGAAGCACGCGGTGACACGCGATTCAACGAGCCCGATGGCGCGTTCTTCAGCCGGACAGGAGCCATCTATAAGATCAAATCGCTCGGCACAGGCGCCGGGCAGCAGAACTACCAGAACAACACGAGTCTCCCGGCGCATGAATGGCACCACTACGAGATCGAGGTGAACAACCAGGACTATATCGTCCGACTCAACGGCCACGAAGCGACGCGGTTCCGCCGCAGCGCCACCGACACGGTCCGGGGGAAACCGCCGAGCGTTGATCCCACCTCTGGTTTCATCGGTCTGCAGACACATACCGGCAATGTGGCCTTCGCGAACATCCGGATCAAGCCGCTCTAGCGTTGGATTGAGACGCAGCGGCAGGGGGTGGCGGCACCGCTATACAGGGAGGCGGAAGCCATGGCGGCTTCTAACGCTACGATTCGGTTTCGGGGGGATTGGCGCCAGGAGCAGCACGGCGCTATCGAGCGCAGCGGCCGGCTTGCGGTCGACTATGATAAGGGACGCTCACCGCACTGCTTCGCGCCGTGGCGTGGGGCGGAATTCGGCGACATCGTTGCTTTGATCCGTTTTCATCCGAGGGGTGAGATCGTCAGCGGCAGCGTGGTTGCTGCTTTGCGTGACCGCGAGAACCCGCCCGGTATGGTCATCGGGCACGTGCCAGTACCGTTCGAATGTCCGGTGCCAGGGGATGCTACCCGGGCAGAGATCTGGTTTCACAATTTCTACCAGACGAGCACCCGTTGTGATGCCTGGGATAGTCGGTTCGGTGAAAACTACTGGTTCGAAATTGGGGGCGCGCCACCGAGAATTCCGGCGCAGCCGGTCAGCTGGCGGAGCGGCGCATTGACGCGGCCTGACGTAGTGAACGTGCTGGAGCAACATGCTGCCAAAACGAATACATTTCCTCGGCCAGAAGGAGGAGGATCGCCGCAGGGCCAGAACCTGCAAACGACGTTGATGGTGGTCGCATGGGTGAAGGAAACTGCCTATGGCGCAAACGCCTGGATAGATGTTCATATCTTCGATGGCCAGGACGCATTGGTTCACGCTGAGACGCTGACACTGCCTTACACTGGCTTTGGTTCGGCATTCCGTTACGAATTCTCCGGCAAGGTGTATCAAGGTTCGACCGCGACGCCGGGATCGGTACAGCCCCGCCCCGAGGCGCGCAAAGTCCAGTATCGCCTGTACTACGGATTCAACTATCAAGTATTCACCGACGGGATCCTGCATCAGCAAGAGGTACAGGAGGATGCGGTGACCCCATGAGCCCTCCGCACGCACAAGCGGGCGACGAACATGTGACGTGAGGGTGCCACGTGTCGCAGAACCACGGGCAATTGGGCTTCGGAAGGGAATGTAACGCAATTGCGACCCGCCTCTGGCTCCGGATGGAACACCCACAGTGCTCCGCGTGCGGCTCCAGGCACCAGTTCAACGAAATCGCGCGTATTCCATATCACCAAGGTGTGATCTCGCAGTCACGGCACGCTCTGATGGCCGCCGCCGGGTCCCCTCGGGACCGCGAAGTACGCGGACCTGCGCCCAGGATTGGAAGTCCTCTACCTCCCTCCCGCACGTTCAGTGCATGGGAATGCTGCTATCGACCCTGATGAGCGAGAACATGGGGAACTCCCCCCTGATGTGCGTAAAGCGGTCGAGGAACGGGTTACAGCCAGCGACGACCAGGAGGAGGCCGACGAGGACTCCAAGCGCCATCGAGCTTCTCATGACGTTCTGTCCTCCCTTCCAGGGCCCATTGCCGACGTCCACGGAACCCACCGCGGTGAGGCCCGGGCTGGGACTCCTAGTGTCGTGGAGCGATCAATCCACATACACGGGCGACACAAAGACAATCCACCCGATGCCCGCGGCCGCGATGACCGCGATCGCTCCGATGAGGCCGCAGCGGTACGCCGCCGCCAGCGATCGGATTCGCCATACGGCCACGCTGGCCCCCACCGCGAGGAGCGCGAGAACGGCAACCAGTGCCAGCGCGATGATCGGGAACCAGGGGTATGCCATCACTCGTGCGAGTGCAACGGCAGGTGGTCGTGTGAGTGCGGTCCGACGCGGTGGTGATGCGCGCCACCTTGCCCGTTGGGATCAATGTGGACCATCACGCCGCCGAGGTGCGGCAGGTGGTGGAGCAGCTGGTGCCGCACGTCCCGGGCAATGTCATGGCCCTCCGCCACCGACAAGCCGGCCGGCACCGTGACGCTCACGTCCGCGTGCAGCCGGTGGCCGATCCACCGCGCCTGCACGTCGGTGACCTCCTCGACCCGGGCGACGTGCCCTGCGGCGTGAGCGATCTCGTCCAGGGTCTCCGACTCCACACCGTCCAGCATCCGCAGCAGGATGGATCGCGCCGACTGCCAGACGATCACCAAGATCGCCGCTGAGATCACGAGCCCCACGATGGGATCGGCCAGCGGGTAGCCGGCCCACACGCCGACCGCGCCAACGAAGACCGCGAGGCTGGTCCATCCATCCACGCGGGCATGGTAGCCATCCGCGATCAAGGCGGCGCTGCTGATCTGCTTGCCGACCCGGATGCGGAAGACCGCGACGGCCTCATTTCCCGCGAAGCCGACCACGGACGCCACCATGACGGCCCACAGGAGGCCGACCGGCTCCGGGTGGATGAGCCGGGTGATCGACTCGTACCCGGCCACCAGGGCGCTCGCGAGAATCGTGAGGATGATCAGGATCCCCGCGAAATCCTCCACACGCCCCAGGCCATACGTGAATCGCCGGCTCCTGCCACGGCGAGCCAGCCAGAAGGCAATCCCCAGCGGGATCGCCGTCGCGGCGTCCGCGAAGTTGTGGATCGTGTCGGCAAGCAACCCGACGCTGCCCGACAGCACCACGACGACGACCTGGATGGCCGCCGTGACCATGAGGCCCACGAAGGACCACTTCAGAGCCCAGAGGCCCCGGTCGGTGGTAGCGATGGACGGATCGACGATCCCGTGCGTGTGCCCGTGCCCATGATGCGCATGTTCCCCGTGATCTTCGGCGTCGTGGTGGTGCCCGTGTTGTTCCATGGTCCCCCTTACCCCTCAGGTGCCAAATCCAGCACCCAAGGCTACCACCATGGGGAGGTCCGGCGCCTGCGGTCGGGTCCGGGAGCCGATCTAGGCGCCGACGGCACATACTCCGTCGAGACACCCCTCCCTTTGCCCGCTCCCTTTGCCCGCTCGCGACACACCTAGTTTTATGCCGCCCGGCTCGCTGCTCCAAGGGTCGGCGCGCCGCCCGGACCCGCGTCCAGGATTGGAAGTCCTCTGCTCTTCCGCACACTGGCTCCTGGGCATGGCCACGCACCGAAAACGACCGACCTGAGGGTTACTGCCCCAAGCGCCCCTCCAACGTCCCCCACTTGGGCTCTGCATCCCTACTTGTGTTCGGCCGACTGCTGAGGTGGTCCGTCGATTACGTCACGGCACCCAGGAACCCTTCGTCAGCCGCAGATAGTCACGCAATAGGGACACTCTGTGGTCCCGTCCCAAGCCCTGTCGCTGATACACTCGGCCTCCATTGGAGAGTTGCCGACAATGGCTCTATTCATCGCTCTTGACTCGGTGATGCGGAAATGACCGTTCTCGAAGAGCTCCTTAAGTGGTCGCAGCACCGGCCGGCGTGGCAGCGCGATGCCCTGCGCCGCCTTGTGCTGAGCGGCGACCTTTCCGATGAGGACATCCGCGCGCTGACCGAGATCTGCAAAAGCGCGCACGGACTCGCTGAACAACAGGACATCGCTCCGCTCACGAAGGAACACGTGCCAGATAAGAACGCCGGCAACGCGCCCGTCTCCCTTCTGTCGATCTTTCATCACCGCGGGGTGAACGCGCTCGCCGAAGACCAGACTCTCAACTTTGCACCGAACCTCACCGTGGTCTACGGCGACAACGCCGCGGGGAAGACTGGGTATATTCGCATCCTCAAGAGCGCGTGCCGCGCCCGCGGGCAGGAGCGAATCCTGGGGAACGTCGTCGCCGGCGTAGCGCCGCTCTCGCCCGTGGTGTCAATCAAGTACAAGGTCGGAACCGAACCCGGACCCCGGGAATGGACCGGGAGCGGCGAGGATGCGTTCATATCGCGCGTGAGCGTATTCGATACGCAGTGCGCTGCCGTCTACCTTACTGAGAAGACGGATGTCGCCTTCCGCCCCTTTGGCCTGGATCTCTTCGACAAGCTTGTTAAGGCGTGCAAGGGCGTTCGAACGAAGCTCGAAAGTGAACAGCGCGCCCTGGGCTCGAACGCCCTCGCCGTCGTGCAGGCGCAAATCCCGGAACGCACCGCCGTTGCCAAACTCCTGGCGAGCATCAGCTCTCTCACAAACCCGGAATCAGTCCAGACGCTCGCTCGCCTGTCCCCGGAGGAGACAGCCCACCTCGGTTTGCTGGAGAGGTCACTGCTTGATCTGCAGGCCAACGATCCCGAGAAACTGATCCGGCAGCTAACCCTTCGCGCCGGGCGCGTGCAAGCGCTCGCCCGGCACCTTAAGGAGGTGGAAGCGGGGCTGTCGCCGGAGCCTGTCGCCGCTGCCTTCGATTCACGAACTGAGGGTGGCCGCAAGACCGAGGAAGCCAGGAGACTTCGCGATGCAACGTTCCCGGCCGGCGTGCTGTCCGGAACTGGTTCCGAAGCATGGACGGCGCTTTGGGAAGCGGCTCGGCGGTTCTCGCAGGAGCAGGTTTATCCCGGCAAGGCGTTCCCGGTCGTGGAGGATGGCGCACACTGCGTGCTGTGCCAGCAGGACCTCGATCACGCGGCCGGCCACCGACTCCGGCAGTTCGAAGCGTTCGTGGTGTCGTCGACGGAGCGTGAGCTCCGGCAGGTCAGAGAGACCTTCGCTCGGCTCCGAACGTCCTTCATCGATCTCAAGACGACGACTGGAGCCATTGACGACACGCTCAAGGAGATCCGCATCGAGCATGACGCCGTCGCGGACGCGATAACCGCCGCGCTCGTAACGAACGAGAACCGCCGCAAGGCCGTCGTTCTCGCCTTGATTGAAAACAAAGACCTCGCCGCCGATTGTCCGGCCCTCGAGCCCGTTGCCCACCAGGCCGATGGGCTTGCTGAGCAGATCGAGGCGCGCATCAAGACGCTGCGCACCAGCTCGACCAGCGACACACGCAAACGCCTCACCGCCGAGGCGCAAGAGCTGCGGGCCCGCACACTACTTGCCCAGCATGCGCCGCTTGTCCTGGACGAAATCGAACGCAAGAAGAGAATTGCTGCCTACGAGCTGTGCATCAACGACACGACGACCAATGCTATCACGCAGAAAAGCACGGCCGTGACGAAGACCGCCGTTTCGCAGAAGCTCAAGGGGAGCTTTGACGAGGCACTGACGAATCTTGGCTTCCGCCACGTAGAGGTCGAACTCAAGGAAGCCGGCGGAGCAGAGGGCGTTCTCTATCACAAGCTCATCCTGACCCGAGCGCCTGGGGTTGAACTGCCAAAGGTGGTGAGCGAGGGCGAGCAGCGCTGCCTGTCCATAGCGGCATTCTTTGCGGAACTTAGCACCGCAGATGACCCCTCCGGCATCGTGTTCGACGATCCTGTGTCATCGCTCGACTACAAATGGCGCGAGGGCGTGGCGCGGCGGCTGGTGCAGGAAGCCAAGACCCGGCAGCTCATTGTCTTCACACACGATGTTGTCTTCCTCTTGCTACTGAAGCAGTTCGCCGAGGAGCAGGGTGTTGAGCAGCTTGACCAGCACGTTCGCCAGCTGTCCAAGGGCGCTGGCGTGTGCGCAGAGGAGCTGCCGTGGGTCGCGATGCCTGTCAGGAAGAAGATCGGATACCTGAAAGATGAATGGCAAGCCGCGGACAAGCTCTTTCGCGATGGCCATCAGGCCGCGTATGAGAAGGAGGCCAAGTACCTGTACGGATTATTGCGCGAAGCGTGGGAACGTGCCCTTGAGGAAGTTCTTTTGGCCGGAATTGTCGAACGGTTCCGGCCTGGCATTCAGACACAGCACATCGGCACGATCACTGACATCACGCCGGAAGATTGTGGAACGCTGGACGCGGCGGTGACGAAATGCTCAAGATGGCTGCCCGGCCACGATCGAGCCCCGGCGGCGCGTGCGCCGGTGCCCGAGCCGGCGGAACTCAAAGCCGACATCGAGGCGTTGGAAAGCTGGGTCGGCGCAATCCGCAGACGTCGGTGAGGGTAGACCGGGCGATACCAAAATCAGTGGGGGGCCCTGGCCGTTGGACCTTCTTATGCATTTCGCCGAATCCAAGCTGTACGGCACTCCCCTCGTTGGCTCGAACTCTACTCGGACCGAATCAGGCGTCCCTATTCGTCTCGATCCGGAAGCCAGAGCAGGTCGACGCCCTGGAAGGCCACGGATCACAACGGATATCAACAGGTCACCCGTCCGAACCGGAAGATGGGGGCGGGTCTGAAAAGCGCCATCCTGCGCGGGCGATCTGGGGGGGCGGGTAGATGTGCCCGCGAGGGCCTCACCACAGCCAAAAATCACCCCACACCGCCCAACAAGCAGTGAGAAAACCCCTCGAGGTTTAGAAGGCCGATGCTCTATCCAACTGAGCTACAGGCGCGTGCTGGTATTCTGCGGGGTTAGCGAGCGGGAATCAAGAAGAGGCCAGTGCCAGTTTGATTGTTCGTTTGGCTCGG
>Ga0137389_10000937_pt1 | contig 16635 bp, 10 predicted proteins | sample 15con2h14BmetaG_FD_104645 | JGI IMG/M metagenome (GOLD analysis project Ga0137389, IMG submission 104645) | Vadose zone soil microbial communities from Angelo Coast Range Reserve, California, USA - 15con2h1.4B metaG | ecosystem: Environmental > Terrestrial > Soil > Vadose zone > Saprolite...
AGCGTTCCGGTGTTACTGGTAGTGGCAGCGCCGACTGACATAGTCAACGGCGTCGTCTGGTTCGCGTTGATGATCCCCTGGGTGGTAACAGTGCTACTGCCGGGTGATCCGATGCTTCCGGCGCCCCGGATCGTGGTTTGGTTTGTGAACGAAACACCGTTCGGCTGACCATACCCCATGAGAGCATTGCCAGCATTGTTCGACATGGTCAGACCACCCGCGCCCTTGAGAGTCACGCTTCCGCTGATGTCCAGGATTGGAGTGCCGGTGTTCGCGTTGATCGACAGCGTACCCGCGTTGCTGATGGTAGGCCCGAATACCGTGAAAATCGTGCCGTCCACCAGCGTCAAGCTGTCGTCGCTGTCAATGGTCAGGCTTCACTGCGCTCCGTTGAAGTTGATCGTGACCGGGGAAGCGCCGACTTTACCATTGTCAATGAAGACGCTATTGCTGCTGCTGGGTACGCCGACGCTCCACTTGGTACCATCGCTCCAAAGCCCGGTGCCCCCGAGCCAGTTGTCTTTCTGAGCGAGGGCCAGAATTGGAGTCAGGCAGGCCGCCAGCAAAACGGCAACTCGCACAATGGTTTTTCTACGGAGCCCTGCTAGGCACACTTCTTCGCAGACTTTCCCCAAAGGTTGCGTCATGGTCACACCTCAACGAACTTTTTTCAAAGTGTCGTTCTAAAATTCCGAAGTTGTGACGGCCAAAAAGGGGCTTGCTCAACGAGCTCGGCTTGGGAGAAATTACTTGCTAACGGGCCGAAACGGCACAATTAGACTGCTGGGGAATGCCGTTGTCAAGAGGCAAAAGTCTGCACTATCCTACCAAGCCGAGTCTTCTCCCAAGGGAAATCCGCGCAGTCGAATATCTTCTTTAGGAAGGCGGCGGAGGCGACTAGTCCTAGTCTATGAGCGCGTCAATACCACGGAGAAGAAGCGCTTTAGTTTGGTCGCGTCCAGTTTGCCATCGGTTCGCACGCCGGAACACAGATCGAGCCCGAACGGGCTCACTTCTTCAATGGCCTGGCCTACGTTCTCCGGGGTGAGCCCTCCGGCGAGAAACAGCGGAATGCCGATGCGTTCCCGGATCGCACGACTGAGGCTCCAATCGTGAGTTCTACCCGTACCGCCTAATTCCTTGACTGCGAGTTTCTGGTTGCCGGAATCGAGCAGGATTGCGTCCAGATCCGGTGCGACTCGCGCGGCCTCCTCGACGGATTCGGGTCCGGTCACGTGGACGACCTGAACCACGGAGATCCCAGGCAAAGCTTCTTTCAGGTCGCGATGCGTGCCGTGAACGAGATGGTCGCAGAGCTGAATCGTATTCGTCCGGCAGAACCGCTGTTGCTCGATGATCTCGGTAACCCTTTGCCGCGAGGTCAGCAGGAATGTTCCAATCGCAGGTGGGACGGTCGCGGCAATTTCTGCGATCCGCTCATCGCTGATGACGCCCGGCCCGCTCGGCATGTTTGAAACCAAGCCCAGCGCGGATGCTCCACACTCGATGGCCAGAGCCGCCTCGTCCACACTGCCGATGCAGCAGATTTTTACTCGTGGCGTGCGCGTCGCTCGAATGAGATTTCCCCTGTGTCTTTCTCTGTGTACCCCTGTGTCCTCTGTGGTGAAAAAAGATCTCTACCACAGAGGACACAGAGTACACAGAGAAATTCTCCTATTCGCCGTATGGAACCCAGATGTTCTTGACCTGGGTGGCGTGCTCAAGAAACCAGCGACCCTCGGCGAGCTTGGGGTTGAACCAGTCGATAGCGCGGCCTTCATTCGTCCAAACCTGCTTCAGATTGCCAACCGACTGCGCCTTGGCCGCAGCGGCGCTGGCTTCATCGCCAAAGCACCAGATGGCATCGACATCGTCGTGTTCGGCGAGCGTCTTCAGAAGCTGCGACGTGTATCCAGTCACAATATTCAGTGCCCCACGGGGCAGATCGCTGGTATCGAAAAGCTGGTAGAGATCGCTCGTGATAAGAGGATAGGCCTCCGAAGGAACGGCGATCACCGTATTGCCAACCGCGAGAGCGGGCATCACGACAGAAAGAAATCCGAGCAGCGGCGCTTCCCGCGGACAGATGACACCCACCGTCCCTATGGCCTCGTTCATTGCGATTGCAACATTCCGAAACGGAGGATTGTGCACCGCTCCGTCAAACTTATCGGCCCACGCCGCGTACGAAAAAATGCGCTCGATACTGAGGTCCACTTCCGCGGCAGCTTGTTTTTCGCCGACCACGGCGGCCAGGCGATGCGCAATTTCGTCGCGCCGCTGGGAAAGATTCTCCGCGCTGTAGTAAAGAACCTGAGCCCGATTGTGCGCGGTAGCCTTTGTCCACGATGCCGCCTTTCGCGCCGCTTCGACTGCGTTGCGGATGTCCTTGCGATTGCCGAGCGGTGCTTCACCCAGCAATCGTCCGTCGGCCGCGCGCACTTCTATGTAGTAACCGGAGTCCGGACGCGCCTGCTTGCCGCCGATGTAGAGCTTGACGGTGCGATCAATCTCGGGAGTATCGGTGTGAGAAGTACTCGTCGGTTGGTGGAGCGCCGGGCGTCCCCGCCCGGCCTCGTCATCATTGACGGGCGAGGACGCCCGTCGCTCTATCCTTGAAGCGTGGGTTTCGTGTTGCAATTCCGCTTCGGGTGCCGCGAGCGTCTTCTCCGCCGGAAGTGTCGGCGCGCTCTTGAACCAGGCCGGCTCCATGTATTCCAGCAGGCCTTCGCGTCCGCCCTCGCGTCCGTAACCACTCTCGCGGTAGCCGCCAAAACCGCAGGAAGCGTCGAACAGGTTCGTGCAGTTTACCCAGACCACTCCTGCTTTAAGTTGCGCGGCAACATGCAAGGCGACGTTGATGCTCTCGCTCCAGACACAAGCCGCCAACCCATAAACCGTATTGTTCGCCAACTCCACCGCTTCCGCCGGTGTGCGAAACGTCATCGCCGCCAGCACTGGTCCGAAGATTTCCTGCTGCGCAACAATCGATGTCGGATGCACGTTGCTCAGAAGCGTCGGCGGATAATAGAACCCGCGCGCAGGCAATGTAACCTGTGGCTGCCAGCACGTCGCGCCGTCGGCCACACCCTGGTCGACAAGGTTGCGAATGCGATCGAGCTGCACCTTCGCCACGATCGCGCCGATGTCGATGGCTTTGTCGAGCGGCGCGCCGATGCGCAGGGTGCTCATCCGATCCTGCACTTTGGCGATCAGAACTTCGGCAATACTCTCCTGCATCAGCAGTCGCGAGCCAGCGCAACATACCTGCCCCTGATTGAACCAGATTCCGTCCACCAGGCCTTCAACTGTGCTATCGAGATCCGCGTCTTCAAAGACGATGAAGGGAGACTTGCCGCCAAGCTCCAGCGAAAGGCGCTTGTGGCTCGTCGCGGTGGCTGCGCGAATTGCGCGTCCGACTTCAGTCGAGCCGGTGAACGCAATCTTGTCCACATCCGGATGCTTGACCAGCGCCTCGCCGGTCGAGCCGTCTCCGGCTACGATGTTGACCACACCGGCGGGCAAGCCAGCTTCCTGGCAGAGTTCGGCGAAGGCCAGCGCGGTGAGTGACGTGAATTCTGCCGGCTTCAAAACGACGGTGTTTCCCGTCGCCAGCGCGGGAGCAATCTTCCACGCCAGCATCAGCAGTGGGAAATTCCAGGGGATGATCTGACCGACGACCCCGCAGGGCACGTACTCCGGGAATTCCTGCTCGAGAAGTTGCGCCCAACCCGCATGGTGATAGAAATGGCGAGCGACTAGTGGGATATCAATGTCGCGACTCTCGCGGATGGGCTTGCCATTGTCCATCGTCTCGAGAACCGCCAGCAGCCGCGAATGCTTCTGCACCAGCCGCGCGATGGCATACAGGTAGCGCGCGCGGGAATGCGGGGTGAGCGCCTGCCATCCTGAAGACGCTGCCCGCGCGGCCTTGACCGCGAGGTCAACGTCAGCCGCCGACCCTTGCGCAACCGAGGCGAGTTTCTCTCCGTTCGAAGGATCGACGGTGTCGAAGTACTCCCCCGCCGCGGGCGCCTGCCAGCGGCCGCCGATGAAATGTTGGAGGCGGTGGCCATGACGCCCCAGCCATGCCACCGCTTCTTTTGAATCTTCCGGAGCGGGCCCGTATTCCATGCTCACAAACTTTTCGGCAATGCTCATTAGCGTTTGCTCAATTCCTTCTTCGGACTCTTCTGAAAATCAATATGTGTTGTCATCCCGAGCGGAGCGAGGGATCTGCAGTTTGTCGGGTTCGCAATTGCTGCTCGCAGCTCATGCAATCGGATGCCGGTACGCGGCGGAATAACGCCCCGTCGCATGATGCTCCAGTTGCCGCTCGATGTCGCCCAGCAAGCTGCTGGCGCCGAAGCGAAACATTTCCGCCCGCAGCCATGACTCGCCCAGTTCCTCTTTGATCAATGCCAGCCACTCGATCGACTGCTTCGCTGTGCGGATGCCTCCGGCCGGTTTGAAACCCACCGCCATTCCGGTTTGCTGCGCGTATTCGCGGATGGCGCGAGTCATCACCAAGCCGACCGGCAAGGTCGCGTTCGTCGGCTCCTTGCCCGTCGAAGTCTTGATGAAGTCAGCGCCCGCCATCATGGCAACCACACTCGCGCGCCCGACGTTGCGCAGCGTCAGCAGATCCCCGGTGCCGAGAATGACCTTCATGTGCGCTGATCCACAAGCTTGCTTGAAGGCCGCCACCTCGTCGTAGAGCGCCTGCCAGCGTCCACCGAAAACGTGCGCGCGGGTGATGACTACGTCGATCTCATGAGCGCCAGCCTCGACCGATCGGCGAATCTCCGCGACCCGCTCCGTCAGCGGTGATAGGCCTGCGGGGAAGCCCGTCGACACGGCAGCGACATGCACTCCACTACCCTCGAGCGCATGCAGCGCAGTTTCAACAAATGTGTGATACACGCAAACGGCGGCGACCTTAATTTGCAGTTCCTCGATCCCAAGCTTCTGTTCTATTTCCTGCTGGATGGGATGCCGGGCCTTCGCGCACAGGCGGCGAACGCGCTCGTCGGTGTCATCGCCGGAAAGAGTGGTCAGATCCATGCAGGTAATCGCCCGCAGAAGCCACGCCGCCTGCCATTCTTTTTTCACGGTTCGTCGCGCGACATGGGATTGAACGCGGCGCTCGACCGCGCTGGTGTTGACTCGGACTTCTCGAACCCAATCCAGATTGAGGGGAATGCCGGTATTCGGCAGCAGAGGACGCCCGGAGAGCGTCGCGAGCGCGTTGCCGCTGTCGTCAGAAACACTGTGTGCGATGCTTCGAAAATCGTTGTGTTCTACCGGCATCAGGTCCTCTCGGCGAAACACGCCGGGAAAATTCGAGATTCGTACTAGTGCATCGCTCTAACGACGCCACCAATCCCTTAAAATTAGATGCCCCTATAAGGGCTGGGTCGCAACGGCCAAAATCTTCCACGGCCTATGCGTTGCCGTGCAATTGTACGGCAGATGCGATGAAAGATGAATTCTGGTTTCGCCTTGACACTGGGATTTTGTACGGCTACGCTACGGCGCAATTCCTAAATGCTGCAATCGCAATTTGGAGGCTAGTTCTGATTACCCCGGGCCATCGTTTTCGATTCCACCCAGAATTTTTCATTGCCGCGATTCTCTCCGCATTCATCGCAATGACGCTGGCACTTCCCGCGTCCGCCGCCAAGAAAATTATCTTCGATACCGATCCCGGCACTGACGACGCCATGGCCCTGATGCTTGCGCTGAACTCTCCTGAGTTAGATATTCGCGCCGTCACCGTCGTGCCCGGCAACGTAACCGCCAAACAGGGACTGGAAAATGCGCTGCGCATGATGTCGCTGGCGAATCGTTGCGATATTCCCGTCGCCGCTGGAGCCCAGCATCCGCTCTTTCAGAAGTTAATCACGGCGGAGTTCTGGCATGGCAAAAATGGGCTGGCCAATGTCGAATTGCCGCCCAGTAAATGCAAAGTCGATTCCCGGTACGGCCCAGACCTGATCATCGAGATGGTGCACGCCGCTCCCCACGAAATCACGCTGGTTCCGGTCGGTCCGCTTACCAACATCGCGCTCGCAGTAGAGAAAGACCCGTCGATCGTTCCGCTGGTGAAGGAAGTCATAATCATGGGCGGCTCGATCACTGGTGGCAATGTGAACGCTGCTGCCGAAGCCAATATTTACAACGACCCCGAAGCCGCTCAGATCGTCTTTCAGGCCGGCTGGCCACTCACCATGGTCGGTCTTGATGTCGGCGATAAGACATTGCTTTCACCGAAATACCTCGCGCAACTCGGACAGACCCACAGCCCGGTGAATGACTTCATCTACCAGCTGGCGCACTACCTGATCGATCTGTCTGCGCAATTCGGTTCTGGTGGCACGCCGATGTATGATCCGCTCGCGGTCGGTGTCGCGATCGATGCAACCCTCGTAAAAGCGCTGCCGATGCACGTGGATGTGGAAACCCGAGGCGAATTCACTAGAGGAGAAACCGTTGCCAACCGCCGCGGCGCGGTAGAGCGCAACGTGCTGCACGGTGACCGCTACATCATCGAGGGTCTCGATAAAGTCGAGCCCAATGCGAAGGTATGCATCGACGTCGACACCGACCGCTTCCTGCAACTGTTTGTTTCCAGAATTCGTGGCAAGTAGAACTTTGGCAAGTAGAACTCCGGACAGGTACACTCGGAGCGCTGTCCGCCGTCCAAGGAGAAGCGATGTTCACACCCCACAGTCTGACTCTTGCACTCTGCATGATGATCACCAGCGCCATTTGCTGGGGCTCCTGGGCAAATACCTACAAGGGCGTCAAGAATTATCGCTTCGAATTGTTTTACTGGGACTACGCCATCGGCATTTTTCTGGTGTCTCTGATCCTCGCACTCACCATGGGAAGCACCGGCAACGACGCTTCGAGTTTTTTGAACAATGTGCGTTCCGCCGACACGAAGAACATCGTTTTGACCATGGTTGCGGGCCTCATCTTCAATCTCGCGAACCTCCTGTTGGTGGCAGCGATTGATATGGCTGGGCTGGCCGTCGCATTCCCGGTTGCCATCGGAATCGCCCTCGTCGTCGGCGTAATTTTGAGTTATGTCCAGGAGTTGAAGGGAAATGCAACACTCCTTGCGGCGGGCGTGGTTTGCGCTCTCATCGCAGTCGTCCTGGACGGCAAAGCCTATGGCAGCCTGGCCATCGCCGGCCGCTCGGTTTCGAAAAAGAGCATTATTGTCTGCGTAGTCTCTGGCGTACTGATGGGACTGTGGGCTCCCCTCGTAACCCGAGCGATGACCAACGGAAACACACTCGGTCCATATAGTATTGCCGTCTTCCTAACGCTCGGCGCGCTGCTCTCGTGTTTGATCTGGAATGTTTATTTCATGAAGAAACCGCTGGTCGGAGAGCCCGTGAGCTTCGCCGGATATTTCAAAGGACCAATGTCCGGCCACGCTCTCGGACTGCTCGGCGGATTCATCTGGGGCATCGGCATGGTGTTCAATCTGGTAGCTGCCAGCTTCACCGGCGTGGCGATTTCGTATGCCATAGGGCAATCCGCGCCGATGGTCGCCGCTCTCTGGGGAGTTCTTGCCTGGAAGGAATTTGAAGGCGCGCCCGGTAAAGCCAAACTATACCTGGGCCTCATGTTTGTCTTCTACTGTGTAGGGATCTTGCTGGTGGCAAGGGCAAATGGCTAAAGCGGGCTCGTGTGGGGACGGGCGTCTCGCCCGTCCAAGCCGAGCAAAGCCCGGCAACTATCCAACTGTCAGCGGTCAATCAGATCGTAAAAATCCGCGAAAACATAGGCAGTATGAAAAACTGAATTCGCAGCCTCGTCGCACGGCATTCGCTGAGGCAACACGAAAACTCTTGACTTTGCATTTCTAATCTATTTATATGACCCATCGCTGAAAATAGGGACGCTCCACGTTCGAGCCGCGACGGAGTCTGATCCCAAATCGCCACTCCCCGTCTCCTGAAGAGAGGAGTGGAAGCCAAGGTGAAAACTAATGCTGAAGAGAAAAGCGCTGCTCGTAGCGGTTCTGTGTTCCGTGTTCTGCCTCTGTCAACTGCTTTACAGCCAGGCGAACGGCAGTTTTTCCGGAACTGTTACCGATAAAACCGGATCAGTAGTCGCGGGAGCGACTGTGAAAATCACCTCGCAAGGGACCGGTGTCACGCGCGAAGTGAAGACCGACGGATCAGGTCACTACATCGCGCCGTTCCTGCCGGTATCGATTTACACCATCCGAGTGGAATCCCAGGGTTTCCAGATCACCGAGCAGAAAGACGTTCGTCTGCAGGTTGACGAACAGCGCGAAGTCGATTTCTCGCTCAACCCTGCGTCTGTCTCCTCGACGGTTGAAGTCAGCGCCACCGAAGTGGCGGTAGAGACCGCGAATCCAACCCTCGGGCAAGTGATCACGGCCGAGCAGGTAGCGGACCTTCCGTTAAACGGACGCGACTTCGTCCAGCTCGCCACCCTGATCCCGGGCGTCACGCAGGAGACCAATCCCAACAGCTTCTTCAACAACGGTCCGAGCAGCGAGGTATCGACCCGGGGAACCTTCTCCCTTTCGGTTGGCGGGTCGAGGGCGCAGGAAACCGATTGGCTCTACGATGGCAACGACAATAACGAATTGACGGCTGGCGGCATTGCGATCTTGCCCTCGATCGATGCCATTCAGGAATTCAAGGTGCTGACTTACAACTACTCAGCCGAGTACGGAACGCGCGCGGGTCCGACGGTGCTGATCACGACAAAATCCGGATCAAACAATTTCCACGGATCGTTGTTCGAGTTCCTGCGTAATACGAGTCTCGACTCGAAGGAGTTCTTCGCAGTGACGAAGGACAAGTTTAATCTGAATCAGTTTGGCGGTTCGCTGGGCGGCCCCATTCAAAAGGATAAGACCTTCTTCTTCGCAGACTATCAGGCCACCAGAAAGCGGCGTGGAGTCCCAGGGAACGGTCTGGTTCCGACATCTGCGATGCTGACGGGAGACTATAGCCTCGATCCGCTGGGCGTGGCCCGTCCCGGCCTCTTCGACGGGAGTACGAACGCCGACCACTTTCCCGACATTAACAGTCCCTATACGTTCTCGCCCTTCCAATGCGACAGCTCGGGAAACCCCTTGCCCGCGGGGCCTGGAGGCGTTCAGCCGGCGGGTGTGAACTGCAACAAGATTCCCTCGAATATGTTCGACCAATCGGTCAATTCGTCCGTGGACCCGACCGGTTTGGCAATGATGCAACTTTATCCTGCCGCTAACGTGGTTAACTTCTCGACGGGGACCAACTTCTCAAATGTGCCCGTGAGGAGGCTGAACGAAGCCTCATTTGACATCCGCGTGGATCACACCTTTTCAAGCAAGGATTCCGTATTCGCCCGCTTTAGCTACGATCAGGCGAACAACTATGTTCCTGGTGGTGCGCCCGGTTTCGCGGAACAAGCTGCTTTCGCCAGCAATCAAAACATCAGCAACCACGGGCGCAACGCGACTATCTCGGAAACCCACATTTTCTCCGACCACAATATCAACCAGTTTACGGCAGGGTTTAACCGCATCTTCAACCACATTTTGTCTTTTGGAAATGGAAGCTGCGAGGCCGCAAACATCGGAATCCTGGGCGCAGACCTGAACACCAAATGTCCGAACTCTCCCGCGGGAATCATAAATCAATCGACAAAAGACTGCATGAGCTGCGGTTTGACCTCGACTTTGATGCCAAACTACATGACCCTCGGTGACCGTGGCTTTGCCCCATTTCAAGGTGGGACGAACGTTTTCTTGATCGCGGACTCCTTCGATATGATTCGCGGCAAACACGATATCCGCATCGGTATGGGGTTCCGCGCCAATCAAATGAATGTTGAAACCAACGCCTTCCAGGACGGGTTCTTCATCAATTTTGTGCTGACCGGCGACGCTACGGCCGATCTCCTGCTCGGTCAGATCGGAGGCGGAATTCATGACCAGACCTTCTTTGGTGGTACTACCGGACGGCGCTGGAAACTGTTCCGCCCCTTCGTTCAAGACGATTGGCGTGTGACAAACAACCTGACGTTGAACCTCGGACTCGCCTGGGCTCTCGTCACTCCGATCTCCGAAGCTCAGAACCGGCAGGCCAACTTTGACTTCAATGGCGGTAGGTTTTATGTCGCCGGGAAGGCGGACATCACCGGATGCGCGATTTGCGTTCGTTCGGACGGGCGCGTTGGCATTCAGATGGACAAAACTGCTTTCGAACCGCGCATCGGACTTGCCTGGAAACCATTTGGCTCGCAAACGACAGCGGTGCGTGCGGGTTATGCGATATTCCATGATTCTTCATGGAATCAGGGGGCGCAAGGGTTGTGGGAGAATCCACCCTACTTGGCCGAACTCGATGCATTTGGTTCGGCGAATCAACCAATTCCTTGTCCGTTTAATAACTATGGTTCTGCGACTCCGTTCGACTGTGGCAATGGTCGCATCTTCCTGCCCACTCTTACAGGACCTCCGAATCCGCAACTCTATCCCGGAGCACTTCAGGTGCAAAACCTGAACTTTAAGCAGGGGAAGGTGCAGCAGTTCAATCTGAATGTTGAGCACCAGTTGCCGGGCAACGTCGTTCTGACGGTAGGATACGCTGGTTCCCGCGCTTCGCACATTCTGGTGGACGGCTTGAACCTGAATGTGGGATCTCCCGCAGCATGCGGCGTCGTTGCTGGATATACCCGCGGTTGTGGGCCTGGTGGAACAGCATTCGGACCTAAGTGGGGTTCTCCAACATTCCTATTCCCTCTGACCATGAATAACAACAACGACGTAGGCCGGGCGCACTACGATTCAATCCAGATCAAGGCTGAAACGAAGAGTGCTCGTCACGGACTCTATGCCTTGCTTGGCTACACCTACGCTCGCACTTTCGATACTGGAATGGCCGACGGGGTGGGCACTTCTCCCGGTGCGACTTATTTCCCACTGCCGGGTTATCTGAAGTTGGATTGGGGACTCTCGCAACTTAACCTCAACCACAGCTTTACTGCCAGCGTTCTTTACGACCTGCCTTTCGGCAAAGGCAAACGCTGGGGCGGAGACTGGAACGCCGTTACCAATGGCGCTCTTGGGGGCTGGTCGGTCAATATCATCGAGCGCGCCCAGTCCGGCTTTCCCCTTTTCTTGGTGGATGGCTTGAACCAAAGTGGGGTGGCCTTCTCCTGGAATGGAAATGGCTTAAACCGGCCCGACCAGGTAGGCGATCCAAACAGAGGTGGGGACGAGGGTGGCCAAACAGGCTGCCCGACACAAGTCCACACCGTCCAGCATTGGTTCAATCCGTGCGCTTTTGCTCGCGCAACTCCAGGAGAACTGGGAAACGCTAATCGTGCCCCGCTCTACGGGCCGCGGTATGTCGATACTGACTTCTCATTGGTCAAGCGAATTCCACTTCCCCGCGAAGGTATGGGTCTCGATTTCCGCGCTGAATTCTTTAATCTATGGAATCACCCGCTGTTTCAAATGACGGGTGGTCCCAGCGGCATGCAGGACATCACTGCGCCTTTAAGTTTCGGCGTGATCAACGAGACTACACAAGATAATGGCGCACGCGTAATTCAATTAGCCCTCAAGCTGACTTTCTAGAGGGTTCTGCGTCGTGTTTCAAATTCGGGCAGACCGAGCCATCTGGTTCACCCAGACTCAGCTCAGTCTGCCCTTAACTTTCCAATCCAACACTCTGCCGGGGATTGATGACATGTTGATTCGTTGCACGCCGAAACTAGCGCTGGTGTTGGTGTCTTTACTCGCTCTCTTGCTCGCCATCACCGCCTCCGCCCAGAAAATCAAAGTCATCGTCGATCAGGACGCCCGCGGCCCCGGCACCAGCGACCAGCAAGCCCTGCTGGTCTTCCTGCAGTCGGAGAAGTTTGATGTCCTCGGCATCACTACCGTCAGCGGCGATCAGTGGGTGAAAGAAGAGACGCTGCACACCCTCCGCATGCTGGAGATTGCCGGGCGCACCGACGTGCCCGTCATCCAGGGCGCTGAGTTTCCGCTGCTCAACAGCAAAGAAGAGACGGAGCGCTGGGAAGCACTCTACGGCAAGCTCGAATACAAAGGATGCTGGACTGAACACTTCCAGGCGACGCGCTCCACTATCTACGACGAGCCCTACCATGCGCCCGACGTTGTGCCTCCCATGAAGGAAGGCGAGCCGCACATTCACGCGCAGCCCGGCACTGCCGCGGAGTTCATCGTGAAGATGGTGCACAAGTATCCAGGTGAAGTTGTGCTGTGGGCGGGCGGTCCGCTGACGAATTATGCACTGGCGCTGAAGCTTGATCCATCAGTCGCGACGCTCGCAAAAGAGTTCGTCATGATGGGCGGAGGGCTCTACGCCGACAAAGGCGCCATCGATCCCGGAGCCATCGACGCCCGCCGCGAATTTAACTGGTGGTTTGACGCGGAAGCAACTCGCATCGTCCTTCGCGCGCCTTGGAAGAAAGTGACCATCACTCCCATCGATATCTCAGTCAAGACGCGCTATACGACCGAGATGAAGGCCACCATCACCAAGGCGGGCACCGCGGTCACCGACTATCTAGAGAAGTATTCGCTGCCCGGATACATGTGGGACGAAATCGCCGGCGCCGCGCTCATCGATCCCTCCATCATCACCGGGCAGAAGCAACTCTACATGGATATCGACGTCGATCACGGCGCCAGCTACGGCAAAACAATCTTCTGGAATTCTACCGCTCAGGTGCCGCCGTACTTGCGCCTGGCCAATGTTCAGTTCGACATTGATGCGGAAAAGTTCTACAAAATCTACATCGACTTGATGACTCGCCCCGCCCGAAAATAGAAGTAAAGTGATGGAGCGACGGGCGTCCCCGCCCGTCCACCGCCAGCCCCGCTGGTAAAATCGAAATTCAGCGCGATCCTAAACGTGGAGATTTCTTGGTGAAACTTCGTGCCCTTTATGGTCTGAATAACTTCAAACGCTCTCCTGTCTTTCCGCTGTCGGTAATCCTGCTCGCAACCTGCTTTGCCTCAGCGCAGCCGCGCCGCAAGGTCATCATCAATGAGGATTGCTCAGGCCCCGGCGGCAGTAATCTGCAAACTCTCCTGGTAATGATCCAGTCGCCGCAGGTCGAAGTGCTTGGGATCACGGTGGTCAGTGGAGACCAGTGGCGCGATGAAGAAGTAGCGCACACGCTTCGCCTGCTCGAAATCATTGGACGCACCGACATCCCCGTTGTGCCCGGCGCGGCGTTTCCGCTGGTTCGCACCCACGAAGAAGCGCAGCGGTGGCAGGAACGCTACGGAAAAGTGGCCTACGCCGGCGCCTGGGACGATCGCTGGTGGCACGATCCCTTCGTCGTCCCCACGCTGCCGGAAGGGCGGCCGACCACGAAGCCCGCCGATGAAGATGCCGCCCATTTTCTGATTCGAATGGTGCGCAAATACCCGCACCAGGTCACAATTTATGAGGGCGGCCCCATGACCAACCTCGCGCTGGCCATTTCAATCGATCCGCAATTCCCCGAGTTGGCCAGGGAGTTGATCTTCATGGGTGGAAGCATAGGGCCCCAAACCGACAACCCCGAGTTCATCAATAACCCGCGTCACGAATTCAACTTCTGGTTTGATCCTGAAGCTGCGCATGTGGTGTTGCGCGCGCCTTGGAAGAAGATCGTGTGCACGCCCACCGACATCTCGGTAAAGACAAGTCTGACGCCTGCCATGATCCAGCAGATCGATAAGGCTGGAACTCCTCTGGCGCATTACGTTGCCCATTTTTACCAGTCCTTTCCAGGCGCGGATATTATGTGGGACGAGCTCGCGGCGGCCGCTTGGATCGACCCGTCCGTCATCACGAAACGAGAGACGCGCTACATGAGTGTGGATCTCGACCGCGGAGCCGGATACGGGAACACGCTGACTTGGTCAGAGAAGAATAAGCCAACGCTGATGGTGCAACCGGTGGAGATTCAAGCTGACTTGGACAAAGAAAAGTTTTATCGGATGTTCGTGGGCCTGATGAGCACCGCCACGCCGGCCCCCTGACCATCCACCGACGACCGGTTCAGTTCTGCGGCTGCGAGACGGAATCTTTGTTCTTATTCTGTAGCGAGATCACAAACTGCTGAATCTCGAGACGGTCACGCTCTGCATGTTCCTTTGTTTTCTTAGCTAATCGATCATGGAGTTGAAGTTCTTCTTGAGCTCTTGTTTTGTAACCGGTTCGCAGGTAAACCTGAGCCAAACGATAATGCGCCACTTCCAGCGTCTCATTGATTTCCGGAGTAACTTTTTCCGGACTGACTTCTTCGGGACTGACTTCAATGGCCTTCTGATAAGCGGAAATGGCCCGCGGAAAACCCTTGCGCTGCGAATACAGAATCCCAAGTTGCAGATACGCGGCACCGAGTTTCGGGTCGAGGCGCACTGCCTTTTGCAGCAGCGACTCGACTCGCGCTGAACGCTGATCGTCGGCCCGAGTGTCCGCCGAATTTGCCGATTGCTTCCAAAGGCTGACGGCGTAATAGTAGTTCGCGAGCGCATTGTCCGGCTGCAGTTGCGAGAACCGCCGCAATCTTTCGACCGATCCCTCTGATGGAGTGCCCTCCACACTTTGCATTTTTCCCAGAAACAGATACGGAGTCGGATTGTCGGGAGCGAGATCGGACGCGTTCGCGAGACACTGCGCAGCTTGATCGTAGGAACCGCGAGCGTACCAGCTTACGCCGAGCGCGATCAGCATCCGCACAGACTTCGGAAACAGGCGAGTGCCTTTTGTGAAAACCTCGGTGGCCGGTTCCAGCGCGCGATGAGCCAGAAGTTCAGTTCCCCAATCGAATAGGTTCGGTTCGCTGGGATCAAGTTCGGCGGCGCGTTGGTACTCCCGAACCGCATTGAGTGAATTGCCGAGTTTCTCCTCGACGTCGCCTAGCAGGTGATGAAATACAGGGTCTTGGGGATTGCGTGCCACGGCATCTCGCAAAGAACTCTCTGTCGTGACGGAAGCAGGCGGGTTTGATCCACCGCCCGATTCTTTGCTCAATGAAACCGTTGCCTTGGCCAGCGCTTCGGTGGTTCGCAATGCGGTATCGGAACCGTGGCCACCTGAATTCGTGGCTTGTGTCACGCCCGCCACGGTGAAGTGAGGTTCGTCAAAGAACTCAGGGCCTGATACGACGGGTTTTTCGGGCGCTGATTTCGCTGGCGCAGCATTTTTGGCTTCATCAGTTAGTCTGGCCGGAAGATCGAGATCGATTGTCTCTGTCGCGTTTCGCGTGATATGTACCCTATGGCCAAGAGGCGGCTTGTCCGCCATGCCGCCGAGGACAACGTAATCGCCTTCTTCAACAGTCGAAAACTGATACGCTCCCTGCGAGTCCGTGTGCGTAATCTGGGTCGGCAGCCAAGGAATCCCAGTCGTCGCAATCGATGGTCCCGGAAGGTGAAGGGAGACCGTAACGTTCTCCACTGGACGGCCGCTGGCATCGCGCACGTGGCCCTGCACGCTCCCAAATTTCTCCGCAGCGGAGGCCGACTTTTGCCCCTGCGCGCACGCGTCCACAAGCGCGACCATGGACACTAGCGCCAAGACGGCGAGACAAATCCCGATCTGTCCGAAGTGGCCGGAGGTCACGCGGATCGGCTCCTTAAGAAAGGAAGAAAGCGGCAGCTCCAAGAACAAAATGGAATCAGCCGCGATCGTTGCTGGTCATTCTATCTCATGCGTTCCCTTCAAGAAATTGGCAGAGCTTATGAATAGGATTTACAATGGCACGCTTTCCATGCGGGCTTGTGGGGCCCCAAATCGTTTCTGTCAATAGTGAGGGCACATTAATTATTGAGGGAGTCCAAGCCATGAAGGGAAGAGGCATCATTCTGCTGTTGGTTGCTTTTCTGTTGCTCACATTCGCCAATGACGTGCTGGCACAGAAAATCAAGGTCATCGTCGATCAGGATGCGCGCGGCCCGGCCACAACCGACATGCAGTCCATCCTGATTTTCCTGCAGTCCGACAAGTTCGACGTCCTCGGTATCACCACGGTAAGCGGCGATCAGTGGGTAAAGGAAGAAACGCAACGCACATTACGGCTGCTTGAAATCGCGGGCCGCACCGATGTTCCCGTCGCCCAGGGTGCAGAGTTCCCGCTGCTGAATTCCAAGGAAGAGTCCGAGCGCTGGGAAGCTCTCTACGGGAAGTTCCGCTACAAGGGCTGCTGGAGCGACTTTTCCAAAAGCCCGGAAGGCACTCCGCCAGCCTTCCGCGAAGGGTATCACGATCCAGATGTGATCCCTACGCTGGTGGAGGGTGCTCCTCACATCAAAGCGCTCGACGAAACTGCAGCACACTTCATCGTCCGCATGGTGCACCAGTATCCCGGCGAGGTCGTGGTATGGGCCGGTGGCCCGATGACCAACATTGCTCTCGCCCTGCGGCTTGATCCACAGGTGGCGACTTTCGCGAAAGAGTTGGTCTTGATGGGCAGCGGGATGTACGCGAACAACGGTGGCATTACCGGCATTGATGGACGGCGCGAATTCAACTGGTGGTTTGATCCGGAAGCCGTTCGCATTGCGATGCGCGCGCCCTGGAAGAAGATCACGATCACACCCATCGACATTTCCGTCAAAAC
>Ga0137389_10000942_pt1 | contig 16565 bp, 16 predicted proteins | sample 15con2h14BmetaG_FD_104645 | JGI IMG/M metagenome (GOLD analysis project Ga0137389, IMG submission 104645) | Vadose zone soil microbial communities from Angelo Coast Range Reserve, California, USA - 15con2h1.4B metaG | ecosystem: Environmental > Terrestrial > Soil > Vadose zone > Saprolite...
CCGGCGTATTATGAAGCGTTCAACCGGGTGGTGAGAGCAGGAACCAGGGAAGGCCGAATCGAAATTGTCACGCCGCTCATCGCCATGCGCAAGGCTGAGATTGTACGGCTTGGCCTTGAACTGGGCGCACCCTTCGATTTAACTTGGTCCTGTTACGGCGGCCAGGATCAAGCCTGTGGTGTCTGCGATAGTTGCGTACTGCGGTTGCGGGCGTTCCGGGCCGCTGGCACGAAAGATCCGATTCCGTATGCAGAAAAACAAATTGTTGAATGTTGATATCTGAATGCTGACTGCTGAACCAAAACCAAGCGGACGTGCTTGAAGTCGGTTATCCAATCAACGATCAACAATCAAAATTCAACAATTGAACTCAGGCCGGGAGGCCACGATGAGAAAACATTTCGCAATATTGGTTTTTGTTGTCTTAATCCTGGGACTGTGCGCCACTTCGCTGTTCGGTCAAGCCTCAGGAACGGTCAAAGGTGTCGCCAAGGATGTCCAAGGCAATCCCATCGTCGATGGAGTCGTGCTCTTCGCCAACCAGGACAACGGGCAGAAATATCCTCTCAGGACCAACAAGAAGGGGGAGTATTTCTCCCTGGGAGTTGCGCCTGGCAAGTACCTCGTCACGCTGTACAAGACCGCCGAAGATGCCAAAGCTAACAAAGAACTCTTCCACGTCAACGGATTTCAGGTCCAGTTGGATGAGAACACACTGGATTTCGATTTGAAGAAGGAGCAGGAGAGGACAGCCCAGGGCCAGGGTCTCACTCCCGAACAGATCAAGCAGATGCAAGAGGCGAAGGCCAAACAAGAAAAAGAAGGCAACACGGTCAAAGCTCTGAACGAAAAACTGTCAGCTGCCACTACCGCGCTGCAGGGCGGAGATTATGACACTGCCATCAACTCCTTGAACGAGGCCAACCAGATGGATCCCAGCCGGGATCTGATCTGGTTCAAGTTGGGAGATGCCTACCGTTTGTCGGCCAACAAGCAAACCGATGTGGCAGAAAAGCAGAAGCGGCTGGATGCGTCCGTTGCCGCTTATCAGAAGGCTGTGCAGTTGAAGCAAGCCGTTACTAATGACAAGGATCCCGACGCAGCGAAAAAACTCGCGGCCTATTACAACAACCTGGCAGAGGCCTATGCCAAGGCCGGCAAGACCGACGACGCCATTAAAACCTATGAGCAGGCAGCCCAGACCGATCCTACCGCTGCGGCCCAGTACTACTTCAATGAAGGCGCCGTGCTCACCAACGCTGGTAAAGCCGACGACGCAATCGCGGCCTTCAACAAGGTGATTGCGGCTGATCCCAACCGTGCGGACGCCTACTATTGGAAGGGCGTAAACCTGATAGCGAAGGAAACCATGGACAAGGACAACAAGGTGATCGCTCCTCCCGGCACGGCAGAAGCGTTTCAGAAATATCTCGAACTGCAGCCCACAGGCACCTACGCCGAGGGGGCCAAGGGCATGCTGGCCAGCATCGGAGCTTCCGTAGAAACCAGCTATGGGACGAGAAAGAAGCCGGTCAAGAAATAGATCGCGTTTCCCAGAAATTGCATCAATTATGAGAATGCTGGTCTGAAAGTAGAAGGCTCGACAGGAACTTCAAGGCGGCTGAAGTCGGGCCCTTTCTTGCTTTCTGGCCGCGTAATGTTACCAAGGGCTATGTACTTGCTGTCCTTCGCTTCCTGCCAGCGGCGCGGTACAGTTTATATATCGAATCCTCCTCTTTCTCTGTGGCGCGCGAACGAATCCCAATTGTTGAGGATGAATGGCAGCACCGGGCATTGCTCCAATACTAGTTTCGCTGGAAGGCTCGTCCGCAGCCGGCAAGGTAGCCACACCGGACCTGCTGGCGGCGATGCTGCGCGCTGCCGATAAGATCAGCGACCTTATCTTTTCTCCCGGCCGTCCGCCACAGGTGCAAGTGTATGGCCGGCTCATCCCAGTCCAAGTGCCCGGGATGAGCGCACTTACTCCTGACAACACGCGCCACATCGCCGCGGACTTGATCGGCGACAACAAACAGGCCATCACTACGCTGCGTGAACATGGGGCGTGCGACATTTCCTATGGTATTCCCGGCCTGGCTCGTTTCCGCGCCAACATCTTCATCCAGCGTGGCAGTTGTGCCGTTGTCCTGCGCGCCATCCCGACTGCCATTCCAGACTTCGCCAGCCTTCGACTACCCGAACAACTCACCGACGTGACCAAGCTGCGTGACGGTATTGTGCTGGTGGCTGGTCCGCCCGGTTCGGGCAAATCTTCCACACTGGCCGTGCTCCTGGACTTCATCAACCGGGAGAAGTATTACCACATCATTACCATCGAGGACCCCATCGAGTTCCTGCACAACCACAAGTGCTCAACCATTCACCAGCGGGAGCTGCACAGCGACACTCCAAGCTTTGCCCATGCTTTGCGCGCGGCCATGCGGCAAGCCCCCAAAGTCATCATGGTGGGCGAAATGCGCGATCGCGAAACCATGGAGATCGTACTCGAAGCCGCCGAGACCGGACACCTGGTTTTCTCTAGCCTGAACACCATGGATGCAGCCCAGACAGTCGAGCGCGTAGTCAGTTCCTTCACGCCCGCAGAGCAACAAACGGTGCGAGAGCGCTTCGCCAAATCCTTCCGCTACATCATCTGCCAGCGGCTGGTCCCGAGAGCTGAGGGCAACGGCCGCGTTCCTGTGGTGGAAATTCTCAAAGCCAATGCCCGTACCCGCGAATGTGTCGAAAAGGGCGAACGCAAAGACAAAACTCTGCTCGACGCCATGAAGGCGGCGTCATCCGAGGGCATGCAACACTTCGATGGAGAGATCGCCCGCCTGGTCCGCGAGCGCGTAGTCGATCTCGAAACTGGACTCTCATTCGCCAGTAATCCCAACGTGATGGGCCAGGAACTCGCCCGTTGAATTAGTGACCGGCGGATTCAGCCGCTGGGTGCCACCCTCCTGGCATATTTTGTCATCCCGACCGAAGCCCGAGCGCCAGCCACGGCGGAGGGGAGGGACCTGGTTCTTCGCCCACCCGCAAGCCCTTTGTTGTCTAGATTTTGACTTGTAAGCTCCTTTAAATCTTAATCTTACATGCGATCGTGCACATCAAGTCGCGCTCACCCGCATGAATGCAGTCGATTTCGACAACCGGGAAGGGGTATAGCGCAACTGTGGGCTTGGAGCCACAGAAAAGTGTTCCGCATCGAGCCTCCGCCGAAATCTATTTACAGCCGCAATTCACAGGCGGAAGTTCTCTTTCGGCAACTATCATCGTGACATGTCTGCGACTTCAAGTCCGTCAAACGTGCTGTCCTTTGAAGATGCACGTCGCGTGGTCGAAGAACACGCCGCCGAGATTCGCGCAACATGCTTCAAGGATGCTCACACGCAGAATACCGAGACCCTAGATCTGCTCTCCGCCGCAGGGCGCGTGCTTGCGGAGCCCGTAGGGGCGGATCGCGACATTCCGCCTTTTCCCCGCGCCACCCGCGACGGATACGCAGTGCGCTCCGCAGATCTGGCAAAGCTCCCAGCCAGGCTCGACGTCATTGCTGAGATCAAAGCGGGCTCCCAGCCTGGCGAAATTCCGTCTCAAGTGAAAAGCGGTCAAGCCGCCGCCATCATGACAGGAGCGCCAGTCCCAGCGGGCGCGGATGCCATCGTCATGGTGGAATACACCTCGCGTCAAGACAAGCCCGCGGCAATCGCACGGGTCGAAATAAGTAGAAGCGTCGCGCCCGGAGAAAACATTGTGGCTCGCGGTGCCGAGGCTAAATCCGGCAGCCAATTGCTGGCTGCAAGTTGCCAGTTGAACCATGCGGCCATTGCACTGGCGGCATCGGTGGGCAGGTCGCGGCTCGAAGTCTATGTGCGCCCGCGAGTCGCTGTGCTGACTACTGGAGACGAGATCGTTGATCTTGATACCGAGCCCGGACCTACGCAGATTCGAAACTCCAACAGCTATTCGCTGGCTGTACAGATTCAGCAAGCCGGCGGCGAGCCCGTGCTTCTTCCGATCGCTCCCGATGAACCGAAACGTCTGCGGGAGCTGATCGAAGAGGGGTTGCGCTCAGACCTGCTGCTGATGACTGGCGGTGTCTCCATGGGACGCTACGACTTAGTCGAACAGGTGCTCGCCGAAATGAAGGCGGAATTCTTCTTTACAGGAGCAAAGATTCAACCAGGACGCCCAGTCGTCTTCGGACGCGGGCGTGCCTCAAAAGACGACAGTCTCAGTGCGGTAAGCGAATCGCAATCCGCCGCGGCGGGGCGAAAGAACGCAGCCCACGGCGTGAGCCGTGGGTCAGAGGCCCAGAAAAAGCAAGCCCGGGAGGGGCGAAAAACGAGTCCGCTCTCGTATACGTATTTTTTCGGGCTACCTGGAAATCCCGTTTCAACCATGGTCACATTCGAACTCTTCGCGCGGCCCATGCTCAAGGCGCTCGCGGGAATGTTGCCGCGCCAGCTAATCTTTTTACACGCACAGCTCAAGTCCGAGATTCGCAGCAAGACAGGATTGAAGCGCTTCTTGCCAGCAATTCTTTCAGGCGAGTTTGAAAATGCGAAGGTAGAGTTGGTGCGCTGGCAGGGTTCGGGCGACATTGCAGCGACAGCCAGTGCGAATTGCTATATCGTCATCCCTCCAGACCGCGAGAATATTCCCGCGGGCGATTGGGCAGCAGTGTTGATGCGGTGAAGCCGAGAGCGGTGAAGTGGAGAGTGATCGCCGCTTTTTGTCTTCGTAGACACCTCGCTTGCTATGCCTCCGCAGCCACAAGACGCGGCAAGCTGCGTGTCTGCGCCAGGCTGTCTCCCATGTAAGATAGAGCTTCGCATGGTCAAGAAGTTGTCCCATTACGACGGCGCGGGTCGTGCTCGCATGGTAGATGTTTCTGCCAAAGCGCCAACCCGCCGCGAAGCGGAGGCCAGCGCCTTCGTCGCCATGACCTCCGCCGTACTGGCGGCGCTGCCGCAGAATCCCAAAGGCCACCCGCTGGAAGTGGCGCGGATCGCGGGAATCATGGCGGCAAAACGCACCTCAGAGTTAATTCCGATGTGCCATCCGCTGCCGCTCGCGCTCGTTGATGTCGATGTGACGCTGTGCGAGAATGGCGTCACTATTACTTCGAAGGTCGCGACCACCGCGGAAACCGGAGTGGAAATGGAAGCTCTCGTGGCTGCAAGCGTAGCCGCGCTCACGCTCTACGATATGTGCAAGGCGCTTGATAAGGGGATTGAGATTCGCGAGATCGTTTTGCAACGCAAAAGTGGTGGGAAGAGTGGCGAGTATCGGCGTGCGAAGAAGAGTCTTCTTTCAAGCTGACTCGTTTCTACGCTGACTGACTCATGGCGAACAACGTCAAATTGTTGCTGGTGGACGACAACCCGATGGTGCTTGGGATGTTGCAGCAGGCACTGGGCTCGCTCGCCGAAGTGACGGCTGCGAACGAAGCGGCCGACGCTCTGCTGAAAGCTGTCGATGAGCCTCCGGATTTACTGGTCTGCGACTACCGCATGCCCGGCATGGACGGGCGACAACTTGTCGAAAGACTGAAAAGCCGTCCCGCGACCGCGAATTTTCCCACAGTACTGATGGCAAGCAAGGCAGACATTGCTGAGAAGCTCTCGCCACAGGATGCTGCCGACGACTACCTAGAGAAGCCGTTTTTTCTGAAGGACGCTACGCGCCGCATCAAACGCATGATCGACCGCATTGCGCTGGAGAAGATGGCTAAGACTGCACCTTCGGATGGGGTGGTGCGTGGCAATCTCTCGCAGATGAACGTTATCGACCTTATGCAGTCGCTGGAAATGGGGCGCAAGAGCTGTCAGCTTACGATGACCAAAGACGGAGAAAAGTGCGAAGTGTTTTTTGCTGAAGGCCAAGTCAAGCACGCAACTTATGGATCGCTGGTGGGCGATGAGGCTGTGTTCAAAGTGCTACGGTGGACGGGCGGAAATTTCGAGTTGAATTTTGAAGGCAAGACAGACGAGACGACTACACAGCTCAACACTCAGGGCCTGCTGATGGAAGGCCTGCGTCTACTCGACGAATCGCAGCGCGAAGGCGGCGCAGAGGCCAATGAAGGCGGCAGCACGGCGAGCTCCGGCGGCGCAGGCGGCGGAAGGGAAGAAGAGGAAGATGTCCTCCTCGATAGTTGAGGCACGGGGGTCGGAAGATTGGACCGCCGCTGTCATCACTGTCAGCGATTCTTGCGCCCGCGGAGAGCGTGAGGATGTTTCTGGGCCCTCCGTCGCGGATATTCTGAAAAAACACGGCTTTCATGTAATTGCTCGCCAAGTAGTTTCTGACGATCAAATCAAAATCCAAAACTTACTTATTCGTCTGGCAACAGAGGTGCGATTCATCGCGACCACTGGAGGGACGGGAATCGCAGCCCGCGACGTCACGCCGGAGGCTACGCGTGCGATCTGCGACCGCGTGATCGAGGGACTGGCCGAACGGATACGATTGGAAGGTACCAAGAAAACGCGGTTTGCTGCCCTCAGCCGCGGCGTCTGTGGCACTCGAGGCCAATCGCTGATCTTGAATCTGCCGGGAAATCCAAGGGGCGCGGTGGAATCTCTGGAAGCTGTGATTGACCTGATTCCCCACGCGTTGCATTTGCTTCAGGGAAGTACGGCGCATACCTAGCGCGTTTTCTATTTCCCAAACTTCCTGGCTACGCTCGGTAGACAGCCGAGGCGGCTGTCGCTACGTGGTCTGAAAAGATCCTGTCGTTTCACGTAGACTGAATTTCCGGTTGAAAGCCATCAAACACATTTTGGCACAGTATGCTGCTTGGATTGCGGCCGTACTTAAGCCCCTGGGAATCTGGGGCGTGTTTGCCATTGCGGCGGTTGATTCGGCACTGCTGGGAATGCCGGTAGATGCGGTTGTGGTTGGATATGTGTACAACGACCGCAAGCGCTTCGTCTTTTATGTGGTGATGGCTGCCCTAGGCTCGGCGCTGGGTAGTATTCCGCTGTATCTGATCGGCTATCTCGGCGGCGAGGAGGTTTTGCGCAAGCGGATTTCGGCGGCGCGATTCAATAAAATTCACCGGTCGTTTGAGAAGCATGAGTTCCTGGCGCTGATGCTCCCGGGCATGCTTCCGCCGCCCACCCCGTTCAAGTTGTTCGTGCTGGGAGCAGCGGTGTTCGAGATGCGTTTCAGCTACTTCTTGACGGCAATTTTTGCAGGACGCCTGCTGCGCTTCACGTTCTGGTCTCTGCTGGCCCTGGCATTCGGGCCACAGATCGTGGGGCTGGTGGGGGAGCTGTTTCGCGGGCATTTCTACTGGGTGCTGGCGGTGGTGGCCGTAGCGGGAGGGTTGGTGTGGCTGCTGCGGAGACAAGGCCGGAGACAGAAAGCTTGACCGGTCAGGTTTTCAATCCAGGCACTCTGTTCCGCCGCCATTCAGATCAAAATCCCCCGCCCTGTCTCTCCAAAAACCGGAGAGACAACCGCAGGGCACCCTCGTGACTCATATTCGAAGACGGGCTGGCCCGATCATTGAAGGCTGAGCCAACAGGCCTTACGCGGCGGCAATGTGATTGTCACTGGATCTATGCAACCACCCGGAAAGCGCATGGAGGAAGACGGGGGTTCCGAACATGGCGACGGAGAAGAACAAATCGCTTTCGATGGTTCCGCGGAAAAACGGCACTCCGGCTACGTAGGACATGAGCACTCCCTGGAATGTCTTGGGATACATATTCGTAGCCGCCCAAGTGGTGAAGTTACTCAACAGGAAAAACGAAACTGAACTGGCGAGCGCCGCACCCACCACGCGAACGAAGCTTGCTTTCTCGCTCAAGCCGGTACCCAGCCAGAGAATCGCGGCGTACCAACCCCAGGTGACGATCTGGTCCCAGGAGAACGGGTAAGCATAGATGAATTTGGTGAGAACCACGTCGGTGGCGGCCAACAGCACTACCGGCAGCCACATCTGCCGCCGCGCGCCACGCGCTCCAAAGAACAGTAGCGAGGCGGCCAAAGGGGTGAAATGCCAGGCGTGAGGGAAAACGTTCAAGCGACCTGCGAAGGGCAGGAAGCGGACCGCGATCGTAAGTAGGACGAACAAGTAAGCCAGCATGAAGCACCTCGGAGACGAATCTTTATTGTGGGCGCGAAGAGGGGGACGCGTCAAGAGAGCGGAGAGCGCGGTAGTGTCTCAGTTTGGCAAACTGAGACACTACCGAGAGCGCGGAAGAGGGCGGAGAGAGAGCCGAGAAAGGGTATGCGTCTTTTTGTGGCTCAAAGGGCTTTTCAGCGACGGAAAAGATAGCTGACCTTTACGAAGAATATGCGGCCATCGTTGATGAAGCGGCTGCTGCGGACCAGTCCATTCCCATTGGGATCGCATCCCACTAGTGATCCGGGGGGGCGGGACACAGAGACCGGGAATAAGATTCTCCAGGTTGCTGTTGTAACCGACGTAGATGGCGGTGCCGGGATGAATGAGGTAGGTAATGAGGAAGTCAAAGTTCAGGTTTCGGGTGGTGTGCAGGGAGCTGTAAGTTGGATTTGCCAGCAGGCCGTTGTATTGCACGATGGCGCGGAGTGAAAGCGCGCGACTGAACTGATAATTCCATTTGCTGCGGATGATGTGGTTGTTGAACGAGGCATGGTGTGCGGTGCCATTGAGCACTCGATCGAGAATGTAGGTGTTGTCGATCTCCAGGTGTCCGGTGGGCTTGATGCTCATGGTGTGGTTGATAAGAGTCTCATCCCCGGTAATCGGCTTTTGGCCCTTGGGCACGCTTCGCGCCGGGTTAGATGTGCGCGCATGGCATGCGGATCTGTGTCCCAGCAGACCCAGATCGCGTATAGGTTAGCCCAGTCGTAGCCCAGCTATACATCGGTGCGTTGGGTCGCGGGCTTGCCGTTGGAAGGTTGTCGCTGGATGAAATCTGTGACCTTGGCCAGTTGCGTCGAATTGCCACGGGGCGCCATGTCCTCGAAATCCTCAAGGCGCGGTGGGCTCGACACGCGTGGGATGCGGATGCTGGCAGGGGCAGCAGCGCGGGCAAGAGTGCTGGCTACCGGAAGAATGGCTGACAAAAGAAAAGCGACGAACGGAAGAGTGTGCCGGTGGACCTGCATCGTGGCTTTTCGCGATAGCACGCAGGCGGCACCGATAAAGTTCGCATCGGCCGGGGACTGCGCTAGCCATTAGACCTACGGGAGGGCTAAAAGTTTAGTCATGTACCAGGCGGGGAACTAGGGACTCCCAGCGGTTCCATGACCCCCGCTTGTGGCGAATGCCAAAATAGGGGCGCTGCCAGGAAAGCTTGATGGCTTATCTTGAATTGCTGGGGGGATTGGGGGATGAGCGATTGCTTGGTGAGCCGGGCTCGGGCGCCACAATCCGCTCTTTGCCGGAGCCAAAGATGTAGGCAACGACGTGCAGGTTTTTGTCGAGTTGAACTCCGGCACTGAGCGGCCGGCTGTTCTTATCGCGGCGCAGGAAAGGCAGATTTGGAAGCTGGGCGAAGCGCAGATCTTGAAAAAGCACGATGTAGCCTTCTTGTGGAGGCCAGAGCTTTTCGGTCTCGGTAATAGGATACCGGGCCCAGTCCAGATACACGCGGCCCAGGTAGGATTTTTTAGCAGCCAACGTCACCGCCGTTTCTTCGGGCTTGTACCGGATGTCGAGATTGCCTTCCGGGTCCACTTCCGGGACCGCGGCATTGACGGGAGCAAGAGCGAAGAAACCAGACGTCTCCGCCACTCCATACCAGCTGAATGGATTGACTATGTCCGGATAGGCAGAAGTCCTGATGGGCTCAGCGCCCTCATAACTGCGCGCCTGAAGCGCATTTACAGCTCGGCGATGTTCGTAATCGCGCACGCCCCAGAGCATGACGGCGCCTAGCAGCGCCATCGTAGCCGCCAGCCCTCCTCGCGGACCACGAGGACGCGCCCCGATTTCTGTGTCAATCAGCGAGAACAGAGCTGGAAGAGTCAATCCCAGAAGCAGGAAAGCAAACAGCACTGGTTCGAAAATAAAAACGATGTCCCAGGAATACCACTTTTCGGAAAACGGCCAAAACGGGCGCACGCCGTAGTTATTGGAGAAATCGAGAAGAATGTGGGTCAGGCCCGCGAGATAGGCGTAAGCGAACAGCAGTCCCCAGCGTGGCGGCAAATGGAGATCGTTAATTTTGCGTCCGCGCAGACGCCAGATCAGGTACACGAACCCAACTACTACTGCCGAGACCAGGATCAATCCGAGAAACGAATGGGTGAAACCGCGATGATGGGCGAATGCGAATGCAGGACCGCGGACTCGTCCGAGGATGTCTAGATCCGGGGCCTCGGCGGCAAGCGTGACCGTCGCCGTGGCAAGGGCTGTCTTGCGGTTCAATCCGGCGCGCCCCAGACACGCGCCGGTCAGGAAGTGAGTAACCGGTTCCAAGTGATCAGGGATTCTACTGCATCTTCCTCAGATCGATAAGTGTTGTGGCAAGTCCCCTCAGACTCTAACCCACTCCGGTGGTTGCAGAATTTGTGGGAACCAGCAGTGTCAGCGCATGGGGCACAATGGTGATCTCTGCCGGGAGAGTGCCCAGAAATTCGCCATCAGCCTCGACGTGGATAGGTGAGTCGGTCGCCAACCTGCCGTCAGAGCGAGCTTGAGCCGGCAGGTATTGGCAAGAAACTTTTTCGCTGTGTACGAGCTCGATTCCGGGAGTAGTCCACCGCCGCCCGAATAGACCGCGAAGCACGTAACGCAGATAAGCTGTGCGGCTGGCGGTTCGGCAAAGAACTAACCGCAGGTCATTGCGTTCCAGCGAAGCTCCGGGAGCCAATTCCCGCAGCACTCCGCCGAAGTTACGGATCCGCACGGCCAGCAACTCGGTGACGGTTGCGCTGCTTGTCGCTGACGCTGATCCAGGTCCGCCGGTCCCAGTCTGCGTATACTGCGCTTGAAACCGCCGCATGCGGTAATGGATCCAGAGATGCCATGCTTTGACATAGTAAGCCGCCATGCCAAGGCGTCCTTTCACTGCGGCGCTTAATTTGTAGAACAAGTGGGCGTCAACGCCGACGCCCGCGGCGACCGTGAAATAGTGCGTACCAGGTTTGCCGTCTGGATCAAGATATGTGATGCGGCCCAGAGCAATTCGCCGACGGGTCGAGTGGAGTGCAGCCCGGGCTGCGTCCACCGTATTGAGGGGCATGCACAAATCGTGGGCCAGCGCGTTGGCCGTGCCCATGGGCAGAACTGCGAGCGCAGCGGACGTGCCCGCCAATCCCTGCAGAATGTCGTGTATGGTTCCATCGCCGCCACAGGCAAAGACGGTATCGCAGCCTTGAGCGATGGCCTGCCGCGCCTGCTGGGCGGCGTCCTGAGGAGAACGAATCGCCACCAGTTCGGCCTCAACCCCAGCTGCTTGCAGCACCGACAGTGCAGCGTTCAACTCGGCCTGCCGCCGCGAACGTCTGCCACCGGAGACCGGGTTGTAGAGCAAGCAAGCCTTGCGCATGCGCCTGGGTCGCAGATGGATTGTAACCTGATCATTCGGAAAGCCCGCGGCCGGATCTCTGGGATGCTTTCCAAGCCTTCGTCATGCAGAAAGCGTCTGTGACTCCACCCCACAGTCAGCGCGAATTCCATTCCCACATACCGAACATGACTTTCTGCGGGAGGGGATACCCCATTTGGCGGGCAAGCATGGTAATTTGTCCGCGATGGTGAGCGTCATGGGCGATGAGATAAGCGAGAAAGCCGATTGCCTCTGGACGAAAACCTTTGACGTGGCCGTCGGCCGTGATGGCTCGGCCCAAGACTACGCTGAGAGCTTTGCGGCTCTGTTCCATTGCCCTCAGAGCCTGCGGCGCGGTGACCGTGGCACGCTCGAGCTGATTGGGTATCTTGCTGCCCTTGGCCGCAGACGTAAGCCACATGACACGTACATTGTGCATATGGGCGACGATCGCCTGAATGGTACGGCCTTTGCCCTCAAGCGGGCTTGCCTTCCAAGCGGCCGCAGGAAGATGGTCGATTAGATAGTGATTGATCCGGTTATTCGTGTTGAAGGTGTTAAGCAGGGCCGTAGGTAATGAGGGGACGAAGGTGTTCTGCATGGCGAGATCCAGGAAATGGAAGTTTACGCACGGCCTGCGGCCGAGGAATCTGTTGCGCAGATCTTCACTTTTGCATAAGCTAGGCGGGCTTGCAAGGGTCCTTTTGAGTTTGGGTTTGTTGCTGGCCGTTTCTTCAGTTCGTACAGTTTAGTCCCGGAGGATTGACCACATGAAAATGCTGGCAGCAGTCGTATGTGGAATGCTTTCGTGCTTTGGTGTTGCGGCGCAAGAAGATCATGCATCGCATGCTTCGACCCGGCCTGTAACCATGGTGACGGGGCTGGGAGATCTTCATCATCCGGTTAGCACCAGTAATGCTCAAGCGCAACAGTTTTTCGATCAGGGATTGCGCTTTATCTATGCCTTTAATCATGATGAGGCAGCGCGATCGTTTCAGCATGCCGCGGAACTCGATCCGAAGCTGGCCATCGCATATTGGGGCGTGGCCGAGGCGGTTGGACCGAACTATAACGATCCGGCGAGTGCGGACCGGTTCAAGGCAGCGCATGAAGCGATCCAGAAAGCGGTCGATCGGTCGGCCAATGCTTCTCCTAGCGAGCAGGCATACATCCAAGCGATGGCGAAACGCTTTCCCGCCGACCCAAATACGGATTTGAAAAAGGCCGCTGGGGAATATCACGATGCGATGCGCGAAGTGGTGAAACAGTTCCCTGATGATTTGGATGCTGCTACGCTGTTTGCTGAGTCGGGAATGAACTTGCACCCGTGGGGCTTGTGGCATCCGGATGGCACGCCTGAGGCGGGCACGGATGAAATCGTTGCGACCCTGGAGTCGGTGCTGAAGCGTGATCCCAACCACCTGGGCGCAGTTCACTACTACATTCACACGGTGGAAGCTTCGCCGAGTCCGGAGCGTGCTTTGGCGGGGGCGAACAAGCTGGCTTCACTGGCGCCTGGAGCGGGACACATCGTGCACATGCCGGCGCATATTTACATCCGCACGGGAGATTACGAGGCGGCCGTGAAAACCAACGAGCAGGCGGCAGCTATCGATCGCTCGTACATCAAGGCAACGGGAACGCAGGGTATCTATCCGATGATGTATTACAGCCACAACCTGCACTTCATCGCCATGTGTTCGGCGATGAATGGCAACTATCCCGAGGCCAAGAAAAATGCCGAAATGCTGGCGGAGCACGTGGCGCCAGCCGTGAAAATGATGCCTCCGCTCGAGGGATTTATGACCATTCCCGTGGCGGTGGAGATTCGTTTTCATCATTGGAACGAAATGCTCAAGATGCCACAGCCCGATCCGGCTATGAAGACGGCTACTGTTTTCTGGCACTTCGGGCGCGGTATGGCTTTGGCCAGCACGGGCAAAGTGAGTGAAGCTGAAGCTGAGTACAAGGTTGTGTCTGATGCTGAGGCGGCTACTCCTCCGGACGTAGTCTTCGCGATGCCGTTCAATAACAAAGCTAAGGACGTTATGAAGATCGCGAAAGATGTGCTCGGCGCAAAAGTTGCAATGGCGAAAAAAGATAATGCTGGGGCTATCGTCCTGCTGCGGGAAGCCGTCGCTATTCAGGATACGCTGAAGTATGGCGAGCCTCCGGACTGGTTTTTTCCGGTGCGCGAGTCGCTGGGAGCGGCGCTGCTGATCAGTGGCGACACGGCCGAGGCGGAGAAAGCTTTTCGCGAGGATCTGGACCGCAATCCGCGCAATCCACGTTCACTGTTCGGGCTGCACCAGGCTTTGAAGGCGGAGAAGCGTGACTACGATGCGGGATTTATCCAGAAGCAGTTTGATGCGTCGTGGAAAGGCGGAGCGGCGCAGCAGCTCAAACTGGAAGATCTCGTGTAACGCTCAGGTAGAGACAGCCGCCTCGGCTGTCCCGCCGGGCGCAGCGAGGCGGCTCGGCCACGGCATGGGGATGCCACGAACGCCTCCATGTCCACACGTCGTCCTCGCATTGGGAAACCAAACCAGCCCGAACGGGATTGTCTAGGATGTAAGCCGGCTTAGCATCGAGGGATTGTGAAGAGCGCAAGACGGGGTCGAAGGATTCCGTCTGCCACACCCTTCCCCTACGACCCAATTCGCGATCGATCAACAAGGTCGACGTCCCCTTGATTCCACCCAGATTTCCGCCAATGAATACATTTTGTGATTCTCTGAGTCCCCCGGAGTGAAGATCAAATGCACATCATCCGGCATGATCACGCCAGTGTGCAGCAAGTGCGTACGATCGTTGTCGTGCAGACAACATTGCGGCGCCACCGAGCGAGCGGCGTCAGGCAGGACCCACCGCTGGAATCTGCCGAAGGTCCCTACCTGGTTCTTTCCCGCCTATAATCTTCTGCCATGGCTGCAGCTGCGAAAGACGTCGACCAAAAAATTGAAGGGCTACGCGAAAAGGTTCGCTACCACGAGCATCTTTATTACGTTCTCGACAATCCCGAGATCAGCGATACTGAGTTCGACAAGCTGATGCAGCAGCTGCAGCAGCTTGAGGTTGAACATCCGACGCTGATTACTCCGGATTCTCCCACGCAACGAGTCGGGGGCAAGCCCCGCGAGGGATTCGTCAAGGTGCGGCATTCTTCGCCGATGTTGTCGCTCGACAATACTTACAACGAAGAGGAGTTGCGGGCGTGGGAGCGGCGGGTGCATGAGCTTACCGGGCGGAAGGATGTGGACTACGTGTGCGAGTTGAAGCTCGACGGCATGTCACTGTCGCTGGGTTATGACGATGGCCAATTAGTGCGTGGCATTACTCGCGGCGATGGGACCGTAGGCGAAGACGTCACCCTCAATGTGCGCACGGTGCGCTCGGTGCCACTGTCCATTCCGAAAGAGAAGTTGAAGAAGGCTGGGATACCCGCGGATTTCGAGGTTCGCGGCGAGTTACTGATGCCGCTTGCTGCGTTCAAGAAGATGAATGAAGAGAGAGAGACGAAGGGCTTGTCACTATTTGCCAATCCCCGCAACGCTACTGCGGGCACGGTTCGGCAACTTGAGTCGAAAGTGACAGCGCAACGCCGGCTTGACTACTTTGCCTACGGTTTGCTGCAGAATGGCCGGACGTATTTCGACCGGCATTCAAAGACTCTGGATGCGCTTAACGCCGCGGGGCTCAAAGTCAATCCGAACCGAAAACTTGTTCACAGTATGGAGCAGGTCTGGGATTTTATTCGGCAGTGGGAAGGCAAGCGTGATTCACTGCCGTACGAGATTGACGGCATCGTCGTGAAAGTGGATCGCGTTGCGCTGCAGGACGAACTTGGCTTTACCGGCAAGGCTCCGCGCTGGGCGATTGCCTACAAGTACGCGGCGCGGGCGGGGATCACGAAGCTGGAAGATATCCGCGTGCAGGTCGGGCGTACGGGAAAACTTACGCCGGTGGCTGAGCTGGCTCCGGTTTCGATTGGCGGAACGACCGTGCGCAATGCCACGCTCCACAACATGGACGAGATCGAGCGCTTGGACGTGAAGATTGGCGACTGGGTGCAGGTAGAGCGTGGTGGCGACGTCATTCCGAAAGTTGCGAAGGTGATTGCGGATAAGGAACATCCGCGCGGGCATAAGACGTTTCACATGCCCGAGGTTTGCCCAGTGTGCGGCACGAAGGTAGTGCGGACGGAAGGGGAAGTCGATTACCGATGCGTCAATGCTAATTGCCCGGCTAAGCTGCGGGAGACCATTCTGCATTTCGCGTCCCGCGGCGTGATGAATATCGACGGCATGGGCGAGGCACTGGTGAATCAGCTCACCGAACGAGGACTGGTGAAAGACGTTGCTGACATTTATAAGCTGACGAAAAAAGATCTGCTCAGTTTGGAGCGTTTTGCCGACAAGTCGGCGCAAAACATTCTTGACGAAATCGAGAATTCGAAGAAGTTGCCGCTGGAGCGCGTTATCTATGGGCTAGGAATGCGTTTTGTGGGCGAGCGCACGGCGCAGTTTCTGGCAGAGCATTTCGGGTCGATGGAGGCGCTGGAACGTGCCTCGCAGGAAGAATTGCAGGACGTCAATGAAGTCGGGCCACGTATCGCAGAGAGCATCGTGGAGTTCTTCAACCTCCCCGCCAATCGCAGGTTGGTTGAGCGCTTACGGGCCGCCGGGCTGACCTTGAGCGGCCAGAAAAAGGAGCGCGGCACCAAGCTCGCCGGCAAGACGTTCGTCCTCACTGGCACGCTAGCGAAGTACACGCGTGACCAAGCCAAGAAGATGATTGAAGACGCCGGCGGAAAAGTGACCGGCTCGGTGAGCAAGCAGACTGATTACGTTGTGGCGGGAACAGATGCGGGTTCGAAGCTCGATAAGGCAAACCAGCTTGGTGTGAAGGTGATCGACGAAAGAGAAATGGAGAAACTTGCCAGCTGAGAACCCGGTTCATTTCCTCAACGCCTCCGTCATCCGTTTCCACGTCTCCGCCAGCGTCTCTGGCAAGACCCGTGTCTCTCCCACCACGGACAGAAAGTTCGCATCAGCGACCCAC
>Ga0137389_10000946_pt1 | contig 16512 bp, 12 predicted proteins | sample 15con2h14BmetaG_FD_104645 | JGI IMG/M metagenome (GOLD analysis project Ga0137389, IMG submission 104645) | Vadose zone soil microbial communities from Angelo Coast Range Reserve, California, USA - 15con2h1.4B metaG | ecosystem: Environmental > Terrestrial > Soil > Vadose zone > Saprolite...
AACGATGGTGGTGTCAATGCCCTGAGGAATCGATGCTTTGATGGACGGTATTTCCGCACGGATGCGATCGACGGTCTCAATAATATTGGCACCAGGCTGGCGAAAAATGATCAGCAGGATGGCGCGTTTGCCGTTCAAATATCCAGCGGCGCGAACATTCTGCACCGAGTCGATGACCTCAGCGATATCCGAGAGATGGATCGCTGCGCCGTTGTTATAGCCGACGATGATGGGCTTATAGTCGACAGCATGCGAAATCTGATCATTCGCAAGAATGTCCGCGCTAGTCACACCATCCGTAATTTGTCCCTTTGCCAGAGCCGAATTCTGCAGGCGTAATACGGACTGGATATCGGCCATGGTGAGACCGAAGCTGGAAAGTTTGGTCGGATTTACTTCCACGCGAACAGAAGGCAGCGCCCCGCCACCGGCGTTTACCTGGCCGACGCCCTGAATCTGCGAAAGCTTCTGCTGAATAACGGTAGAGGCCTCGTCATAGAGCTTGTCCGGCCCATATTTGTCGGATGTCAAACCCATGATCATGATGGGAGCATCCGCTGGATTCACTTTGCGATAAGTGGGGTTCGCGGGCAGGTTAGCGGGAAGATAAGTTCGAGCAGCGTTGATCGCGGCTTCGACATCGCGTGCCGCGCCATCGATGTTTCGGCTCAGATCGAATTGAATCGTGACCGAAGAAGTTCCCAAACTGCTACTAGATGTCATCTCCGTAACGCCGGCGATGTGGCCGAACTGACGCTCCAGAGGAGTGGCAACCGACGAGGCCATAATTTCGGCGCTCGCTCCAGGCAAACTGGCATTCACAGAAATGGTCGGAAAATCCACTTGCGGCAAGGGAGAGACCGGAAGAACTTTGAACGCGATGCCGCCGGCAATCGCGATGGCGATAGTCAATAACGTAGTCGCGACGGGCCGATGGATAAATGGAGTAGAGACGTTCATGACTGTTCGGCAGGTTGCGGCGCCGCGCCAGAATGCGAGACTTTGCGATTCCGCGAGAATCGCTGCGCCAGATTGTCGAAGAAAATGTAGATGACGGGCGTCGTATAGAGTGTGAGCACCTGGCTTACAAGAAGTCCGCCAACCATGGCGATGCCGAGAGGACGGCGCAGCTCGGAACCGATGCCGTGTCCAAATGCCAGCGGCAAACCGCCAAGCAGTGCGGCCATGGTGGTCATCATGATTGGTCTGAAACGCAGCAGGCAGGCTTCGTAGATGGCATCAGTGGAGCTTTTGCCGTGATGCCGTTCAGCATCGAGCGCGAAGTCCACCATCATGATGCCGTTTTTTTTGACGATACCAATCAACAGCACCAGGCCGATGATGGCAACGACGCTGAGATCCAATCCAAAAAGAATAAGCGCGAGAAACGCGCCAACGCCAGCGGAGGGGAGGGTAGAAAGAATGGTAATCGGATGGATGAAGCTTTCGTAAAGAACTCCGAGAACGATATACACGGTAACGAGCGCTGCGAGAATCAGCAACGGCATGTTGGAGAGGGAATTGCGAAAGGACGCCGCGGTGCCTTGAAAATCCGCTTGCAGGCCGGCAGGAAAATGCAGGTCTTTCTGCACTTTTGCGATCGCAGTGATGGCGTTGCCAAGAGCGGCTTTCGGAGCCAGGTTGAAGGAAACGGTGATCGCCGGGAACTGGCCCTGATGGTTGATCGAAAGAGATTCTGACTTCGTTTCAAAATGTGAGAACGCTCCCAGAGGCACGGCATGGCTTGTTGTGGAACTGGTCGTTCCGGCAGAAGTCGCTCCTCTACTGGAGCCCGACGTTGGCGTGCTTGAGGTCAGAGCATTGGGCGGAGCTGCCATGGTATTTGCCGATGCGGTAAAAAGCGCGGACGTAGTCAACGCGTTCGAGCCGGCGGAAGTGGAGCCGTTTCCTGACGAACTTGCCGGAGCGCCAGAAGTTCCCGAAGCGGCGTTCGCCTGAATATACAATTTGTTTAATTTATTGGGGTCTTGCTGGAATTGCGGCTCGCTCTCAAGAATCACATGGTACTGATTCAGCTGCGTGTACATGGTGTTTATTTGCCGTTGCCCGAATGCGTCGTACAGCGTGTTGTCGATCGTGGTAGGGGCAATTCCCAGGCGCGATGCAGTCGCGCGGTCAATCACCAGAGAAACTGCTAGTCCCCCAGGTTGTTGGTCTGTTGCGACGTCTTCCAGCTCCGGCAATTGCTTCAGGCGATCCACAAATTTATTGGTCCAGTCGCTTAATTCGTTCGGATCAGGGTCTTCCAGTGTGTATTGATACTGCGTGCGGCTGACGCGATCGTCCACCGTGATGTTCTGCACCGGCTGCATGAACAGTTGTATGCCTTGCACATCGTTGAGTTTTGTCTGCAAACGGCGAATGACATCGGAGGCATTCAGATTCCGGTTTTCCAGCGGCTTTAAGTTGATGGACAGCCTGCCGCTGTTGGTGGTGATGTTCGTACCATCGGCGCCGATAAAAGAGGAAAGACTTTCGACCGCCGGATCCTGAAGGATGGTGTTAGCGATTTCCTGCTGCTTATCCGCCATTGACTGATTGCCTATGGATGGAGGCGCCTGCGAAATGCCCTGGATAATTCCTGTGTCTTGAACGGGGAAGAATCCTTTCGGGATGACGATATAGAGGAACACCGTGAGCAACAGAGTTCCCAATGCGACCAGCAAAGTGATGGTCTGGAAGCGCAGCACGAATTTCAAGGTGCGCCCATAAAACGCGATCATGTTGTCAAAAACGTTTTCCGAAGCTTGGTAGAAGCGGCTTTGCTTTTCTTTCGGATTATGTTTCAGGATGCGCGAGGCCATCATTGGCGTAAGAGTAAGGGAAACGACTGCGGAGACCACGATGGTAACCGCCAAAGTCACCGCGAATTCGCGGAATAGCCGGCCTACGACGTCACCCATGAAGAGCAGTGGAATCAGCACCGCGATCAGAGAAACGGTCAGTGAAAGAATGGTGAAGCCAATCTGTTCCGCGCCTTTGAGCGCCGCAACCATTGGCGTGTCGCCTTCTTCGATATAGCGAGAAATGTTCTCCACCATCACGATGGCATCATCAACGACAAATCCCGTGGAGATGGTGAGCGCCATGAGGGAAAGATTATCCAGGCTGTAGCCCAGCGCATACATTGCAGCGAAGGTTCCCACCAGCGATAGCGGAACGGCGACGCTGGGAATGATCGTCGCGTAAAGACTGCGCAAGAAAAGAAACATCACCATCACCACCAGCGCGATGGTCAGAACCAGCTCAAACTCCACGTCAGAGACCGAAGCCTGAATGGGAGTCGTCAGGTCGGTAAGCGTCGTTATGTCGATTCCTTTTGGAAGATTGGCTTCCAGTTGAGGCAGCAAACTTTTAATGCTCTTTACGACGCTAATGGTATTACCGCCAGGCTGCCGTTGTACGTTGATAATGACCGCAGGCATCTTGTTCATCCACGCGGCCTGATTCTTGTTCTCTACTCCGTCGACAATTTTTGCAACGTCGGTAAGCATGACTGGCGCGCCGTTGCGATACGCGACTACGACATTGCGATAGTCCTTGCTGGTAACCAGCTGATCGTTGGCATCAATCTGGTAGTTCTGGCGGGCGCCATCGAAGTTTCCTTTGGCGGCGTTGACACTCGATTGGGTAACGGCGGTGCGCAAATCCTCCAGATTGATGCCATAGGACGACAGCGCAGCTGGGTTAGCTTGAATGCGAACGGCGGGTTTCTGGCCACCGCTGATGGTTACCAGACCGACGCCACTTAATTGCGAAATCTTGGGAGCCAGCCGGGTGTCCACCAGATCTTCGACCTGCGATAGCGGAATGGAACTTGATGTTGCAGCCAGCGTCAGCACCGGCGCGTCAGCAGGATTGGTCTTGCTATAGATGGGAGGGGAAGGGAGGTTGGCGGGCAGAAAACTTTGCGAAGCGTTGATTGCTGACTGTACTTCTTCTTCGGCGACGTCAATGTTTAAGTTCAAAGTGAACTGCAGGACGATTACCGATGTTCCGCCGGAACTGCTCGAAGTCATTTGGTTCAGTCCCTGTAATTGGCCGAATTGACGTTCCAGGGGCGCGGTCACGGTGGTCGCAACCACGTCGGGGCTGGCCCCCGGATAAAACGTCAGAATTTGAATCGTCGGGTAGTCAACTTGCGGTAGCGCCGACACTGGTAGTTGGGTATAACTGACAATTCCGACCAGAAGAATTGCGGCCATCAATAGTGAAGTCGCAACCGGCCGCAATATAAACGGGCGTGATGGACTCAAGGAGACTTGCTCCCAGCGGCATTTCCAGATGCGGGTCCGGGTGCGGGCTTACCGCCAGAAACCACAACTTTTGCGTTGTCTTGCAATTTCTCAAAACTGCTGTTGGCCAGCACATCGCAAGGCGAAACTCCCGTTACCTCAGTCATCCCTGCGTCCGTTACACCGGGCTTGATACTTCGCATGTGCGCGGTGTTGTCCTGCAAAACGTATACGAAGGCGGCTTGGCCGTTGTGCTGAATCGCAGACGAAGGAATCAATGTCGCATCGTGTAATGTGTCCACCAGCAGCCGAATATTTACGAATTCGTTTGGAAATAACGCTGCATCCTTATTTTCGAAAGAGGCTCGCGCCTTCACCGTTCCAGTGGTGGTGTCAATCTGGTTGTCGAGCGTCAGAAGCATGCCGGAGGCCACTTTCTTTTGCGCGCCGCGGTCAAACGCATCCACGCTGAGCTTGGCGTTTTTGCGAAGCCGCTGTTGCACTGGGCTCAGATTGTCTTCGGCAATCGTGAAAATTACGGTGATCGGTTGCAGTTGAGTGATCACCGCAAGCGTGAGCGCTCCAGAGGATTGCACCACGTTCCCCGGATCAACCAGCCTTAAGCCGACTTTGCCGGTAATCGGAGCGGTGATGTGACAATAGTCGACTTGAATCTGATCAAACTGAACCAAGCCCTGGTCGAGTTTTACTGTGCCTTGCTGCTGCAAAACGAGCTTTTCCTGATCATCCAAAGTCTGTTTCGGTATAGCTCTCCGTGCCCACGCCTCGCGATAGCGCTCGGCGTTCATCTGCCCCTGTGCCAGAAGGCCTTCGTCTCGATCGAGGGTTCCTTGAGCTTGCAGCAGAGTCGCGCGATAGGAGCGATCGTCAATATCAATCAGCGCGTCGCCTTTGCGAACAATCTGCCCTTCTTTGTAGTGCACTGCAGTGACGATTCCGTTGACCTGGCTGGTGATGGAGGAGGTGTAAATCGGAGTGACGGTGCCAATCGAATCGAGATAAATTCCGATATCGCCTTTCTGTGCGGTTGCGGTTACGACGGTTGCCGGACCGCCTCCTGCCCTTGGCGCCCTCGCTGAATCCTCATGTTTGCGCAAGACCAGATAGAAGGCCGCCGCAAAAACCAGCAGTAGGACAATCCATACGATGACGCTGGCGAATTTATGCTGTCGCGGCTGGGACGCGGCTAATTGATGTTCGGGGCCAGTGACTGGGCGTTCATTTTGATCAGTCGGCAAGGCGCTTCCTGGTCACAGTCGTCAATTTCGGACAATGGGACATTCATCCGTAGTGTTGAGACGGATTTTAGCTCCCTTTCGGATACAGAGCCATACCGCGATTTTTTGATTCTCACGGATGCGCCGCCCGAGCGGCGGATGACGTCTATTTCTATCTGTTATGTATATCTTATATATCTCGGCAGTAAGTATTTCGGATGATCAAGTCAGCCCATATTGGCCCAAGCCGGAAGAAGTGCGAGCAAAAGCATCTAAAACCCTTTACTCAAGCGCAGCATTCCCTGTACATCCTTGAATGTAAGTGTAAGGAGTTCATCCTTCACCCTCTTTTTTCTAATCCGTAGTATTGGCGACTTTCCCGCCTTCTCGGTATTGGCCGTAAGCAGCCGAGGCCCGATGCTTGTGCCATGAACAATCAAGCTGACAATCACACAAAGTCTTTTGCGCATGTCGTTTTGTTCAAATGCCCGGGTTCTGGCGACCCCGTAGCCGCCTCGTTCGCGAGCAACAGCAAGAACTTGGAAGAAGTCGATTCCCATCCTTTCTCCGTCAGGTGCGCATGCGGTTGGTCTGGCACTTTGCTGGGCATCAATCGGGTGAATAGTTGGATTGAAAACTGGTAGGAATCGCACGCCCGCCTATCGCCAAACGGGGGCGTCCGTTTGCGTTTAGAGCAGACTACAGGGATTGCCTTATAGTTTGACCTGGACATTCCTACTAAGATCGAAACATCTACTCGCCATGAGCCCATATAAAGTCCTAATCGTAGACGACCACGAGCTTGTGCGCCGAGGGTTGAAGGAAATTCTGCGTGGCACTGACTTCGAAGTTTGCGGTGAAGCTGAAAACGGCCAGGAAGGTTTGGCGCAAACCGTCAGCCTGCGGCCGGACCTGGTGCTCCTCGACATGAGTATGCCCGTACTGACCGGCCTGCAGGCCGCAGCCAAGATCCGGCGATTAGTTCCCGACACCAAGATCCTTATCGTCACCATGCACGATTCTCCCCAGATGGAGATTGAAGCGCGCGCTGCAGGCGCCGACGCCTACATCACCAAAATGGCAGCATCCAAATCGTTATTGGAAGCAATGCGAGCGCTGGTCGGCAGCTCAAACCACTCGAACGGCTCCGGTAGCCATCTTTCCCCCTAAAACCCAGCATAGAACCCACCACGACTACCCGCCGCCTGGGGTTTTCTTGTCACCAGCTATGCATGGTGCCGTCGAGTTTGCGATTAATCGGCAGGTAGGCTCTGCGATAAGGGAATTGGGCAGCAAGAGCTTCGTCAATCTCTACTCCAAGCCCCGGCTTGTCGCCGGGAAACATCATTCCGTCAGCAAAAGTGTAGGAGTGCGGAAATACCCGATCCGTTCCTTCAGAATGTCGCATGTACTCCTGAATTCCGAAGTTGTGAACACTCAGATCAAAATGCAGAGCAGCGGCCATACAAACTGGGCTGAGATCTGTGGCGCCGTGTGACCCCGTTTTTACGTGATACATCTCCGCCAGATTTGCGATTTTGCGAAGATGCGAAATGCCTCCCGCGTGAACTACCGTTGTCCGGATATAGTCAATCAACTGTTCTTGAATCAACTGCTGGCAATCGTGGATGCTGTCAAATACTTCACCCACGGCCAGCGGAGTAGTGGTGTGCTGCCTGATGAGCCGGAAACTCTCCTGCAGCTCGGCAGGAACTGGATCTTCCAGCCAAAATAAATGATATGGTTCGAGGCTCTTCCCCAGACGAGCTGCCTCGATAGGCGTTAACCGGTGGTGCGCGTCATGCAGTAAATGAAGTGCTGTACCAAATTCGCGCCGCAGCCGTTCGAACAATTTCGGAACGAACTCGAGATATAGTTCACTGCTCCACAAATTTTCCGTAGGCGCGTCAACTTCCGCCGGTTCGTAGTGCATTTTTCCCCGGCCTACGCCATACGTAGTTTGCAATCCGGGGACTCCGCTCTGTGCGCGAATTGCCTTATAGCCCAGCGCGACATAATCAGAAACTGCCTTCACGGTATCTTCGATGTCCACGCCGCTCGCGTGTCCATACACAAGAACTCCATCGCGCGACGCGCCACCCAACAACTGATAGAGCGGCACATCCAGAGTCTTCGCTTTGATATCCCACAGAGCCGTATCCACTGCTGAAATCGCTGACATCGTAACCGGACCGCGCCGCCAGTATGCTCCTTTATAAAGGTATTGCCAGGTGTCTTCGATTCGCCGCGTGTCGCGTCCAATCAAGATGGAATGACGTGATCCGTAAGGTAGCTGGCGACCGCCAACTCCCGCCCATTCAAAGTGGCATCCCCCAATCCATAAACGCCGTCTTCTGTTGTAATCTTTAGCGTGACAAAATTGCGTCCGGGGCTGCAAACGATCACTTTGGCGTCGGTAATCCGCATTGCCTGCTATCTCCTTACGGTAGGATCTGGGCGTTTGTCAGTTGCATGACGGGAGAAAAACTTCTTGGGCCATCCGCAACTTGATCTCACCAACAAAATAGCAGTGGTGATTGGCGGGACCAACGGCATTGGCCTGGCGCTCGCAAAAGGCCTTGCCATCGCCGGCGCGGATGTTGTCGCCACCGGACGGCGCACAGAACTGGCGCGTTCCGCGACGCAAGAGATTAAGGCGTTGGGACGCCGCTCGATTGAAATCTCCTGTGATGTCACCGATGAATCCTCTCTTAAAGAACTTCTTAATGCTACTTGTTCTGCGTTGGGTGGCGTGCAAATACTCGTGAACTGCGCCGGCATCACCAAGCGCACGCCAACGCTGGAAGTTTCCGATGCTGAGTGGAACAGAATCGTGGACACAAATTTGAACGGCACGCTGCGTGCCTGCCGTGTCGTTGGGCGCCACATGATCGAACGTGGTTACGGCCGAATCATTAATATCGCGTCGTTAGCCTCATTCGTGGCGCTTTACGAAGTCGCAGCTTATTCCGCGAGCAAAGCGGCAGTCGCATCCTTGACCAAATCGCTGGCAATTGAATGGGCCAGCCATGGCGTTTGCGTCAATGCGATTGCTCCGGGAGTATTTCGCACCGATCTCAACTCAGCGCTTCTGGACGGTACCGAACGCGGCAAGGAATATCTTTTGCGTACTCCGATGAAACGCTTTGGCAAACTCGACGAGCTAGTCGGCGCAGCAGTATTCCTTGCTTCCGATGCGGCAAGTTTCGTAACCGGCCAGTTGCTGGTCGTGGATGGTGGTTTGCTGGCCAGCGGAGTGAATCAGTAGGTTGCCACAGTTGTTCCCCGCGAAAAGTGCTCGTCACATGCTCTTTCCTCAGTAAATTGCACCTACTTCCGGACGCTCTGCGGCTGCGCTGCTACAGGTTGAAAGCCCGGCTGAACATTCACAACGCCAAATTGCCGGTCTTCCACTTCGCGATGTGCGGCCATGGCCCACAGGAAAGCGATACGATGACCCGGAACGGCAACATTCGGGTGATAGCCGCTCGGAATAAGCACCGCGTCACCGTCTCGCACCACCGTCACCAGCTCCGGATATTCGTGGTCATTGTAAACGAGCTGTATGCCGTAAGCCGGTTCCGGCATATCAAAATAAACGTACATTTCCTCCAGCATTTTCGTGTGCTCATGTGGCGGCCAGCTGGTCCAATTGCCCGGTTCGGAGTGCGTGAATCCAACCAGCAGCCGGCCCGCTTGCACATTCTTTGCAATCAGCAGATTCACTTGGCGAGTGGAACCCGTGCCACCCGAAGTGAACTTCAGCCCCGGGTCTTGCGATGTCTCCGCGTAACGCACTAGTTTCGTCGGATGCGTGTCTTTCACATCCGCGGAAAATTCAGCCACGTCAGCTTCGCTCTGGGTCGATATTCCAATTAAGGAGTCGCGCGGGATGTACAACCCGTCAAATCGGCCCAGCTGGAATTCCTGCCCATCCGTTTTTACGTCCGCGCGGCCAGATAGGCAAATTAGAGCTGTCTCGCGACCGCCGCTAGCGAACGATACCGCTGGCGTCGCGGAATTCAGAATCACTCGCGCGTACGCCAAATGCTTCATCGCGCTGTTTTCCGGCGTGACGGCAAGTTGCCGTCCTGTTCCTGCATTGGTATTCCTGAAGACTTTTCCAGCAAAATCAACTTTTGCCTCTGTGCTCATGCCAACAATTCTCCCTTTCCTCAGAAACGACTCTATTCATAGACCAGAATACCGCGCCATAATTGATCTTTTCATCTGCCTGTATTTTGTACCATTGGTGGATGTTTCGCGAACTTCCAACCGGAGATCTGTATGCAGCTGGATCACGACGTTCTGCAGAGCCTGCCGAAAGTTGTTTTGCACGAGCATCTCGATGGCGTGCTAAGACCCACGACGATAATTGAGCTGGCGAAGAGCGCACGCTATCGGGAACTTCCAACCGAAGATCCCGAAGACTTAGCTCGCTGGTTTCATCAAGGCGCGAACCAGGGCAGCCTGCCGAAGTATCTGGAGGGATTTGCGCATACCATCGCGGTGATGCAAACGGAAGAAGCACTGGAACGAGTCGCCTATGAACAGGCGGAGGATCTGAGCGGTGATGGCGTCGTTTATTTCGAGACCCGCTTCGCTCCGGTCTTTCATACCCGTGAGGGGCTTACCCATCAGCAGGTGGTCTCCGCTGTCCTGAAAGGGCTGGAGCGCGGTCAAAAGGAGTTCGGGATTTCGCCGGGATTGATCATGTGCGCGATGCGCAATATGGATGTCTCGCTGGAGATGGCCGAACTCGCGGTTGATTTTCGCGAACGCGGCGTTGTGGGCTTCGATCTCGCCGGCGAAGAGGGCGGGTTTCCTCCCAAAAAGCATGTCGACGCGTTCCACTACATTCAACGCCAGAATTTCAATATCACCATTCACGCGGGCGAGGGCTTTGGAAAAGAATCGATCTGGCAGGCCATTCAATACTGCGGTGCCCACCGCATCGGCCACGGCACTCGTCTGATTGATGACATCGCTGTCGCCAATGGCAAAGCAGTGAAGTTGGGCGGCCTCGCGCAATACGTCCTCGACAAGAGAATTCCGCTGGAAATTTGCCTGCTCAGCAACGTACATACCGGAGCTGCGCGCAGTTTGGCCGAACATCCGTTCAAGATTTTCTATCAGGAAAAATTTCGCGTGACGCTGAATACCGACAACCGTTTAATGAGCGACACCACAATGAGCAGGGAGTTTGCAGCGGCCAGAGATGCGTTTGGTCTTTCCATCGAGGACTTCGAAAAAATCACCATCAACGCAATGAAAAGCGCGTTTCTGCCTTACGACCAGCGCTGCGACTTAATCTATTCTGTGATCAAGCCGGGATACTCCAGGATACGCAGCACCCTCGCATCCAACTAAGTCGAATCTGGCGCGTGTTGCCCCTCGAACCTAATTGCCGGCAATCGTCCAACGCCTGCGACGCTCACCGAAGTTTCCGGGCGCTAGCATCCGTAAACCAATCGTTGTGCTTCGAACGAGTTTTCAGATCCTGGTTCGTTATGACCCTCGGCGCACGCAGCAACGACCTTCGTCTATCTACGCCTTCAACGGCGGTTCGTTCTCCCGTAACTTAGCAATCTCCGCCATCAACTGATCCATGCGCTTCATCATCGCCTGATGCCGGGTCTCATCCGTTCCCGGCTTCTTTCCGATAAACGTAATCGTTCCTCCCGATTCCAGCACGCATTGCTGCACTTCGCTGAGTGAGTCGAATCCCTGCTTACGCGCCTGTGCTTCCAGTTGCGTAACCGTAATCAATTCTCGCTTAAGGTTGTGCGTTTTGATTTTTCCGTCCTCGATCAGCACGTCCGCCCGGCCTTCAATGAATTGATCCAGTTCGCGATGTTTATAGAGAAAACGCACCACCAGGTAGTTGACGATCAGCAGCGAAGTCGCTCCGATAATCCCTCCCGTCACACTGTTGTCGTCCCCGATGATCGCGTTCTGCACCGTGTTTGACAGCGTCAGCAGCACCACCAGGTCAAACGGGTTCAACTGCACCAGCTCGCGCTTCCCGGAAAGCCGCAATCCAACGATCAGGAATATGTACACGAATATTGGCCGCAGGATTTTTTCCAGGATCGGCAGTCCTACAACGAACATATCTTTCCATATATCGTGCATGGAACTCGTACCTCCTCGATGTGCTGGCGCTCTCTTGCTGGACTCCCCGCTGCGCTGAAGCGCTGTTGCGCCATGAGGTTAGCACGCGTTCGCCATCGTACAAACCAAAGTACTGTCCGAACGTACAGTCATAGTTTTGTAACAAGGCGTTTTTCCGCAATAGGCCAAGCGCGCTAAATCGTTTACTCTGAATCCGTTCGACCTTCTGTTGTGGCATTTAACTGCACGGTTCGATTCGGCCAGTTTGCTTCGGGCTCGATCATTAACGCTGTCTGCACGCCGTCTTCGGGACCAGATCGCAGCGGATGTTCCCGATGACCCACTTTGATGTTTCAGGATTATGCCAAATAGTTTGATGCCCGACCGTCTCTCCGACGTTTCTCGCGAACAAGCGAACGCTCTTCTCTCGTTATCCCGAGACCTGCTGGCCGTCGTCTCTGCGCAGGGCGATTTTTTGTTTGTGAATGATAGCTTTGGCCGGGTTCTCGGCTACTCTCCCGATGATTTAATTGGCAAACCGCTTAGCTGGCTCCATCCATCGGCGGAAGCTAAGTCCATCAGCGAGAAGTTTGCAGCTCTCGTGGCACAAGGCGACGCTACCGTGACCTGCCGTTGCAGCCTTCGCTCCAAATCCGGCCAGTGGCGCTGGTTCGACGTTGTTGCAGTAAACCGCCTTCAGGATCCGAATGTTCAAGGTATTCTGCTCAGCTATCAGGACATCACCGAGTTCGAACGTATGGAAGCCCAGCGCATGGTGCTTTCCAACGTCGTTCACGCGCTGAACGAAACCTCCAATCTCGACGACCTGCTGCACCAGATTCACGGCGCCCTCAAAAAGGTGGTCTACGCGGAAAATTTCTTCGTCGCTCTTCACGACCCGCAAACCGAAATGTTTCATTTTCCTTTTTTCGTTGACCAGTTCGATCCGCCGCCGCCGCCGCAAAAAGTTGCCCGCACTTGCATGGCTTACATTTTTCGCTCCGGAAAATCCTGCCTGATCCCGCAACTGGAATTCGATCGCCTTGCCGCCGAAGGCGAAGTGGAACTGGTCGGCTCGGCTTCTCCCGCGTGGCTGGGTGTTCCACTCAAGACTCCCCATGCCACCATTGGCGTCCTGGTGGTTCAGCACTACCAGAATGAAAGCGCTTACGATCAGCGCGACTTTGAATTTCTCGATTCCGCCGGTGCGCACATCGCTCTAGCCATCGAACGCGTACGCGCCGAAGAATCCATTCGCAAGAGCGAATCCATGTTCCGCTTGCTTTTTTCCCACACACCACTTCCCATGTGGGTCTTCGACACGGAAACTTTGCAGTTTCTTCAGGTCAACGAAGCCACCACCAAAACATACGGTTTCTCTGATGAAGAATTCCGCGCCATGACCGTTCGTGATGTTCGCCCCGACAGCGATGCTCCTTCTTTTGCTGCTCACGTCGAAGAGTGGAAACAGGATGGCCGTCATCAGGGCCAGTGGCAACATAAACGAAAAGACGGCAAGTGCTTCGAAGTGGACGTCATCTCCCACAAACTCGAATATGCCGGCCGCAGCGTGCGCCTCGTTGTTGCCCAGGATGTCAGCGAACGTTTGCTGCTTGAGGGACAACTTCGTCAGGCGCAGAAAATGGAAGCGATCGGCCGTCTCGCCGGCGGAGTTGCCCACGACTTCAATAATTTGTTGATGGTCATCAAGGGCCACACCGAACTGCTCTTGAACGTTCTGCCGCCCGCGGATCACGTCACGCGCAAAGTGGAGCAGATTGACCGCTCCGCCGATCGCGCCGCCGCTCTCACCCGGCAACTTCTGGCTTTCAGCCGCATGCAAGTTCTCCAGCCTCGCGCCATGAATCTGAATTCTGTCGTCCAGGAAATGGCGAATCTCATTCCACGTTTGATCGGCGAAGATATCGAGCTAGTTGTGCGCAGTTCCGCAGATCTCGGAACCATCCGTGCCGACGCCAGCCAGATGGAACAAATCATTATGAATCTAGCCGTGAATTCGCGCGACGCCATGCCCAAGGGCGGCCGCTTCACGATTGAAACCTCAAACGTGGAACTGGACAATCTCTATCGCGCGGCGCATCCCATTGTGCAGCCAGGAAAGTACGTGCTGCTTGCGGTCTCCGATACCGGAACCGGTATGGATGCGGAAACTCAGGCGCATATTTTTGAGCCGTTCTTCACCACCAAGGAGCAGGGGAAGGGAACTGGTCTGGGTCTTGCTACCGTTTATGGAGTAGTAAAGCAAAGCGGCGGGTTCATCTGGGTGTATAGCGAACTGGGAAGAGGTACCACCTTCAAAATTTATTTGCCTCGCGTGGACGGGCCAGCCGCCTCTATTCCCGTGGTGCACATCCCCAGCAGCCTGGCGCGCGGCACGGAAACCGTGCTGCTCGCCGAAGACGAACAGGACGTTCGCGAAGTGGCGCGCGAATTCCTGGAATCCGCGGGTTACACCGTTCTCGAAGCGGCAGGCGGCGCTGAAGCCTTGGAAGTCTCAGCAGCTCATGCCGGCCCTATCGATTTGCTGATCACGGACATGGTCATGCCCGGAATCAGCGGGCAGGAACTCGCCCGTAAAATGCGCGCCTTGCGCGAAGGCATTCGCGTGATTTACATGTCCGGCTACAGCGAGCACGCGGCAGGAGAAGCGGCCAAGTGTGACGCAGCGGCCATGGTGTTGACCAAACCCTTCAGCCGCGCCGTCCTTCTTCGCACCGTCCGCGATATTTTGCCGATTCCCACCGCATAACTGCGATTTGTATTTTCTTGTTTCGCGATTCGTCGTCTCCTCCCTCGCTTATTCGTCATCGCCGGGCTTCAGACTGCTCAGAGAGATTCCCTGCCTGCGGTAGGCAGGAGCGCTCCGCAGGTCGCGCTCGGAATGACGACGGGCGCGTCTTTTTGCGGCATGCGCGCTTCCAATCACCTTCATCAAGAAAGCTTTCAATCACCTTCATCAAAAAAAACGTTATCGTCATTCCGCGCGCAGCGAGGAATCTCTCCTGGTTGTTCGCGTCACGCTAACTGACTTTCGGATGTCTGCGATGCCAGTCGGAGTGCTGCTGAAAGATGCGCGCTGCGCGAATCACTGCGGCGTCGTTGCCCGCCTTTGCGACAAACTGCAAGCCCACAGGAAGTTTTTCGCTGGTGAATCCGCAGGGAACGGAAAGCGCAGGCAGCCCACAAAGATTTCCGATTCCGCCCAGCGGATCCGGAAAAGTCAGGGCGGTTTCAAGATTGGTTTGGAGCGGCGTGGCGGCAATGGGCTGCGAGGCAGCAACCAGAACATCGAAATTCTCAAAGAGGTCGGTCATTCTCTGCTGCAGGATTTCGCGAATTTGTAATGCACGAACATAGTCCGCACCGCCGATTTGTTCGTTGACGTAGCCGTTAATTTGTCCGAGCGGATCAGTGAGCTGCGCGACTTTTCCAGAGCGAATCAGCTCGCGAAAAGCGGAAGTGCCTTCGACCCCGATGATGACGCCGGCGGCGTCTTCCCACGGCCCTTCGGGAAGAGAGGCGTTTTTTGTACCCGGGAAAGATTTGCGAACGACAAGTTCGGCGGCATGGATTGGCTTTTCCACGTGAGCATCGAATTGTTTCCATGCATTTGTAAGCCAGCCGACGCGCAGCGGTTTTGCGGAAAGCTCCAGCGAAGGCGAATAGGTAAACGCCGCTTTGTCGATGCCCAGCGTGCCGCGGTCCTTGAAGTCGTGCCCGGCGATGGCGGCAAAAATGTGCGCGCAATCTTCCGCGGAGCGCGCCAGCGGTCCGATCTTGTCCATGGAATACGCTAATGCCAGCGCACCATAACGGCTGACGCGTCCGTAAGTTGGGCGCAGCCCACTTACTCCACAAAATGCCGCAGGACAGACAATCGAGCCCCAGGTTTCCGTGCCGATGGCGAAGCCCGCAAGTCCGGCTGCGACGATCGCGCCGGAACCGGAAGACGAACCGCAAGTCCAGCACGACGTATTCCAGGGATTTTTCGCTGCTCCTTGCAATGAAGCGGACGCGAAGCGGTAATTCATTCCACCGGCCAGTTCGATCATCGCGGCCTTGCCGATGAGAATCGCGCCGACGCGGCGGAGATGTTCGATGACCGTGGCGTCATAATCAAAAACCTGGTTTTCGTACGGTTTTGCGCCCCAGGTCGTGGGCAGACCTTTTGCGGAGAGCAAATCTTTTGCGGCGTAAGGAATTCCGTGCAGCGGCCCGCGATAGTGGCCACGTTTAATTTCTTTGTCAGCGGCTTCGGCATCGGCGAGCGCAATTTCTGGAGTGAGTCGGGCGTAGGCGTCGAGCTTGGGCCCGATTTTTTCAGAGCGATCAAGATAGGCTTTGGTGAGGTCCACAGGTGAGAGCGCTTTGGACTGAATGCGCTTGGCGAGTTCGCTGGCGGTGAGAAAGAGGATTTCGTCGCTGAGCATGGTCATTATTGATCCTCAAGGGCCTCAGGGTTTTTCCGTCTTAGGTGGTTTTGGCGCCGCCGCAGAATTCGCTGACGCTGATGGCTTCGCGGAAGCCAAAGCGGCCGCGGCGGGTTTTTTGTCGCGATCGACGAGCGGCTTCAAATAGAGAGCCGGCAAGTCACCGTTGGATATGGGGTAGGCGCGAATGTGATCGAGCGGCGGCTGAAGCGCGACGCACAGACGCCTCAGATCGGTTTTCTGTGCTTCGGAGAAGCGGTCAGGGTACTGGTTGAGAATGGCCTGGAAGCGGAAGTCAGCTTCGGCCTGGCTCGGCGGAGAAAGCTTGGGAGCGCTAGTTGCGTTCTGCAGGGAAGTTTGTGCGGGAGCTTGTGCCGATGGCGGCTCGGATGGCGCGGCGGACGGAACAAGCTCGCGTAGGGGCAACACCGCGGCGGTCGCGGCACCGAGCGC
>Ga0137389_10000952_pt1 | contig 16493 bp, 13 predicted proteins | sample 15con2h14BmetaG_FD_104645 | JGI IMG/M metagenome (GOLD analysis project Ga0137389, IMG submission 104645) | Vadose zone soil microbial communities from Angelo Coast Range Reserve, California, USA - 15con2h1.4B metaG | ecosystem: Environmental > Terrestrial > Soil > Vadose zone > Saprolite...
ATCGTGACCGGGCCTTCATTGACCAGCTCCACGGACATCATCGCCTGAAAAATTCCGGTGGCGGCGTTTACGCCGAGTTTGCGAAGCGCTTCACAGAATTCTTCGTAGAGAGCTTTAGCGAGTTCGGGCGGCGCCGCGGAGATGAAGCTGGGCCGCCGCTGCCCGCGAGCGTCGCCGTAAACCGTGAACTGCGAGACGACCAGCGCCGCTCCTTTCACATCCAGCAGCGACCGGTTCATCTTTCCTTGATCGTCTTCGAAGATGCGCAGGTTCCCGCACTTTTCTGCCATCGAAGCGGCGACCGCCGCCGTATCTTCGCGGCCGACTCCGAGCAGGATCATCAACCCGGAGCCGACCTCGCCGGTCACACGCCCGTCAACCGTTACTTTCGCGCGGCTGACTCTCTGGAGAACCGCCCGCATCCACGCGGCTCAGTTTCCGCCCTGCTTGGAAGATTTGCGGGGCAGCATGTCCGGCAGTTGGGCGGCGTTGTACGCAAACACTGCCAGCACTTGCGCCCCTTCCATCAGGTCATCCCAGCGCACGCGGTCCAGCGTGTCTGCCTGCGAATGGTGCGTCTTGTCGTAATCCACGTTGTCCTGCACACACCAGAATCCCGGCACGCCTGCTTCATCGAAAGGGACATGATCGCTTCCACCCTCGGAACGCAGCGTCGGCTCCGCCAATCCGACCTCCTTCGCCCGAGCCAGCGGATTCAGCATGCGGTCCATCGTCTCTCTCGCCATGTAATTTCCCATCAGGCCAATGGTCAGAACTTTTCCGGTGCCGCTGTCATGCACCAGCACGCCGGAAACTTTTTCCAGTTCCTTCAGATGCGCCTTCACGTAAGCCTTCGAGCCGTTCAATCCTTGCTCCTCGCCAGTAAAGAGCACGAACCGGATCGTCCGCTTTGGCTTCACGCCTAGCTTTTGCAGAGCGCGCGCCGCCGCCAGCACGGCCATCGAGCCTGTGCCGTTGTCCGTTGCCCCGGTTCCCAGATCCCACGAATCAAGATGCCCGCCGATAATCACCACTTCATCGGGTCTTTCCGTGCCCGCGATTTCCGCGACGGTGTTGTAGACCTCGACGGGTTTCCCCCTGAAGCTGCTCCCGATGTTCACTTCCGCTTCCACCGCTCCCGCGTCCAACAACCTCCACAGCAGAATGTAGTTCTCACGCGTGGTATACGCGGTCGGAATCATACTAGGTGCGTACTCGGCGCCAGCGGAGCTCATGTTTAGCAGGCCGTACCATTTTTCCGAACCACGCAGCACCGCGGCGACTCCTTCTTGCTCGAAGAACTTCGTTTGCGCCTGCCGCAACTTCATCATCGCCTCGAAATCAAATGGTTTGCCGCCATCCGCTTTCGGCATCGCCAAGGGAATGGTCTCCTCTCCCCACGGCGTCAGCAACGGATTTCCCGGCAAAACTATTTCGTGCGGCCGGCCGGCGATGACGATGGCGCCCTTCAATTTTCCTTTGTACTGCTGCAGGTCTTCGAGTTTTTCTGCGGCAACTCCAATCACCGCGCCGCGAAGTGCGCCTTTGGTGGCTGCGGACCAACCTGCGGTTTCCAGCGTCAGAGTGTGATGCGTTGGAGAAATAATCTGCCCCGTCGCGGGACCACGCGTCCAGCTATTCGCAATCGTCCAAGGCTCCAGGTGGGCATTGGAAAGACCCAATTCCTTGAAGCGATCCATCGTCCAATGACTGGCCTGATCGAGCTGCGGCGATCCCGTCAGCCGCGGGCCAATGCGGTCCGCCAAATATTGCAGATTGGATTTTAATTCGCCCTGGTCGGCCTTCAGTTGCTCCAGAATTTTCGTATCCATCTCGGCGATTGGATCGGGTTTGGGCGCTTCGGCCTTGGAAGTCTCAGTGGGCGGCCGATAGGGCAGCGGGCGCCGCGGCAGCATGCCGGGAAGTTGCGCGGTGTTGTACGCCCAGGCCGCGAGCACCTGAGCCCCTTGGTTGAAATCGTCCTTCCACACTTTGTCGAAAGTATCCGACTGGCTGTGGTGTGTCTTCGAATACTCTGCGACGTTTTGAATGCAAAAGAATCCCGGCACGCCGACATCATCGAATGAGGCATGATCGGTTCCAAACGAACGCGCCATGCTCGGCTCGAGCAACTTCAATTCTTTCAGCGGTCCGAGCACCTGATCGACGAGCTCGCGATCCTGATAATTGTCGTGCAATCCGAGTGTCAGCACGCGGCCTGTGCCCGTATCATGGACCAGCACGCCCGAGACTTTCTCCAATTCGTCTTTGTGGGTTTCCACGTACTTCACGGAGCCAACCAGCCCCTCTTCCTCACCAGAGAACAGGACGAACCGGATGGTCCGCTTCGGTTTCAAGTTCAGTTTCGCAAGCGTTCTCGCCGCTTCCAGTACTGCCATTGAACCCGTGCCGTTGTCCGTCGAACCCGTGCCGAGATCCCAGGAATCCAGGTGCGCGCCGAGAATCACGACCTCGTCGGGCTTTTCGCTGCCCCGAATGTCCGCGACCGTGTTGTAAACATCCACAGGCTTGTCACCGAAGGAATTCGTCATTTCAATCTCGACTTCCACTTTCCCGCGTTTCAGCATGCGGAATAGCATGCGGTAGCCCTCGCCGTTGATGAACGCTGTGGGAATCGCGCCGATCTCGAACTTCTCTCCGCCGATGCCGGTCATATTTAGAAGGCCGTGCGGCTTGTTCGAGTCGCGGAGTACAACGACGACGCCTTCTTGCTTGAAAAAATCGCTTCGCGCGCGTGCCACTTCCTGCAGCGCCGCAAACGGCGAAGGCGCCGGCGGTTGTCCCTTCATCGGTGGGGGCGTCTGCATCGGGCGAATCAGAAACCCATTTGGGTTGTCCGGTCTGGGCGGAGAAAGACTTTCCGGCTCCTGGTAGATGACGATGGCACCTTTCAGTTTTCCGCGAAACTTTTCGAAGTCTTCTTTCGTCTTCGCTTCAAAGTACACGACAGGCCCGCGCGCGACTCCGTTGGTGCCCGGCGACCATCCCGCCGATGCGACCGTCAGGGGATGCTCGGCAGGAGTCACAATGCGGGCCCGCGCAGTGCCGCGCGTCCAGGAATGCGCAATGGTCCACGGCTCCAACTTCACGTTGGTGAGTCCGTATTCGCGGAATTTGGCCGCCGTCCAATCGTTGGCCTGCTTCAATTGCGCAGAACCAGTCAGCCGCGGCCCAATCTCGTCGGAAAGATATTCGAGGTTCTCCATCGCCTGGCTGTGATCCCGGATTTCGCTCAGGATCTGCGCATCCACGGCCGCAACCGCACTTGATTCATCCCCCGCCAGCCGCGCGGCTCCTGTGTGGACCGCGCCCAACACGAATACCGCCGTAAACACAAAACGAACCACCCGCCGTGCGTTCATTCGCTCTCCCTTGCCGAATTTAGTCAGTTTTTCTGAAAGAAATAATCTGCCCTCGCGCAGCCAAACCCGCCGTGCCGACATCGTGGCTGTGCGGCCTGCTCCACGGACTTGTCTTGATAGACGTACGGAACCGCTCTCTCCGTTTCGCGGTTATTTCAGCGCCACCGCTCACATTTTCATTTCGCACTTCTTCTCTGCAAATTATCAGCGTGCGCCGTGTTGCCGCGTTTCGTATTTCTTGGGCAGCGGCAAGGTTGCGAAGCCGCGCGGCGAGGGCTGGCATCGCGGACAAAAATAGCTGCTTCGCCCCGCTACGATCGCGCGACGGATCGGCGTCTTGCATCGGTGGCATTTTTTTCCTTCGCGTCCGTAGGCGCGATGGTGCCGCTGATATTCTCCCGGCTCGCCTTCGGCGTCAAGAAAATCGGAAATCGAAGACCCACGCAGCAAAATCGCTTTCCGCAAGATGTCTTGCAGCACGCGGCGCAACGTTTCCGCTTGTTTCCGGCCCAGGTTTGTTCCCAGCCGCGCCGGATGGATTTTGGCGCGCCACAGGCTCTCATCCGCATAGATATTGCCGACGCCGCGGAGCACGCTCTGGTCCAGCAACAGCGCCTTGACTCGTGCGCGCCGACCGCAAATCCGGTCCGCGAATTCTTCCTTTCTCACTTCGAGAGGATCGGCGCCGAATCCGGTCAATTCTTTGGCAAGCAAGACTTTCGTCAAGTAGGCAATGCGTCCGAAGCGCCGCGCATCCGTGTAGCGCAGTTCGCGCCCGTCATCCAGAAGCAGGCAAACGTGCGTATGTTTTTCCAGAGGTTGCGCTGCAGGAGTGGGCGCGATCTGGCCGGTCATCCCCAGATGCACGAGAAGTGACGCCGGCTCCGCATTCCCATTCGCGGCAAAGAGTGTTCCTCCCCGCACCGCAGAAAGCCGCAGCAGCATGAATTTGCCGTAACGCTCGACCGCTTCAATCTCGCGCCCCGGCAAGTGCTGCTCGAGCGCGGCAGGATCGTCAATAAAGTCGGTTTTACCAAGCGAAACAGACAGAATCCGCCGCCCGAGAATCGCTTGGCGCAATCCGCGCGCTACCGTTTCGACTTCGGGAAGTTCCGGCATCAGAGAACCGACTCCTCAAAATAGCACACCGCCGCGATCAATTCTCCTCGCGACAAAGTCATTTCAACTCACTCGCAGGGTTGTTCGCGGAGTCCTAGAAAAACTCTTGAATACCAAGAAGCCAGAATCGCCGCTGATTCAAGGCAGGAGCGCGAAGACCCTCACGGGCCCACCCGAGCCGCCCTCTAGCTTGATCGGAGCAACAATCAAGAATGCGCCCGCTTCGGGTAATTCGCTCAGGTCGGCGAGGTTTTCGAGATGATACAAGCCCGCGCCCAACGCCAGGTGATGTACCGCATAGTCGCTCGACGCGCCGTAGTCGATGCTGAGCGTATCGCAACCGAGCCCGTTGACCTTCCGGGATATCAAAAACTTTGCCGCTTCCAAAGAAAAGCCCGGGAAGTGCATCTTGCCCTGCGCATCCTGATTCCGGTACTTCGGTGCATCCGGCCATCGCGACGCCCATCCCGTCCTCAGAAGCACAATCGCGCCTTCGGGAATTCGTCCGTGCCGCTTCTCCCAATCCTCGAGGCTTGCAGCGGTGAGCTGGTAATCCGCATCCTTGGCGCTCTCAGCGCGGACATCGATCACCACTGCGGGCCCGAATAATTGTTTCGCTGGAATTTGGTCAACGGTCGCCTTACCGGGCGGAAAATGTGCGGGCGCATCCAGATGCGTTCCGTAATGCTCCAGCATCCAGAAGCTGCGTGTGAAGTAGCCGTTTTTCTCAACGCTCGCGTTGACCTTGGCTTCGAAGAATTTTTCGTCTCCAGGCCACGGCACCAGCTTATCGTTGATCGCGTAACTCAGGTCGAGCAAACGCGTCTTCCCGGAGCGAATGCCTTCAAGCATCGAATCGTGGTGCATGTTCTGCGAAAAGAGCGTAGTGAGGACAGCAAAACAAACGACAAAAACACTGGAGCGGCCAATCGCAGCCATCTCTCACCTCAGTTCAATTTGCCCCAGGCGGCTCTCCGACGACTCCAGGCTCACTCGTGGAACGGCGACGGTTCGCGCGCGTGGCATCAAGGCAGAGGAATTCCCGGCGTCGCGACAATCCCGGCCATGCGCAGGATTTCCTGATACTCCAGGTCGGTGAGCAGCGAAACGATCAGCCGTACATTCTTGAGCAATTTCATTTTCTTCAATGCAGGATTCGCGCGCATCTCCGCCAGCGTCACCTGCCGTGGCAGCTTTTCAAAGGCGCGCAGGTCGGCGACCAGATTCTTGCCTTTGCGGTCGTGCGGGTCAGGATAAGGATCTCGCGTGACTTCCGCGATCGAATAAAGCGAACGCTCCGGGGCCGAGTGGTAGCACAGCACGCGGTCGCCCTTGCGCACCTGTTTTAACGCGCGAATCGCGTCAGACTTCGACCCAGCACCATGCCACATCTCCTTGCCCTTTACGAAAAGAGTGTCCCAGTGATAGTGGTGCGGGTCGGCGCTGAAGATCCAGTAGTGTCGTTGAGCAGTCGGTATCGCCATCGAGGCTTCGGGTCGGCAGCAATATACACGCTGGCATCCAAAAAGCGAAACAAAATATGAGGGTTAGGGGAAAGACGGCTTTGCAGGTTGGCCAGACCTGAAGCGGCTTTATTTTGATAGAATCTATATAACTGGTGTATTTTCAACAGCTTAACAAGAACTATCCGCATCAACGAAAATGTCTTCCCCGCGAACCTCGATGGCGTAGCAATCCACGCCCACTGTCGGATTCTGACTAATCTTCCCGGTGGTCACGTTGTACTGCCACCCGTGCCAGGGGCAGGTCACAACATTGCCGTCCATGACGCCCTGGCCCAGCGGCCCGCCCCGGTGAAGGCAGGTATTGTTGACAGCATAGAACTTGCCGCCTACATTGGCCAAGGCAATGGCTTTGCCCTCGACCTGAAATTCTCGAATCGTTCCGGGAGTGATTTCATTCGTCTTGGCCGCTCTCACAAATGGCATCTCTTCTTCCCTCTCCTCTTTCTGTCTCCGTGCTCTCAGCCCGTTCTGCGCTGAATCCGCTCCCATTCAAACTTCAACCTGGTACGCTCCGCCAAAACGGCGCGAATCTCTTTTCCTTTACCTGATTTACTTCCTATTTCGGCTCCGGTGTCTGCGCCACCATCACGCCTTTTTTGAACTCTTCCACCATTTGGGGCTTCAGGCGAACTTCCGTCGGCCGCTTCGCAAGCGTCATCTGATCAATCTTGTCCTGGAGCTTCAAGAGTGCGAAGAAAAGTCCTTCCGGCCGCGGCGGGCATCCTACGACGTACACATCTACCGGTACGATGCGATCCACGCCTTGCAACACCGAATACGCATTAAATGGACCACCCACGCTCGAGCAAGCTCCCATCGAGATGCACCACTTTGGGTCCGGCATCTGCTCCCACACACGCTTGAGCACCGGCGCCATCTTCAGCGTCACCGTGCCCGCGACAATCATCAGGTCGGCTTGTCGCGGCGATGGCCGGAACACTTCTGCGCCAAACCTTGCCATATCGAACCGCGAAGTCGTCGAGGCGATCATCTCGATGGCGCAGCACGCCAGCCCAAACGTCAGAGGCCAGATGGCGCTCTTGCGCGCCCAGTTAAAGACGTAGTCCACCGACGTGATCATGAAGTTCTTTTCGAATCTTTGGTCCAGTACGCCCATTGGCCGGTCCTTCCTTGATGAAGCCGAGTATATTCACCGTTCCCGTTGGAGTCAAAAGCTCTCTAGGACGCGGGGCAAACGGACCCGCTTCATCTCGATTCTGCCGCGAGCTTTTCGAATCTCCGCGAAAGGGTTTTCCAATACGTTGCGGGCCGGAGACGCTGGAGAATATCGACCTGATACGCATCTGCGCCGATCAGGATCCGCGGCTCGCGGCGTTCCACGCCGCGCAGAATCCGCGCCGCAGCTACCTCAGGAGAAGTTCGAAGAAGCTTCTCAAACTGGGCAGCCTTCTCGTGATGTCCCGTTCTTGTGACACCGGCCCCGATGCGCGCGCGGCGCGCAATCTGCGTTCGAATCCCGCCGGGGTGCACGCAAGAGACGCCCACGTTGCTGCCCTCGAGTTCGTGGCGCAGGGCCTCCGTGAATCCGCGCACCGCAAACTTGCTCGCCGCATAAGCGCACTGTCCCGCCGGCGCGATCATTCCGAAAACGCTCGAAATGTTCACAATCTGCGCGCGCTTCTCCCGCTTCAATACCGGCCAAAAAAACTTGACGCCGTACACCGTGCCCCAGAAGTTGATGTTTATCAGCCAGCGAAAATCATCCAGTGAAACTTCTTCAAAATTGCCATGCAGCGCAACCCCCGCATTATTGATCAGCAGGGTAACGCGCCCATGCCTGTTACTGACTTCCTCCGCGAACGACCGCACGCCCGCCTCATCGGCAACGTCCAGCACGTGCGTGGTAACCTGCGCGCTCGTTTTCGCTAACGATTGCGCCGTCTGCAACAACCCTGCTTGATCAATGTCCGCAATTGCTAGTGCCGAACCGGCCGCAGCCAATTGTTGCGCAAGCCCGCGGCCGATCCCGGATCCTGCTCCCGTCACGACGGCAACGCCGGCACTCAGAAATGACATTCGAAAGCCTCTGTGTAGCAAATCGACGGCTGGGCTTGGGGAAGAAACCGCCGCCCGGCCACTCATATCACAGTTCGCGTGAGGTCACCACAGGGAGAGAAATGTCTGAGGTTAAGAGACTAAGACTGAGAAAGTTTCGATCTTGATCTGGTTGCGGCCGGCGCGCTTCGCGTCATAGAGCGCCTGGTCCGCTTGCCGCACCAGCCGCGAGAATTCCGGCGGCTCTTTGCCCTGGAATCCGCAAGCGCCGAAACTTGCCGTCACCGAAATGCTCTCGCCGCCGAAAGTAAACTTTTTCGACGCAAATCGCGCGCGCAGGCGTTCCACCGTCAGCTGGACCTGGTTTTCCTGGACATGCGTCAGGACCACTAGAAATTCATCCCCGCCCATTCGCCCGCTAATGTCCGACGCGCGTGTATTTTCTTTCAGGATCGTGGCGAATCCCCTTAGCACCTCGTCGCCGGCTTCGTGTCCGTGGCCGTCGTTGATGATCTTGAAGCTATCCAGGTCCGCGTGCACGACCCACAGCGAATACCCATGCCGCGCCGCCCCGCGCAGTTGCCGGATTGCCCATTCCTCGATTGCTCGGCGGTTTGGCAGGCCCGTGAGCGAATCCGTGTGCGCCATTTCCTCAAGCAATTTATTCTTGGCGTCAATTTCTCGGTGCAGATCGATGATGCGTTTCCCCACTCCAATGCGCGCCAACAGCTCGCCGCGATCAAAGGGCTTCGTCAGATAATCGTCCGCTCCCGAAGCAAGACCTTTTACGATGTCTTCTTTCTCCTTCATGCTGGTTAGCAGAATGAGGTAGGTGTAGGAATCAGAAGACTCAGCCCGGATTCGCTCGCAGAGTTCGGGTCCGGAGGAATCCGGCAGCATCCAGTCGGTGATTACTACGGATGGCCGGTGCTCCCTGAAGAGTTGTAGCGCTTCCTTCCCATCTTCCGCTAACAACAGCGAATACGGGTCTCCCGAAAGCGCGCGCTCAAGGAGCTTGCGCGAAAATGGCGAATCGTCCACCACCATCACACGCAGTTTGGACGCGGATTCAGTCATGTCTCTCTCGAACGCAACCCGATCGGTCTGGGAAACTCGTGCGGCCCGATGGAAGGGATAACGTGGGTTAATGTTATCAGCGCTTGGCAGGACAAAACCTGTACCAGCGCCACTTGGTTCAAAACAGTAACCTGTCCTTCCTACTTTGTTCCCTGCACCAACAGGGCGCCCTCGGCTTTGAAAGCGCGCAATTGTTCCGCGTCACGAAACCAGCGGCCAGAGTACGCTGCCGGCGATGGGGAACGATCCACGATTCGTTCATGCGTCACTTCCGCAAATCCCGCAGCGCGAAACAATTCAGCCCATTCTTCCGCGGAGAGCAGATGCGTCTTCACCGCCAGTAGATCGCCCCACTGATGGCAATGCGAATTGTCTCGGTAGTAGTTGATCAGAGTCCACGCCGAACCGCCTTCGCGGAGAACCCGGAAAATATCTTTGAGCCCCGCGGCAGGATCGGCCCAGTAATATGAGGATTCCACGGAAATTGCATGCGAGAAGAAGTGCGGCTGCCAGGGAATCTGCGCCACTTCCCCGGCGACGAACAGCAAATTGTCGAAGTCCACGCTGCTGCGCCGCGCGTGACGGATCATCTCGTCCGAAATGTCCATCCCGACGACGCGGCCCTCAGGCACCAATTTCGCTAGCCGCCGCGAAAGCCATCCCGTCCCGCAGCCTACGTCCAGGACGTTGTCCGTGGGCGCAAGCCGCATCTTCTGCAGCACCGGAAGCGTAATGGGCAGATGATCCTGCTCCATCCCCTCGCCGCGCCCCGCTTCCGCCCAGCGGTTGAATTCCTCGCGCAGTGATTCGTTAGAATTGATGTCAGGCATCCGGGCAATGGCTATGCGTTTTGCACTTTGGCGAGCAACTCGACGAACTTCTGCTTCCGCTCGGTCTGGTCGTGCCCGCCCTCGGCGTCGGCCATTTGCGTGATGTTCATCGAGCAGAACTTCGGCCCGCACATCGAGCAGAACTTCGCCTCTTTGTAAAAGTCGTCAGGAAGATTTTCGTCATGCATGGCCTTCGCGGTTGGCGGGTCGAGCGAAAGTTCAAACTGCTTGTTCCAGTCAAAGAGAAAGCGTGCATAGCTTAGAGCGTCGTCGCGGTCACGTGCTCCCGGACGGTGCCGTGCCACATCCGCCGCGTGCGCCGCAATCTTGTACGCGATCACGCCCTGCTTCACGTCTTCCGCGTTCGGCAGGCCCAGGTGCTCCTTCGGCGTCACGTAGCACAGCATAGACGCCCCATGCCACCCGATCATCGCCGCGCCAATCGCGCTGGTAATGTGGTCGTAGCCCGGGGCAATATCAATCACCAGCGGCCCCAGCGTGTAGAACGGCGCCTCGTGGCACCATTCCATCTCCTTTTCCACCTGCTCCTTGATCTTGTCCAGCGGCACGTGCCCGGGCCCTTCGATCATTACTTGTACGTCGTGCTCCCACGCCTTTTTCGTCAGCTCGCCGAGCACTTTCAATTCCGCGAACTGTGCTTCGTCGCTCGCATCCGCGATGCACCCCGGCCGTAAGCCATCGCCAAACGAAAAGCTCACGTCATGCTTTTTGAAAATTTTGCAAATGTCCTCGATGTTCTCGTACAGGAAATTCTGCTTCTTGTGATGCTCCATCCAGTGCGCCATCAGCGAACCGCCGCGGCTCACAATCCCGGTAATCCGCTTGCGCACCAACGGCACATGCTCGCGCAGCACCCCCGCGTGAATCGTCATGTAATCCACGCCCTGCTCGGCCTGCTCTTCGATCACTTCCAGCATCAGCCCGATCGTCAAATCTTCCGGCCGCCGCACGCGCGAAATAGCCTCATAGACCGGCACCGTTCCCACCGGCACCGGTGACGCGTCAATAATCGCCTTTCGAATCACGGGAATGTCGCCGCCTGTGGAAAGGTCCATCACCGTATCCGCGCCGTAATGCACCGCGTGATGCAGTTTCTTCAACTCTTCATCAATATTGGAAGTCGTGGAAGAATTCCCGATGTTCGCGTTGATCTTGCACTTGCTCGCGATCCCGATCGCCATCGGCTCCAGGTTCCGGTGATTGATGTTGGCAGGAATGATCATCCGCCCCCGCGCCACTTCGCTGCGGATCAGCTCCGGCTCGAGCTTCTCGCGTTTCGCGATGTACTCCATCTCCTCCGTGATCACGCCTTGCCGCGCCAGGTGCATCTGCGAAACATTCCTGTTCCCGTTCGCCCCGGCCGCTGCCGCTTCCCGCTTCTCAATCCAACTGTCGCGCAGTCCCATAAGACCCCCTCAGAAACCGCGGCCCGCGGTTCGCGGTTCGCGTCCTAAAAATCGCCGCGAATCCCGAGCCTGCAGTTTGAATTCGAATTATGGCACCTGCCGATGGACGCAGCAACTTCGCGATTGCGCAGACTAACGCCGCTGTCATCGCGACGCCCCATCGAATTGGTTTCCCACAGCGCGGAAGCTTTTATTTCACGGCTGCGCTCGTATCGCGCCGGAATCGGACTCTGCTTTATTGAGGCCGGGACTCAGCCCGGCAGCAGCACGTGCCTCTCTCCCCGCTGAATAGCTTCGCTTCAAGTTGCTCAACGCCATATCCAAATTTGTACTTGACAGTTGGCGAAACAAAAGCGAATATTGCGGCACACGCTCCGCGTGTGCCTGAATTTACGACTCTCGGTCCTGTCCTGCCGGGAAAGAGAACCATGGCATCTTTGGCTTCAACGATGACCGAGCCAAGCCTCCCCGAACAAGCTTCCCCACGTTTCTTCGAGGCTTTGTACCGCTACTGGGGCTACAAATCCTTCCGCCCCGGCCAGGAAAACATCGTGCGCAGCATCGCCGCAGGCCGCGACGCTTGCGTCGTGATGCCCACCGGCGGCGGTAAATCGCTTTGCTACCAGTTGCCTGCCGTCCTTGACGCCCAGCGCACCGTGGTGGTCGTCTCCCCGCTCATCGCCCTCATGCAGGACCAAGTCGCGCAACTCGAGCAAATGGGCGTCCCTGCCGGTTTTCTCAATAGCTCGCTTTCCAGCGACCAACGCAGCCTCATACTTCGCCGCGCCAACGAGGGACACTACCGCCTGCTCTATCTCTCTCCCGAACGCATCGCCCTCGACGGCACTCCCGCCTGGCTTGGCCGCATTCCGGTCTCTTTCTTCGCCATTGACGAAGCCCATTGCATCTCCGAATGGGGCCATGACTTCCGCCCCGAGTATCGCCAGCTCAGCCGTCTTCGCGAACTCTTTCCCGAGCGCCCCATCGCTGCCTTCACCGCCAGCGCCACGCAGCGCGTCCGCCACGAAAGCATCGAGCAGCTCCGCCTCCGCGATCCCTACAAACACATCGCCAGCTTTCGCCGCCCCAATCTCCGCTACATCGTTCGCCAAACTGACGCTCGCTCGCAAAATGAACTGCTCCTCCGTACCGTAAGACAAGTCTCGGACGGCAGCATCATCGTCTACGCGCCCACGATCGCCCGCGTGGGAGACACCGTCGATTTCCTCGAGGAAAACGGCATCGCCGCCATCGGCTATCACGGCCAGATGGAAAGCGCCGCGCGCCGCGAGAACCAGGAAAAATGGATGGCCGATGAAGTGCGCGTCATGGTCGGCACCATGGCCTTTGGTTTGGGCATCAATAAAGCTGCCGTCCGCGCCGTAATTCATCTCTCTCTTCCCAAGAGCGTCGAACAGTATTACCAAGAAGCGGGCCGCGCCGGACGCGACGCCCTCCCCGCCGATTGCTTTTTGTTCTGGCAAAAGAAAGACACCGGCTTGCACGCTTTTTTTATTGGCAAAATCGAGGACCCCGCTGAAAAAGAACGCGCCTGGCAGCGCTATCACGAAATCGAGCGCTTCGTGCAATCCACCGAGTGCCGCCAGCGCCACGTCTGCCGCCACTTCGGCGAAATTCCCAAGTGGGACTCCTGCGGCAATTGCGACGCCTGCGCCGCCGCGCCCGACTGGCTTGAAATGGAAGTGGATCAGGGCAGGCGAAGTCGTGCCGTTCCGCAAGCAACGCGGCCAAAAGGCTCCGCACCTCCGCGGGCGTCAAGAACAGCTCCAAAACCGTCAGTAGATCGAGAGTTGAATGAGTATTTGCGGGAGTGGCGGCGAAACATCGCAAAGGATAAACAGATTTCCGCGTTCCTTGTCCTGCACGATTCTGCTCTCGAGGATTTATGCCTCGTGGAACCATCGAATTTGCAGGAGTTGCGCCGTGTGTCTGGCTTCGGCGAAAAGAAAGTGGAAATGTACGGGAAGCAAATCCTCGAGGCGATTCAAAATTTCCGTCAAGGGCAACGCGCTAATGACAATTGGAAGGCAAAACCCTCCCGCCCAGCCGAGGAAACTCTCAAACTACTAGTTGAGGGGCGCACATTTGATGAAATTGCTCAAATTCGCCAGAGAACCTTGCGCGCTGTAGTCTCCCTGGTCGCCGATCTCATCGAAAGAGGCGAAGCCGAATTTCAACCCGTCTGGCTGCCCCCCGAACGCTACAACCAAATCGCCGCCGCCTGCCGCCAACTCAGAATGGACCGCCTCAAGCCCCTCAAGGAAGCCCTCCCACCCGAGATCCCCTACGAAGAAATCCGCTTGGTCATAGCCCACCTCCGCTCCAAGCCCGCCCCGAACGCCGAATAACTTCGATTTTCTGGTAGCGCCAGCATCCCTGCTGGCAATTCTGTCCCGAGTGGCACAGCCATTCCTAGCTGACTGATGCCTGGACGGAATTTCACCTACCCCTACTTTTTTCTCGCTACCCTCGCGGTGGAAAAGCTTCACGTTGACTACGAGCTTGAGGTTCACTGGCGCGCTTTTCAGATTCGGCCGCCCGGCACCACCACCGTTTAATCCTTGACGCGACCGTGTAGTGTCTAATTTCTACATTTCAGTGGAAACTACTTAACCAATCAGCTATGGTGTGCTATTCTCTCCCGTGTTCGCCGGTTCCCACTCCCGGATTCCGTCCCCCCTCTTCTCCAGGGCTGCTAGCCTGTCCGTCTAACTCCCATGGAATCATGTCGTTTGCAGACCCCCACCCTCTAACCCTTTTGGAATCATATCGTTTCAAAAATCTAGGGGGTGGGAGGCACTTCCTTGCTAACAAAACTAGGAACGCCCGAAAACCCATCGCGTATCTACTTATCTTTTCAACTACTTGCGCAATGCCCATCTCCCAACTCCTTTCTTTTGCTGACCTTCCATTTTCGTGGGGGGTGTACACACCCCCTCGTGGCACCGACTCAGCACTCTCTACCCATGAGCGGGCGCAATGCGCTACCCTCTGCCGAACAAATCCGCCGTCCGGACGCAAACGAGGCCAGTGAACATTTCCGCCAACGCCAGCAAACCCAACGCTGTACGCGCAGTCGTGCGCAAAGCCGCCCTGCTTCCCTTCGTTTTCGTGATGTACGCCTACGCGACCGGTGGGCCCTTCGGCCTCGAAGACATGGTGACCACCAGCGGGCCGGGGTTGACGCTGCTCTATCAACTCTTCATTCCGCTGTTCTGGTGCATTCCCGTTTCGCTTGTCGCAGCGGAGCTGACCACCGCGATTCCCGTCGAAGGCGGATTCTACCGCTGGGTGCGCGCCGCCTTCGGCGATTTCTGGGGATTTCAGGCCGGCTGGTGGAACTGGACCGCGTCGTTCCTTCTTGCGGCTGCGTATGCTGTGCTAGCGACCGACTACCTCAGTTTTTATTTCCCGGCGATCGTCGGATGGAAGCACCACCTGGTGAGCGCGTTCATCATCGCCGCAATCGCATGGATCAACGTGCGTGGCATCCAGATGGTCGGCGCGGTCTCCACGGTACTGTCGATTTTCGTGCTGCTGGTGGTCGCGGCGCTTTGCGCCATCGCGGCAACGAAGTGGCATCACAATCCGTTTTCGCCGCTCGTGCCGCCACACGTTCCGCCGTTTCAAGTCTTCGGCGTGGGGCTGGCGCTGGGCTTGTGGCTCTATTCCGGCTACGAACAAGTCTCCAGCGTCGCGGAAGAAGTGGAAAATCCGCAGCGGAATTACCCGATCGCACTGGCCATCGTCGTGCCGCTTTCGATGGCCACGTATTTTCTGCCGACGATGTTTTCGCTGGCTGCACTCGGCGACTGGCAGAAGTGGCACACCGGATATTTTTCCGACGCCGCGCAATTCATCGGTGGGCCTTGGCTCGGTTTTGCGATGACCATCGCGGCGATGATCACCAATCTTTCGTTGTTAAATGCCACTCTGCTGACCAGCACGCGCATGCCATCAACGATGGCCGAAGACGGCTATCTTCCAACGGCGCTCTCGGCGCGCCACGCGCGCTATGGCACACCGTGGATTGCCATCATCGTGTCTTCGATCATTTATGCGCTGCTGGCGCAGAAAACGATGGTGCAGCTACTGACGATTTACGTGTGGCTGCGCATTGGCGTAACGGTTTTGACGGTGCTTGCGTCCTGGCGATTGCGCAAGACGCAGCCGGACTTGCCGCGCCCGTTCCGGATTCCCTGGGGCCGCGCCGGATTGCTTTACGTCATCGTCGCTCCGCTGGCTATGAGCGTGGTCGCGCTGGTGGGCAGCGACCCGTTCGCGCGGAAGTGGGGCCCGCTTCCCGTGCTGCTTGGTCCCGTAATGTATTTTGTGGTTCGGAGAAGCAAGATGGCGGCCTAAAGACGCTTCTAGAAACGAATCGATCATGCTTTGTGGAGTGGCGCAGAATGCTGTGCCACTACGGGAGGAAAAAACTTACGTGAGAAAATCGAGAATTCTGTACCACACCCCCGCCAGCGGAAGCGCCCAGGTGTTGCCGCTGCGCAGTCCAATTGGTGCGGCGAGAAATTTAATGCCGTCGAAGGGAATGTCGTTCGGATCGCCGCAGATGAGGCCCGCAAGCTTTGCGCCGAACCAGGTGGCTGCGGCGACACCGTGGCCCGCAAAACCTGTAGCGAAATACATGCCGTCGATTTTTCCCGCGTGCGGCATCACGTCGAGCGTGAAATCGAGCGTGCCGCCCCAGACGAATTCAACTTTCGTGTCGTGCAGTTGCGGGTACACGCCGATCATGCCGCGGCGCAGAATTTCCGCGCCCTGGCGCACGGTATTTTCGGTTTCCGGAAAAAAGGCGGCGCGGCCGCCGAAGAGCAAGCGATTGTCCGGCGTGAGCCGGTAGTAATAAAGAAAATGCTTGGAATCATAAATCATGCGGTTGCGCGGGCTGAGTTCACGGGCGAGATCGGCAGGCAGAACTTCCGTGGCGATGATGTACGAACCGATGGGAATGATTTTTTTCCGCAGCGCGGGAGTGGCTTCGGTCGTATACGCGCCGCTGGCGAGAATCACTTCGCGCGCAGTGATGGCGCCTTTTGAAGTTTGCACGCGGAATTTGCGCGCGCCGCTGATGGA
>Ga0137389_10000957_pt1 | contig 16440 bp, 7 predicted proteins | sample 15con2h14BmetaG_FD_104645 | JGI IMG/M metagenome (GOLD analysis project Ga0137389, IMG submission 104645) | Vadose zone soil microbial communities from Angelo Coast Range Reserve, California, USA - 15con2h1.4B metaG | ecosystem: Environmental > Terrestrial > Soil > Vadose zone > Saprolite...
AAAATAAGACAGGTGGGCTTACACTTCTCAGTATATGGAGCGAGGAAAAGCTGTCAAAGCACAGTTGTGGATTCCCGTGTCCACCAATCGATGAGTTTCGTGAACAACGTATTTGTGAAAAGAGGCATGGGTGATGAATGTGAGACGGGTTAGTGTTTCACAACTACTTAAAGGTTTGCGGTAGACTGCCAAGTACCTGCAAACGCGCGCAAGCCGGAGCAATCATGGGCTGGGATCATGGGCTGAGTTTCTTGTGGCGATTCTGTTCCTATGGCACTCTTGGCACTGGCCTGCCCCCTCGCTCACATCCATCCCGCCGTACTTCGCCTTCCAGGCGTAGATCCGTATGCTTCGAAACGCCCACCTCACGCGCTACGTCCTCCGCCTTCCGTCCCGCTTCCAGTTGTTTGAGCGCTCCGATCATCTGCGCTTCGCTGTGTTTGCTCTTCGACATCGTGCCGGAAACTAACTCCCAATGTGCGTTAGAAATCGGGGGCCGATCACCAGCGGCCGGCGCCACAGAGTGGACATATTTGACGTTTCCGAACGGGGGCGCAAGCTGAAGGCCGCGCCGCTTCCGAATTCAATCACCTCCAGCCTTCTGTTCGGCACAAACCCCTACAACTGACCGGACCTGCGCGCTGCTGGCAGAAATATTAAAACTACAAACAAAACCACACCTACCCCGACAGCAGTCATCATGTAGTAGTCGATGAAATTCGTCCAAGCCAGCTCTTTCTTGTTGACATACACCAGAGTGTTGTAGGCCGCACCTGCGGGATAAATTCTTCCGGACTGTGGCTGCGGTGAACGAGGCATCGATTCCAAATAATAAAACTGCGTGCCCAGCCGAGCAACGGCAGTCAGCAACATTGCTGCAAGTAAGCAACCCAGCGCAATGCTTTTGCGGCGTCCCAATTGCATCATATGACCTCTCAAAACGGGCAAGGGGGCGGTAGGCGCTTCGGGGTTTATCCACGGGTCCCGCTGGACCACTCCATTCATGGCTGCGAGGGCGAGGCTGACGGACAACTCGTCTTCCTGCCGAAGAACGGCGTCACCCACGTCGAGGTGATGTCAATCGTCGATTCAGCTCCCGCACCTACTCCTCCAGTTAGGCTCCAACCGTAAACTGGCTTTGTTCCGTCCAAACCAGTGTATACGCTGGCACCACCGCCAGCTCCAAGACCTGCATTCCCGCTGTACTCTACAAATGGGCCGCCATAACCACAAATTGTGTTGGCGTCAGAGCCCCCTCCGGTGAGGCCAAAAAAACAACCGCCGCCCACTGATGCCCCCCCACCGACGGTGTTATAGGCGCCGACATTACCACTAGAATCAAACACTAAACCGCCGCTATATGTAACACTCACTCCGAAAACGCTGCAATTGAAATTACCTCCAAGGTTTACCGTGGTAAGTCCAGACGGATCTATGAAGCTGATAGGGTTGCTCCGACCGTATCGGTAAATATTAATATCCCTGCTGCGGATGCCGATAGGGTCCTCAGAGATAAATCTCGCGAAGACCGGGCTGTAGTACCTGGCACGGTAGTAATACACATCGTTCAAATCGTCCTCTCGTCCTGTGTACTGAAACGAATTGCCGCTCGCCGATCCGTAAATCGCCGTCTTTCCGAAGGGGTCGTAGCCGTACTGTGTTGCCAGATTCCCCGTTGAGTCCACGAGTGCCAGCACGCTTCCCAATACGTCCGCGATCGGAGAATAAGAGCCGGCAGAGTCTGCTCGTTGGAAAAACTCGTCCACGTGGCCGCCCACCATCCGGTTTGCCACGGGCGACGTCCCGGACAGCTCTTGCGTCGCGTCCATTCCGTCATACAGCAACTTGTTTCCGGCTGCATTTTGAGTCCTGCGACCGTAGGCGTCATACTGATATGATACCCCGCCGCGGCTCGCCAGTTGATTGCGCGCATTCCAGACGTTGGCCGCAGCGCCATCGTTTTGGATGTTACCGTTGGCATCGTAGCCAATGGTTGTTCCGTTCCAGTTCGTCAGCTCGTTGGCCACGTCATAAACTGCTGATGCCATCGCCTGCGGGAGGCCTGTGCGGGCGAAGCTGCCACCCATCTGGACCCGCTGTCCTGCGGGATCATAGTTGTACGAGAGGTTGCCGACTGGATTGGCCCCGAACTGGTAGGTTAGGCCGGTCAGTCGGGAATCGTTGTCGTACCCATAGATGGTCATCAAACCGTTGGGCAATGTCAGACTGCTGCGCCGGTTCGCATTGTCATATCCAAGGGTCGCGATGGCACTGCCTTGCGTAACCTGCTTGAGGCGGTTTGCTTCGTCAAAAGTGTAGACAATCTGTGTCTGGCCAGCCACCTGCGATGTCGCCCGGCGGCTTGCACTGTCGTAGGTATACGTGATGCTTCCTTGAGCCGTAGTCTCCGATGTTAAGCGATTCAGTCCGTCAAATACGGGAGTGATTGAGCCAGAAACCGAATCCAAGACGCTGGACAGACGATTACCCCCATCGTAAGTGTCTGTCGTCGTACTCTCATAGGTGGGACCTGGAGTTGTACCGTAGCCTACGAAATTCAGCCGATTTAGCCCGTCGTATTGGAAGGTCGTGACCTTGTTACGCCGATCTGTTACAGATTGTGGATTCCCGTTGAGATCGTAAGTAAAGCTTTCCTGTCTCAACAGAGGATCAGTAGTCGTCTGCAATCGATCCATGTTGTTGTACGTATATAACGTCTTGTTGTTCGTTCCCTGCTGTCGCGCATCCTGCACCGTCTGCAGATTCCCATTGAGATCGTAGCTCAAGGACGTAATGCCGGCTAGCGGATCGGTCACCTGGGTCAACTGATCCAAGTTGTTGTACTGGTACCTCATGGTTCGGCCGACCCCATCGGTCTTCGTGAGGACGCGGCCCACGCCGTCATAGAACATCGTCGCTGTGGAGTTCTGAAGAGGATCTGTTATTGCAATGAGATTTCCGAGGTTGTACTGGAAGTGCGTCGTATTCTGCATCCCATCTGTTACCGAATCCAACAAGCCGCTGCCAGTGTGAGTGAATGTCGTTGAGTGGCCCAATGGATCAGTGAGGGTTGTGAGGTTGCCCACGGTGTCGTACGTCATAGCGACCGTGTGTCCCATTGGGTCGGTGATCGTCATCGGTCGCGCATAGGTTCCATCGAAGGCCAGCGTCGTAATCACTGCGTTCGGCGTGCCGCTCAGCCGGGTTACGGTCGTTGGATTTGCGTTTACATCGTAGTCAAGGCTCGTCACCCGAGCAAGCTGGTCAGTGACAGACTTGGGCAGATTGTCGTCGTAGTATGCAAACGTTGTAGTTTGCTGTTCAGGCTTCCCCAGCGCCCGAGTATCACTTGTCGCATAGCCGTAAGAGTTGAATACGACACGTCTCACATTCTGGTTTGGATCAGTCATGTCGACCTGAGACACGAGAGTTGGATACCCTTCGGAGCAGCCGGAACAGTAGCGGAAGCTGGAAACGGAGTACGGAGGCGGCGCGCCCACACCTTCAACTACGCTGAAACTATTGTTCGTTGTAGCACCGGTGACGGTCCAGTTAAATAGATATGTTCCTCCATCGGCCTGAATCTGTCTGGTCAACGCGCCACTAGTGGGGTCGTAAACATTAGTCAAATAAGTGATCTGTCGAGCGTCCTGAATCGTCGTCATTCGATTGAGCGAATCGTATCCATACGTCCACACTCCGCTGTTCGCGTCGGTGACCGTCTGCAGCCGACCGCTGCCGTCGTAGCTGTACTGCACCGACCGACCGGAATTGTCAGTAGCAGTCTTTACGCGGTCGGAGGTGTCATACTGAAAAGTAATGGACCTCCCATTTGGAGACGTAATCGCGTTAATTGTACAGTGCGGTTGTGCGCTTCTTGTAATCGTCACTTGATTGCCATTGCGATCGGTAATACTGACTAGGGCCTGGCAAGCGGGGTTTATTAGTCCGTCGGAAGATGGGAAGCTGTAGATCGTACCGTCTTTGGTTTGCAGTTGCCAGCTACCAGGAAGCACGTAATGATTAGGGTTGACCGGATTCGCGGAAATCACTGCACCATACCATGGTCCTGGCGTGCTCGTACTGAGATAGCTGCCGAAAGAATTGCCGGAGGGAACACCAATAAAGTGTATCCGTCTTCCGTCCGGAAGAATTAGGTCAACGTAAGCGGTGACTCCAAAAGGGTTCCCGTCACCCCCTATAAAGATCTCGTAGGAATGTGTCGTCCCGATACCAAACGGTCTCGACCAGCTATCGTAGGGTCGATATGTTCTTTTGAGGACAATCGGGATAACATCCGCCAACGCAAGGTCACTTTTGTCGTAGACGTGAAGGCCGCTGCTGAGGTCCACGGGATCTCCACCCCCGGCGCCGCCCCCATTAGGGCCACTAGATGGTCCGGCATTACCTGAGCCCACCATTGCGCCTGAAAACTCGTAAATCACGACACCCGGATCAGGCACAATCTGCGTGGCTTCCTTATTCACATGGCCAGCTCCGTAAACGAACCAGCCGTTCTGATCCGCGCCGTAGTTCCAGAACGCAAAGGGCACACCGGGCCGTAAGTGTTCTGTATTTGGGTAGAACAATCTCGCGCCTTCGCCCGCGCGATTCTTCACCGACAGGTAGGCACCGCCCGGCTGAATCGTGAAGTAGATTGGGACTTTGACGAAAGGCAGTGGGAAAGGCGTTCGGTCCAGTGGGATGGGCGTGATTGTGATCTTTGTCACCACCTTGCCTTCGCTGTCCGTGATTACCGTGGCAGGAGGGATATGAAGCTCAAGTCCCGGAATCTCGGGCGTAGTGACAATGGTTTCCCTGGTTGTCGGCGACGGAATTCTGACCTCGTGGGCGGTATCCAATATGGGCATCCAAATTTTGAAACCGAGCCGGTTCGTAACGCCTGCTTTGATTTCAGCGCCCCACTCGAAGCGTCCATATTTCTTTCCTGCCCCGTCGGCGGTTCGGCCCTGAATGACCAAGACTTGGTGGCCGGCGGGAACGTCCTTCAGTAAGAATCGTCCGGTGTCGTCAGACTCGGTTCGCATCTTACCGGTTTCAAGGGTTACGTGCGGGAGGGGCTGTCCGTTTAGCTTCAGCACTTGTCCTGCGAGGGCCGTGCTTCCCGGTGCCGCTTGTAGGTCAGGCAAGGATTCGAACTTGGATGGCTCACGATGCGTCTGCCAATCAGCAGTGGGGGACCATGCTTCATCGCCAAGATCAACGGGTGCTTCACCTACAGTGACGAACACGAATTCCGCGAAAGCCACGTTCTGGCCGGTGCGGTCCAGCGCCCCGGCGAGCTTAACGCTATACATCGATCCGGGCATCAGAGGTGCCTGCGGGTTCACAAACGCCAGCATGCCTCCTTCCGCGGCTATTACCGTGGCTTCAACTATCCCCCCCGGTCCTTGCAGCGTCACCGTCGGGCTGCCGATGCTTGACATGCGGACGGGCTGCGAGAAACGCATCGAGATCAGGGTATCTCGAGCAACGTTCTGGGCCTGGTCTTGTGGCGACGATGCTCTCACTTCTGTCATCGATCCGCCCGACCCTGGAGTCGATTGTGGTTCGTCGATGAGTGCTATGGTCTGTGATTGGGGATCGTATATCTCGCTCTTGTCTTTCGGTTTGCCCTGGTCGTCCTTTCCGCCAGAAAGGAGCACACGGCCATCCGCAAGAAGAGCTGCCTGACCGTCCAACCGAGCGCTCGCGAGATGCGGCGGTATTGTCCTATTTGATTTGTTCCGAGAATCCCACAGTTCGAGAGTCTCGATTGTGTTTCCGCTCTCCGAAACGCCACCAGCAACAAGCAAACGGCCGTCCGTGAGAAGGGTACCCACGTCCAGCAATCTCCGCCATCTATGGTAAATGTTCGTCGTCAGAAGCTCTGAGACCAGCTTGGCCCCTTCCAGCGATTTCGATCAAACCTCCGAATTACGAATGGGGTCGAATCGACGCAAATCGGTTTCCAGGTTATTGAAACCAAAGACAAATTCGGGGGTTTCGAACGAAATTCCTCTAACCCGCCAAAGATCGGGAAAGCGAGCTGCGTCCAACCGCTTAGTATTGATCTCTTGCGATTTGTTCGACGAGATAATCTGGGAGACTTCAGACCTTTGACGTCATTGCCTTGGCCATCCGCTGGCCATTTCCCCCTGTTTGCCTTTGGGGAACCTCACTTTCCGTTGCGTCTGCGACGCTCTTGGAGGGTCCAAGACCTTTGCTTTCTTGACTGCCCGATGGTCGGCTTAGCAAGACGTCCAAGTCTGCTCGCAAGACAAAACAGCTAGTGAGGGATGAGGCGTAGCCAATGTCTTGCCGATCTCGCGGACACATCGGTGTCACCGATCGGAAGTCATCTGTGGCCATGTCATTGGCAACTACGCAAAGTTAACAGCCCGAATGTCGGTATCGCGCCCTGATCTTCATGCTGTCATTGACGCGTGGAAGTGTGTGATAATCCACATCCAAGTAACTGTAGGAGCGGCCCGCGACATTCCTTTCCATCTGGGTCGCAAGTAGGAGTTTTCTGAATGGCTTCATGTCCAAGCACTCACGAGTCCGTTGTCTTGGCCCATGTTCTATTCATCGACATTGTTGGGTATTCCAAGCTTCCGATGGATCGTGCAAGGGCTTTGGTAGCTAGCTTTCAGCAAATAGTCCACAATAGCGTGGAATATTCACGCGCGAAAGCTCTTGAGGAATTGATTTTCAGGCCAACTGGCGATGGCGGCGCGCTCGTGTTCTTGGGGAATCCGCAATCCCCAGTTCGTTGTGCAATCGAACTGGACAGGCAGTTCAGTAAAAACCCGGAACTAAAAGTGCGAATGGGCGTGCATTCCGGCCCAGTTTATGTTGTCGAAGGATCTCTTAAGCCTGGTGATCTGGATGTGCTGGGAGATGGCATCAACATGGCTCAGCGGGTTATGGACTGCGGCGATGCTCGCCATATCTTGGTTTCCGGCATTGCTGCGAACTTCCTCAACCAGCTAGGCCCTTGGTCCGACATGCTTCATGATCTCGGCGAGGCCGAGGTTAAACACGGAGTCAAAGTCAAGTTGTTCAATCTGTATTCTACCGACGTTGGGAATTCTGACAAACCTCGTTCTGTCCACAAGCAGGACCGTGATCCTGTTAAGCTAAATGAGCGTAGCGAACTCGTCGGCCAACTCATCGATCACTACCTCATTCTGCATAAGATCGGAAGCGGCGGCATGGGGGTAGTTTACGAGGCTGAAGATATATCTCTGCGGCGTCACGTGGCGATGAAGTTTCTCCCGGACGACGTCAAAATCAACCCGCGACATTTGCTTCGATTTCAACAGGAAGCGCGCGCAGCTTCTTCGTTGAACCACCCCAACATCTGCACGATTTACGAGATGGGATCTTTTGAGGGCAGACATTTTATCTCGATGGAGTTGCTTGAGGGCCAAACCCTGAAATCGATGATCGCGTCCAAGGCAATGACGCCAAAACAACGGGTCCAGCTCGCCATCGAAATCGCCGAAGGCCTTGAGGCAGCTCACGGGCACGGAATCGTCCATCGAGACATCAAGCCCGCCAACATCTTTGTGACCAGCCATGGTCACGCCAAGATTCTTGATTTCGGACTGGCGAAGTTAACCCTCGCTAAAAAGGAAATCGATCTTGAAAATGCCACCACAGAGAGCGTGCAGGATCACCTCACCGGAGCTGGTCAATTTGTCGGTACTGTCGCCTACATGTCCCCAGAACAAGCGCGTGGGGAGGTCATCGATTTCCGTTCCGATCTCTTTTGTTTCGGTATCGTGCTCTACGAAATGGCTAGCGGCTCGTTACCGTTTCGGGGGGACACCTCGGCGTTGCTGTTCGATGCGATCTTGAATCGGCCACCTGCGCCCTATAAGAGCTTGGACCCAAATATTCCCAAGGGCTTGGAGCGCATTATTAACAGAGCTCTAGAGAAGAAGCGGGAACGCCGCTATTCTTCAGCCGGAGAAATGCGAGTTGAACTAGAGGCGTTACTCGTTCCCCAAAATGTCGGATCCGTGCCACCCACAACAGTTGAGCGCGAGGCTATGCGAGCTACGCTCATCTATAGGAGAAACGTCGCGCTCGATGGGCAGCTGCTATCACTACTCGAGACAAGACTTGCGTTCGAAGGCTATCAAGTCTTCATCGACCGCCACCTCGAGGTCGGAGTGCACTGGGCAAGAGAGATCGAACGGCGCATTGCTCGTGCGGATGTGGTTATTCCTTTGCTTTCCGCGGCCTCGGTACAGAGTGAAATGCTAGCGTACGAAATTCAATTGGCGCACGAGTATTCTCAGAAGCAAGACGGTAAACCGAGAATTTTGCCGATCCGTGTTAGTTTCGATGGCCCGCTTCCCGACCCCATGGCTGCCATCCTGGATGGAATTCAGTATGCGACTTGGGAAGGCCCACCCGGGAATGATGCTCTGGTGAGTGAATTGCTTAAGGCCATTCAGCAACCCGTAACATTCGTACGCCTTCCTCCGAAGTTGGAGCCAGTAGGAGGCGCAGTGCCGTTGGATTCTCGTTTCTACGTCGTACGTGAAACCGATGAAGAATTTCTGACTACAATTTACAGGCAGGACAGCATAGTGCTCGTCAAAGGCGCTCGCCAGATGGGCAAGACGTCGCTTATGGCGCGAGGATTACAGCTCGCCCGACAGAATGGCGATCGGGTCATTTTGACCGATTTCCAGAAGCTCAATACTAAACATCTGGAATCCACTGACAACCTCTTCCGCGCCCTGGCGGAATCAATAGCCGATCAGCTGGATCACAATCCCGACATTGATCAAAATTGGACCGCCAAACGCGGACCGAGCGCCAATTTTGAGCGCTTCTTGCGTCGAGAAATATTGCCCCATGTTGAGAAACGTCTGGTCTGGGGCATGGATGAGGTGGACCGGCTTTTTTCCTCTCCTTTCGCCAGCGAAGTCTTTGGATTGTTCCGTTCCTGGCACAATGAAAGGTCGCTCGATCCGAAAGGCCCTTGGCAGAAGCTCACGATGGCCATCGCCTACGCCACTGAAGCGCACATGTTTATCACAGACATGAATCAGTCGCCATTCAATGTAGGAACCCGGTTGAGTCTTTCCGACTTCACCCTCGATCAGGTTACCGACCTAAACGAGCGCTATGATTGTCCCCTGCGAGGGGACGCTGAGCTCGCCGCCTGTTTCGAACTACTCGGTGGGCAACCTTTCTTAACGAGGCGCGGCCTCAACGAGATGGCTTCCCACGCGATCGATTATCGCGCTTTCGAGATGCAAGCTTGTCGGGACGAGGGTCCGTTCGGCGATCACCTAAGGCGTATTTTGTTTTTGCTCGCACAGGATCAAGGTCTTTGCAATGCAATGCGAGAATTGCTAGCCGGAAGGCATACTGCGGGGACAGACGAGTTCTATCGCTTGCGTAGCGCGGGCATTGTGGCTGGAGAATCCGCACGTGAAATGCAACCGCGCTGCGAGCTCTATCACAGGTATCTGAAGCGGCACTTAATGTGAGCACACCGGGAACAACCCTTCAGCCCGGATTCTTCGTTATCGGCGGAACTCTGCCGCGAGATGCTGCCTCATACATCCGGCGTGAAGCTGATGAGCGCTTGTACATCTGCTTGCGCCGTAATGAAATCTGTTATGCGCTCACTCCCCGTCAGATGGGAAAGTCTTCGCTGATGGTGCAGACCGCATCCCGCCTGCACCGACATAACATTAGCGTTGCGCTACTTGACCTCACTGCGTTTGGTCAGAATCTGTCACCGGACCAGTGGTATTTCGGGCTGATTGGAAGGATTGGTCGCCAGCTCCACGTTGAAGACGAACTCGAACAATTCTGGAATGATCACTTGCATCTGGGGCCATTCCAACGTTTTGCGGCGTGTATTCGAGACGTCGTACTCCGGTTGATCTCCAACCCGGTTGTCGTGTTTATCGACGAAATCGATGCTGTACGCAGCTTGCCCTTTTCTACCGACGAATTCTTTGCTGGCATCCGAGAGTTCTTCAACCGGCGTACCCTTGACCCGGAACTGAAGCGCCTCACCTTCTGCCTGCTCGGTGTGGCCACTCCGTCGGACTTGATTAGGGACACGCGAACCACTCCCTTTAACATCGGCGTCCGTGTCGAATTGTCGGACTTCACCTTGGAAGAGGCCGCTCCATTGGCACAGGGGCTGTTCACCGATCCGCAGAAAGGCCAGCAAGTTGTCCAGCGCGTTCTGTATTGGACTGGCGGACACCCTTATCTCACCCAACGGCTTTGTGAAGCCGTCTCTAGGACAGCTACACCGACTGACGTCGATCGCGCGTGCAATGAACTTTTTCTATCACACCGTGCCCGTGAACGAGACGACAACCTGCTGTTCGTAAGGGAACGCATGTTGCGAAATGAAGCCGAACTGAGTGGATTGCTGTTGCTCTATGGCAGGGTCTGCAGTGGAGCCAGAGTTCACGACGACGAGACCAACCCTCTCGTGACCGTATTGCGACTGGCAGGGATCGTCCGAGTGGAGCATGGCTACCTGCGTGTGCGAAATCGTATCTATGCTGACGTCTTTAACAAAGACTGGGTGGCCGAGAATCTGCCCGGAGCAGAGCTGCGGCGACAGCGCGTCGCGTATTTCCGGGGATTTCGCATTGCGGGAATCATCTTCTCATCACTCATCGTGCTCGCAGGAATTTACAACCTACAAAAATTGTATAGCATTGACACCACACCGCCGATCTTCAGGCGTGTCTTGAGTCCTCCTGCTTTTTGGGCATCATTTACGAACAGTCTGCTTCCTATTAGCGAGGGCGGATCGCTGCTGATCAAAGTAGGCGATTCTGATATTTCCGTAACAGTGAATGGAGCCCAATACGGTCGTACAGACAAAGAAGGTGTCTTACAAATTCCACTTCTACCGCCAGGCGACTATGAGATTCGATTGGAAAAACCAGGCTTCCAATCGCTCTCGCAAAACGCTCACGTGCTCGCCAAGCAAGACACTCATTTGACTGTTAAGCTGTCGCCCCTTTCGCAGGTTTCGATCGATAACTTGCTTTTCATTTCACAGACACCCCCGGATACAAAGGTCATCGTAGATGGAAAAGATTCCGGATCGACGTCTGCACACGGCGAACTCTCCCTCAAAGTACAGCCCGGTGAACATCAGATTGCGTTGGAGAAATCAGGATATCTACCGCGCACTTTCAATATGCGCATGAACCCGGGGAACAATGCCATCGACGGCAGACTCGAGATCGACGCAGAACTAGCAGCCTACCAAGCTGCGTCCCAACCCGGGAGCCTGGAGAAACTGTCGGACTTTCTTCACCGCTATCCTGGCGGTCGATTCACTAGCCAGGCCCGGGCACAGGCAGAGGATTTGGAGTGGGTTCAGTCAGAGGGCTCGAACGACCCCAATCTGCTCCAGGCATTTATAGACCGTTATCCCAACGGACGGCATATTAATGACGCCCGTCGCCTAGCGGATCAATTTGGGGCAGAGGATACCGATTGGAAATCCGCGGTAGCAAGTAACACGATCGATTCATGGCAGCGCTTTATCGGCAAGTATCCGCGTAGCAGACATGTAGCCGACGCCCAAAACATAATCAATCTTCTAAATGATCGCGCGGGCATCTTGCAGGTTGTTCGAGCTTTTCAAGATTCGTATAACCATCAAGACCTCAAGCGGCTAGTCGAATTGTGGCCGGACAGTCGTCCCTATGCGCAATCGCTTTTCAACGACAAACGATCCGGCACTCTGACCATTTCTCCGCAAGGTGAGCCGGCAGTGAAGGGGGAGTTCGCCTCCTTAACGGTCGTCATAACTCGACACTCCGAAACGGGGGATTCGAGCAAAACAGTTCCGTTCCAGCTCAAGAAGCAGAATGACCGTTGGCTCATCAAGAATGGGTCTTTTTGAGGGTCTGTCGTCCCCTGAAGGCAAAGAGCAATGAGCTGTGTAGCTACTCCATATCTTCGCGAAATCCTCTTGCTCAGAAACTGATTCTCAATGAAAACTGAAACTCTCTCTGAACCGCCCCCTGAGCCAGCGCGGTAATTGCACCCGCGGTTCCTGCGGGCCCATCGACGTTTGTGTTTGGATTTGTGAGATTGACTTTGTTGAAGATGTTGAAGGCATCCGCTCGAAATCGTACGACAATGCCTTCCGTGACGGAGATGTCCTTGCCGACAGCCAAATCGCTTTGAAAAAAACCTGGGCCACGTAGCGAATTCCGACCTGCATCGCCGATTTGGCCGGCGCCTGGGCGCTGCCATGGGCCGATTGTCTGGCCTACCAACGGATCGCCGGCAGCCACGCCGTCGACAATTGTGCCCGTCGGATTGAAGCCTTGCTGAGATTGCTTCGTGCCTTGGGGACATAGGTCGATTTTGTTGTTTCCGTCAGCATCCTTCGTAATGCAATTGGCCAACAGAGGTGTGCCGTTGGTCGTCGTAAAGTATTGTCTTCGATCCCCGGTAGTGTGAACGCTCCCGACCAAATTGGGACGGCAGACCTTAAAAGGGGTTGCACCAACGTCGGCACCACAGCCAGAGTAGGTGGGCGTAAAAGGTAGGCCACTTGACCAGGACGTTATTGCAGCGAGGGACCAGCCGCCGATGACTCGGTCAAGTGCTGGCCCGGTATCGCCTAGGAGCTTCTTCCCACGGCCCAACGGCAAGTTCCAGACGTTGGTCATGACGAAGTTGTGCTTGCGGTCGAAATTCCCAACGCCCCGGGTAACACTGGGGTCAATCGCATAGTAGAGGTTGTCGAAGTCAATGACTTTGGACCATGTGTAATGCGCCAGCAGGCTAAATCCAGAACTGAATTGATGGCGTACTTTCACTTGCAATGAGTGATAGTTGCTCGAAGCATTACTGCCGAAATAGCGGACCTGTGAGGTCCAGGGATTAAAGGCCTGACGGATTGTTTGCTGTGTCTTGCAGTAGGCATTGCCCTGATTCTGGTTTTTTCCACCTTGACAGTTTGCAAATCCGCTGTCGGGGTCGATCTTCTGAATAAATCCCTCTAGTGTTGGCTGATTCAAGTCGTAGTAGGGTACTTGTGCCAAACCAAAGCTGTCGTTGAGGACATGTGTGCCCTTGTTGGCGACGTATGCGATCTCAAAGTAAGTGTGGCGACCGAATGCCTCTTGGACAGCTACGTTCCAGGCGTCTACGGTAGGCAACCGCAAGCGATGTGGTAGGGCATATAGATTCGCCGATTGAACCTGATCGGGTAATGGTGAATTTGGGTCGTGCATGATCGTGTTGTCTGTGTACAAGTTGTGGATTGTAAAGGGCGCATCTCGGAAGACAAATGGTGGTACGGTACAAATTCCGCCGAGAGTACAAATGTCGATCGGGTTGGCCGCCGCCGGATCAACGTTGCTGTTTATTGTGAACCCGTTCTGGACCGTTGTGATAAGGCTTACCGGCGGAGATTGGGTGATTGCGATTCCAAAAATCGTACCCGCGTAGCCTGGGTCGAACATCCGTCCGTATCCGGCTCGAACTACAGTCGTTGGGTTCAGCAAGTAAGCCACTCCGAATCGCGGGCCGAAGTTCTTTAGCGTGGTTTGCACTCCGCCGTGTAGATTCGTTCCCGCCTGGCCCGCCACCCGAAAAGTGTCTTCTACTGGTAATCCACCGCTCCCCAACTGCAACCACCCTCCGGCATTGGCGCCGGTTGCGGATTGCGGAAAGTAGATTTCCCAGCGCAACCCGTAGTTGACTGTCAACCTGGAATTCACGCGCCACGTATCCTCGCCATAGAAAAATGCTCGTTTTTGACGTTCGCCAGCGGTAAGGGCCTCTGGATTGGCAGGGTTCACGTAGGCGCGATCGAAGGATGCGACCGTACCCGTCAAAAAATCGCTCAGGGAAAATCCGGTTCCTCCTCCAGTCGCATTTTGAAACTCAAGATGACCCGCGCCTCTCGAGTCGTTGCTGCTCAGTCGAAAGTTTTGCAGGTAACGGAAGTCGCCCCCCCAGCGAATGTTGTGTTTGCCGACCAACTTGGTCCAGTTGTCCACGAACTGGAACTGTTGTTCGCGTTCATGAAGAGGACAGGCACATGTATTTACCGCCGTCGAATAGCCGAGCCGCATGAAATCTATGTCCCCAGCGATCGGCAGACCAGATAGCTCCGGATTATCGAGTTGAATATCGGGCATTCCCGTGGAGAACGAGTCGTTTGGAAGATTCAGACCGTTGATCTTCGCATCCGTGGCCGGTGTGGTGCCGGCGTCCAGCGAATCCAGGCTTAGATTGAAACGGAAGAATCCAAATCGGAAATCAGTCAGGAGGCTGTGATTTATGGTCTTGGAGAATCCCGCGGCGATACCCTGATTGCGGTCGTTCAGCGTGCCGGCAAACTTGGATTGATTGGTGCCCAAGCCGCCGGCGGCTTGGCTGAAAGCGGGCGAGCCGTTTTCCCGGAAGTCGGCGAAGCTATAACGAGTGAACATGCGCAATTTGCTCGATACGACATAGTCGGCCCGGATGTCGAAGTTGTCATTACTGAAAAGGTTACTGCCTGATCCGGTGAAGTGATTGGTCAGACCTGCATCCTTAACATTAGGCGGGGGAAACTTCTTAAGGAATGCCACCATCTGCGGCGAAACACAGCCGTTTGGAATCATGCCAGTGCTGAACAGTTTATGTTCGCAAGAAGTTGGATCTTTGGAATCGTTGAAGACTACGCCCCCTTTTTCATAATATTCAGTCAAGTCGCAATTCGTATCGTCGAGGGCTCCGGTGCAAGTTTCGTGTACCTTCGATGTCGGCACCGTTACCAACACCGTCCCGTCGTCCGAACTGCGCACGCCGCGATAGTCGCCAAACAGAAATAGACGGTCGCGAATGGCCGCCCCACCCAGGGATACCCCAAATTCGTTGCGCTTTGCCGAGTGGGATTGCAGAACGGACGTGTTATCGAAGTTAGGCGTGGAGGCCTGACCGAACCCGGAAAGGCGGTACCCGAAAGCCGATCCGTGCAATGAATTCGTTCCCGAACGCGTCTGGATGCTGACAACGCCTCCGGTCGCCGGTCCAAACTCGGCGCCGTAATTTTGTGTGGTGACTTTGAGTTCTGAAACGGAGTCGAGGGAGGGATTGAGAACGACAATTCCTTCCAGTGGATCGCGGTTCACTGTTCCATCTACTAGGACGGTAGTGCCGCTGAAATGTTGGCCGTTCACGCTGGCATACACGCCGTTCTGCGGGTTTTGCTGCGTCGGAAGCGCATTGCGAACCCTCACGGCCCCGGGAACAAGGAACTCGTATCGTGAAACATTCTGCATGAAGATGGGTAAGGATTCGATCTCGTGAAGGGAAAATGACGTGGCGACGTCCGCGCGATCAAGCTTCAAAATCGACACGGCCGATCCATCGCCGACTTCCGTCACAGTCCGGTCGCCTTGGATAAGCCTGACGTTGATTTGAATGGGAGTGTCTGCGGCAACATTGATTAAGGGCTCTTCATGGGTCTTGTACCCGTCCGTCTGCATTCTGACCTGGTAGTTACCCAACGGAAGGTTACTAAGAATGAAATATCCGGAATCATCGGTCTGGGCCGAAAATATTTGGAGTGCGCCTTGATCGAGGGAACTGGCCTGTACCAACGCTTTACTTGCGGGTGCTCCACTCCCGAGCATAAGAACACCTTGAATAGTGCCGTAGACCGACTGAGCTGACGTGACGTCGGAAAGCAAAACTAACAAAACCAGCAGGAAGGAGCACCGCATCGGATAGCACATTGCAAAAACCTCCGCAGTACGCGTCTGGGCAAAGTGATGGTTCTAAATTCCGACGAAATACTGCTGGCCTGGGGGAAGGGTACTGAGTTGTGAAGTGTAGCATGCGGGCTCGGTCGAGTCCAACCGATTTCAAGCTGAAAGACCCGGCCGAACGCTAGAACACTTGCCTGGCTAGAACGCTTGCTGGGAAAGAGCGGAAAGTTTCTGAGAATGACATTTCTATTTTCTTACCTAATTGAAAGGACGTAAACGCCCTATGCCGATGAATCTCATCGCAAAAAAAAACCGGCTGGCGCTGATCGTGGCGTTAGTGCTAGATTTTTCGGACGCGATCTATGCCTTCGAAAACCTCATCCCGGGGAATGGTATCACTCATATTTGCTGTCACTGGACATCGAGATTTGTGCATTGGAGATTTTGAAGGTCTAGAGCACGAGGTCGGAAAGATATTTGCCGATTTTCAGAAGGATGAACGATTTCCGCATACGCCTCTGTTATTGCTGTCTGCCCTGGCCGAAGGCGCGGACCGGATCGCAGTAAGGGCGGCGAGGGCGGCGTCCATTCCGTACATTGCCGTTCTTCCGATGCCGGAAGATCTCTACCGAAATGATTTTGGAACTGAATCAAGCGACCGCGAATTCGAGGAACTGCTCCAGGGAGCCACCCGGCGAATCAT
>Ga0137389_10000963_pt1 | contig 16378 bp, 17 predicted proteins | sample 15con2h14BmetaG_FD_104645 | JGI IMG/M metagenome (GOLD analysis project Ga0137389, IMG submission 104645) | Vadose zone soil microbial communities from Angelo Coast Range Reserve, California, USA - 15con2h1.4B metaG | ecosystem: Environmental > Terrestrial > Soil > Vadose zone > Saprolite...
GACGACTTGATTGTCGCTACCCACGGACGAGCATTTTGGATCCTTGACAATATTGCTCCATTCCGCCAGTTGAGTGCGGCGATGGCTTCGGAGCCGGCGCATCTCTACACGCCCGCACCGGCTTACAGGGAGCGCGGCCCCGGCGGTTTCGGAGGCGGCGGGCCTAGAAGGAATGTCGCTCAGAATCCGCCTGCGGGAGCGGTGATTGACTACTATCTTAGCGGACCGCCGACTGTTCCCATCACGCTTGAAATTCTCGATGGCCGCGGCCAGGTTGTTCACCGCGCGGCAAGCGAGAGACGCGGAGAGCCGGGCGCCCCCGGAAGAAATGCGCGAGCTGGTGCCCGGCCAGGTGGCGCGACTCTTCCGGCCGCCGCGGGAATCAACCGTTATGTGTGGAACTTTAGGGCGGAGGGGCCGACGATGGTCCAGGGGATAGCCATTATCGAGCTGCAGAATGGCGGCGGCCCCCTCGTGCCCCCCGGAACGTACCAAGTGAAACTCTCGGTAGAGGGGAAGGAGTACTCGGCGCCGCTTGAAGTCAAGACGGATCCTCGCGTCAAAGCGAGCCAGTCGGACCTCGAGAAACAATACGAGTTCGCGGTGAAAATCCGCGATCGTGTCAGCGAGGTGCATAACACGGTGAACCAGATTCGCGCGCAGCGGGCGGTGCTAGAGACCCTGCGCAAACAATCCAATTCTGCGCCGGGACAGCCCATCGAAGCCGTGGAGCAGAAGATGGGTGAGATCGAAGGACAGCTCATCCAAGTGGAATCGGTGAATCGCTGGGCGGCGCTCGTCTACCCCATCATGCTTGACGCGCAATACGCGGACCTGGGCAATGTCGTGGAAAGCGCGGACTCCGCACCGCCGGCGCAGACCTACGAAGTGTTCCAGGATTACGAGAAGAGGCGCGAGGATTTGCTAGCGCGGTGGAAATCGCTCCAGGAAGAGATCGCGCGCATAACAAGATAATAGCAGCGATTTACGATGGACATTTGATGGGCTGATGGTGCGAGCCTAGCGCTATAATCCGCAGCCGGGAATGGCGGGTGCGAATGCAATTTCGATCCTTGGAGCAACCATGAAAAAGTGGGTGGCCGGCCTTGCCCTGCTGCCGTCGTCATCCAGTGTCTTCGGTCAGCAGTACGACGTCCTCATCCGCAACGGGCGTGTTGTGGACGGCATGGGAAACCCGTGGGTGTATGCCGACGAAGGCTTACCGGTTGGCACGCATAGTATGCTTGATCACCGATGCAGATCCAGCTTTTCGCACTCACACCGCGCCGTCCGTTCTTTGGTGGGCCGTGCACTCCGAAGACGAAAGGCGAAATCGCCTTCATTCTCTCTGCTCCAAGAAGAAATCAAACAAATGAGGGCCAGCTCATGGTGGTCACATGGTCAAGACTGTTCGGGCACAGATACTGGGTCTGGGGTACCGTCCCCCCTAACTTCACGGAGATCGAATAGATGTAGCGGAAGCGTGTGGGAGTCGAATGTAAACCCAGACGGAATTTCAAGTACTTACGAGGAACAGGGTGGAGCAACAAAGCCGCATAAAGAACAGCTAGGAACTGTTAATGGTCCCTGGTTGTTCCCTCGTTTTTCGCGAGTCGCACGAAATTCTGGATGGCGGAAAATTCGCCCACACACTTGCCATGCACACGTCGGCTGAAGGATAAAAATTTAGCGGCACGGATGGCAAGCCGACTGTGAAGGATCGAAAATGACTGCGCGCCGACGATGCGTACCCCGTCCAGCTTGTGCATGTAGGCGTGCACTTGATTGGTTGCGTCGTGTCGCAACACCCAAACTAATTCCCTTGGTCGTGTGGGACGGACACGGTCGTGGTGCACGTTGCCGAGTTTCCGGCGCGATCTGCGCCGCTGTATTTGAGCCTGTAAACGCGGCCATTTCCCGAGCCGAGAGGCTGAGCTCGGAACTGACCACTTGTCGAGGCCGTTCCCGGCGCAAACCCTTGGACATCACCGAGACCACTGTCGGGCTCATTACTAGTTGCAGAAACGAGAGTGAACCCGGCTGCCCCGGACAAGGAATCTGAAAGCGAAACCGAGATGCGACGCCGCCCTGACCAAACTCACTGCGTCAACTCAATGAGCGTCGTTTTTGAGATCATTCTTTCGCCGAGAAGCAAGGGCTAACAGCGAAGTGATCCATTCAATCCTCAGGAGATCGAGTGCTGGACTTCGAGTTTGGGCAGCACATCCGCAAAGCCTAAGTGTCTCTATTTTAGAGACTTGCTGGAGTTCATTTTGCAATTTTGCTCCTGTGGCTTTCTTGGCGCCTGAGCGAGCAGATCTCTTCGCGCGGCGACTCCCTCTGCCTCCCCTGCCTGAACAAATTGCTCGCGCTGCGCGGTCGCTCCAGATTGGCCCTGGCGTTGTTTCTCGCGGCGCACCATAAATTCTACTTTCAGTCCGTAAGGATTACCCCTCTGGTCGATAACTGAAAGCCGCATCCTTACGGCTTGGCGATCTTTGTACTGCTCCGGAATGCGCGCCTGTCCCACGCCGAGAAGCAAACCATCGAGATCATCACCAGGGAGAAGTTTGCCCTTGCTGCCAAGACGGTGGTTCAACACATCCTCCGGATCGTGTCCGGCTAGGCCATGAGAGGGAAACAAGTAGACGGATTCCCGCGGCATTTTCGTCCAGGGTCTTTCGAGCCAACGGAATTGCCATTCGTGCCACGGAATTTCTAATCTATATTCCAGTGGCAGAATGATACGGTATGATCCGTTGTGCATCCTGATGCCTAACCTGTATCCCGTTCCGCCGCAGGGCAGATCGAAAACTTCAGTATCTACCTCACTAGGCGATTGGGACAAGGACAGCCCGCGACAAGCATCCTTCATCTGCCGTAGCACTTCCCCATCGATGGGGATTCCGTGTTGGTGTAGTTCCTCGACAAATCGAAGTTCTCGATGATCTGCCTTCATATTTTTACTCCTTGATAATAATTTATTGTGAGCATCACTACACTTGAATCAATTAGATTCAGAACTCCTCTAGTGTCCCCCCTGAAAAATGGATAATGGTCAATCCACATACACACCCTACAGACCATACACGCGGCACGTTCTATCTAAAGCCGTTCTTACCGAGCGCTAGGACTTGCAAACAAAGCGAGCACTGCCCTTGCTGCAAAGCCGCCAGATGAAAGCGATGTGCCAGCTGATGTACGTTATTGCAAGCTGCGTCGTTAAGCCGTATTGCGGATCCATCAGCGTCGCGCTTTGGAAAAAATCCATGCTTTCGCAAGATTTTCCCGATTTCCTCGGGTGTTATCTGCGTAGTCTCGCCACGGGCCTTCAAAATGGCCATGACGGTTTTCGTGATTTTGCTGACGTGTACTTTTTCGCCTGGTTCTTTGTGGCAGTGAAAAAGTAATGCCTCGATCGTGACGTAGTGTGGGTTAGACGACCGTGCTTCCAGGGCTCGCTCCTGACAATCGCGCAGCAAAGGATGAAGATCGGCCTGAAGTTCGGGAGCGTCGACAATCGGCGCACCCAAAATCCTCCCCAAGATTCGAATTCCAGAGTCGAACTCAGGAAAATCAAATATCGACTGACGCACTCCGAGGATGTTTCCGCACCGATAGTCGAGCATTCTTGATTGAAATTTTCTGGAGATCTCTAATTTATCTTTGGCATCAAGAATAGGAAAACGTCCACCTAAAGACGGGAGATGGATTCTAATCGCGCTGTCACCATAGTTCCCACATTCGCCATTCTCTCCTAAATAAATTGCCTTGGCACAATAGACGTTCACGAGCCTTTGATTCTTTGGAATAAATGCACACCGGTGACCAGAAATGTTCATCAATTCGCAAGCCGAACCGCCATTTTTGACCTGGTTGATCAACAGCGTTGGTTGCAGATCCATTGGCAAGGAACAAAGATCGGATTTCGCGATTTGACCAAGCAGCAACGAATGACGAACCATGCAGCCGAGCAACTCAAGCAGGAGACGTGCTTCGGCAGGTGGCCCCGTGAGCAAGAGGCATGGGGCGGCTGGAAGCAATTCCGGGAACCAGGTGGCAAAATCAAAATAAGTGGTGGGCAAAGCGACGTCTTCCGAAAAGCCGTGACTCATGAACGCTTGTCGCATTTCTGTGAAGAGCTCGGCAGTTGATCCGAAATGCTCGCGTTTCGTGGGGAACCTCATGGCGAGCAAGATCGAGGGATCGATATGTAAAGGATGATAGATTTTACTGCGGAACTCTACTCGTCGTGCGACTCTCACATTCTGCCCGTCAGAAAGCATCAAATAGAGCGGTCCTGTAGGGGCCTCGCCAATCAACTCAATAGTTGCGCCGTCCCAGAACGCCTCTCCAGCAGTGGGAACGGGCAAAAATTCCCCAGAACTCTTTGGAGATTTGGAGTTGCGATGGGAAGAACACCTTCGAGTGGACACAAGGCCTCCCCGCGAGGGAAATTCACTCCGAGCCTGCGTCCTATTCTTACGAAGTCGTCGTGCTGGCGGGAAAACGTACTCATCAAATCTTACGTCCTGTCGTGGCCTGCGTCAAATCAATTAGAGGGATCGAACAGGCCTGCTATCAAAAATGTAGCTGCTAATAGACATCCCGGACAGGTGGGATACTCTCTCAGCCCACCGCAGGAGGTTCGGGATGAAGAATCCAGTTTACGAGCAGATCCAGGCGAGGAAGGTGAAGGCTCGGCTGCGCATGCTGCAACATGCGCAGCGCGTGAGCGGCAACGTCAGCCAGACCTGCCGTTTTTTCGGAGTGTCCAGGGCGCTTTTCTACATCTGGAAGAAGCGCTTTGAAAAGAATGGCTTAGCTGGTCTTCGGGATCAGCCTCGGCGACCACACCACATCCGGTATCGCATTCCTCCGGAGATCGTTTCTCTCATCCTCCGCATTCGCGAAGAGTGTCGCTACGGCGCCGTTCGAGCCAGCCTCTATCTTCAACGCCACTACCACGCGTACGTCTCGCCCACAACCATTCTGAAAATATTCCATCGCCACCGTGTCGGCCGCATCTCCCTCAAAAAGTATCGACCCGGCCCGAAACCAGCGGACGCTCCCTTGCAGGTTCCCGGCCGCTCTGTTCAGCTCGATGTTAAGTTCGTTCCCCGCGTTGGAAAAGCCCGTCAGCGCTTTTATCAATTCACAGCGATTGATGAGGCTACGCGCTTTCGTGTTCTACGCATCTACGACCACAACAACACCAAGACGGCCATCGACTTCCTCAGCGAAGTTCGTGAGCATTTTCCCTTCGCCATCCAAAAAATCCAGACCGACAACGACTCTTCGTTCGGACCACAGTTCACGTGGCATCTTGCTGATCTCAGCATCTCTCATCGGCACATCGCTACCGCTATCTCGACGACTGGCAGTAAAAAGAGACTCGGGCCGCTATGGCCTTCGGCCGCTGCTTTGAAAAGGCCCTTGGAGCTTACTTTTGCGGGGAAGACAGTGCTGCAGCTTTGTTCAAGGAATGGGGCCGCCACAGAACAGAATTTCTGGCATAGGGCACGATTCGAACCGCAAGTGTTGGGTTTCAAACAGCTTGGTTGGGAAAGCAAGCAAGACTTTCTTTTTTTCAGCGCGTCCACCTGATGGACCCCCAAAATACCGGCGATGTTGGAGCGCAACCGGGTCCGCAGTAAGTCGGAACCAATAATCAGATTGCGCTTCGAGGGGGCTCCCTGATGACGGGACCCCTTCTCCACGCTGGAGAACTCCTCCTGACCCTTGACATAAAGTATATATCTGGGATAGACAGAGCGCAGTAAACACCTCAGCACGTCTTCCGAGGGAGGAGGACATCAATGATTATTGCTGATCGCCTAAGGGAATTACGTGAAGTGAAAAATCTCTCACAAGGAGATGTTGAAAAGCGTACAGGGCTGCTCCGGTGCTACATTTCGAGAGTTGAAAACGGACACACCGTTCCCTCAATCGAAACGCTGGAGAAAATGGCCCGAGCGCTGGAAGTTCCACTCTACCAACTCATGTACAATGGCGACGAACCGCCCGAGGCCCCTACTGCATTCGCTTCGAATGGCGATGGATCACAAAAATGGGGAAGTCAGGGTAGAGATGCCCGCTACTTGCAGAAGCTGAGGCGGCTTCTCGCAAAGATGAACGCCGACGACAGGAAACTGCTCCTACAAATGACCCAGAAAATGGCCCACGGCCATGGCTGAACAAGTCAATCGCCGAATGTTCGGACCAAAAGGAATACCAAAAACTAAAAACGCCAAGCTGTTCAAGAGGGAGTGCAACAAAGCATTCAGCTTACCAGCCCAATCCTGAATTAGCGCGCGGGCCGAAACTGTGCCCAGCTCTCCCATCGCCAGTGGCCTTCACGCTATCCATACAGGGTGCTCCTTTCTGGAGGGGTTCGAGCGAACACTCAAAACCTACTCCAATAGGGGCGCCCTTTTATATTGCGTCGCGTAACCGAGCGCCGGGTGTGGGCGCAGCGTGTTGTACATCACCCGCCATTTTTCGATCACGATCTGCGCCTCCTTCAACGAATAAAAATCTCTCCGTTCAAGCACTCGTCCCGCAACTTCCCGTTGAAGCTTTCGCAGTAGCCGTTCTCCCAAGGACTTCCTGGTTCGATGCACAACGTCCCCGTGCCCAGCTTCGCCAGCCACTGCCGCAGCTCCTTCGCCACGAACTCCGGGCAATTATCCGAACGAATGTTCTCCGGTAGACTGGTCACCAGGACAACGGGCAGCAAGCGGGTCTCGGGATCGGATTTGATTCGCTGGCAGACAGCAAAACCACTTTGACCCGGCATCACCACATCGAGCAACCCACGTCGACCAACCCTTTTTGAACCGCGGCCAGCGCGTGTTCACCGTACCGCGCGCAGATGACCCGATAGCCTCCTGCCGTCAACATTCCCGAAAGCAGTTCAAGATTAGCTTCGTTGTCGTCCGCTATCCATCCGTGGCCACGGGTTAATTGATTAAGTCGAACTCGAAGCCCCCTTCGTTGAACTTCCATGTGGACTGCCGGCGGCGGTGAGCGCACTCGCAAGTATTGCAAGAGGCGAGAACGAACAGGCAGTGAGGACCGCGAGCGGCTGACAATATCGGCAAAACTGATCCAGGGGCAATTGTTGCAATATTCTGGAACATTCGGATGACGAGCTCCTGTCAGAACAGCCAACGAGGATTTACAATGTGAATTACTGAACTGAGGTACTTCTTCCGTGCCTCTTCTGGGTCTTGAGATGACCTCTTCTCCCGACTTCGCACTTCGAGTTGTCGCAATCGACGATGACGAACAACACCTCAAGTTCATCGCGACGGCTCTTTCACAAGAACATGTAGTCGTCTCTACGACCGGATACCCACAAGCCGGACTTGAGCTGGTTCGAAACGAACACCCCCATCTTGTCTTGGTGGATTTGGTGATGCCCGGGATGAGTGGAATAGACCTCCTCGAAAAGATCCTCGGGCTCGATCCTGGCACCGAAGTCGTTTTGCTTACCGGACAATACAGCACGGAATCCGCCGTAGAAGCCATCCAGAAAGGTGCCGCCGACTACTTGACGAAGCCTGTGGATATGGAAAAGCTCCAGCAGCGCGTGGAATCACTTCTTTTGGAAGTTCGCAAGCGGCAGCGTTGTTTGGAGCTGGAGAACGAACTTCTCGAAAACTCTCAGTTTGCAGCAATGGTGGGGCGCAGCGCCGCGATGCTCGAAGTGTTCCATCGTATCCGGCGCGTTGCACCGCATTTCCGATCGGTTCTGCTGACTGGCGAGACGGGGGTGGGCAAAGAGCTTGCGGCTCAAGCACTGCACCGGCTGAGCCCGGTTGCTTCAGGACCGTTTGTGACCTGCAATTGTTCCGCGGTGGTTGAAACACTGGCGGAGAGCGAACTTTTCGGGCACGTCAAGGGCGCTTTTACCGGAGCCATTCAGGATCGCATCGGTCTGTTCGAAGCAGCCAACAGAGGCACCGTCTTATTGGACGAAGTGGGTGAGCTTTCTCTTCCATTGCAAGCGAAGCTCCTCCGAGTGCTCCAGAACCAAGAGATCCAGCGAGTAGGCTCCTCCGAGGTCCGGCGCGTGGACCTCAGAGTGATTGCCGCGACGCACAGGGACCTCCAGGCCATGGTAAGAGATCGACGGTTTCGTGAAGATCTCTTCTACCGGCTCTCCATGGTGCAGATCAAACTCCCGGCTCTGGCACAGAGAGAAGAGGATCTGCCTCTGCTTGAGCGGTATTTCATAAAGCGATTTGCCCAGCAATACGGCAAGCCCTTGCGCGGAATCACGAGGCGTGCGCAGGCTCTGCTGGCTAGGTATTCCTGGCCGGGAAACGTGAGAGAGCTTGAAAATGTGCTTGGAAATGCCTGCATGATGAGCGAGAACGAAATAATCGATGTCGGTGATCTTCCTGAATATATCCGTGAGAGACGGGCGAGCGAAGTTCAGCAGGTAGAGCCTCTTGGCACCCTCGAAGAAGTGGAAAGGAATCACGCGCTCCGAGTACTAGAGAGCGTTGGTGGAAACAAAGTACGTGCCGCCGAACTGCTTGGAGTCAGCCGGACAAAGCTCTATCGTATTCTGGGCGACAACGAGGCGCTGGAGGCCAGCGCCTCTGCACCGGTGAACCTGCAACAAGACCCCAAATGCACCTGAACCATCCGGGCTCGCCGGCACGCGCTATGCTGCTTCAAAAGACTGCCTTTTTTGACTTTGTCCGAATTTCTTCGACGCTCTTGTCTGGTACGTCGGGAACTTGCTTGACATTATGAGAATCAGGGAGCTGTCTTGTCTGAAAACAAAGACTTGAATCTGGTTTGCCAGTGAGCTCGCGAACGCTCTCCCGTTGAATGCCGACTTTACCCATGGCGTTCAGAGTGGGAGATCAGGCCGTACTCGGACATTATGGCGAAATGCGCAGTTTAGCTTCCCCTTCTCAAGCGGTGTTGTTGAATGGGCGTCGGGACCATCTTGAACAGCGATCTCCCTCCTCTGCGGGATTGATTTGTCGTGAGCGCCTCCCATTATTCAACGATTGACCCCGCTCTGTGTGCCTCACTGTACACATTGCCTCGATCACGGACAGCTGTCTTCTTTTCAGACAGGTAGCCTCATCCCAGAACGCTGAGCCCCCATGCGCCGCAGCCCGTATCCCCTTGTAAACACAGTAGATACTTAAAACCTGAGAGTGGTCTTCTTATTGCCCTACCGACAGTGTGCAGCAACCGCGCGGAATTAGCCGCGGCAGCCTGTTGAAGAAGAATCGTTTCATTTGGCGCAAGGGTTGTCAGTGATTTCCAGGAGGTTCTTGCATTGAAGCCGGTGGAGAAACTCGGGGCAGAAGGGTTGCGGCGAAGCGGCCGCATATCGAAAGAAGTCGCCATTGTTCTGATCGGCTGCGATGCCAGAGGCAAAGAATTTATGGAGCAAACAAAGACGGTCGTCCTCAGCCGTCACGGTGCAGGCATCGTTTCCAAGCATACGCTCGGCGCGGAACAAGAGCTGCTTATTCTTCACCCGGAATCCAGCAGAGAGGCCGAGATTCGCGTTGTCGGGCAGATCGGCTCGGTAGACGGCTCCCACACCTACGGTGTCGCCTTTCTCGATCCTGACATCGATTTCTGGGGCGTTAAGATTCCTTGCGCAACGGAAGCCGAGACCTCAGCGTGCCGCATCGTGGTTCAGTGCAACAGTTGCGGCCGCCGCGAAGTCATCGATTCGGGTGCTTTGGAATCGGACATCTGCGCTATCCACGACGGCCTTCTCCGCTATTGCAAACACTGCAATAGTTCAACCCTCTGGAAGCAAGCTTCCGGAGAGGCTACTGACAAATCTGCCCTGCCCGAGGCCCCGTCTGTGTCGCCCGATACCGCTGCATCGTCCGAGCCGCCCGTCCCGCTCGCACCTTTCAAGAACAGGCGCCAGCATGTCCGCACAAAAGTGAAATTCACGGCGTCTGTCCGCAATGACGCTCTTGGCGACGACCTCGTCCTCTGCGAAAACGTCTCGCGCGGCGGCCTTTGTTTCAAAAGCACAAGGCGCTATTGCGAAGCTGCGGGCATCGAAATCGCCGCTCCCTTCTCCCCAGGGTCGCACTGCATTCTCGTCCCGGCGCAAATCGTCTACGTGCAGGAACTCACCGAAGAAAAAATGTTTCGCTATGGCGCCCAGTACGTCCCTCTATCGAAAGACGCCCACTCCTAGCGGTGCGTTCCTCCTTCTGACGCTCCGAGGCTTCGAACGTATCATTGTACATTGACCTTAGAGAGCCCTTTTTGCTCGCGTCAATTCGCGAAAGCGCTTACCGATAAGCACAAACATTTTCTTTCCGCCATACTGACTGATGGCGAAGTCAAATCCATAATTAATTATTTGTACAATCGCATCTGTATCGGCTTATCCGAGGAATTGTCGTCGCGCCTGTTCAGGCTGTTTCACGGCAAGCGAACCGCTGAGCTGGGAAGCAACATCCGCGGAAGGTATTCGCGCTCCAAAAGCCCGTTCTCAGCGGCGTAGAAGCGTGACGGGGTTGCAGGGTGTGATCTGCTTCTCTATTCCAAAACCCAATGCCCGAGTTTCTCGGTAAATCGGCAGCCATATCGCGGGTACGGCGTTTCCTTCCATTCCGAGCGAATAATCTGCGCTTTCCCAATATGCTCGTCACGGGCACCCACCAGATAGACGTCCACAATAGAGCCCTCGGACATTGCGACGGCACAGGCACACAAGAACGCGCTTCGGCTGACGTTCTCGGTTGTCGTAAGGATTCCAAAGGGCCGTCCCTCCTCGTCTGTTCCGGTGAGCCTGAGCGGAACCCTGAGCCGAACACGCACCTCTGATCGCCTTTCTTTTCTTTTTGTCTTCAAGATATCCGCAAGCTGCACACGGAGGGCATCGAAGTTCACGGGCTTTTCAAAGTACGCCACAACACCCAAATCGCGGCAGAACTGTTTGGTTTTGGCTCCAGCCTCCCCGCTGATGACCAGCACCGGTATCATTTGCGTCGAACTCAAGGACGTAAATGTCTGGCAAAGCTCAAACCCGGAATACTTGGGCATCCGCAAATCCAGTAAAATCGCGTCCGGCTTGTGTTCCAGTGCCAAGGCCAGTGCATGCTCTGGCTCTCCTGTATCGACAATTCTATAGTCGTCCGCGAGGTTCAGCCGAATCAGCCGACGCATGGCATCTTCATCATCCACAACAAGAAGTGTATTCATCCCTCTGCTCCCGCTTATTTTGGACTCCCTTGGTCTTGACCCGTAAGTTCGCCGGTTCTCGGCCCGCCAGCCTCTGCAAGTTTGGTGTCCAAGACCTCGCGCACTTTCCGGATCAGCGCATCTTCTGTGAATGGTTTATGGAGAAGAACCATGCCTCGCTCAAGCACTCCATGGCCCGCGATGAAGCTGTCGGTATATCCCGAAATATACAAGACCCGCATGCCGGGCTGCTTAGGCAACAATCTCTCCGAGAGAACTCTTCCATTCATTCCTGGCATCACCACATCAGTCAGCAGAAGGTTGATTTTCCCCGAATGCTGGGCTTCCACCTGGATAGCCTCGTCCCCGTTCTGAGCAACGAGCACCCGGAAGCCGTGGGACTCGAGGAACGATTGTGTCAGCTTTCGAAGCGGTTCAGCGTCCTCGACAAGCAAGATCGTTTCTGATCCGCCTATCGTTTCAACCAAAGGCGTGGTCGCAGTGATCGTGCAGGCTGGTTCTTCGACGCGTGGCAGGAAGATCTGGAATGAAGATCCCTTTTTCGGTTCGCTATCCACCCAGATATAACCGCCGCTTTGTTTGACCACACCGTAGACTGTAGCGAGGCCCAATCCCGTGCCCTTCCCGACCTCCTTGGTCGTGAAAAACGGCTCGAAGATGTGAGCAAGAGTCTCTGCATCAATACCGGCCCCTGCGTCGATGACAGCCAGCATGATATAATATCCAGGCTTCGCTCCTGCATGCTGCCAGGCGTAGGCTTGGTCTAGCTCGACATTTGCGGTCTCTATCCGCAACTTTCCGCCCTCCGGCATGGCATCGCGAGCATTGACCGCCAGATTCATGATCACTTGTTCGATTTGGCCTTGATCCGCTTTCACCATCCCCAAATCCGGACACAGGGATGTGTTGACGGCTATGTCTTCTCCGAGCAGCCGGGGGAGCATTTTCGTCATGTCCGCCACCAGGTCGTTCAGGTTCAAGACTGCCGGCGTGAGGATCTGCTGGCGGCTAAAAGCAAGAAGCTGCCGAGTTAAAGACGCCGCGCGCTGGCCAGCCTTCTCAATTTCCTCCGCATGCTCGACCAGAGCGCTCCCTGGGTCTAATTTTCGTTTGAGCACCTGGCTGTAACCGATGATCACACCAAGGAGGTTATTGAAGTCGTGGGCGATTCCCCCGGAGAGACGGCCGACGGCCTCCATCTTTCCGGCCATGCGTAACTGCCGTTCGAGGACTCTCCTTTCTGTGATATCCTCGGCGAACACATCGAAGCAAGGCACACCTTGGTGTTCTTCTTTCACTCTTATCCCGGTGCACCGCACGGTGATGGGTGCTCCGTCCCTGCGCTTCAATTCCACTTCAACTTCCTTGAACTCGCTTGCGCTGTTCAGTAATTCGTTCACCTTGTGAAAATCAGAAAGATTTCTGAAAATGTCTCGATCCAGGTTGGTTTTGAGCAGCTCATCCAGCCTCTCGTATCCCAGCATTTTTTGCAGTGCTGGATTGGCTCTAAGAAGTTTGCCGTCCGTGCCAGCACGGAAGATGCCGTACGGGGCATCTTCGATCATGGATCGAAAACTAGATTCAGATAAGCGGAGCGACTCCACGGCCTGTTTCCGTTCCGTGATGTCCCGGTTCACGATCACCAATCTTTCGGGCTCTCCCGCAGAGGATCGAATGACACTGGCGGTTGATTCCAATACGCGCCAAGAGCCATCTTTGTGGCGAATGCGATATTCGAGAGGCCGGCCCACTCCTGTGCGTTGTGCTTCAGCGGCAGCTTCTCGAACGCGGTTGCGGTCATCAGGGTGAATCTGGTCGAAAGAAGACGAACTCTTCAGATCTTCCGCGCTGTAACCAAGCACCTTGTAATATGAGGGGCTGTTGTATAAACGGTTTCCTTCCATGTCGACAACGGCAATCATGTCGGCGACATTCTCGCCGATGAGTTGAAAGAGTTCTTCCCTCTCGAACAAGCGTCTGCGGGTTCTGTGAAGCTGGAGTTGCTGGTAGACCGTGTACAGATCGAAGAGCAACACAACGCCCACGAGTCCCCACATGGTGCGCTGCAAGGTGAATGCAGACTCTGCTTGCTCGCTGGAATGCAAAAGCAAAGGCAAGAAGGACAGGATTCCGGCCGTCAATAATAGGGTGATGATCACCGCTGTGGTCCAAAGCCACCACTCCCGCCGCTCGATGCGACGGAGGCGGGCCTTGGTCATTTCTTGTCCTTCTCGGAGAGAGCGAGCGCCGCTCTCTTCAGAAATGAAGCCAGTCTGAGGTTTGGCCGCCATATTCATCTCTTGTTGCCATCCAGCCTCGCAGCGCCTGTCCGTTTGTCAGTTTGGACTTCGGATGAATTCACTTTCGTCCGCTGCTAAAATTCGGACTTCTTGCATACTTACTTTCATAGCCCGCTTCCCCAGGTTCGGACGCGCTGCCCGGGATCTTGACTGAATGGCGCATTGCTTCCCAGTTTTCGATCGCAACGGTCACAAAAACACCCGCCACTCGGGAATCATAGTGGCTTCCCGAACCTCGCCGAATTTCTTCATGTGCCGCTTTGAAGGAGAGGGCAGAACGATAGGGACGGTCCGACGTCATCGCGTCCGCGGTGTCTGCAACGGCAAATATTCGCGCTCCAAGCGGAATATCCGCTGTCTTCAAGCCTCGAGGATAACCGCTCCCATCGCAACGCTCATGGTGTGTCAGGATGATTTCCGCGGCCTCGGTGAGGAAAGGTATGCGTTTGACTAGATCGAATCCGAGCTGTGCGTGGCTCCTCATGATGGTCCACTCTTCCTCCGTGAGAGCTCCAGGCTTCAGCAGAATCGCATCGGGTATCGCCAATTTCCCAATGTCATGCAGCCAGGCTCCCATGGCAATGGTTTTCAGTTCATGCTCTGTGGCTTCCAATTCTTTCGCAATTTTGGTCGAATACAAAGTCACGCGGCGCGAGTGTCCCGCCGTTTCACTGTCGCGAAGATCAATGGCCGCGCCCAAGGCCTCGAGCGTGTCCTCATAGCCGCGCTCGACCTGGCAGAGCGCCGCTTCAAGCTGCTCCGTCCGCTCTTTAACCATTTTCTCGAGGTTCTGACGATAGTTCTCCACCTCCTGCTCTAGGCGCTTTTTATCTAAGGCGCGCTCTAGACTCGCCATGACAATTTCAATCTGCAAGGGCTTGACAAGATAGTCGTCCGCGCCCTTTTTCATTGCTTCTATGCCCACTCGAATGTCGTCCACTCCCGTAATCATCAAGAAAGCCACATGGGGGTATCGCGGGCGAACGTTGGCCAGGAGCTCGATACCTGAGATCCCAGGCATCTGGAGGTCAGAGAGCACTGCATCGACTGATTCTGTATCGAGGATCCTCAGACCCTCCTCAGCGCACGCGGCTGTTTTACACAGGACTCCAGTTTCTCCGAGCATTGCAGCTAGCAGTTTCCGTGTGGCGAGTTCGTCGTCTACGATCAATACTCGGGCGACCCCAGATAGAGCCGAACCGGTTGCACCTATTGCGTTACCCAATCCCGTCTGCTTAGCGACGTCCATCTTTGTCCCCGATGGGCTACCCTTTCTGCTTGTCCAGAATCTCTCTGAGTTTCTTTGCTAGGGCCAAACTTCCATATGGCTTCTGCGGGACTGTCGGCCGCGTTTGTGACCGTGCACAGATCGGATTTGGTTCCGTGGCGTAACAACACCTGTGAGGCAGGAAGTCACGGAATGAAAAAATTATTTCAGTATATGCATACATCCTCCCACAAGAGCTCAGAGAGGCGGCAAGTCGTCATGTTCGGGGCAGAGCAGGTTCCCCAGAAGCTCGCTAGGATTCCAGGTCGCAAGTCAGAATTTGAGAGGCAGCCATTGGGAGCTTCAGGCGATCTGCTCTATACAGTATATTATGAGCCACAGTAATATGTGGGAATCTACATCTTAAACACAACTACTGTGAATTGGCATGAATCAAAATTCCAGCCGCCTCATTTCTAGATACCTTTATGTTTTCCGTCGAGCGTTTCAGCACTCAAAGTTTCGCACCGGATATAAGGGTCATCATCATTTGGCTATTTGACTTCGCTCATCGGGTTCAACCTCGACCCCTGTGTCAGCGTTCTTATAGTGCCTCCTCCGATCCACCCAGTCCTTCACGACGAGCGGGATGGTCACCAGGCCAAATGAGACGAATGTAGCCCCAGCAAGAATCTGTACTGTTTGGCTTGTATCCGCGCGGGAAACTGGACTGTAGAGAAGGATCACTCCGATCAGAAGCGAGATGCATGCTGAAGAGAGACCGAGCGGCCGCAACATACGTGTGGTTCTGGGGTTGGTTCGGGCAGCGCTTGACTTAGAGTCACGCGCATATCCTCTACTCGGAAAGAGGTCGGCTAATGCTGATGCATCTTTGTCAAGCGTTCTCAGAACAGGTGCGGTGAAAGCCTTCTTCATCTCCGCCCCGCAGAAACATCTGGGATTTGATTCTCCCGCACTGGAGTCTTTCGTGACCTCAATCTCCGTCTGACACTTCGGATTTTGACAACGATACCGCTGCCCCCTTCTCACGATTTCCTCCATATTATTCATGCCCTAGGGAGAACTCACATCTGAGAGGGTATCTGCCGCGTCGAATTCGGAACAAACTCTGAGATCTTCTGCTCGCCTTTCCGAGCAGAGGGGGCCCGTCGAGAATGTACAAGAAATGGTTTCCCTGATAGTGAGCTTTGGGTCGGACCAAAAGAAGCTTAAGAAGCTCGCACGGATCGAGAGCGACACGAGGAATAGACTCTGTCAAGTCATTGATAATATGGATGGTACAGGCACTTTGGTTGGTGAAATGGATTCTCCATTGGCGTTCAGTCTTGGCTTCGAGACCGCACGCGGAGAAGTTGCACACACTCCTCTCGGGTTCAGGTAGGCTTACCGTGATTGCCGCTCTTTAGGTTCCGATCCTTCTGGATTTGGATCTTGGTCGGAAAGCCCACCAAGCGAAAACGCATCCCAGGATCTAGTAAACCAGCCGCCGAACCCAGACAAGCTGTGCTCCGCAAAAATTCAGTGGGTGCTCCATCTCATTCATATCTTCTCATCCTCAAGACAGGGAATGGCGCACCTCGAGTTTGGGCAGGACCGGTTGGCCCAACCGCATCCCGCCCGTCCACGCGGCAAGGCA
>Ga0137389_10000974_pt1 | contig 16318 bp, 10 predicted proteins | sample 15con2h14BmetaG_FD_104645 | JGI IMG/M metagenome (GOLD analysis project Ga0137389, IMG submission 104645) | Vadose zone soil microbial communities from Angelo Coast Range Reserve, California, USA - 15con2h1.4B metaG | ecosystem: Environmental > Terrestrial > Soil > Vadose zone > Saprolite...
ACGGCGGGCATGCCCAGCTCTTTCACATGCTGGCAAAGCTTTTCCACGTCACAGGCGCCGTCAAGCAAGGAGTAGTCGGTGTGCAGATGCAGGTGGACGAATTGGGACATGGGCTCAGTTTGATTTTACGTTGTGCGCCATTCTAACGGGAAAGGCAACGGAGGAAGGCACAAGTTATCCACAGAATGCTCATATAGCAACAGCCGGCGTGAGGTTCCACAGAACGATTATGTGGGGACAGCCGCCCTCGGCTGTCCAGCCGGGCGACGCCCGGCATTGCCGTCTGTTCGACTGCGTGCATCCTAAGGGGCCTTACTGACCTTCGCCTGTTGCCGGCACCCGAAAGTCCACGCCACGCTCGTCATTCGCCTTCGCGGTTGCGTCCAGGTCGAGTTCGGCGAGAGGGATTTTCTGCTTGCGCTGTCCTGTAAAGTTCCACAGCGTCTGGCCCACGATCGCGTAATTCTGCACTTCGACCTTGTGCTGATCGCGGAACACCAGCACCGTGGCTGGCGCGGGCGCTTCCGGAGTTTGTGCTTCGCGCGTTTGGGGCGCCGGGTCTGACCGCGCGTACACATCCTGATCTTCCTGGCGGCGCATCCTCTGCTCTTCGAGGCTCTGCGCGTTCATCTCTTGCGCGAGCTGCATTTCGCGCTCGCGGTCCTCGTCGTAGGAGGAATGCGAGTCCCAATACCAGTACGGATCGTAGTAGCCGGAATACCACCACGGCCATCCGCCGCCCCAACTGCTGCAACCGAAGCAGTTCCCGAACCCGAAGTTGCGGAAACGGCGATGGCCGAAGCGATCCCCACGGAACCGATCTCCGCGGAATCGATCCCCGCGAAAACGGTCTCCACGAAAAGTGGGCTGATGAAAGGAAGAACCGCGACTGAAACCGCGGGACTGGAAGCGCGGACCGGAGAAGCCTCGTCCCGATGGCATCCCGCCGAAGGCGTGGCCGCCGCCTATGTGGCCGCCGAAACCACCGCGTCCAGCAAAACTGCTACCGTGTCCGCCAAAGGAGCCGTGGCCACCACCACGCATCTGCGCCGACGCCGGCACCAGAGCCAGCAGCAGGACGAACGTCGCGATGGAATATAGGCGACGCATGCCTCTATTATAAGTCCGATTCGCGCGGGCCGAGCAGATATTGATGATGACCTTTTCGCCCCCAAGTACACAGCCGCAAGATGTGCGCGAGATCCCTTCGACTCCGCTCAGGGCAGGCTCTTCGCTCCGCCTGAAGAACGGCTGTGTTCAGGATGACGGCGCGCTGCGATTGCAAAATCTGATGTGGGCCGATTCCGTAAGTAGGGCTACCTCTTCTTCTTTCCCTTGGCTTTCTTGGGGACGGCCTTTTTTGCGTGAGGCTTTGCGGCGGCCTTACTTGCTTGCTTTGCGGGTTTGGCAGGAACAGGTTTGGCAAGAGCAGGTTTGACAGGAGAAGATTTGACAGGAGCAGCCTTCGCCTTCGCGCCCGCGGGGGCCACCGCAACCGGGGCCACTGCCGCAGGCGTAGCCCCAGTCTTCCCCTTGCCCTTAACCACTTCCCCCTTTTTGCCTGCAGCAGGTGCGGCGCCCTCGGCAGCGGCTGCAGCCTTGGCGCGTCCACGCCTGGGCGGAGGCGGCGGCGGAGGCGGTGGTGGAGCAAACGGCTTCAGAAACTTCAGCGTCTCAGTGCGCGAACGCAGTCTGCCATCGAGCAGCAGCATGAACACGTCGCGCGCAATCTTCGGATACTCCGGAAGCTGCGGCGTAATCAGCAATTCCGTCATTTCCGGTAGAGGAATCCTCTGCTGAATCTGGCGCCACTTGGTGAGGAAGTTCTTGATCTTCTGTTCGACCGCCTGCTGCCGCGCCGTCACCGCCAGGAACAAAATCGTCTCGGGCCGCGCGCCAGACAGCAGTTGCCAGGTGCGCGACGGGGTGGCCGCCTCTTTCCCGCTGAGCCGCTTGGCCAGTTCCTTGGCGTGGTCTTCGATATCGCGCCAGGCTTCAACCAGATCCTTGCGTGGAATCTGCTTGCGCAGGTCCGCGATGTCCTTGTCTGACAACTTCGAGGTCAGGAAGTACATCACCGCCGGGCCCGCGTCGGGCGTGTATCCTAGATCGACCATTTGCTGCCGCGTCTTCATCAACTGGCCCAGGCCGCTTGCGTCCACCTTGGCGGTCGTCCAATGTGCGTGCAGCACATCCAGCCAGCCTTCTTTCTCCAGCATCTTGACCACGTGCAGCGGATCATCCTCATGCGCCAGCGCGGCAATCTCGTGCCCGATCGAGCTGCGCAGGATGTGGTCCATGTACTTGCCTTCTTTAGCCGCGTCGTAGCGGGCCTGCGTACGTTCCTCAAGCGGCCAGTGAAAGCGCGCCGCGAAGCGCGTGGCACGAATCATCCGCGATGGATCTTCGAGGAACGAATAGTTGTGCAGGATGCGGATCAGCTTGGCCTCAATGTCGGCCACGCCGTTGAAGGGATCGAGCAACAGCCCGCGCGAGCCCTCATTCAGCGACAGCGCCATAGCGTTGACGGTAAAGTCGCGCCGCCGCAAATCCTCGTGGATCGTCGCCGGCGTAACGACCGGAGGCTTGCCCGTCTTCTCAAAGCGCTCGGTGCGCGCCATGCTGATTTCCGCGCGCGCGTTTCCGGGCAACTGCAGGAAGATTGTCCGCGCATCTTCGTCGATCGCAGTAGTCTGCGCTCCCGCCCTCTCCAATTCCTTTTGCAGCTTGAGGGGATTACCCTGGACGGTGAAATCCAGATCGCGGATGGTGAACCCGCTGATGATGTCGCGAATCGCGCCGCCCGTCAGGTAGAGATTCATGCCCGCGGCGCGAGCTACGTCCTGTACCAGGCTGACGCCCTTCAACTGGTCCGGCGTCAACCGGATCTCCATCGTGTAAATGTAATCAGCCATTCGCTTTCAACCGGCCTTCAGGCCGTCGTTCTGGTACGATCCGTGACCTGGGCCGGGGCTGGCAGCTACAAACTTTCCACAAGATTTCCACAGGGGTTCCCAGCCAGACAAAGAAGCCCCTCCGCCACCTCGGTGCAAGTGGCTTAATACAAAGTACTTATACAAAGCGGAGTAGGGACGACAAGCTACAGAAAATAACACAACGTTTATAATTTGGCTACTGCCAACGTGTATCCCGCCTGTTTTCGCCGGAAAAGTGCGAGAATCGCAGGGCGGACCTTGAACTTCAGACTTCAGACCTCGGACCTCCGACCTCGGACCTTAAGCTTCGGCTTTGCTTTACGCTTTCGGTCTTCGGCAAAACAGGTGACCTCTCAGGCGCCCGCAGAGCAACGTCGGCTGCGAAAGCCCGAGGCTTAAGGTCTGAAGTCCGAGGTCTGAAGTCCGACGCCGGTTTATGCCCTCAACTCACAAGAAAGTCATCGTCCGCAAAATGGACCGGGATTCAGTCTCCGGCTACGTTTCCCCCTCGCAGTTTGTCCAGGACGGCAAACTCGAACTGCTCAACACTTCCGGCACGGTGATCGCGATCGACCTGCGCGAGATCAAGGGCGTGTACTTCGTCCGCGAATTCGGCGACTCGGAATCGCTCACCCGCAAGACCTTCACCACGCGCCCCCGCAGTGAAGGCTTGTGGGTGCGCCTGCGCTTTAAGGACAACGAGATTCTGGAAGGCCTTATGCCCGCCGATTTGACCCAGGCCATGCCCGAGGGATTTCTGGTCAACCCTCCCGACCAGCGCTCGAATACGCAGCGCATCTTTGTGCCGCGCACCGCCCTCGACTCGCTGACCGTGCTCGCCGTGATCGGGGCCACCCGCCGCCAGCGCCGCGGCGCTGCCGACCAACGCCAGGTTCCGATGTTCGAGGAGTAGGGGTGAGGAACGTCCCGTCTGTCCCCGGGTTTGTCCCAGAAAGGTTGTCATTCCGAACGGGCAAAGCCCGCTGAGGAACCTGCTTTTACCCCTCTAACCACGGCCCATCACTCCTCCCACCCGTGACCCAAATTTCCTGCAACCTGCACCAGAATCATTGCAATCCGCTCAAAGTTGGGGTAACGTGTCCTGCTCCCAGACGTGGGCCACAGGCCCGCGTGCAAAAAGAGAACGATCAGGCCACTTCCCTTCCTCTTGCCTTGGACCGGTCTCCATGGGCGTAGCCACATCTTGGTCGAGGTGCCAGTGCCATGCGAGCCACTTCATCGCTCATCCCCAGAGCGTTCTTGTCTGTAACGCGGTTCGTCATCCTCCCATTCGTTCTCGCGATCATCTGCTGCATCGCTTCAGCGGCGCAAGACGCTGGCGCAGACCAGCCCGCTTCAGCCATGGCAACAAATCCGCGCCCATTGATCACTCAATCGATTGACGAAGCCCATCTCACCACCCTCCGCGGCAACACGCACCCGTTAGCCCGCCCCGAATTTGATCTCGGCACCGCCCCTGCTAGCCTGCCCATGGAACGCATGTTGCTGGTATTGAAGCGCAGCGACGAGCAGGAATCCGCGCTCAAGAAGTTGCTCGACGATCAGCAGGACAAAGCCTCTCCCAACTACCACAAATGGCTGACCCCCGAACAATTCGGCCAGCAATACGGCCCGACGGATGCCGATCTCCAGACGGTCACCGCATGGCTGCAGTCCCACGGATTCCAGGTCGGCTCAACGAAAGGCCGGACGGTCCTGGAGTTTTCGGGCTCCGCCAGCCAGGTGCAGGAAGCATTCCACACCACGATTCATAAATACATCGTGAATGGAGAACAGCACTGGGCCAATGCCAGCGACCCAAGTATTCCCAGTGCGCTAACGCCGGCAGTAGCTGGAATAAGCTCGCTGCACAACTTCCCCAGGAAGCCGATGAGCAGGATCCTTGGACAGTTCTCCCGCGAGAGGGCGACAGGCAAACTGCAACCGATAGAGCCCTTGTTTACGCTTCCGTCTGGGTGCGTTGAAGACAGCAGCTCGAGTAATCCTTGCTTTTATGGATTGGGACCTTACGACTTCGCCACCATCTATAACGTGCTCCCTTTGTGGACCGCAGGAATCAACGGTACTGGGCAAACCATTGCGATTGTGGGCGAGACCAACATCAACATTCAGGATGTGCGAGATTTTCGCAGCCTGTTCGGATTGCCGAGCAATGATCCACAGATCATCCTCAACGGGCCTGATCCCGGCATTCAGGGAGATGAAGTGGAAGCCAACCTCGATTTGCAGTGGTCAGGAGCAGTCGCACCCAACGCCACCATCGACTTCGTCGTTTCACAGTCGACCGAGACCACCGCGGGAGTCGACCTTTCCGCCGTCTACATCGTCGAAAACAATCTCGCTCCCGTGATGAGTGAGAGCTATGGAGAGTGCGAGCTTGGTCTTGGCACCACCGGGAATCAGTTTTTCAATGCCCTCTGGCAACAGGCGGCGGCACAAGGAATTACTGTATTCATCTCTTCCGGGGACGGTGGCTCTGCCGGTTGTGACAACTTCAATGCTGCCTCGCCAGCGCCGGCTCAATTTGGTCTGCAGGTCAGCGGCTTCGCATCCACTCCTTACAATGTCGCGGTGGGCGGGACGGATTTTGATGATTTCTTCAATCCCTCGACCTATTGGAAAACGACGAACGACCCTACTACGCAAGCCTCGGTGAAGAGCTACATCCCGGAGACGACTTGGAACAGCTCCTGCACCAACGCAATATTTGGGAAGATCGGATATAGCACCAATGCCGAAACCAACTGCAACGACTCTCGAGTGACTCCCTATTTCGATGTGCCCCTTGGCGGGTCAGGTGGTGCTAGCAATTGCACCACCTCCGATGGTTCGACGACGGGCAGCTGCGCCGGTGGATATGCGAAACCCTCCTGGCAAACCGGAACCGGCGTGCCCAAAGACGGTAAGCGGGACATACCCGATGTCTCCTTGTTCGCCAGTCCTGGCTTTCTGCTCAACTTCTACATCGTCTGCGAGGCCGACGTTACACACGGTCCATGCTCTTTAGCTCCTACTTACTATTTTCTCGCTGCCGGTGGCACTTCAGCGTCATCACCCGCCTTTGCCGGGATCATGGCGCTCGTCAATCAGCAGATGGCCTTGCAGGGATTAAGCTCCCGACAAGGGAATGCGAACTACGTCTTCTACAAACTCGCTGCTCAACAACCGACGGCTTTTCACGATGTCACTTCAGGCACTATCGCCATGCCGTGCCTGAAAGGAAGTCCCAACTGCACAACCACAAACTCCGCTCATGCATACGGTACTTTGACTGGGTTTAACGCAGGAACCGGCTATGACTTGGCGACAGGGTTGGGATCGGTGAACGTCCAGAACCTTGTCACTAAATGGAGTTCGGTCGTGTCCCTAGCCTCAACCACCATGCTGAACAGCCTGACACCGACCACTATCACGCACGGCCAGTCCGTGAACTTCAGCGTCACCGTTGCGGCGAAAACCGGAAGCGGCACACCCACCGGCACAGTCTCACTGCTCGGTGGCCCGAGCAACAGCAGCGACGGCATTGCGGGCTTCAACTTGAGCACCGGCACGTTCTCAGGATCTACAGATCTTCTGCCCGGAGGCACCTACTCAGTCACAGCTCACTATCCTGGCGACGCCACCTACGGACCCAGCGACTCAGGCCCCATCAGCGTTACGGTTAGCAAGGAGAACAGCCAGTCTGAAGTTTTTCTGGTTACGTTTGATTCGACTGGGCACGTGATCAACGGAAATACGAACACGGCAGTTTATGCCTCGCCCTATCTCCTGCGCGTGAATGTAGAGAATGCGGCCGGAAAATTGTGCAATCCCGTCAGCACTTCCGGGGCGACGGCATGCCCTTCGGGGAGCGTTACGTTGACGGACAACGGCAGCCAGTTGGACGCGGGAACCTATCCCCTGAACACATACGGATACGCAGAAGACCAATTGATTCAGCTGACGGGCGGCTCTCACTCGGTCACTGCGGGGTACACTGGCGACAACAGCTTCAACGCAAGCTCCGTCACCAACGCTATTACGATTACCCCGGCTGGAACGACGATGCAAGGGCCATTCATCAATAATTATCCGGCGGTGGGGCAATCGGTATCGATTTCGGTGTATGTGAACACGACGACATCGGCTGCCGCACCTGCCGGCACAGTTACGTTCTATGCGAACGGGGCGGCGCTGAAGGGTACGGTCTCCTATAGTCCCAGGCCTGGTGGACCCGGGTACTATGCGTACACGTATGCGACACTGAACTCCGACACTACTGCGTTCCCGACACCTGGAAGCTATGCGATCACGGCGACCTATAACGGAGATGCAAATTACAGCACCTCTACCTCTGCGGCAAACGACATCGCGGTGATGTATCCGGCGCCCAACGTGATCGTAACTCCCGCCCAACAGACAATTTCCTACGGAGGCACTGCGACCATCTCTGCACTGGTCGACACAGCCAATAAGTCGACGTATCCGACGGGGACGGTTACTTTTGTCAATGCGTCCAGCGGGGTTACCGTAGCCGGACCGACGCAATGTACGAACGCAAAGGATACGAACGGAAACTTCGCCTGTCAGGCCGTCGGCACGTTTACGGTGACAACCAGTGGCCCGATTGCGTCCAACTACAGCGGCGATGCGAATTACCCGGCGTCGACCTCGTGGGCGTTCATCAACATTCCCGATTTCACGATCTTCCCCCAGAGCGGCGTTTCAATGACTGCCGGCCAATCCCAAAGCGTGCCGGTCATCCTTCAAAGCTTGAGCGGTTTCAGCGGCACGGTGAGTAACTTCGCCTGCTCCGGTTTGCCCGCGGAGACGACGTGCACCTTCAGCCCGTCGCAAGTTACCCTTTCGAGCGATGGCAGTGTCACAACGACGATCACCGTCAGCACGACAGCACTGGGACAGTCACGCAAGCGCGCCGGCAACGACAGGCGCGCGAGCCGTTGGGGAATCAGCGGAACTATGCTTCTACTTGGAGCTTGTGTCATTGGAATTCCGCTAACCCGTCGGCGGGGACGTGTTCCCGTTTCGTTAATATTATTGGCAGCCTTCTTTGCCGTTCTTCCAAGTTGCGGAGGGGGCAGCGGCGGCGGAGGTGGAGGAGGCACCCCGAATCCTGTGCCTTCCATTTCAACGCTGAGTCCGGCACAAATCGCTGCCGGCTCTCAGATCCAGAATCTGTATATCAATGGCTCGAATTTTATGAGTTCCTCGACTGTCAAGTACAACGGGAGTCTCCACAACAGTTCGTTGCAGAGCAGCACGCAGCTGCAGATTGCGCTTGGACCGGCAGATGTAGCTACTGTGGGCCAGTACCCCGTGGTAGTGACCAATCCCAGTCCCGGCGGTGGCCCCTCGGTTCCGGTGAACTTCAACATTCTGACCGGCACACCAACTGGAGACTTCTACATCACACTCACGGCAACGAGCGGACCGCTTACGCACACCACGACCATGTTTGTGAACGTGCAGTAGGAAGCCAGACGTTTCACGTCCGAGGGCGCTACTCGCTGAGGACTTCCATTCGTGATCGAGACCAGCGCACCTGCTGGTGTACGATTGACTCTCATTCCATCACCATGAAACTTTCCGCCATTGCCTCTGCCCTGGACGCGCGCCTCGACAACGGCTCTCCGGACACTGAAATCACCGGCCTCAACGGCATCGATCAGGCCGGGCCGGGAGAACTCAGCTTCGTCTCCAATCCCAAATACGCGGCGGCGGCGCGCTCTACGAAGGCCTCCGCCGTCATCGTGGCGGAGGACTTCCCCGCCATTCCCGCGGCCATGCTGCGCGCGAAAAATCCTTATCTCAGTTTCGCGAAGGCGCTCGAACTCTTCTACAAGCCGTTGCCTTACAAGCCCGGAGTGCATCCCACGGCGGTGGTCGATCCGACGGCAAAGATCGGCAAGAAGGCGCACATCGGTCCCTACGTCGTGATCGGAGAGCAAGTCGAAATCGGTGCCCATGCAGTGCTGCTCGCGCACGTCGTCATCTATCGTGGGGTCAAGATTGGCAACAATTTCTTCGCGCATGCGCACTCCGTGGTTCGGGAGAATTGCCGCCTCGGCAACAACGTCCTGCTGCAGAATGGCGTGGTAATTGGCGCCGACGGTTTCGGATTCGCCAAGACCGACGCCGGCCATTGGCACAAGATTCCGCAGCCCGCGCCGGTCGTGATCGGAGACGATGTGGAAGTGCAGGCCAATTCCTGCATCGACCGCGCCAGCGTGGGCGAAACCCGCATCGGCCGCGGCGTCAAGGTCGACAACCTGGTGCAGGTTGGTCACGGCTCCCGCGTCGGCGAAGATGCGCTGCTGTGCGCGCAAGTCGGCCTCGGCGGTTCCACCGAAATTCGCGACCGGGTGATTCTGACGGGACAGGTCGGCGTCGTCGGACACTGTGAGGTGGGCGAGGGCACCATCGTCACACCGCAGAGCGGCGTGGCTCACGACATCCCCGCCGGCGCATTGGTCAGCGGCGCTCCCGCCGTCGATCACAAGCTGTGGTTGAAGTATTCCGCGATTCTGCCGAAGTTGCCGGACATCGTGCGAGCAGTCCGAAACAAATCCAAAGCCTAGAACCACCAAAGAACAAAGGTTCACGAAAGAAGTTTCACGAAGGAAGAACTTGCGGGTTTCCTTCGTGTACCTTCGTATCCTTGGTGGTCAATGCGCTTTGCCGATACTCCTCGGGCAACCCACTCTCAATCACCGCTCGTACTTTCTCCATCAAATGCTCCCGGTCAACGAACTCCGTCGGCTCAATCGCCGGATGAAAAATCACTTTCACCATCCCCGGCTTGATGGAAAATCTTCCCTTCGGCATAGCGTAGTGCGTGCCCGTGATTGTCACTGGCACAACCGGCACGCCGCACTCCATCGCCAGATAAAATGGGCCTTTCTTGAACGGCAGCAGCTTGCCATCAAACGACCGATGGCCCTCCACATAGATCGTCATGCTGATGCCCTGTTCGACGACAGCCTTCGCCGTCCGCACGGCCTCGATCCCGGCGTCGCGATTGCCGCGGTCCACCGGGACCAGCGACGCCATTCGCATGGCCCTGCCCAGAATTGGAGTTTTGAACAGTTCCTTCTTCACCATCACCGAAGTCCGTCGTGGAATGAGAGGAATCTGAATCGGCGGATCAAGATTCGAAACGTGGTTCGACATGAAGATGTATGCGCGCGCCGGATCCAATTTGTCGAGGCCCACCGTCTCAACTCGCACCGCGGTCAGTCGTACTCCGGCAAAGGCGCCCCAATTGAACATCCGGTAGAGCAGGCGAATATCGCCCGTGATCAAAGTCCAGGAAAAACCGATCAGCGCTGCCAGAGGAGCAGTCAGCCCCCAGAAGGTCAGCATCAGAACCGTGCGGATCATCAGTTACTCACCCCGAGTTCCCGATCCCTTGCCGCTCGCTTCTTTCTTTCCCTGTGCTTCACCCTTCAGCCAAGCTGCACGGCGGGCATGCTGCTGTGGTGAAATATTCTCCAGATCTTTCACCTGGTACAAGATTTCCTCGCGGCTGCCGACCTTCCACTTCAATTCGCGCTCGCCTCCCCGCCGGGTGCGTACCTTCAAGATGAGCGTGTCGCCCGGACTCAGCCGCGCCAATTCCTCTCGCGACTCCTGACCTCCAGGCTTGCCTTGCATTTCGACAATCGTGTCCCCCACCTGCAAGCCCGAATGCTCGGCCTCACCCCCCGCACTCACCGCGCTCACGATCATGGGCCCGTCAAAGTTTCGAGACGCCACAAAACCGGCGTCCGGCACGGTGTTTGGGCTCTCGACCACCCTTAGCCCCACGCTGCGCAAGAAATCATTCCACGGAATCTCTTCCGTTCCAGCCACGTACTTCGAAAAGAACCATCCCAGGTCCGCATGGCTGACAGCCTCCGCCGCCTCGAGCACGCCGTCGGAATCCTTGAAGTAGCGTCCTCTCTTCGCGTAGTTCTGATTCATCCACTGCAGCACTTCGCGCAACGACGCCTGCCAGTGACTTGCCTCCCGCACTTCCAGATCGAGCATTATCCCGAGCAACTCACCCTTGTTGTAATAAGAGATGCTGCGCTCGGGCCGGCGATAATAGGCATTGCCCTCCAGCCACGCATCCAGACTCGACTCCTCCGCTGACTGCGTAAGGTGAGCCGGACGCCGTTCCAGTTCCGAGATCTCCTCGCCCAAGCCCTCCAGGTATCGTTTCTCGTCGATCAGTCCGGCGCGCAAGTTAATTGTGCTCTCGGCCGTGCTGGTGACACCTTCGCTGAACCACAGCGCACGCGTGTAATTCTCCTTCGTGTAGTCGACCGGCTCGAGCGTCTGCGGCCGGATTCTCTTCACGTTCCACAAGTGGAAGAACTCATGTGCCGTAACCCCCGGCAGCACACCTGCACTTTTCAATGCGTCGGCATTGAGATCAATCGCCGTGGAGTAGGCATGTTCCATGCCGCCTCCCGCCGGCCCCCGTGGGAAGTGATAGAAAAACGTGTAGCGATCGAAAGGACGGTCCGCCATCCAACTAGTCGCCGACCCGACAATTCTGTGCAACTCCCCGACAATCTTCTCCATGTCGTAGTCGCCCAGCTCAGCGTCGACGATTACGCGGTAATGCCCGCCACCTTCGTCGAAGTCCGCTTCGTGAAACTCGCCAATCTCGACCGGAGAGTCCACCAGCCGGTCGTAGTTTTCGGCGCTGAACCTGCCGTCGGGCAGCGCGGTGAGTGGTGTGGCAATGTGCCACGCCTCGGGCACGCTGTTGAATCGCACCGTCATGGACACTCCCCGCGCGTCCACCGGATACATGAGAATTTCCGCCAGGTTGAAGAACGCATGATGGGCGTTAAGCTGCGCGCCAAATGGTCCCGGAGTATCGACAAACATCTGATACTCCACCACCGCACCGCCCCCGGTGCCTGAGATCTGCCACCGGCTCTTGTCCAATTCGCGCACGGCAAGCGCCCGCCCCGCGCGGTCTTTCGCCCGCACCCAGTTCACGTATTGCGCAAAGTCCCGCACCTGATAGAGCGCGTTCCACACCGGAAGCTGGAGTTCCCGCCGCGCCCCGCCCTCCGGGAGAAGAATTTGCACATTCACCAGGTGTTGGCCGGGCGATGCCAACGAGATTGTGTAGTTAACCGCCGCCGACTGACCAAACGCGCTGATTGCGACGAAGATGACGACTGAGCAAAGATCGAGCCAAAAACGAATTGTCATCCTGAGCGGAGCGATGGCTCCGCGAATGCGAGGCCATCGCGCAGTCGAAGGATCCCTACCGCCTTCCGAAACTCCAACAGGACTATTCCGTACCCTGTCGCGCATCATTGTTTCCCCGATGCATTGGCCAATTCACCCGATAGCTCCCGCAACCGCGCCGGCAGCTTCTCGTAAATTCCGCCAAAGCCGCCATTCGACAAAATCGCCACCACATCGCCGCTTCGCATCTCGGGAGCGATCGCCGCAACAATCTCGTTTGCATCAGCCAGCAACCGAGCCGCCCGCCCGCTCTTTCGAATTTCAGCCGCCAGCGCAGTCAACTCCAGACGTTCATTCTCCGGCACCGCCTCGGAGCGGAATACTGCCGCGACCACCACTTCATCCGCCAATGCCAAACTGCGAGCCAGATCTCTCTGCAGCACCCGCCGCCGCAGCGTATTCGACCGTGGTTCCAGAATCGCCCACACCCACGCCCCCAGATACCGCGACCGCAACGCCTTCAACGTCCCCGCAATCGCCGTGGGATGATGCGCGAAGTCGTCGATGATCGTGATGCCATTCACCTGCGCCTTCACTTCCAGCCGCCGTTTGACGCTCTTGAAGGTTTTGAGCGCCGCCGCGATTTCCTCCTTCGTGATGCCGCAGCCAGCCGATAGGGCAGCGGCAGCCGTGGCATTCCAAACGTTATATTCACCCGCGAGCGGAAACTCAAAATCCGCCCAGGCTTGGCCATTGTGCATCACAGTCCACAAGGTTTTCCCCGGCTCCAGCCGCAGGTTTGTGACTCGCCAGCTCGAGCGCTCCCCCACCCCGTATCTTTCCACCGGGCAAAACGCCTTGCTCAGACAGCGCTCCAGGCTCGCACTCTCCGTAGCCTCGCCCGCGACTCCATCAAATGCAACGATGCGCCCGCGTCGCGGAATCAGGTTCACCAGTCGCTTGAACGCTGTCTCCACTGCGTCCAGGTCCTTGTAGATGTCGGCATGATCGAACTCGACCGAAGTGAGGATGACGGAGTCCGGGAAGTAGTGCAGAAACTTCGGCCCCTTATCGAAGAACGCGGTGTCATATTCGTCGCCTTCGAGGATGAAGTGCTTCCCTTGCCCCAATTGAAAACTTGACCCGAAGTTCTCCGCGATGCCGCCAATCAGAAACGACGGCTGCAATCCTGCCGTATGAAAAATCCACGCCAGCATCGAAGTGGTTGTGGTCTTCCCATGAGTTCCGGCAACAACCAGCACTTCCTTGCCCCGCAGAAATTCATCGTGCAGCAACTGCGGCATCGAGCAGAACGGAATCCGCTGATCGAGCACCTGCTCCAACTCCGCGTTCCCCCGCGAAATCGCATTGCCCACAACCACCAGCTCCGGCCGCGGCTCACTACTTGGCGGATCGTTATTTTGCGGATCAATGTTGCGCGCATCGAACGGCTGCGCTACCGGGATGCCTAACTCCCGCAGAAAATCCGACATCGGCGGATACGCGGCCGCATCCGATCCAGTCACGCGAAACCCGCGCTGCTTCAGCATTCCCGCCAGCGACGCCATCGCCGTCCCGCAAATGCCGATCAGGTGAATATGCTTCTTTTCATTCATCTCGTTTGCCTAAAGTCGGTAACCCGCCAAGGACACGAAGGTTCACGAAGAAAGAACCCAAATCGGTTTCCTTGGTTAGCCTTCGTGTCCTTCGTGGTTCAAGCTTTCTCAATTTGTCGTCACCGCCGCTTCAAGAATCTCTAACTTGACCATCCCCCCACGCACCGTCATCCTTGCCCGTACCCCAATCGGCAGCGTGATGTTCCCTGTCGTAACATGTCCCGACCGCACTCCGTACACCACGGGCACACCTAACTCGCCCACCACCCGCATCACCACTTCCTGCAGCGTGTATCCCTGATTCACGCTCTGCACGCAGTCAAGCATCTGACCGAAGACGATGCCTCTGACTCCTTCAAACTTTCGTGCCAACTTCAACTGCATGAGCATGCGATCAATCTGAAAAGGCTTGGCGGCCACATCCTCCAGAAACAAGATCGTGCCTTTCGTCTGGATCTCATACGGAGTTCCCAGCGAAGCTACCAAGATCGACAGGCATCCACCATACAAAATGCCTTCCGCCTGGCCCTCGGCTAATCCTTCAACGCCCGCTCCCAGGTCCACTTCCCATGCGCGTGCACTCGCCAGCGCAGCCTGCCACGAGTCCAAATCGACTCCACCTGGATGCGCCCAATCCTTCGCCGCCATCGGCCCATGGAAAGTTACCAATCCACTGGCATCGGCAAAGTAAGTAAGCAGCGCGGTGTTGTCGCTATACCCAACAATAATCTTGGGATGGGATTTGATCTTTTCCAAATCAAGCCGGGGCAGCAGATAATTCGCCCCATACCCGCCGCGTGCGCAAACGATGCCCCGCACATCCTCCCGCACAAACGTTTCTTCCAACTCGCACGCCCGCCGCTCCACCGATCCCGCAAAATAAAGATCCTGCTCCAGGATGGAATCGAAGTAGAACGGTTTGTATCCCGCGCGCCGCAATGCCTCGCATCCCGTCTCGAGGTCGGCGCGCTTGATGTTACTGGCCGGAGCCACAATGCCCACCGTATCGCCAGCCCGCAGGGCAGGAGGCTTGACGCGCGCGCTAACTAAAGAAGAGGACATGCCTGAAGACGTTCGAAGACCTACGTTACGAAGAACTCACCCCGGCATACCAACTGCGCCGGACCGCGCAGAAAAATCTTGCTCCCATCCTTGCGCACAGTCTGTGTCCCGCCCGGGGCATGCACCCGCACCGGCGACTGCGCTCGCCCGGTCGCCATTGCCGCCACTGCCGAGGCGCACGAGCCCGTTCCCGAAGACTGCGTCTCCCCCACGCCGCGCTCGAAGAAAAGCACGTTCAAATCCCGTGGCGATCCCGCCTTCACGAATTCGACGTTCACGCCTTGCTTGAACTGCCCGCTATCCTGTATGCGCGCAGCCAGCGCTTTCCAGTCTTGCGGGAACTCATCCACAAACATTACATAATGCGGATTCCCCATCGAAACCGGAATCCCGCGCACCGCACTCTCGCCAAGAGGAATCGCCAATTCAGGCCATACCTCGGCCGAGCCCATCTCCATCTCGAACTCGTACTCACCATCGCGCCGCGCCGTGAGCGTGCAAGTCTTCAAGCCAGCCCCGGTCAAGATCGAAACCTTCTCCAATCCGCGCTCCGCGCAAACATAGGTGGCGACGCACCTGGTACCGTTACCGGAAATTTCCGCCTCCGAGCCGTCCGCATTGATCAACCGTATTTCCACGTCCGCCGAGGTGTGCTGACGCATCCACTCCACGCCGTCCGCGCCCACTCCCTCATGACGGTCGCAGATGCGGCGGGTGAAGGCGCTGATGTCCGCCGGAGCGAGCGCCCCATCGATTAGCAGGAAATCGTTGCCACACGCACTCGCCTTCACAAATGGAATCGTGCTCATCCCGTCTTCATTCCCGATCCACCGGCCCGACCTGCACCACGCTTCCCAGCCCCCGCGACTCCTTCAATAGCTGCAACAGGCGTTTCTGCTCGCGATGCGTTCCCTCGACGTCAAACTGAACGCGCCAATGCTCCCCCGTATACCCCGAGAGCACGTTCAGCATCATGCGGTGCGCCCGCTCCAGAATGCGGTTGACCTCCTGGCTGACCTGCTCCACGCTGCTTCCCGTGGCCTCGTACGTCATCATCAGCAGCTTGAGACTGAAAGTATGTTCCAGATGGCCGAGCATGACCAGCGCTACCACAATTACGACGGTCGCGAAGAAAGCCGTCAGGTAGAGTCCGCCTCCCGTGGCCATTCCAACCGACGCCACCACAAACAGTGTGGCCGCCGTGGTCAGACCCGTGGTCAGTCCCCGCATGTGCAGAATCGATCCGGCACCGATGAACCCGATCCCCGGAATAATCTGCGCCGCAATGCGCGTGGAGTCGGAGGGCGTCTCTGCCAGCGCGCGCGAAAGAACCGTGAACAGCGCCGCGCCGAAGCAGATGAACATGTTCGTGCGCAGGCCCGCCGGCTTGTGCTTGAGTTCCCGCTGCAGTCCGATGACGCCGCCGAAAATCGCCGCCAGAATGAGTCGGACCAGCGAGTTCACGACGATCCCGCTCGCCATTTCCCCGTG
>Ga0137389_10000993_pt1 | contig 16169 bp, 14 predicted proteins | sample 15con2h14BmetaG_FD_104645 | JGI IMG/M metagenome (GOLD analysis project Ga0137389, IMG submission 104645) | Vadose zone soil microbial communities from Angelo Coast Range Reserve, California, USA - 15con2h1.4B metaG | ecosystem: Environmental > Terrestrial > Soil > Vadose zone > Saprolite...
AGGGCCGAATCGCGGCCGACATCGGTGCGAGTTTCTCCCTTCAAGGTGGCGACGCCGTTGCTCACCGACGCATCCACGAAGTTGAAAGTGTTGTCGTAGCCGATGCGATCGTAATGCAGCTTGCGATCGAGTTTTGCCTCGAGCTCCGCGTCGGGCGCGGTGCTGCTGACCGCAACTTCGTTGCGTACGCCCTGGACTTTGTCCAGTTTGCGCACTTTCTTGGCTGCGTCCAGCTTCTGTTGATACAGTTCGACATTGCCCGACAGGGTCACAATGCCGTCTTCGGTGCTGGCCTGCAGGTTGCGGAATTCGGTCTTCTTCGCCAACTGCTGCGTGACCCGGGTCTGGATGTCACTGTCATAACGTGCGCTTGCGTCCTGAGCGGCCAGGCCGGCGCTGAGCAGGCCTACGCTAAGAAACGCGGCCAGAGTCCTGAGAATGTTTTTCATGGTAGTGCTCCTCCGTCCAATTTATTAACCGGTTAGTTAATTATTGGATGCGGGCCTTTGCCGCAGAGATGCATGCCGGGAACAGCCGGCTTTGGAAAGTGTCGTGGGGCGCAAACGAGCGGGAGAGGATTAAGCTGTCCGTTACCGGCTCGATGGAGCGACGGGCGTACCGCCCGTCCGGTTAAGACTCAATGCCACCCGAGAGCTTACCGTCGGTTCAACTCGTAATACTTTGTACAGGACGGGCGAGGACGCCCGTCGCTCCAATGATTACGCTGCCTCTTTCCTCTCCGGTAGGTTGTCCGCTTGACATTAGTCGTTATAACGAATATAATAGGTTTGATGGCGAAGGGCATTCAAGCCGAGATCCAGCAGACCAAACCCTTCAGCACGCTGGAAGAGGAGGCTCTGGTCTCCCTTCAGCGCACCGCCGACCAGCTGCAGGGCTGTCTTAGCGACATGCTTAAGCCGCATGGTCTTTCGCCGACGCAATACAACGCCCTGCGCATCCTGCGCGGAGCCGCGGACGAGGGGCGGTCCTGCAGCGAGATTGCCGAGCGCATGATCAACCGCGATCCTGACATTACCCGCTTGGTGGATCGCCTAGAACGCCGGGGGCTGGTCAAGCGCAGCCGCGACAAGCGTGACCGGCGAGTGATCACTACCCGTATTACTGGGGCAGGGCTGGAGCTTTTGAAAAGCTTGGACGAGCCGATCGAGAAGCTTAATCGTAAGTTATTGGGACATATAGGAGAAGAACAATTGGGAAGCCTGATTAAGCTACTGGAATCAGCCCGTGAACGAGTCCCATAGTTTCTTTGCGTCATTTTATCGTTATCACGACATCCGTTATATAGACTTCATAAAAGGAGCAGCAAACATGAGTACTCCCACAGCATCGACTGAAATAGCGGTAAGAACCATCTCAACCGAGGAAGTCCGGCAACTTTTGGACGCAAGCGATCATTCCAGTTCTGGAACGTCCTGACCGACGAGTGGTTCAAGGGCGAAAACATCTCCGGCTCGCGCCGGGTGCCCCTGGACAAGGTGGGCAACGAAGTACGCAGCACGAATTTGCCCAAGACCGCGGAGATCGTCGTATACTGCGGCGGCCCGAAGTGTCCGCAAAGCCGCATGGCGGCGGAGAAACTGGTGAAGCTGGGCTACGACAACGTGCGCGCCTACGAGGGCGGACTGGAAGAATGGAAAGCCGCTGGCTTCGCGACCGAGAAGGTGTAACCCAACAGACTTTCAGGAGAAGGGCTCGTTGATCGGGCCCTTTCACTTTTTTCGGGTGGATGGTAAAGCGTTGGAAGTTAAGAGTTTAAGACAAGCGCGTTCTGGAGGAAAGCGATGAGCAACGGTTCGAACAAGCATTGGGGGCTTACAGTTTTGCGAGTCATCGTCGGCTGCGTCTTTCTGGCACACGGCGCGCAAAAGATTTTCGTCTTCGGTTTTCACGGAACTGCCGGAGCGTTTGCGGGAATGGGGATACCGGCGCCGGCCGTGACCAGCGCCCTCGTGGCCATTGTGGAGTTGCTCGGCGGCATCGCGCTGATTGTGGGCTTCCTCACTCGCTGGGCGGCGGCCCTTAATGGCATCGACATGGTGGTTGCGATCCTGCTGGTTCACCTGAAGAATGGCTTCTTTGCCCCGGGAGGCGTCGAGTATCCCTTGACCCTGCTGGCCGCGTGCATCGTTCTGGCAATTGTAGGACCGGGAGCCGGGTCGGCGGACGGGATGCTGGAAAAGCGGGCGTAAGGTCCCGGAGGTCCTTTGAGACTAGCCTGTGTGGGACCGGGTCAGAGACCCGGTCACACAGGAATCCTTGGTTAACGTTTTCGTGCTCGTGGGCGTTTCTTGTCTTGTGCGTCCCGTCTGGCCTCGCCGAAGACCCGCGCGAAAATCTTGTCTATATTTCTCAACTGACGTTTCAGATCAAATGCCCGCTCGATTTGCTCCTTCGGAATCCGGCTGGTAATGCTCTTGTCTTTCAAGACCAGGTCACGAAAGTTTCGGCCTTCCTTCCAAGCGCGCATGGCGTGGCCTTGCACCGCGCGGTAGGCTTCCTCACGTGAGACTCCGTGTTCCACCAGGTCGAGCAATAGCTGGCCACTGAAAACCAGGCCGCCGGTGCTTTCCAGATTAGATTTCATGCGTTCCAGATAAACAAACATGGTGTCGAGCACGTTGGTGGTTTTCCGCAGCATGTAATCAACGAGGGTGGTGGAATCGGGGATGATGATGCGCTCCACCGACGAGTGCGAGATGTCGCGCTCGTGCCACAGGGCGACGTTTTCGAAGGCCGCCTGGGCGTTCGACCGCACCACCCTGGCCAATCCGCTGATCTGTTCCAGGGTGACCGGGTTGCGCTTGTGGGGCATCGCGGAGGAGCCCTTCTGCTTTTCGCTGAAGAACTCTTCCACCTCGCGAACTTCGGTGCGCTGCAAGTGGCGAAGTTCAGTGGCGATCTTGTCCAGGGTGCAGGCAATTACCGCCAGGGTGGCAAGATAAGCAGCATGACGATCGCGCTGAATCACCTGGGACGAGATAGCGGCAGCTTTTAATCCCAGCCGCTCGCACATTTTCTCTTCCAGTTCGGGGCTGAGGTAGGCGAAGGTGCCCACCGCCCCGGAGAATTTCCCTACCCGCATGTCTTCGGCGGCGCTGCGAAAGCGCGCGATGTTGCGCTGGGTTTCGGAATACCAGTTGGCCAGCTTGAAACCAAACGTGATGGGCTCGGCATGGATGCCGTGGGTGCGCCCGATCATGGGCGTGTCTTTGAACTCCCAGGCGCGCCGTTCCAACACGGCGGAGAGTTTTTCCAGATCGGCGGCGATGATGGCGGAAGCCTGCTGGATGAGCAGAGCTTGGGATGTATCGACCACATCGTTCGAAGTGAGTCCGTAGTGAAACCAGCGGGCGTGCGGACCCACGATCTCGGCGACCGCGGTGGTGAAGGCGATGACATCGTGGCGAACTTCGGCTTCGATTTCCGCAATTCGGCTGACGTTGAAGTCGGCGCGCTCGCGAATGGCGCGGGCCGCGTCTTTGGGCACCATGCCGGCTTCGGCCAGAGTCTCGGTGGCCGCGACTTCGACCGCCAGCCAGGTGCGGAAGCGATTCTCGTCGCTCCAGATGCGGCCCATGTCGGGACGGGTGTAGCGTGGGATCAACCTGTGTCTCCCTGATGTTTCTGAGAAGTGCGGGACTAGGGATTCTAAATGGAGGGGAAGGCCGGTGACCAGTCGAAGCCTGTTAGCAGCTGATCGGCGGTTCTATGTTTGGGTGTAGGTCTTCTCGGCGTCCTCCGTGTTGCCTCCGAAGTCTGCGGTCAAAATCTTTAAACGCAAGACACAAAGAGCGCCAAGAAAGATACGTCCAGATTCTTCTGGAAAAAATCTACTGCTTAGGATAAGAACGAAATAATCCGCTTGGAATTGCTTTCGGTGGCACTCGTGTAGGGAACGATTGTCATTGGTCAGGAGGGTTCTCTCCATGGGGACCTGGGAGTTCGGGATATCCAGCCGTAGCCAGCCCTGCCGCCTGCTTGCTTACTCGATTCTGTTCCTGCTGGCATTGCCTTCCCCGGGCCAGGAGGCCAGATCGTCAGACCGAATCGGCATGCCGTATGACTGGACCCACCGCCACGTGGTGTTCAGCAATCCCCGATCGTTGAAGTCGGCACGTGCGGTGTTCGAGGAGCCGCGGTTCTGGCATCAGCGAATGCGGCGCGATCCCTGGCGCAGGCCGCGGCGGCAACCTCATCCAATCCGAGTGGACTGGAGTGTGAATCTCGGAGGTGCAGGCAGCGCCATCGCTCCGGGAATGTCGCCGGCCAAATACAGCTTCGATGTAGGCGCGGGAGCGGATTGCACTAATGACTTCGTTGTGTTCGGACTCAACCTGGCCGGCGGAAGCGGTCAGGCCACGATCCTTGCCTATAACAATCTTTATACCGAGCCCTTAGGAACCGGTTTCTGTTCCGGAACTGGGCCCTCGGTCAAATGGGCGTACAACACCGGGGGCGCGATCAACACTTCTCCGGTGTTATCCCTCGATGGAACCAAGGTTGCCTGGGTGGCCAGCGCAAATCCGCCGGTTTTCCACGTGCTGACGATTGGCACTATCGGAAGCAATGGCGCTTCTGCCACCAGTCCCGTCGTTCCCGGCGTGGGCAACAACGCTGTGGACACCGCGATTTCCTTCGGTGGTGTGGGGGATACGCGATCCTCGGTTTTCGTGGACTACGCCGGCGACGCGGCCTATGTAGGCTCAGACGACGGCGTGATGCACAAATTCAGCGGTGTGTTCCACGGCGCGCCGGCGGAAGTTAGTACCGGCGGATGGCCTTTGCAGGTCATCTCCGGGGCGAATCACAAAATCGCGGGACCCGTTTTCGATTCGGTTTCCCGGAACATTTATTACGGAGACGATATCGGGATATTCACCTTCATTCGAGAAGTCGGCAGCAAGGCCGGAACGTGCATTGGACAGCCAGTGCCGCCCTGTTGGGGCAATGTTACGTTTGCCCTGGGCTCAGCCTCGCATCCCATCATCGAATCTCCCATCGTCGACTCGACGGCGCAGAGGGTCTACGCCTTCGTGGGAGGCGACAATTCTTCAGGTACGCACGCGATCGCGCTGCAGACCGACACCGCACTTTCCTTCTCTTCCGGGGCATCAGCGCCGATCGGACAGTCGGGTGCGAACATCTACGCCGGAGCTTTCGACGACAACTACTACACCAACCCGCAAACGGGCTTCCTGTATGTGTGTGGCTACACCGCGGCTCCCTCGATTGCCAACCCGGTTCTTTACCGCATTGGATTCACAGCCAGCGGAAAAATGAATACCCTGAAAGATAGTAGTTCCCTAACCCTGGCCAATAGCGCCACCAGCGCTGCATGTTCTCCCATGACCGAACTTAGAACGGCCACGGGCAAGGATCAGCTATTTGTCAGTGTGCAAAATGGTTGCCTGGCGAGTGGCGGCGGAACCGGAGGCTGCATCATGAGTTTCGACATCACCACCGGATTTCCGGCGGCTTCGAGTGCGGCGCGGCCCGAGGCCGGAGGCACCAGCGGTATTGTCGTGGATAACATCAGCTCGGCGGCCCAGGCGTCAAACATCTATTTCACCACCCTGAGCGATACCACCTGCGGAGACGCGCTTTCTGGCGGCGGCTGCGCCGTCAAGCTGACTCAGACGGGGCTGAATTGAATTTATTGAAGATTTTCTAGGCCAGGGCAATCACGTCAATCTCGACTAGAACATCCTTGGGCAGGCGGGACACTTCAACCGTTGATCTGGCCGGCGGCGCCACCTTGAAATAACGTCCATATACTTCGTTCATGGCCGTGAAGTCACCAATGTTCTTCAGGAAAACGGTCGAGCGCACAACTTTTTCCAGTCCGCTTCCGGCGGCGGTCAGAATCGCTGAAAGATTCCTGAGCACGCGGTCGATCTGCACCGCAACGTCACCGCTGATGACCTGCTGGTTCGCCGGATCAATCGCTACCTGCCCCGACACGAAAACGAATCCGTTGGCCCGGATGGCCTGGGAGTACGGTCCAATCGCCTGCGGTGCGTCTTTGGTCGCAATCACGTCGCGCATGAAGCCTCCAGAACCAGTTGAAGATTAACGCAGATCGCTGCGGCCGGCGTCACTTGAAGAAATAAAACCAGTAGTCAGTTTCAAGTTGTCAGTTCGCAGTTGGTTCTTGCTGACGACCGACGACTGATTTTAGATCTTCTGCAGTCTCTGCACGTCGTGCACGCCGGGAATCTTGCGTACGCCGCTGACTATGTTTTCCAGGTGCTTCAAGTCGGCAATATCGAGCACGATGTCGACATTGGCCTGGCCGTTGTTGGTGCGGGCTTCAATGTTGCGGATGTTGGTTTTGGTGTCGCTGATTACCGCGGTGATCTGCTTTAACATGCCGAAGCGGTCGTCGCAGAAGACAGTGAGTTTCACCGGGTAGGCGCTGGGCGCGCCGTCATCCTGGGCCCACTCTACGTCAATTCGCCGTTCCGGTTCATACATCAGGTTCATGACGTTGGGACAATTGAGCGCGTGGACAGCGACGCCTTTGCCGCGAGTGACGTAGCCGACGATCGATTCGCCGCGGATTGGGTTACAACAGCGCGCTCGATAAACCAGCAGGTCGCCGTGTCCCTTAACCCGGATGGCGTTGTTGTTCTGGTCGCCGCCAAAGACCCGGCGCACCACGCTGGCGAGTCCAGTCGTCTTCTCTGGTTCGTCGTCGGCCAAGGGCTCGCCGGCCGCCGGCGCCAGGCGTCCCAATATCTGTCGCGCGGAAAACTTGCCGTAGCCAATTCCCGCCATGAGATCGTCGGGCCGCCCGACTCCGTAGTCGGCCGCGATCTTCTGCAACTCTTCGTCTTTGATGTCCTTTATTGATACGCGGTACTTGCGCGCCTCTTTCTCGATCAGTTTGCGGCCGATTTCAATGGCGCGCTCGCGCTGGTGGACGTTGAGCCAGTGTTTGATCTTGTTGCGGGCGCGCGATGACTTGGCAATCGCCAGCCAATCGCGGCTGGGCTTGTGTCCGGTCTGGGTGAGGATTTCGACAATGTCCCCGCTGTGCAGCTTGAAGCGCAGCGGAACCATGCGTCCGTTCACTTTAGCGCCTACACAACTGTGACCTACTTCGGTGTGGACGGAATAGGCAAAGTCGATGGGAGAGGAATCGCGGGGCAGGACCACAACTTTGCCCTTGGGGGTGAAAGTGTAAACCTCTTCGGGATAGAGATCGATCTTGAGCGTGGAAAGAAACTCGCTGGGATCGGAGACGTCGCGTTGCCACTCCACCACCTGACGCAACCAGGCCAGTCGCTGCTCATCCTGCGCCGAGACCGGACCATCTTTGTATTTCCAGTGAGCCGCGATGCCCTCCTCCGCAATCTTGTGCATCTCGTCGGTGCGGATCTGAACTTCAAACGGCACGCCGTCTTCCGAAATCACCGAGGTGTGCAGGGACTGGTAAAAATTGGGACGGGGCATGGCAATAAAATCTTTAATCCGTCCAGGCACGGGCCGCCACAGGTTGTGGATGATTCCCAGCACGGCGTAGCAGTCCTGTACCGATTGCGTAATGATGCGCATGGCGTAGAGGTCATAGACTTGCTCGACCGAGATTTTTTGCCGCTGCAGTTTCTTGTAGATGCTGTACAGGCGCTTGATGCGGCTTTCGACGGTTGCGGTAATTCCCGCTTCTTTCAGCTTGTCGCGGAACACCGATTCCACCCGCGCCAGGAAGGCTTCACCGGCTTTGCGGCGCGCTTCGACCGCATCATGGACCTGCTGATATCCAATCTCATCGACGTAGCGGAACCCGAGGTCTTCCAGTTCTCCGCGGATCTTGCCCATGCCCAGGCGGTGCGCGATGGGCGCATAGATTTCGAGAGTCTCGCGGGCGATTTTCTGCTGGCGGTCCGGAGGCAGGTGCTCCAGGGTGCGCATGTTGTGCAGACGGTCGGCCAGTTTGATGAGCACAACGCGGATGTCATCCACCATCGCCAGCATCATCTTGCGCAGATTTTCCGCCTGTTGTTCTTCCCGCGTGGCGAAATCTATGGCGCTGATTTTGGTGACGCCCTCGACGATGTGCGCCACCTGTTCGCCGAACTCCTTGCGGATATCGACCACGGTCACCGACGTGTCTTCGACCGAGTCATGCAGTAAGCCGGCGGCGATGGCGACCGGGTCCATTTTCATTTCGGCCAGAACCAGGGCCACTTCCAGGGGATGAACCAGATAGGGCTGGCCAGAGGCGCGGCTTTGGCCGGCATGGTGTTTCTGGGAGAATTCGTAGGCCTTGCGGATAAGTTCCAGATCGTCGTTGGGCCGGTTGGCCCGCATTCTGCGCATCAGTTCACGGAACTTGGTGACCGTGAGGACATTGGTCGCGAACTGCTGGCGCAGGGTCGCCATGCATGATTATAGCGTGTCGATGGTTGTGTGGCGCGGGCGCCGCGGCTTTGGACTTTGACTTTTTGTCTTTCGCCCGAACCCTAATTTTGACTGCCAACCTTTCGCGGACGAGGGCGCCCGCGCCACACATGCTGATCTGCTAGAGTTAACGCTAAAATGAACTCGTCGGGCATTCTCGTCAGTGGAGCTTCCGGCCCGATCGGGGCGGCGCTCTTGCCATCCCTGAAAGCGGGAGGATTCGCGGTCGTACGCCTGGTTCGCGGCTCCGCTTCCGGTAAAGACCAGATCGCCTGGGACCCATCCCGTCCACTATCGCCAGATCAGGTCTCTGGCTTCGACGCCGTGATCCATCTGGCGGGAGAGACCATTGTCGGCCGGTGGACCGAGGCGAAGAAGCGTCGCATCATCGAGAGCCGGACCCAGGGCACAGGCCACATTGCGGAAGCGGTGGCCCGCGCAGCGCAGCCGCCACGCGTATTCATCTCGGCTTCCGCGGTCGGCTACTACGGCAGTCGTGGAGACGAGATTCTGCGCGAGGACAGCCCGTCAGGCGAGGGATTCGCAGCGGAAATCTGCCGTCAGTGGGAGGCCGCCGCGCAGCCTGCGTCTGCGGCGGGAGTTCGCAGCATTCAAATGCGCATCGGGGTAGTGATGAGCGCGGATGGCGGCGCTTTGCAGAAAATGCTGCTTCCCTTCCGCCTGGGCATGGGTGGGCGCCTGGGCGACGGCCGTCAGTGGCAGAGCTGGGTCTCGGCGCAGGACGTCGCAGGCGCGATTCAACATGTGCTGAATGACGACTCGCTGCAAGGTCCCGTAAATACTGTCGCGCCGAATCCAGTGACGAACGGCGATTTCACTCGGACCTTGGCTTCGGTTCTCAAGCGTCCGGCGCTTTTTCCCATGCCTGCCTTCGCCGTGCGCCTGGCCTTCGGACAAATGGGCGACGAACTTTTTCTCGCCAGCCAGCGGGTTGAGCCGGCGAAGCTCATCGCGAGCGGCTACCAGTTCCAGCATCCCGAGTTAAGAAAAGCGCTGAGGAAGATTTTGGGGGTTGAGTAGCGCCGGCGAGACGCCGGCGCTACTCAACCCCGCAACGGCTCACCTTAAGCTCGCAACCTTCGACATCGCATCATTCTGTATGCTCACGTTATCTCCGAAACCGGCAAGCCACGTAACCTCAGGCTCGCGGCGGAACCAGGTTATCTGTCGCTTGGCGTAATTTCGATGGGCCTGTTGCGCGGCTTGCAATGCAGCCTTGCGGTCGATCTCGCCCCGTATCAAAGCCACAGCCTGTTTGTAGCCGAGCGCGGTCAGCGGGCGAGCGGCTTCGCTGTATTTTTCCAGCAGCCTCTCGGTTTCTTCCACCAGACCATTCTCGAACATGTGTCCCGCGCGCTGGTTGATCCTTTCGTACAAAGCATTGCGGTCAGGATCGAGTCCCAATCGAGCGATCCGGAAACCTTGCAACGGATCGCGACCCTGCCGCCACATTTCAGTCATTTTCGCCCGCGAGGCCAGGCAGATCTCGACAGCGCGCACCAGCTTGGGTAGGTCATTGCTGTGAATCTTCGCCGCGGCGGGGGGATCGAGGCGGCTCAAGATCCGATGCAGATATGCCGAGCCCTTCTCCTCAGCGCGCCGCCGCAACCGTTCGCGCAGCTTCTCCGAGCGCTGCGGTCCGGCGAAGAGGCCCTCCAGAAGCGCGCGCAGATAGAGTCCGGTCCCACCAACCACGATCGGCATTGCTCCACGCGACTTGATCTCTTGCAGCGCTTCGCGAGCCTGGCGCGCGTATTCTCCGGCCGTAACGTAGCTGGCTGGGTCAACGAAATCGAGCAGATGATGAGGGACGAGAGCGCGCTCGGCGAGTGTTGGTTTCGCCGTGCCGATCTCGAACTCGCGGTACATGGCCACCGAATCGCAGTTCACGATCTCGCCCTGGAAGCGCTTGGCCAGCGCCAGCGAGAGTGCAGTCTTTCCGCTTCCCGTCGGGCCCAGGATTACCACCAGCAGCGGCTCGGAAGGCACGGTCAGCGAGCGCTCCACGCAATGGAATGCCAGTAGCGGACCAGGGTGAGAATCAGAACCAGGAGGCCGATGATCAAGACGCCCGCGGCTTCCCGGGTGTAGATAGGATGTTTGCGTCCCGGGGAAGGGTGGTCCGGCTGTGGGCTGGTTGCAGGCACCGCAGTATTGTAGCGCCGGCCATGACCATGCATACGGACCAAGGCTGCCGACCGAAGACTGAGGGCTGACGGCTGCCCCTACGCTACCCGCTGCTGCTTTTCCAGCATGGCAATGAACTCTCTGGCCAGTTCTGCGTCCCAAAATCCGGCGCGAGCTTCTTCGCGCATGGTGATGGCAGCCTGCTCATGGTTCAGCGCGGGTTTGTAGGGTCGGGCGGTGCGCAGCGCATCGTAGACGTCCACGACTTGCAGCACCCGGGGCAGAAGCGGAATTTCGTTTCCGCGTAAGCCGTCCGGATAGCCGCTGCCATCGGAATGCTCGTGATGATGACGAATGATGGGCAGCACCTGGCGCAACGATTTCAGCGGCCGGCAGATGGTTTCTCCGGTCACGGGATGCAGCTTCATTACCGTCCACTCTTCCGGAGTAAGATTCGAACCTTTTTTCAGGATTTCGTCCGGCACCGCGATTTTGCCCAGGTCGTGCAGGTACCCGCCCCGCCGCAGGGCCACGATGGATTCCTGGTCCAGTCCCAGATGACGTCCCAGGTCGCTGGCATTCTGCGCCAGCCGCTCGCAGTGACCCTCGGTATAAGGATCGCGGCTCTCCACGCTCAGGCCCAGGGTGCACAACACGGATTCCGCGGTTTCCAGTTCGTCGGTAAACTCCTTGAGCTTGAGCAGAGACTTGACCCGGGCAAACAGTTCCTCCGGGAAAATCGGCTTGTTCAGAAAATCGTCTGCTCCCGACTCAATTCCCAAAACCCTGTCCTGACGATCGGTGAGGCCCGTAATCAGCACGAAGGGAATCAAGCGGGTGGCAGGATTCTCTTTGAGTTCCCGGCACAATTCGTATCCCGACTTGCCGGGCATGATCACATCCGACAGAATCAGGTCGGGAGGCTGGCGGAGGATCTCGGCTTCGGCCTGGACTGCATCCGAAACCGCCGCCACATCATAACCCCGTGTGGCCAGCAGTTCCTGCATCAGTCCCATGATGTCCTGGTTATCGTCCACCACCAGGATTCGTGGAATGTGCCGCCGAACCTCGCCCATTTCTCTATAAGAATGAGGCCGGGGAGAAATGGTTGTCAGTGATTTTTGCGGGGGGTTCATCGTGGGACCGCGTGACGACTCTTATTGTAGCGGATTCTCGCAATCGTGAAAGGGGCAGCGGCCAGGTTCATTCCCAATTGGGGAAAATATTGACGCTGGTGTGTCGCCTGCCCTTGTGCTGCTTGCTCCGGGATGCGTAGTTTTGCTGCATGCATCGATCTCTCTATATCCTCGCTGTCTTGCCGTTGTTCGCCGGAATGGCGTGGTGCGCGCCCAAGCCGCACGTAGTGAGTCTTGGCAAATCGTCCGCGATCAAGTGGTGCGTGGGCCCGACCGAAGGCAAGTGCCTAGACCTGAAAGTACGCGCCCTCTACGTGGACAGCCGAGTACTAGAATTTACTCTGGGAATGTCGCACGACATTACCGAACGGCTATTCGTTGTACGCCGCGCCTTCCGCGTGAACGATAGCTTGCCGGGCGAGAGCGTCTCTCCTGCTCGCTGGGTGTGGCAGCGCGGTGGGTGGTTGCTGGTGGACCGCACGACCGGTCATGTTTCGGCGATCAATCTGCCTGAATTCGATTCCTACTACTCGGTGGCCAGTTGGTATCGCGACTACGTCGCCTATTGCGGCGTCTCCGATGACGGCAAGAAACTCTTTGCCGTCGTGTTCCAGGTCGGACGTCGCAAGCCGGTTCTGAAGAAGGCTCTCGGTGAAACCGCGGAAGACGAAATGCCGGATTCGGAGTGTCCCGCTCCGGTATGGGAGCGGCGGCCGGCGCGGGTGACTTTCGAAGCAGATGAAAATGAGAAGTCCACCTACACGGTGCGAGGACATGCCGCAGATTTGGTGAACGACGACGATGGAGAAGAGGAAAAAGCTTCGAAGTGAGAAAAGCTCTGTCATCCCGAGCGAGATGTGTGGCGCGGGCGCCCTCGCCCGCGTGACGTTGGCCGAACCGGCGCTCTATTCCGACAAGGGATCGCCAAGAAGTCCCGACGAAGAGTCAAAGGCCGCGGGCGAGGGCGCCCGCGCCACATGGCCGGTCGGGACTAAAGCCTCCAGCGCGGACACTAATGCCCGTTTTTCTGCTGGACATACTTGTATCCGGCCAGCAAGAGCAGCGTTGTCCCGACCAGAACGTAGTTGCGCCAACGTGCCCGGCTCTCCGGTGGCTCGGTGACGCTTCTGGCCAGGACCGCACCCAGTCCTAGCCCCGCCGCCAGGCCTCCAAGATGAGCTGCGTTGTCGATCCCTGGCACCAAGCCGAAAAACAGGTTGTACGCCGCGAAGGTGATCAGACTCTTGAGCGTGGGCTTCAGCGCTTCCTTCGAAATCGGGAGATTCCCTAGATACAGGACGGCGATAAGCGCGCCCGCAAGTCCAAAAATCGCTCCCGAAGCGCCGGCTCCGTAGCCACGAGGATGCCACCACAGGCTGGCCAGGCTGCCGCCGATCCCGCTGGCGGTGTAAACCAGAAGATAAGTCCAGCGATCGAAGATGCGCTCCGCCAGCATGCCCAGGTTCCACAGGCACCACATGTTAAAGAAAATGTGGATGATCCCAATATGAACGTAGTTCGAGGCCAGCATTCTCCAGGGCTGTGATCCCAGGGACAACGGTGCGTAATTCGCGCCCCAGGTCACCAGTTGCGGAATGGTGGGCTCCAGGGGTGACACCCCGGAAACCACCATGGCCACGAAGACCAGGACATTCATACCAACGATGATCTGGGTGAGGGAGATGGGCGGCCGACTGCGGACAGGCGGGGGAGCTTCGCTTGAAGGAACGATCACGGATGCGTTCGCCCTCGCCCGACAATCATCGCAGACAGGATCGATCTCTCCCACCGAAAACGCCGGCAATTCGCGACCGCAGCGAACACATGTTGACATAAGAATCGGAACTTCGTAGCGCCGGCGTCCCGCCGGCTATCCCGAGGGCGTCTCGCCCTCGGCTGGGCTGCCGAGCTGCGCTCGGCCTGGACGGGTCCCTTCAGCGTCGCTCAGGGCAGGCTCCGACCCGTCCCCCACACGCCCCTCGGCGAAGCCGCCGGGACGGCGGCGCTACTTTACCCCTTCGCGGGTCTAGTCTCCCATCGTCTCCACGGCGGGCATTTCTTCCGCAACTGTCTTTGCCGTCACCTGGGCACTGGTCACCAGCGCCACCGAAGCGACCACGATGGCACTGCCCGCGAGAATATACGCGTCCACCCGTTCATGCAGCACGAGCCAGCCCAGAAACACCGCCACGACCGGATTCACATACGCGTAAGTGGAAACTTTCGAAGTGGGCACGTGATTCAGCAACCAAATATATGCGGTGTAGCCGACCCACGATCCGAAGACGACGAGGTAGAGCATGGCACCGACTCCGCGGGCCGTCCAGATCACTCGTGAGAGATCGCCGAGCGCGAATGCGGCAAGAGAGTTTGCCACCCCCGCCGCGATCATCTGCCAGGCGGTCGCTGAGAACGGGTCTATGTCAGGCGACTTCCATTTCTTGGCCAGCACCGAGCCCAGGGCCCAGCTGAATGATCCGCCCAGAAGGCTGATCGAAGCCCAGAACTGAACTCGGCCCAACGTGCTGCTCGCCGCGAGATCGGGCCACATCAATACCACCAGGCCCGCCACTCCCAGCGCCAGGCCGATTTTTCCTCGCACCGCGATGTGGTGATCGCCCAGCAACAGAGAGTCCAGCACCAGAAACCAGAGCGGCGTCACTGCAATGATCAGCGCCGCCAGGCCCGAAGCCACATGCTTCTCCGCGTAGGAGAGTGTAAGATTCCCGCCCATGAGCAGCAGCACCCCGACCACGGCCATCCGCCCCAGTTGCGCCAGCGGGTAGAAAATCCTGCGTCCCCGCAGTCCACAAAACGCGAGCATAAAGACACCCGCAATCAGGAAGCGTATGCCGCACATGAGGGCGGGAGGAATATGCTCGACCGCGATGTCAATGCCAAGGTAGGTCGATCCCCAGAAGAAATAGACCAGAGCGAAGGCAAGGATCACGGCAAAGCGGCGCTGAGGCGGAGTCTGGGTCATGGAGAGTGCAGGGGACTAAAAGATATCAGACGCTGTGGTGGTGGCTAACGATTCGATTTGTCGCTCGCTTGCGAGTTTCGCCAGGACTTAGGGATGTACTTCAGCAGCGAAGGATTGGGCATCAATGAAAGGTAAACATCTACTGTCCTCGCTTTTTCGTCGACCTCCCATTTTGCGTAATCGGATGGAGTAACCCCGGAACGCAACGGCCGGAAATACGTGGCAAAGAACTTGTCGAGCGCCCGGTGGGAGTTGCTCGTATAAAGCTGTCCCCGCAGGCCTTCCCACCCGAGCAAGAGTTCTCGTTTGTCAGCTTCACTCATTCCTTCGACATGCAAATCGCCCCAGTGAAAGATGCCCCCCTCGTCCACGTTGATCTCGAGCGCAATGCTGCGCCCAGCTTCGTCGATTGATGTATTGGGAATATATGTGCTGTTTATATAGCCTAGCGATCCGTAGAGTCTCACCGCAGCATCCAGCCCTTCGCCAATCTTCGTCCGTTTGAACGTCTCCCCCGGATTGATCGGCATCAGAGCCAGCAACTGAGACTCCGGGAACACGGTCACATTCTTCCAGCGGATCTCGCGCAGCCGGTACTGGACACCTTCTTGCACGGTAACGAAGAGATCGACATGGGGCACGCTGGATTTGCTATCGACCGGAACGACCTCACAGTAAACCTTAGCGAGGAAGTATCCTCGGTCCTGATAAACCCTCTCTATGAATGCGTCCGTATAGTCCGTGAAATCTTCGCGCCATGTAACGGCTGAGAATTGGAGTTCCGTACTCCGCAACTCGCTTGTGAGCGTAGCTATTTCTTTCTGGGACAAGAGCGTAGGTTTGGACAAAATTACTCTCTGCACGATGACCTTCGTGGTTCGACCTTCCGGCTCGTGGGGGACCTGAGCAACGACGGAAGGAGGTAATAGGATTAGCAGCAGAGAGATGAAATAGCGTTTTCGCACAAGTAAACCTAAGTCACACATTATAAGGGGCGATGAACTCCTTCCGCCGGCTAGTCTCGGCCCTGCACCACCGGAATCGCCCCGCGAACGACCACCGACCAATGACCAACGACTAAATCCAGGGGGTTACGCCAGGGCCCGGCGCAGGCTATAATAAGCAAGGAATGTTGCCCGATGCGCCATCAGAACCCCAATTCGCACCTGCCCGTGTGCTGGCTCGACTTTCTGGTGTGCCCGCGCCGTCACTTGGCAGGGTTGCCTTCGCAGGCGCGTCCCAGCTTGTTCGGTAGCGACTAGTCCGTTCATCCTCCCAACTGATGTGGCTTCGGGGCTGAATCCGCCTTTTTCGGCGCGACCGCCCGCTGGCTGACGACCGAAGACTGACGACCGCTTTCCGGAGGATTCCATGACCACGACTAGTAAGACTCTTGCAGGTCCCAAAATCAAGACCGCCCTGCCCGGCCCCAATGCCAAGCGGGTTCTCGCCGGCGACGACAAATACATTTCGCCGTC
>Ga0137389_10001002_pt1 | contig 16102 bp, 18 predicted proteins | sample 15con2h14BmetaG_FD_104645 | JGI IMG/M metagenome (GOLD analysis project Ga0137389, IMG submission 104645) | Vadose zone soil microbial communities from Angelo Coast Range Reserve, California, USA - 15con2h1.4B metaG | ecosystem: Environmental > Terrestrial > Soil > Vadose zone > Saprolite...
GCATTCTGCCCGAGACGATGGCCGTCAATCGCGTGATTCTGCCCGAGTACTATGTGCAGCTCGTGTCGATGCACGGCACGTTCATGGTGTTCTTCGCCATCATGCCGCTGCTCGTGGGCGTGTACGCCAATTTCCTGATTCCGCTCAAGATCGGCGCGCACGACATGGCGTTCCCGCGCATCAACATGGCGTCGTTCTGGCTGGCCCTGCTCGCCGGCCTGATCATGACGGCGAGCTTCTTCGTGCCCAACGGGCCGATTCGCTCAGGTTGGACGAACTACGCGCCGCTGGCTGCCCGGCCCGACCTCTCGGGCGTGACGGTCGGCCAGATGCTCTGGTGCGTGTCGATCGTGGTGCTGGGACTCTCGTCGGTGCTGGGCTCGCTCAACTACATCACAACGGTGATCAACCACCGCGCGCCGGGCATGACGTGGTTCCGGATGCCGCTCTCCGTCTGGGCGCTCTTCATCACGGCGATCCTCGGCGTGCTCGCGCTGCCCGTGCTCCAGGGCGCAGCGATCATGCTGCTGTTCGACAACGTCCTCGGCACACACTTCTTCGATCCGGTGGCGGGCGGCCAGGCGCTGCTGTGGCAGCACCTGTTCTGGTTCTTCGGGCACCCCGAGGTCTACATCCTGATTCTGCCCGCGATGGGCATGGTCTCGGACATCATCGCCAACGGCAGCCGCAAGCCGATCTTCGGCTACCACTCGATGGTGTTCGCCATCATCGGGATCGCGTTCCTGGGCTGGATCGTATGGGGCCACCACATGTTCATGAGCGGCATGAACCCGACCCTCGGGTCGACGTTCATGGTCTCCACGCTGCTCATCGCGGTGCCGTCGGCGATCAAGGTGTTCAACTGGATGGGCACGATGTGGCGCGGCAACCTGCGCTTCCATGTGCCGATGCTCAACGCGGTCGGCTTCGTCTCGATGTTCACGATCGGCGGCCTGTCCGGCATCTTCATGGCCGCGACGCCGGTGGACATCCCGCTGCACGACACCCAGTTCATCGTCGCGCACATCCACTACGTATTGTTCGGTGGATCGCTGTTCGCGCTGTTCGCGGCGATCACCTACTGGTATCCCAAGATGTTCGGACGCATGATGAACGAGGGAATCGGGAAGGTGCATTTCTTCCTGACGTTCATCTTCTACAACCTGACGTTCTTCCCGATGCACATCATCGGGATGGGCGGCCAGATGCGGCGCATCTACGACCCCACGATCTACGACTTCCTGAAGCCGCAGCAACCGCTCAACGTTTTCATTTCGTACGCCGCATTCGCCCTGTTCGCGACGCAGGTGCTATTCGCGTTCAATTTCCTGTGGAGTCTCAAATTCGGCAAAAAGGCGCCGCAGAATCCCTGGGAGGACAACGGATTGGAATGGTCGTTGCCGAATCCGGCGCCGCACGGCAATTGGGCACCGAAGACGCCCAACGTGTACCGCGGGCCGTACGAGTTCAGCGCGCCGGAAGCCGGCGACAAGGACTATTTGCCGCAGAACACGAAGCTGCCCACCGACCGCGACCCTGTGCCGGCGCCGCTGCCGGCCACACACTGACCGGAGAGGACGATGACGCACGCGACGCAAGCCCTCGATCAGATGCGGCCGCCACACCCGGCCGAGCCGGGATCGGGCGTTTACAGCAACAAGCTCGGGATGTGGGTCTTCCTGGCGAGCGACGTGATGTTCTTCACGGCGCTGATCGGCTCCTACATCGTGCTCCGCTTCGGTGCGCCGGGAGAGTGGGCCAGGCCGGGCGCGGTCCTCAACGTGCCGCTGACGGGGCTCAACACCTTCCTCCTCATCTGCTCGTCCGTCTCGATGGTCAAGGCCTACGCCGCGATCGCGGACGGCAAGAAGTACTTCCTTCGGAAGGTGCCGGGGAAGACGCTGCAGGACGGGGGGCTCAAGCTCTGGTTGCTCATCACGATCATCTGCGGCGCGGGATTCGTGAGCGTACAGCTGGTCGAGTACATCAAGCTCGTCGGGCACGGGTTCACGCCGAATGGATACCGTGAGGGCTCGCTGCTCGCCGAGCATGCCCTCGCGGATCCAGTGAAGTACGGCGCGGGCGTCGCGGGAATCTACGGTACTACGTTCTTCACGATGACCGGCTTCCACGGCTTCCACGTGACGTGCGGCGTGATCAGCATGTTGTATCTCTATTTCACCAAGGTCCTGCCGGAGAAGTACTCGCCCCAGGACTATCGCGGCATCGAAGTCATCGGGTTGTACTGGCACTTCGTCGACCTGGTATGGATCATCCTGTTCACGATCGTCTACCTGATCTGAGGCCCAGCGCCCTATGACCACCCCGACGACGCACGTTCGACCGAATTACATGCTGATCTGGCTGTACCTGTTCGTGATGACGATCGCCGAGGTGTTGTTGGCCTTCGAGCTTCCGGTGGCGCGCAACCTGAAGCTGATCCTGCTGCTGATTCTGGCGATCTGGAAGGCAATGCTCGTCGCGCTGTTTTTCATGCATCTCAAGTTTGAGCGCTGGCGGCTGCGGCTGATCTTCCTGGTGCCCTTGCCGCTCGCCGCGATCCTCGTCACCACGGTCATCATGGAGAAAGTATTCTAGCCAGGTCGCTGCTCGAGCTCACCAAGCCGCGAATCACGCAGCTGGTGCTTCTCACCGCCGCCGCGGGGTTCTACCTCGGCTCGCAAGGTCACGTGAATCTGCTGCTGCTCGCGAACACGCTGATCGGGACCGCCCTCGTTGCGGGTGGCACGAACGCGTGGAATCAGATTCGCGAGCGCGACGTCGATGCCCGCATGGCCCGCACGCGGCGGCGGCCGCTGCCGTCCGGACGCCTGACGCCCCGCGCGGCGATCTGGTTTGCGTCGGCGATCACAGCCGGCGGTGTCATCTATCTGGGCGCGACGGTCAATCTGCTGACCGCGGCGCTCGCCGCGTTGACGTTCGCGAGCTACGTATTGCTCTACACGCCGCTCAAGCGAAAGACGTCGCTCAACACCCTGGTCGGCGCCGTGCCAGGTGCCCTGCCGATCGTGGGCGGCTGGACCGCGGCCGGCGGCAGTTTGGGCGCCGCCGTCGCCGCGCTGTTCTGGATCTTGTTCTTGTGGCAGCTTCCCCACTTCCTCGCGCTCGCCTGGCTGTACCGTGAGGATTACCGCGCCAGCGGTCTGCGGATGCTCAGCGTCGCCGATGAGGACGGCCGGGAGACCGGCCGTATGGCGCTGCTGTATGCCATGGCCCTCCTGCCGATCAGCCTCTTGCCCACGTTGCTTGGTGTGACGGGTGGGTGGTACTTCTTCGGCGCCTTGGCGCTGGGGATTGGGTATGTCGCCGCCGGGACCGGATTGCTTACCGGAGCGACACCAGGGCGGGCGTGGCGTTTGTTCTTCGTCTCGATTGTTTACCTGCCGGCCTTGTTGACGCTCATGGTCCTCGACAAGGCAGCCTAGTCCCTAACCCCGAGTCCCCAGCCCCGAAATGATTCCGTTTCATCGCGTGCTCATTACGACCGGTATCGTGTTCTGCGGCGGGTTCGCGCTGTGGTCGCTGTGGCGCGGTCAGATGGTGCTGGGCATCGGTTTCGCCGCGTTGGGGGCGGGTCTCACGTACTATCTGCGCCACTTGCGCCGGTTCATCGGCCGATGAATCAGCACATCGATCTGATCTATTTCTTGAGCTCGCTGGTGATGGTGGTGCTCCCGCTGGGAGTCTTTGGTTGGCTGAGCTATCTCGTGATCAGGGGATATCGCCGGGAGCGCGGCCAGCACAACCCTCGCTAGATTCCCGCCATGGCCGCTCCGTCCGAAAAACGCCAAGTCGTCCGCTACGCCTTCTACAAGCTGGATCTCGCCTGGCGTAGACTGACCGCCGAGCGCCAGGCGTCTGCCAAGCTCGAGTTCGGCGAGACACTCGAGCGCTACAATGGCCGGCTGCTGCTCCGGCCCTATGGTCTGGTCGGGATCCGCGGCGACACCGACTTCCTGCTGTGGCAAGTGGCCGAGGATCTCGACGCGCTGGTCGAGCTGCAGACGGCGCTCAACCGGACCGATTTGGGCGCGTATCTCTCGGTCCCGTACAGCTATCTCGCGATGACACGGCGGTCGATCTACGAGTTCCCCGCCCCCCCCGATTCGGGGCACGAGCAGCGGCTCGTCATCCAGCCGAGTGCGGCGAAATACCTGTTCGTGTACCCGTTCATCAAGACGCGTACGTGGTATGCCCTGCCGAAGCCTGAACGCCAGCGGATGATGGACGAGCACGTCCGCATCGGCCGCAAATATCCGACGATTCGCCTGAACACGACGTACTCCTATGGCCTCGACGATCAGGAGTTCATCGTCGCGTTCGAAGGCGACAACCCGGGTGAGTTTCTCGATCTCGTCATGGAGCTGCGGGAGAGCGAAGCGTCGTCCTACACGCTGCGCGATACGCCCACGTTCACGTGCGTGCAGATGTCGCTGTGGGACATGCTCGACACGCTGGGCGGCGCGGGCGCGGCGCAGGCGGTCGCGCGGCGACCCGCGCGCGCCGACGGCTTCACACCGGTCGCGAGCCTGTCCGAGCTGCCGCCCGGCAGTGCCAAACGGGTGTACGCCGCCAACGAGGCGGTCGCGCTCTTCAACGTGAAGGGCACCGTCTACGCTGTGGCAAACCGCTGCACGCACGCGCGCGCCAGCCTGTCCGAGGGCACGGTGGACGCGGCCCGCTGCACGGTGACCTGCCCCTGGCACGAGGGCATCTTCTCGCTCGAGACCGGCCGCGTCCTCGGCGGCCCGCCCGTCCATTCGGTTACGACGTATCAGGTGAAACTGGACGGCGATACCATTCTCATCGCTCACGAGGCGCCTCAGCCTGCGGTTTCTTAAAGCGTGCCGTCGGGAGCGCACCGACGTCACACCAGTCTGGTTCATGCGGCAGGCGGGTCGGTACATGCCGCAGTACCGCAAGCTCCGGCAACGCCATTCCATCCTCGACCTGTGTCACAATCCCGAGCTCGCCGCCGAGGTCACGCTGCAGCCGGTGCATCGCCTGGGCGTCGACGCCGCGATCGTCTTCGCCGACATCCTGCTGCCCTTCGAGCCGCTCCGTCTGGGGCTGAGTTTCACGGCGGGAGAGGGCCCACACATCGAGCGGCCGATTCGCGACGCAGCCGATGTCGAGCGCCTGCCCTCGTTCAACGTGGACGCCGAGCTCGGCTACGTGATGGACGCGATCCGACTCGCGCGTCGTGAGCTTCCCGAGGATGTGCCGCTCATCGGCTTTGCTGGCGCGCCGTTCACGCTCGCGAGCTACGCGATCGAAGGCGGAGCCAGTCGTACATTCACCAAGACCAAGCAGTTCATGTACCAGGCACCCGACACCTGGCACCTGTTATTGAGCAAGTTTGCGGATCTCATCGGCCGCTATCTCGCCGCGCAGGCGCGCGCTGGGGCACAGGCGCTGCAGCTCTTCGACAGTTGGGTGGGGTGCCTCTCGCCCGACGACTATCGCACCTACGTGCAGCCGCACAGCCGCAAGGCGCTGTCGCTCGCGAGCGCCGCGAAGGTTCCGCTCATTCACTTCGGTACCGGCACCGCCACGTTCCTGGAGGACCTCGCCGCAGCGGGTGGCGACGTCATCAGCATCGACTGGCGCGTTCCACTCGATGCCGCATGGGCCCGCATCGGAAACCGTGCGATCCAGGGCAATCTCGAGCCCGCGGCGCTGCTGGCACCCGCCCCGGAGCGGACGCGTCAGGTCCGCGCCATCCTTTCCCAAGCCGGTGGGCGTCCGGGTCACATCTTCAATCTCGGCCATGGCATTCTTCCGGAGACCGACGTCGCTGCCGTGCGCGCCGTAGTGGATCTCGTCCATGGCGGCTGAACCCCCCCCGGTCGCCGTGCTCGTGATGGCGTACGGCGGGCCCGGCAACATCGATGAAGTCGAGCCATACCTGATGGACGTACGCGGCGGCCGGCCCACCAGACCGCAGCTCGTCGAGGAGATCCGCGCGCGCTACGCGCGCATCGGCGGACGCTCACCCATTCTCGAGTTGACTCGCGCCCAGGCCGCGGGCATCGGGCGAGCGCTGGGCGACCGGTTCAACGTGTACGTGGGGATGCGACACTGGCATCCCTACATCCAGGACATCGTCGACGAGATTGGGCGGGCTGGCCACACCCGAGTCGTCGGGGTCGCGATGGCGCCCCATTATTCGAACATGTCGGTCGGCGCGTACGAGAAGAAGCTGCTACAAGCCGCGGACGGGCGACTCGACGTCGCGCTGATTCGCACCTGGTGGCAGCAGCCGCAATTCCTCGACGCCGTCGCGAACCGTGTGCTGCAGACGCTGCAGCGCTTTCCCCGGCCGTCGAAGGTGCAAGTCGTCTTCACGGCGCATAGTCTGCCCGAGCGGATTCTCGCATCGGCGGACCCGTACCCGGACGAGCTGAAGGCCAGTGCCACCGAGGTCGCAAGGCGAGCACGTCTGAACGACTGGCGTCTCGCCTACCAAAGCGCGGGCGCGACCCCCGAACCCTGGCTCGGCCCTGACGTGGCGACGGTACTGTCGGAGCTGGCGAAAGCTGGCCATGAAGCGGTGCTGCTCGTTCCAATCGGTTTCGTATGCGATCACGTCGAAATCCTGTATGACATCGACGTCGAGTATCAGGCGCTAGCCCGCCGGCTCGGGATCCAGCTCGAGCGAACCGCGTCTCTCAACGACGACCCCGGCCTGGTGGCCGCCGTGGCCGACGCGGTCCGCTCCGCGGCGGCGGCGCGAGAGTGGGGATGAGGGTCGTGGTCGTGGGTGCCGGCATCGCCGGCCTCACCGCGGCGTGGGAACTGCAGCGAAACGGGGGCGTGGACGTCACCGTCTTGGAGGCCGAGCGCCGTCCCGGCGGGGTGATTGTGACCGAGCAGGTGGGAGAGTTCATCGTCGAAGGCGGCCCCGACGGTTTCCTTGCCGGCGAGCCCGAGTTGCCCGCGCTCGCGAACGAGTTTGGAATTGGCGACCACATCGTGAGCCAACAGGCGCGCGGTACGGCGCTCTGGACGGGCACGGCGCTCGAACCCATCGAGGAAGGCCGCGCCGCCGAGCTGCTGGGGATCGATGCGTCGAGTGCGGCGGTCAAAGCGGGATTTCGCAGTTTTACGCACGGGATGGGCGAGCCGGTCGCCGCGCTGGCGCAGCGGCTCGCCGGTGTCCTGCGCGTCGCGCAGGGCGTTGCCGGCCTCGTTCGCAAGGGGCCGCGATGGCACGTGGCGATCACCGGCGGCTCGGCGCACGACGCGGACGGGGTGGTTCTCGCGCTTCCTGCATATTCCGCCGGTCGTCTACTCGAGGCGGTGGGTGTCGCCGGCGGCCGCGCGCTCGGTGAAGTCGTCTACGCGCCGAGCATCACAGTCTCGCTCGCGTATCACGTCGAACAGGTCAATCGACCGTTGAATGGGGCTGGGTTCGTAGTCGCACCGGATCGTGTAGGGGCGCAGTATGCTGCGCCCCTACATCTACGGGCATGCACCTTTTCATCATCCAAATTCCCCGGTCGTGTGCCGGAGGGCCACGTTCTTCTGCGGGCAAACCTGGCGCCGATGGATGGCGATCCGGCGCAAGCGGCGCACGCCGAGCTCGCCGGAATCTTGGGCATTCGTGGCGAGCCGCTGTGGTCGCGAGTGTTCTACTGGAATCGCGGGCTGCCGCGCTACCGGGCGGATCATGCGGAGCATGTCGCGGCGGTGCGTCATCGCCTCAGCCGGCTGCCACCCCTCGCGATCGCCGGAGCGGGCTACGACGGCGCCGGTGTCTCGGCGTGCCTACGCTCGGGGCGCGAGGCGGCGGGTCTTATGCTTCGGCGACTATCCGCTCAACGGTGAGTCCGAACTCTTTATAGATCCGCTGATAGGGCGCCGATGCGCCAAATCGGTCGATTCCGATGATCACACCGCTCTCACCCACCCAGCGATACCAGGACTGGGGGGCCGCCGCCTCGACCGCGATGCGACGCACACCGGGCGGGAGCACCGAGTCCCGGTAGCCCTGCGACTGCTTCGCGAAAAACTCGAGGCAGGGCATCGAAACAGCTCTTGGCCGCCGGCCAGCGGCTTTCAGCTTTTCATACGCCCCAAGAATCAATTCCACCTCAGAACCGGTGGCCATCAACACAATGTCCGGGTTCGGGGAATCGGCGAGGAGATAGCCGCCCTTATGCAGCCCGGCAGCCGGCGCGTACTTCGTGCGATCCACGACGGCGACCTTCTGGCGTGTGAGGATCAGTGCCACCGGTCCATCGCGATGCATGATCGCCGCGCGCCACGCCTCGACGACCTCGGTCGCATCTGAGGGCCGGATGACCGTCATGTTGGGAATTGCGCGCAGGGCGGCGAGCTGCTCGATCGGCTGATGCGTCGGCCCGTCTTCGCCGAGGCCGATCGAGTCGTGCGTAAAGACGTAGATCGGCCTGAGGTGCGTCAGCGCGGCGAGACGAATCGAGGGCCGCATGTAGTCGGAGAAGATCAGGAAGGTGCCGCCGAACGGAATGAAGCCGCGATGGAGCGCGATCCCGTTCAGCGCGGCTCCCATCGCATGCTCGCGAACTCCATAGTGAAAGTTTCGGCCCGGCCGGCCCCCCTTTATTTCGGTGTTGTTCGAGCCCGTCAGATCGGCGGATCCGCCCATCAGCTCCGGAAGCTTCGCCGCGATCGCATTGAGTACTTTGCCGGACGCGGCACGCGTCGCCTGCGCGTCCTTGGGACCGAAGACCGGCAACGCCGCATCCCAGCCGGCGGGCAGGCGGCCGGCAAGCCGCCGCTCCAACTCCGCGGCAAGCTCCCCATGCATTGCGCGATACGCGTCCCATTGCTTCTTCCAGTCGGCTTCGAGCTGGGCGCCGCGGGTTTTGGCCGTGCGCCACTGCTCGAGCGCGTCGTCCGGAACGTAGAACGGCTCGAGCGACGGCCAGCCGAGGTTCTGCTTCGTCGCTTTCACCTCGTCGGCGCCCAGCGGGGCGCCGTGGGCCTCGGCAGTGTCCTGCTTGTGGGGGCTACCCCACGCGATGTGCGTCCGCACGATGATGAGCGAGGGCCTGTCGGTCACTCGCTTCGCCTGCGTAATCGCTGTGTCGATCGCCTCGAGATCGTTGCCATCGGCAATCTTCTGGACGTGCCAGCCGTAGGCTTCGAAGCGCTTGGCGCTGTCGTCCGAGAAGGCGAGATCGGTCGACCCGTCGATCGTGATGTGATTGTCGTCATAGAACCCGATCAGCTTGCCAAGCTTCAGGTGACCGGCGAGCGAGCACGCCTCGTGCGAGATGCCCTCCATGAGATCGCCGTCGGACGCGATGAAGTACGTGTAGTGATCGATGATCGCGTGCCCGGGGCGATTGAAGAACACCGCGAGCTGTGCCTCGGCGATGGCCATCCCAACGGCATTCCCCGTTCCCTGTCCCAGCGGCCCGGTCGTCGCCTCGACGCCGGGCGTGACGCCGTGCTCGGAATGTCCCGGCGTGCGGCTGCCCCATTGGCGGAACTGTTTGATGTCGTCGAGCGTGAGGTCGTAGCCGGTGAGATAGAGAACACTGTACAGCAGCATACACGCGTGGCCCGCCGACAGAACGAACCGGTCGCGGTCCAGCCATTCGGGGTTCGCGGGATTGTAGCGCAGATGCCGCAGCCACAGCACGTACGCGAGCGGTGCCAGCGCCATCGGCGTGCCGGGATGCCCCGAATCGGCTTGCTGCACCGCGTCCATCGCGAGCGTGCGGACGGTGTTGATACAGAGCTGGTCCAGCTCCACGCGAGCGACGGTTTCGGTCATAGCAATCCGGATTTGGCCGCTTGCCAGAGTTTGGTTAGACGGTCGAAACCATCCACCAGCAGCTCGACCTGTTGCGGCGACGGTGACGCCTGCGCCGCGATCTTGAGCTCCTCGACCAGCCTGGGCATTTCATGGCGCCCTTGCTTCAAGCTTTCGATTCCGATCTGAATCAGCAGATTCATAATCTTCTGACGCGCGGCCGGGTCCTTCGGGACCTGCCACAAAAACTCGGCCGTCTCTTTCCCATCGGCACACATCTGACCGAGGGGATCCATGAGCGGCTGGCGCGAGGGACGGGGGGCTTTGGGATCATTCATCGGAACAGATAATCTAACATTGCCCGCGGGTTTGAATGCCTCTAGCTTGCGAGACCCATGCTACGCCTTCTGCTCGCCGCGCTCCTGCAGGCGGTCCCTGCCGACTCTGGGGAAGTCCATCTCCACAACATTCGCCAGCTGACCTTCGGCGGCCAGAACGCGGAAGCCTATTTCTCGCGCTCGGGGCGCCAGCTCATTTTTCAGCGGCAGGCCGCGGACACCGGGTGCGATCAAGAGTTCGTGATGAATATCGACGGGACCGGCCTCCATCGCGTGTCGAACGGCAAGGGGCGCATCACGTGCGGCTACTTCTTCGACAACGACCGCCGGATCTTCTACGCGACCACCCAGCACGCCGGCGCGGCATGTCCGCCCCGACCCGACTACTCCAAGGGCTATGTGTGGGCGCTGTACGACTACGACATCTACGTCGCGAGCGGCGACGGCCAGGGAGCCCGGCGGATCACGAACAATCCCCGCTACGACGCTGAAGGGACGCTCTCACCGGACGGCACGACGATCGTCTTCACGTCGCTGCGCGATGGTGATCTCGACATCTACACGATGCGTGTCGACGGGACGCACCTGAAGCGTCTGACGCGGACCCTCGGCTACGACGGCGGTCCATTCTTCTCGCCCGACGGCAAGCAGATCGTGTATCGCGCGTGGCATCCGGAGACGGCCATCGATTCCGCCGATTACCGTTCCCTGATCGCGCAGAACCTGGTGCGGCCGGTGCGCATGGAAATCTGGGTGATGGACGCCGACGGCTCGCATCAACACCAGGTCACCAATCTCGGCGGCGCCAACTTCGCGCCCTATTTTCATCCGGACGGCAAGCGCATCATCTTCGCATCCAACTACAAGAACCCGCGCTCCCGAAACTTCGATCTCTTTCTCGTGAATGCCGACGGCTCGAACCTCGAGCAGATCACGACGAACACCGAGTTCGATGCATTCCCGATGTTTTCGCCGGACGGCCGTCATCTTGTATGGGCGTCGAACCGCAACGGCAAGGTTCAGGGAGAGACGAACATCTTCATCGCCGACTGGATTGAACAGCCTTGAATCCTTCACAACCTCCACAGCCTCCGCTGCCGAAGACGGCGAAAGAGGAAGCGATCGCGTGGGTCAAGGCGATTGGCGCGGCGTTGCTCATCTGGATCGTGCTGCGGTCCTTTCTCGTCGAGGCCTTCCGCATTCCCTCGGCGAGCATGGAGAATACGCTCCTCGTCGGTGATTTCCTGTTCGTCAACAAGGCAGTGTTCGGGGGCGAGCTCGAGATCCCGCTGACCGGCATCCATTGTTGCCGGCTTCCGGCCTTCGGAACGCCGCACCGCGACGAGGTCGTGGTCTTTCGCTCGGTGGAAGATTCGACGCCAAACCTGAACATCGTAAAGCGAGTGATCGGGACGCCGGGGGACACCTTGCAGATGGTGCACGATACAATCACCCGGAACGGGCATCGCCTGGAGGAGCCGTACGCGTTACACACCGCGCTGACGCCCAGTCCCGACGACATGTACCGCACCCAGATGCGAGCGTTGCAGCTGCCGCAGTATATCGGCAAGGATCCGGACCATTATCATCCGACGACGCACGACTGGGGGCCGATTGTCATCCCCCCGCAGCACTATTGGGTGATGGGCGACAACCGGGACGAGTCCTACGACAGCCGTTTCTGGGGGTTCCTGCCGCGCGACCACGTCCGGGGACGCCCGCTGTTCATCTATATGAGCGTGGCTTCTCAGCCGTTCCGGATTCGCTGGAACAGGCTGTTTCGCCACCCACATTGATTTATTTGTAGCGGTACGTTATTCGGCCGCGTGTCAGGTCGTAGGGAGAGAGGTCGACGGCCACGCGGTCGCCTTGCAGAATGCGGATATAGTTCTTCCGCATCTTGCCGCTGACGTAGGCCAGTACTTCATGTCCATTTTCGAGTTTTACGCGGAACGTCGTGTTGGGAAGAACTTCAGTGACGGTCCCCATCATCTGAATCGCGTCACCAGCCACGCTTGTCCTCGCTCATAGGCTCCTGGGATCCATGGTTGCGTCGCGCGGGGGCTCCATTCCGCGCGTGATGTAGAAAGCGTGGCGGCTACACGCCGCGCACGTCAGGCTGATCCGTTCGGCGGTGAAGAGTTCACCAGCCCCCCCCACCGCTCGCAGCAGGCGGCGCCGCGGCGAACGCTGGATGGTGCGAGTCCCGCACGAGGGACACACGAGTGGCTCATGCGCCCGGTCTGCTGCAATGAGCGCCAGTGCCTCCGGCGCCCGGTACTCCTTGATCCCCCGTCTGCCCACGGCGACTCCCCTCCGGACCGAAATCTATACTACCCTGATCCTGACGCACTTCCCCCAGGGGCCCCTTGAGGCAATTCTTGACGCCCCGGAGGAGGGCATGTACCTTGCCGCCACCTTTACCACCCTTTCATGCCAGCCGAGCTAGGTGGATCGCAAATCTCGTCATTGCTCGAAGCCCTACCAGGCATCGCCAGCGTGCTGCGCAGTCCCGTGGCGGACGCGCTCATCAAGGCGATGCGCGGTGCCGCCGGCTTGGCGGACTTTACGCCTGAGGACGCGGAAGAGCTGGTGCGCTATGCCGTGCGGCGGGGGTTGATCGGTCCTGACGAGGGCGACCGTGTGCTGTCGGAGGTGCAGGAAGGGCTGCGCAAGAAGAAGCCCGTGGCCGTCAAGAAAGCTCCCGCCAAGAAGAAAAAAAGCCACCGCTAGATTCGGAAGCCGCGGACCAGCCCACGCAGTTTCTCGGCCGCCTGGAGCAGATCTCCGGCGGCCGCTGCCATTTCCTGGGTGGATGCCCCCTGCTGCTCGCTCGCCGCCGTGACCTGCTCGGCGCTCGAGGCGTGCGCCACTGCGCGGCTCACGACCAGCTGCGCCTGAGCGCCGAGCTGCTCGGTGACGCCGCGGTTCTCCTGTGCCGCGCGCGTCACACGCGAGGCCGCCTGCTCGACCTGCTCTACCGCCGCGACGATTTCGGTGAGACCGCGGGCCGCCCCTTCGGCGACCGACTCGATGCCGCGCACCTTCGCCTGGCCGACCGCCATGGTCGCGGTGACCTCTTCGACCTGTTCCCGGATCACCCGCGTGGTGCGGGCGACATCCTCCGCGGCGCGTGACGACTCGTCCGCGAGCTGGCGCACTTCTTCCGCGACGACCGCGAAGCCCCGGCCATGCTCGCCGGCGCGCGCGGCTTCGATGGCGGCGTTCAACGCCAGCAAATTGGTCTGCGAAGAGATTCGCTTGATGAGATCGACGAAGTCGTCGATCGCCGAGCTCTGCTCCGCGAGCTGCGTGACTTCGGTGCCGGTCGTACGCACGACTTCCCGGACGTCGAGCAGCGTGTTGCCCGCGGCCGCGATGTCGTTGCGATGCCGATCGGCAACCGTGCGAATCTCCTCGCCCAGTCGCGCGACGCGGGATGCGGCGTCCGCCATCTCAGCGGTTGTCTTGCGCTGCAGCTCTAGCGCGGACTGCGTGGAGTTCAGCTCGTTGCGCTGATTCTCCGCGCCGCTCGAGATCTCGAGCATCGCGCTGGAAACCTGGCTCGAAGACGCGGCCAACTCCTGGCTCACCGCGGACAGGTCGCTGGCCGATGCAGCGATCTTGTCCGCGGAGCCGACGACCTCGGAGACGATTCCCCGCAGGCGTTCCCCCATGACCCGCATCGCGTCGGCCAGAACCTGGAATTCGCGCGGCATGCTTCCGGTGGTTACGGGGCGCAGGTCGCCTCGGCCGAACCGCTCCGCCGCGGTGACGAGCCGGACCAGCGGGCCCTCGACCCAGCGCAGGGTAAACGCGCCGACGACCGCGCCAACGAGAGCCGTGGCGATCAAAACGAGCCAGAGCACGATCTCGCGCTCGCGCGCCAGCGCCGCCAGTCGCTGCCCGACCGCCGCGGCTTTTTCGGACTGGCGCGTCGACAGGTCGCGCACGAGCCGCGTCAGCTCGGTGAGCTCGGGTCGTGCGCTGACCGCCAACGCCTGCGCTTCCCGCGTCCGCCCGATATCGAGATCGGCGTGCGCGAATGAATAGTCGACATGGATCGCCGATTGCAGCTGCTTGATGCGGTTCACGGTGATGCGATCTGCTTCGGTCAGCCCCGGCAGGCCGTCCAGTCGCTTCTGGTAGTTGAACGCCGAGTCGACGGCGGTCTGGAACTGATCGCTGGTCTGCTGTCGACGCTCGCCGAGATACTGCTCCGCCGCGCGGATTTCCTCGAACACCGCCGTGACGAGGCCATTGCCGATCTCGCTCGATTCCCGGAGGCGCCCGATCTCCGTCGACAGCGAGTGCCGCAGCGTCGCGAGCGACGTCACGCCCACGACGGACGCGACCACCAGTCCTGCGAGCAGCCCCGAGAGGCCGAGAATGATCCGCCAGCGGATCGTGTCGAGCGTCATTGTCCCGGTTCCGTGATGAGCTGGCCGTCCCGCATGGTGCCGATCACCACAGATTTGGCGGGAACGTCGCCGCGCGCGTCGAACGCGATAGCGCCGGTCACGCCCTCGAAGGCGGGAAGATCTCCGCCGATCCTCGCTAGGCGATCGCGGATGGCGCGGCGATCGGTGCCCGATTCCGCGAGGACGCTCGCCAACAACTGCACGATGTCGTATGCCGAAGCCCCGCGGTGATCGGGGCGCTCGCCCGGGTAGGCGCGGGCGTACGCGGCGACGAACTGCGCGTTCCGCTCACCGCTCTGGTCCACGAGATAGGCGACTGACATCCTCACACCCTCGGCCAATGGACCGTCCTTTTCGATGCCGCTGAGCGCGTCGCCCCCCAGCGTCGTCCAATGGACACCCATCCGCCCCATCTCCCGCAGTGCGAGCTCCGCCCCGACACGGTCGGTCGCAAGCATCAGGGCGTCGACACCCCCCCCCTGTCGCAGGCGGGAGAGGTACGGCTCGAGGCTGGACGTAGCAGAGAGCATCGGATCTGCTTCGACGATGTCGCCGCCCAGGCGCTTGAACTCCGCCGTGAAGCTGAGGCGCAGGCCTCGACCGTAGTCATCATCCAGGTAAATCACGCCGACGCGCTGCGCGCTCAGCATCTGCCGGGCGTAGCGGGCCAGCTGCGCGCCATGACTCAAATCGCTGGGACAAACGCGGAACATGTAGGGATTGACCCCCGAGAGATCGGGGCTGGAAGCGGACGGCGAGATCATCACGAGCGGGCGTCGGGCTTCGCCATACACACGCCCCGCCGCGAGCGACGCGCTCGACGTGAGGTGTCCAACGACCGCCACCACCGCAGGATCATCCGCGAGCTGCTGGGCAATTCGGATGGCGACTTCGGGACGCCCACTGTCGTCCATGACGCGCAGCACCAGCGGCCGTCCCCGAATTCCGCCGCGGGCATTGATCTCCTTTACCGCCAACTCGGTGGCATGCCGCATCGACACGCCGCGGGGCTGCGTGAAGGGGCCCGCGAGCCCGAGGACAATGGGTCCGCGGCTGCTTCCACCGGAGCAGGCAGTAAGCGAGAGGATCGCGGCGAGGAGCGCCCGGCACCTGCGCATGAGCGGGCAAGGTTAAGCCTGCGAATGGGATAGCGCAATATCCACGGGCTTTCCACATTACCGGTATGGAAGCGATTCGGCGGTTGTGTGGATTTGCGGCGGGACTCGAGCGCCTCCTCGTCGCGCAGAGCGCCGCCGAATTGGAAGCCACGTGGGATCAGCAGAACCTGGGACAACTGGGATGGGAGGCGCTCTCGCTCGCCCGCCGCGCCAACACCGAAACACTCGAACCGGCGCTCGCCGTCGTCGATCGCCGCCTGCTCGCCGCGCTGGAGCGGTGCCGCGCGTTTCTCGATCCCCACATCGTCACGTTTCGTGTGCCGGAGCTGGAACGCTGGCAGCATGCCGCCGCCGCGGCGCTGGTCGGCGCGCGCTGGGGCGTCGCGGGCTTGCGCACCGTCATCGCGGACACGCAGGCGCCGCTGGGCCGCCGCTACTTTGCGTTTCTGGCGCTCA